>Ga0179593_1395020_pt1 | contig 22228 bp, 21 predicted proteins | sample CZODoug2_1_08_16_FD_185931 | JGI IMG/M metagenome (GOLD analysis project Ga0179593, IMG submission 185931) | Vadose zone soil fungal communities from Angelo Coast Range Reserve, California, USA - CZODoug2_1_08_16fungal (PacBio error correction) | ecosystem: Environmental > Terrestrial > Soil >...
ACGGTGGCACCCACGTCGGTTTCAACACTAAGTAAAAATGGGGCGCAGAGACCAACAAAAAAAGAGCAAAAAAAAGCCCAATCGAAGATGGCCCTCGAGTAGAAAAAAGCGTTCGGATGAACGTCATCAAATTCGTCATCCACTACCGACGTCACGTGCCAAGCGCAGAGCGAGACTGACGGGCACAAGGGCCGTGACAAGGACGGAGCAGGAAGGAACATAAGGGAAAAAGAACAAAGAGACTTACCGATACCTTCCCGAAATGACAGGGCGGGCGGGACGACGAAAGGAGTGCTTTCCCCGCTAATGGCGTGGGTAAAGAACGGCGTACGTGTGCCGGGACATCTACAGTTCTGCTATTGCCGGTGCGGGTACACGAACCTAACTACGAAAAACCACAAGGGGCTGGGCCGACGAACTTAGGCGAAAGGTCCCAGAACGCTGTCCAGGCAGGAACACAACGGACAAGATTTCTGTGTGGGCAAGTTAATGCGGAACAAATCTGACATCTTCGCGGCATCACCAGAAAACAGGAAAGCGCCAGAGACGGTCTCGCGCGCGTTCAAGGTGTCGCTTCACGGACGCTCTCACCTGAGGAGCAAAAAACCGAACCTGGACTTTCCTGTGCGGCTCCCCACCAGTACCACCCCGCATACCGAAACAAAACTCGACAGTGTTTCATAGAAAGCGAAAGCGCCACGTTTCAAGTATGCAGGGGAGGGAAGATCCGGCCAAAAAGCATCGGACTATGCTTTAACCAGGGCTTGCTTTCCAACCCCACCACCAGAATAGAGTGGGAAAAGAAGGCCCCACGGCTGAACATCAGCCGTCCACTTCTAACCCCTGTTTGTGAAATTTGTTACCTTCCATAGAGGGAAATCCTCAGACAAAGACTTCACGGGATCGCGGGGAAATAGGATTCGAAGGACTAAGCCAGACGGCCATTTGGACAGGAATGCTCAGAAACTGCCTGCATCGCAAAAGGGGCCAAGTATTAGTGTCGCCAGATATAGAGGATTTCCTTATACTTTACGACGGTTACCTCCCGTGGATTTTATGAGAGGGTCATCATCTAAATGGCGGATTTAACAATCGCCAGTGACGACGGAAAGACCACGACTGTTAATTCTGCCGCCCGGAGCATGGAAAAGACAGGTCATAAGGGATCTGACTAGTAGGTCCTTGAGGAACACCGCAGGTGAAGCTCGCGTTAGAAAAATGAGTAAGAGGGGGAGAAGGTCACGTGGTCGGTGGTCAGAAGAGGGTGGCGCGAAGGGTCTCACCTGCGCCAGCCTCTGCGGGTATCCCTGCACTGTCTCGGCCTCCGACTGGTTCAACCGGGGGGTCAACGCCATATTGGTGACGCTCTGCCGCCAAGAGGGGTACCCGGAGAAAAAATAAGAAGACTCGAGAAAATAAACAGGGGCGGATGAAATTCAAGAACCGAACGGGGTGCAGAAAAGTGAACCTTCTCTTCACCGCCGGCCATTCCGGCCTGTCCAAAAATTCCGAAGTCACCCAAGAAAAGAAAAGGAAAAAGAACTTAAAAGGGAAACAAAAAATACGAAGAAAAAAAGAGGGTGCAGCGGAAGGCAAGGAGCGCCTTGCGACCCTTCGCTGACATTCTAACCGAGTTTCGACGCCTTTCTCATCGAAATAGAAGAGAGAAAAAAAAAGACTCACGAAACGGAGAGATATCGAAGCCGAGAGTCCTTAGAACTCACCGGTATCCCGTTCTTCAGGAATAGCGTGTATTCGCCACCGGCTCTATTGTAAAAGATAGTGACAGGGCGGAAGAGACTCTGGTGAACTACTCCCGAAGGACCGGCCCACCCGAACTGGTGTCTTCTACGAAAGCCAGGATTCGTGTGTGCTTCTTCGGTTACCCGTAGAAGATGAAGGCAAAGGGTTCAAAAAAAAAGAAGACCGACAGAACCCGAGGGAGTCGTTACGGGGAAAGTTCGCCGCGTAAGGAGTTTCGTTTGTTACGTTCAAGGGATAGGGACGTTTCATGTCAACTTCAGAAGCAAATAAGTGAGTAAGTTCAAAACAGTGAAGGGGGCAAAGGGGGTTTAGATTAGCGTACACACCAGCCACTCCAGGTATCCTGCTTACAGCCGGTTCAAGAAGGGTACGGCAAGAGAAAAAAACTTCAGAATAGATGCATGCAAGGATGGGGGAATTTTCGGGGGAAACGCAGTAATCGATAAGACTGGGTCAAGGGGGAAGTGTCCTAGGGGTTCATTTTCCCTAACCCCCAAAGGAGATATCGGAAAATGGGAAGGGGGGTGGATTCGAGACGAGATCATCAAAAAAAAAAACGGTTTAACAAAGCTGAACAAAAATGAATAATTGATACATCTAAGCGTCGGGCGAGACCAATCGCAAAAAGGCAGAGGGAAGGGGGAAAACCGATGAGAAAGCAGAGGTGACAAGCGACAAGGGGGCAATCTGTAACGGGCAGGTACCGGGGTGAATCTCGTTAATCGAACCCAGTGGAGCTAAAGAGAACGGTTTGGCCACTGGTTCCGGGGGAGAATCAAAAAAAGGCAAGGAAAAAGGGGGATGCTCGAAAGGAGGGAAAAGAACGGTGTATTTGGGAAAGGTAGGGTTACGACGCATGAACAGATGATCTGCGTCCCTAACCCAAATATAAACGCGGCAGAGAAACCTAACTAGCCAAGCTTCAGGTCTCTTTGGCGGCGTTAAGGTAAAAAAAGTAAAGGGCAGAGAGCCTGGTCCCCGAAAGAAACACGGATAAGGTACCGTTAAAACCAAGAACCCCGCACGCGTGTGTGACACGAGTGCCTTACGTTCAGCAGGGACACGAGATGAGAAGGGGGAAGCTAAAAAGGAAGAAGAACGGAAAGGTGGAAAGAAGACGAAGGGGGAGGAGGGGATCTCTATAAGGGCGAGAGCGTTTTCTCCCGTCGTTCTAGGGCGAGTTTTGACACGAGAGAAACGACCTTGCAAGTTATAATAGGTCTGGGGAACGGGAAAAAGGCACGCCGGGAAAAAGGACAGGAAAACTACTGTCCGATGAACCGGTTAAACGACTGAACCGAGTATGGCACTTGGTAAATGGGAAAGAGGTACGAGGAGGCGCGTGGCAAGCACGGGCTGCTGTCAGCGGGTCACGTTGAGAAAAAAACGTAAAAGGCTGAGAAGAAGAAGCAAACCTGTGGAGTGGCTCGAGAGAGGGACTGATGTGCTCCTGAAAATAAGGCTCTAAACGACGACACGAAATGGAACAAGTCGGATTACGCAGGGTCGGGAACAAAGGCATGAGGAATTGATAGAATCCCGCCGCCACCGAGGAACCGACAACGCTTCCGCAAAGCGACGACCCAAGAAGCTACGCACCGCCCGATAATTCTTTGCCTTCAATTAAAAAGGGGAGCCGAGCAGGCTTACGGGGGAATGCTCTGGAACCGAGGAATGTTTCAAGAGTCGTGGTCGCCCTAGGGAAACCCATCCGGGCGATGTAAAGTAAGAGAAACATTCAATTATGCCAAGAGAAAAAGTACCAACTTTTGGCTGGTTAAAAAAATACTACTCATGCAAAAGAAGACAATCTGTAGAAGAATACTTTTCCATTGCTATGCTTCCTGAATCCAGAAAGGAAATAGGGGAAGGAGGCTGGAATTGCCCTGTTACGAATAGGTAAGATCAATGGAACGGGGTGATTGAGGGGAGGAAAGAGGGGTTAAACACCAGGAATCACCCTTTCCCGGCTGCGGAAGACTGGGAAGGACTTAACCCTGCGTTGTGGACCCAACATGTGCCCCGCGCCGAGACGATTGGGAGGAAATAGGACTACAAGAGGGGCGAGGAAGGGAGAGATAGGAACACAGGCGAGTAGGCGTAGCGAACGGGGTATGTTGGAATCCATTCTTCTCCATAGAATTTCAAGTTAGCAGTCTGAATGCCCGTTAGAGGCGACAACCGTCCCTAACAGCAAAAATAGAGAGACTTCAGAAAAGAAACGTCGTGACAAGTGGCGAGGTGGCAAAACAGAAGGCTCGACCACACGCCTAAAGTGGGATCTATTCCCACAGTGGGAATGGACCCTCTCGTTTCTTACAAGAAAGTTCGTAAAAAATTCATTCCGCGGACGGGGGAGAAGGGGTGAAAAACCGAAAAAAAATAAGAGGTAACTCGTCAGCGAAGGGACACGACGCCAGAACCTTCGTACCCCCCAACCCAGCACCACGCGGACAACCCGCCGGCACGGGCAAAAGGTAAGGGGTCAATCTGCTCGTGTCCCTTTGTTCACGGAGGGATGAAGAGAGGAAAACGTCCAGCGCAATGGGAAAAACGAGGCGAGCGATGGGCGGGTGAGGAATGGTGTGCCGCCGACGCACGAGGAAGCGGTTAGGGGGGGGGGCTGCAATGGGCATTTGGAAAGGGAAATGCGAGGGGATCTAGTCGAGGCCTCGAGAGGGGGCGGAGAGGCGCTAGAGGGGGGAGCGACAATGGCGGTACTTCGTTAAACCGCCTTTGCCACGGACACACAACAACGGGAGGTACGGAACCACTCGTTTCCCCACGTCAATCCATGAACAGAGCCCAAAAAACGAAGGACCGCGAGGGAGACAATAGAAGAAAAAAACGATCGTGTCGAAGACGTCATCCCTGCAGATGAACCCAGCTCTTGCACAGTCAATTTCGCCCCATCCAAACGCGCCATCCGCAGACTCCGGGAAAAAGGAAGGAGGGGAAGGGGACGGTAGACAGAAATCAACTACGGAAAGAAACGCCGAAAGGGGACCTCTACCGGCACGCAGAAAGGGACAGGCGGGGGGGCTTCTGGCGTACACACGGCAAGGGTACTAGAGCGACCGGTCGTTGCCGACTTTCAACGGAGATGACGAATAAAAGAAGTGAAAGAGGGCCGGAGAAATACGCCCGCGGCGAAAGGAACGCAGGATGGACCAAGAAAAGGCGACGATGGCCGAACTCGAACTTGAAGTTCCAACTCGACGTTCCACCATGGGTGTGGGGCGAGTCACGGGGGGGGCCACCTCGACTAGAAGAAAAAGACCCTGAACAGGAGCAATAGTGCGGGAAGAAGAGGTTCACAGGAGGTCGACTTCTAACGGACCGGCGGACCTGGACACACCATGCACACCCCCGGGAAGAACTGGACTACTGGGCGGCTCAACCAACAGGACACTCGCAAAGATGGGTTCCAGATCTGAGAAAGAACACCCAGATGATAAAAAGGGTGACGGTCAGGCACCTAACCTACAATCGGAGAGCTGGCAGGGTGCTTCTTCACCAACAACCAGGAACAGACTAGTGGGGAAAAGAGCCCACTGGCCCGACCGCCCGGGCCACGAAGTTGCTAAACTGACCTTCCTCGAAGAAAGCAAATCAACACGTGCAAGGGGAAGTGAACCGGGGAGGACGGAGGGGGGGTGGGGCGATTCGGCGAAAAATGATCCTGCTCTCTTGAAAAACACTAAAAACCGAGGACCATTTCCATCAAAAAAAACAAGAAGAAGAGGGTCGCCCAGATAGGGGGAGGGGGGATGGAACTGAAGGAGAGTCGTAGACATCTTACACGCATCAAATGATATTGTATAACCGATTAGGTCATCATCGTGAAATGTTGTCTGGTGAAGACCTGATGCTGTTGGCCGGCGACACTAAAAACATTGCGCCCGGAACGGAAGGGAAGCAGACTCGTGCCAGAGGAAAGGATTCAGCGACGGTGTCCGGACAAGTCGTGGTACTCGACTGCGGCAAGCTGGCGTAGCGGGGGGTCTGCGAAGACGTGGGAGCCTTAGGTGTCAAGAGGGGGAAAACAAAGGGCGAAATCTAAGGTCCCTCGCTAACTGAGAGGCCTCGCCCGCTCCGACTTGTTTCACAAGGCACGCCCGTATTGTCTCTCTTTCCAAACAGGATGGTCAACCAAGAAAAAGAAGTCCATTAGAGTCGACACGATCCGTTCGCAGAGCCTTCCACAAGACTGGGGAGAGATCAAACGCCAATTGTCGGTGCAATAAGGAAATAACCTCAAAACTCGCTTCAAAGTGAATCGGGGGACGAAACTTCTCACGGTTCCCAGATTTCAAAAAACAGAACTTTTGACAAAAGTCCTAGGCCGGGCAGCGCACGTGGCCTGCAAAGGATGACAACGTCTACAACGAAGGTTTCTCGCGTTCGAAAAGACCTCGATCTCAAAAGCCGGGGAAGAAACGTACTAAAAAATGGAGATAGCGAAGCTGAGGCGGGGATGCGCCCAGAATATGCAGCGCCATCTCGTGAAAGGACCCCGCAGATCGGCAGACTGGCACGGAAGGAAGGCCACTTTGGTCAAAAACAAAAGAGCGTGGGGGAGTTGGCGGGGAACGGAAAGAGTTGCGTCCGGGAGTCGTTCGGGGACCAGGGAGCGCAGAGAGGCAGGGGAGAAGTCGGACGCAGCACGACATAACCCGCTCTTTCGTTTCGGATCTCGAAAGAGGCCGCGGTCAACTGGATGAGTTCTGGAACAACGAAAAGAATCGGGAAGTGCGTGACTGTCGTAACCCAATACATTGACGACGGATGCACAGAAGTTACATGGGGACAATTGGTTCGATCCAAAAAGGAAAACCGACACAGAAAGGCCATCGGTGAAGTTAAAAAGTGCAAAAACGGGGTCTGGTAAACCAAAAAAGTCAAGATCGGACGTCCGATTGGACCAAAAGGTATGAGATTGGGAAGGCAGTAAGCAGTGATCAGCTTCAACAGGGTTGCCGTTTACAGATGGCAATTTTTTATTGGACGCCTAAACGACCACTTCGATGAGGACAGTTTCCGCACAGAGTGCATGGGGGGCGAATATCTCCGATAAAAAAAAAACGAGGAGGAGAAAAAAGGGGAGAGGGAGAACGCACCATTGCATGTAATTTGATCAAAATCTTTCGGCGGGAAAAAAACTAAACCAAAATTCAATCAACTTCCCATCGTTGAAGTTAGAGACAGACGCGGTAGAAAATGCAATACTGTCAGGAAATCGGGGATCGGGAGTGGTGTCGACCAATCGAACTCCAAATAACGCCGACCCGGGTTGGCACCTGGTTTCAACCGAAGAGGAACAATGGGGAGTAAAGTTAAACGAAAAAAAAAAAGGCGCCGAACGTGTAAGTAAACATGAAAAGCAGAATCTCTCGTGAGCCCAGTCCAACGAACGAAGAAAAAAATCTACAACAAACGAAGTAGGGTTTCTCTTTCTCTACAAGGGACTAGGAATCGAAAAACCGGGTCAAAACGAAGCAAGCACCGTTTCCCCTACGAAAACCCACCGGACCCGGAAGGTGTATGCTTCCTTAATGGGACGTGCAAAGGCCCCCCAGACGCTACTAACGATCGGGGGAGGAAGCGACGAAGGCGCTGAAGCGGGGCAGGGAATTCCCGCTTGTCAAAGTAGAGAGAGAAGTGTCGAGGGGGAGAACGCGGGAGAAAAGCCACTTTCCGTAGAACTCTTTTGGTAACGGGCACAAAAACGGCCATTAGCACCAAAAGCTCAATCAAGGAGTATGGGATCGCCTTTACCGGAGAAACCGTCACGGGGAGGACCGTAGAACAGGGACGCGAGGAGCGGATGACGAAGATGCTGAAAGGACAAGGGTACTTGGAGAAAAATGCAACGGCGATGAGCGCTCCATAACGGTATCTGCCCGGAAGGTAATGAATGTTTCTACGTAAACTACGGGCGACTAGAAGACAGGGGCGTTTGCAATGACAAGTCGGAAGATGCCGAGAAGGGATGCGAGTAATTCCCAGACTGGACTTCTCAGGGTGACCCTCGCCAACGGGTAGCCACCGACCCACGCTTAAAACGACCCCCGCAACTTAATAAAAAAAAAAAAAAAAAAAAAAAAAACCCACAACCCCGCAGAGGCTGAAACGGAAGGTTACCAAGGAAAGGGGGGTCGAGAGTATGCCTACGACACGAGGATTTCCCGTACATCCGGGCTTGCAGGAGGGGTCTAGCAGTAAAGAAGAATGAGAAGTCCCTCGCCACAGGCATAGGCTAATCGGGAAAAAAAAAAAAAAAAAAAAAAAGCAATATCCCACGGCTGCAAGCTGCTATATCACAACTCTCTAACACAGCACTTAGAGCTAGTTGACAGTTCTAGGAGACTAGCAGGGACCATGAGGGATATGGAACGAGGCAAAGAAGACAATCGGACGAGCCTTGCCCGTGTGTTTAAGCATATGAGGAAGGTCAAACAAGAGGGACAAAGTGCCGCAGTTGCCCGCGGGCGAATCTCCTGTACCATCTAGTGGGTGGGTAACGCTCCACTGCCGCGCGCCAGCTCCGATTGTGTACAGGGGCCTGATCGGCCTCCAACATCATGTACATCTAGAGGGGCGAGGCGTCTTAGAGGACAGGGGTACTGGTTGGGTAAGCACCCCTTAACGTCTCAGGGGGGGAAGAAGTGGTTTTCCTTGTAGAGACAGTCGCATCTCAAGTACAACGCTGCTGAAAGAAAAATAGGGCTCGCGTACTTAATTCCGAAAGGGGGCACGAGAATGGGGGAAGGTGAAACCAGCAGACGCGAAACAAACGGAAGACGGGTGGTATCCGCCTTCCTAGGGTCCACGGACCGCTTGATAGAGATTCGTCAAACAAAGATGCTTCCTTCAGTCCTGCCGTGGGTACTTGCAAAGAAAAGGATACGAAGAAAACGTGACCGCACCAAGGATCACTGCAGGACACACCGCACCGAAAAGAACGCCAATAAAGGACTAAAAGACCGGCACGGGCCCATTTAGCTTCAGTTTCCCGGGAGGTATAGGTGGAGTCATTTATCAAGGTGTCAAAAGGCTTTGGTGCCACCCTGATTGCGGCGTGTGCGGAATGGGGCAAGTGCAACTCCGGCAACTCGTCGGCAAGCTCAGCTATGACCTCAGCCGACTCTCTGCGAGGCGGACCGGGGGGGACCGGCAGATCGGGCTTGGGGTCAGGCTAACCATCATTCTTGGGGAGCCGACGTTAAGACTCAAAAACAAACAAGAGGAGATTAAGAGAGATGGAACGGCACAAGGGAGGGTGAACCAACTAAAGTTTCCTGAACAGGTGCCCCAACCAATACCATGGCAAGTTCTTCGGGAAAAATAACAATCAGAGTGGAGGATATCAGCTTGCGATTGGAGAGCGCTGACCGAAGTGACGTCGCCCACACCGTTGAGACAAAAAAAAATCGTCTATGGGCAAAGGGAAAGTTACGGAAGAGAATCATTAATAATCACGAAACGAACAAGGGAAAACACCAGAAGGGGAACCTAGCCTTCCCGCCGGTCGGGGACCTTCTTGTTTTGAAGCCGGGACTAGGTAAACGTCGCGGAGGGGGGGTAAGCATGAGCGAACGTGGGCGGAAGGGGGTACTTCGTGAAGGAAAGTCATCGTGGCGTGACCAGAAACTAGCCTCGCGACTCCCGGTTCGGGGGAGGGGCAATACGACTGAATATGAGAGCGTCCGATGAGGTAGAAAAATCCGACGGTTCGGAGCCAACCGGATTGCCGTGTGTAAGTCGGGAGGGGGGGCACCACGCGAAAAAGAGGATACTGGTGACCCTTCGTCTACTGCGGGAGACTTCCGCGGAAGACGACGAGGGGCGGTGGTCGAATTATAAGGAACCGGGAAAGGGAGTTACTCTAACTCAGGAAAAAAAAAGGTTGCAGGAAATAAACATACTTTTTCCTGGCAAACCCCAACATGCTAGCCACCCGCATCAGTTGTGAAATAGAGACGATAAAACCGTGAATCCAGGGGAACGAGAATCCAACAATGCAAAGACAAAATCAGAGGCGGGGACGGAGGTGCGACCAGGGTCGGGCGTTCCCACGACACTCAGAGTGGGGGGAAACCTCCCCACGGCTGAAGTGCCTAAGGGCCCTTTCACACGCTTTAAAGGGCAGAAGACGTGGTTGTGAGAGGAGCCTCAAGGACAAGGATCATCGTTCCACCTAGTCGGAAAGGAGAGAACGATAAAGGTGGCCTTGTCCCGGCAGAAGGAACGCACACGTCTTGCGTTTCGCCATAGGAAGTGCGGATGGGGCGGAGATATCGTCTTCGGCTAGACAACTTCAAAAAAAAGGGGGATCTGTGAGGGAGGAAGCAATAGATGGTGGAAGGAGTACTTGGGGGACCGAAAAGGGGAAAGTACACTTCTAATACTCAAGACCTCAGGGAAAGAATAACAAGCGACTCTCCGGCAGGAATCGGCGTCCTTAGGCACTACAGGAAAGCGCCGGAGGGCTCAACGGGGGCGTAAGGGGTAGTGAGCAGGGAAGCAGTTAGGGGTGAGGTGTCGGATGTAGACGACCTCCCTCTGACAATTGGGTCCGCGCCGACGTCTAGGGAGACGAGGTGAACCAATGCAACGACCGTTCGCTACGTTTTATCCGCAAGGAGTGGGGCAACAGGAAGCCACACCCATCGACGTGCGAGCAAGAAGGAGAGCGCTTCAAACAGAAGGGACCGGAAGAAGGAAACCATTCACGGTGTGCAACAAGGCCGGACCGAGCCTTCCTGCGCTTCCCGAGGGGGAGGTGAAACAATCCCAACCGAACGAAAAATGTCCAGCGCCACCGGACAATCAAGACATGGGGAAGCGGAAGGAAGGCGTACGTGGATGACAGGCGCGGGAAAAAGTATTCTACGGAAAGAGGGTTTGATCGCCCGTTCTCCCAAACTAGAACTGGATCGCAGAGGAAAGCCAAGGAACTGCATTTATGGGGGAGAGGAAAATTCGTCGTGATTACTCCCCCTTCTCTTAAGAAGAGGGAAGGCAGGCGGAGCGGGAAATACTGCCGAAGTCACACAGAAAAAACAAATTACCGTTGGCAGATTCGGAAAGGGACAAGGAAAGTAGCATTTCGGGACCCGGGTCCGCGAGATTCCGGACGGTTTCGAACGAAAGAAAGAAAACCGAATGTCTCAAATCGTTATCCGCACAGCGTCAACTCTTGGTCGGGTAAAGGGGGGAAGTCCGAAAAAGATGGGGAAGTATAAAAGTCTTAACACTCAATAAAGTGCGAGATTCGAGACGCGGTGACCCGGGAGTTTCAGTCGAAGCAAAGGACACCCGCCCGACCAGGCTCGGTGCCACGTGACAGAGGGTTACTGGGGGGAAACGACGAATCAACAACCAACTTCAGATCATTCCGTTACATATGGGGAAAAGTTTTGGTAATCTCACAGGACAACGAAGGGGGAAGTACAGATGGCCATTGTGTTAGGGCACTACCGACACCAATCCTGAAAAAAGATCAGGGGGACAATTAAGATGACATTGGGTCGAGGACGGAGCACAAAACAAAAGGAGAGAGGCGAGTATATCGAAACAAACAATCTTTGACAAACTCGAAGCTTGTCTTGCTGTCGTGACCAAACCAATGGGTTCCCTGTAACGGAAACAGAGTGAAAGAGAGACCAGTCAGAAACACAGGGCAAGCTGTACGGAATCGATCCTTGAGTTGGGTGACAAAATGGAAAATCTAAAAAAATCATGGGGGGGAACGTCACAGTGCCGGTGATTTTGGCAAGCCTGGCGAAGTCAGGCAAACTGTAAGACGAGGAGATAAATCGTCCCACTGGTATGGGAATACGAGAATCCGGCAAGATCTTACGGGCGGAAAGGAAAAAAAGAAAGAAGCCAAGAAAACCGCCAGGCGACCGCAACTGCTGTTCTTGCGTTCCCGACAACTCTGAAGGCGCGCGACCTTCAAAAAAACAAAAGAAAGAAACTAAAACGCGGGCGTAAAAAATCGCAAAGGCACACCGTAATGGGTGTGACACGGACTTCCTCAACGTGGAATATCAGCGGGGCCTCAAAAAAGCGGAGACGAGGAGATCCGTGAGGGGGGGCTTCGGGGGGAGAGCTAGAAAGTCAGGAAAAATTAAGCGATCGACAAGGGCAGGGGGAGAAGAAAAACTCGGGCATGGAAGGGGAATGGGACTTGGGTCATCGGGAAGGGCAGAAGAAAAAAAACGCCCGGATTCCAGACACAAGCTTATGAGCGTTTGAAGAAGGCCGAACCTTGTAAACTGTAAGAGGGGGTCTAAGGACTGCTATTGGAGGGCCGAGGCCGCCGGCTGAAAAGAAGCAAGGGTGACACTGTGATCTCTAACACGTCCCGAAAGGAAGCAAAGAGCAATTTGATCGGCTCTACTAGATTGGGGACGAAAGTGACCCATCCTGCGGGTCTCACAAGCGACACTACGGGGCGTTGTCAAAAGGGGGACAAAAGGACTTCCTCTCTTGGCGAACCAGGTCAAGAGGCATAGAACATCCAAACCCCAAGCGTGGAAAGAAAAGGACCACCTGAACAGGGGAAAAAGAGCTAAGCTGGCAGTACCTGAGGAGTGCATCAAGGACACCGGGCACCTTCACTGTTACGGGCCTCTCCCGTCCCGGCCTGGCAAGTGTGGACGGCCGAAAGCGCGAGCTTCAAGCTAATTAAAGTATCCATCATCGTCATCAAATATTGAAAAGTCTGAGAACGAACGCCACCTCCAGGCCAGACTCGGCTGGCGGAACCGAAGACTGCCAGGGCGATGCTCATTCAGAGAGCCCGGACCACGGATAATGGATGAGAGGCCGTGGCCGCAGGCAAGCGGTCAAGCGATCCTTAAGGATTGGGTCTACGCGATGAAGGGCCAACACGGAAGGAACACGTTGGAAAAAGGGGCCCGGGCAGGAAGAAGCAGGGGGCCGGGGAAACCACGGAGGCGGTGGTGCACGCCACCTGGGACCACCGCGGAAAGCGCGTCAATGCATTTTTACAACCGGCACGCCCCTGATCAGAAATGAGATCTGCGAGAGATTAACAGTCTATGTGGGAAAGCGACAAGTACTTGGGGGGCGCCCAGACGGCAAAAGGTAGGCCAGGGAAAAGGTGGGGTTTCTGTATAGTCAACTCCGAGGGCTCAGCAGGTAGAAATATGACAGTGAACGCGCGAAGAAGACAGGACCGGGCTCGAGGAACTCAACCCGTCTGTGCCTAAAAGTGAGACCCCAAAAGCCCAAGGAGAAGGGTTGGTAAGGAACATCGGAGTTGGACTTATCCATAACGAGGTTCTTGGAAATCGTCTAAGTTGACGAGGGCATTCTAGGCGTCGCACGCCACGCATAAAGCTTCTCGACTGGGTGACGCCCAGGCGCACGTCACTGCAGACCCGCCAAAAGAGAAGGGAAAACGAAAACCGGACGCCGTCACGGACAAGGAGGGAAGGGTAGAGGTCAGCTGCAGAGGATGGTATGCACTGGTGTAGTCGGGAAGCCCGTGGCAGCGGCAATTGGTGCACGTCGCAGAGCGGGGCGCTGCTTAGGAGCAAAAGACGGAATGGGGCGCAAGCGAATGCGGGAGTTAAACGTTAAGAAGTAAAATGCTAGGGTGTCTGAGGATAGGATGAATACCTGGGCGTGAGGGCAGTCGCTGCGGGAGACAACGATGGTCGTTACTTTCGTGTGGACGGGGAAACGTTTATCCTCTCAAACAAAGTGATAGGGAAAGAAGGACAAACTCACGGGTCGGTTTCAATAAAAAGATCCAGACCATTAGGGGGGCGAGAGACCAAGCCCTCTCTGAAGCCCCGTAGAGATTCTCAGAGACAACTCTCATCGTACGCAAGACGTCAAGAAAATGATCTGGGAAGCCACCGCGTTTGCTGGAAGAAGGTGCACGTCGAAAAACCATTCCGCACTAGCGGAAAAAGAAGACCTCCGCCAATTGCCGTCTGGCAACGGAGTCGTATCTGGAATATCACCGAACGAAAAACCGAGAAGTTACCTTCCCGCCAAACGTGACGGCGGGCGGTTGTGGCAGTTGACTGGCTTTACCTCTCCGTCTGGAGTTGTTACCAGCGGTCGTCGGTGTCGTACGGATGAACGGCTCGGGGCCTTGGCAGGTTGCCGTAATAAAAACATCGGCGAACGAAGGCACGGCAGGGCGTGCCACGAACGTGACGAACGATGTCAAAAGTCGATGATAAGGTCCCAACGGTTAAAAAATCGATCCTGCCGTGTTGCCGAGTAAGGGGGCGGGGGGGGGACATCTCAAATTCAGAGGCAAACGCCCGGGCGAAAGAAGGGAAGAGCGCTCTAGGATCGGGCGAAGTTCAACTTTGTCCTACTCTACTGACCAGGTCGCCTGGTCGAAGTACCCCGGTGGACCTAACCTGGAGACTTCGGGGGAGCCCCACACCAGTACCCTAAAAAAAATACTTAAGGTGTACCATATCCCTATTCGAAGTAATGAATCTTCACAGGGTCCGAGAAAGGACACGGCGAACAGTGAAGGGAGGTCCGGGTCGGCTCCAGGCGAGAACAGAAAGAGGGGTGAACGAAAGAAAAACGGCTGAAGGGAAGCCCGGACCCCTTCTTTACTAACACGAAGGGTTGACGCAATCGAGGAAAACAATCACCAGGAAGGATCGGGACGAAGTAAAACCGCAAGCTCCGAGCCATGACAGGTATTGGACCGACAACGCCCGACTGCCTGCAGGAACCCAAGCACGTCTATACGTTCGACATAAGGGAAAAACTTATTGAAGGAGAGCGGAGACGGCTCTTCCAAGCAGGGAATAAGGGGCTTGCGATGATGAATACAGAGGCTATGTGTTGTCTCGGTAGTACAAGAAGACTGTTCAAGGCCACGCAGTCTTGCCCTAACGTTGGACGGAAGGGGGGGCAGCACTCGGTGAGGCGGAATAGAGAGGGTCCTTGAGTCACTCCGGACATGGAAAGCCTGCTGGACACAGCTTGGTAAGCGGGGGACTGCTGCCGGGGCAGGTGTTGGTTTGCGCCAGGCGGGAGGGATCTACTTCTCCGAAGCGTGACCTTTCAAGAGCGAACTGGCCTGACGGGCGGCCACAAAAAATTAAAAACCCGTGTTCGTCTTTGAGGCCGCGAGGTGGTCCACCATCATCAAGTCCATAGAGAACTGAGCAATCACAAAGTGCGGATGGCAGCTCAGCAGCAAAAGCTGTAGATCAAACGGAAACTTGCTCTTTCAACCCGAAATCAGCGAGACCTCGCGTCAAGAGAGGGAGGTTTAACTAGGTCAAAGAGGTTCTACAGCGCTTGAAAAGGAAAAGGAATCACAAGGGTGCAGAGGCAAGTCCTTGGCCAGGGCGTCGCCTGGAGGGAACCTTCCACAAATAACTATTAGGAGAAAGGATAACCGGTCTCCACTACGAAGTCGATCGCAGAGGAAAGCGGTATAAACTGACTCCGCGTCAACTTATTGTCGCCTTCGTTGACTTCTCACTATCCGTCGTCGACGGAGGGCCCCCGAGCGATGCGAAAAGCGGAAGAAGTCCGGGAAACAGCAAATACGGTGGAAGGGGTTGATGTAAACTTCCAAGGTAAAAAAGCCGCAGCGGGGGGTGCGGAGACAGAACTGCGACGGTTTTTGGAGGAAAAATCAAAAACAGAAGGGTAGTTCTAAACTCAGCTAGGGGGGTTCTTGTAATGCAAGATATATGGCGAGGTCGAGGGTATACTCAAACACTTTCGACGAATTGAGGGAAAATCGCCGGCAGTTAAAAGGGTGGAGCGCCACGATAAAAAAACTTATAAACCATGCTCGTGCAAAAGTTAAACTGGGTCTATTGGAAAGGCCGAAATGCAGGATGAGATGCCGTTACAGGACACTGGGGAGGAAAGGGGTCACAGGACGGCAGCTTCAGGTTTCCGTGAAGATTGCATTGGGTGCGGGGGTGTCGCCGACCGACCCGCTTTCTACGGGCCAATTAAGGTGCATGGTTCGATAGCGACGAGAAAACAAAAGAGGGACAGAAGTATCGAACCACTGGCAATCGGCTTTATTGGCAACGAGAAATAATCAGGGTCGCTTGAACCATCACCAAACACAGTCACATCGTAAGGAATCCGATACGAAGAGGAACAAAGGTGGTCAATTGACCGGCATCGGGAAGTAGTGTGGGGGATCCCAGACACGGGGAAAAGGTGTAAAGCCGAACTGGAGTTTGGAACGGGGGAAAGTAATCGAAACAGGCAAACTGCGACGAGTCTACGAATTGGGGGTTTTGGGGGATGTATTTAGACCATGGGAGTCTCAACGGGCAGGCCATGTCCCCTGAAAAAAAAGAAGACCCCGCGGCTCAAGACAAAGCAGTCTGGGTTTATTCGGCTTGCAGGGTCCTAAACGGAAAACGGAGCGCGAGTCCCCACGAAGAAGACGGACCGCGGGGAATTTTTCCAAACGTACCAAAAAAAACCGGTCCAATGGGGGCGCCTTCCAGGAATCGTGAGGGACGCGGGGGCAGGAGACAGAAGATGCTACGGATATCCGGGTAAAGAACGACTACGTCGTAGATAATATAAGAACGAAGGTCCCCTGGCCACGAAACGGGAACTCAAACTCCGCTTCCTGGGAGGGGTACTCTGTTGTCAGCGCGTTAAGGCGCGCCGCATAGGGCCCAAGCTCGTCAGGTCGTCAGTGAAAGAGCCCTTGACCGGAAAAACGTTGTTCATAAGGAGGGAGAACCCAAGGAAATGACGCGGATCGAAAAGAAGCGGCTGCTGAAGATGGGGGTAAAACTCGGCCAAGTCAGCGGTGCTGAGCGGTAGCCAAAAAAACACGTGGATCCGGGGGATCGGAGAGGGTGATGTGCTTCACGGACCACTCCTGCGATCAACACGAACACTAAGGCGTTTAAATGTCCAAGCGGAGCCGCGCAAGTGCGCGACCAGTTAAATATAACTGCGCAAGGAGTGATGACATCCACACCCCCCCAAATCTTTGGAAACCGACCAAGCTTAACCGCGCCGACAACCCGAACGCCAGAACTGAACCTAGGAAGGGAAAACACTGGTCATAAAGACAACCGTCGGCCCTAACGTAATGGGCACTAGTAATGAAAAGGAAGCAGAGGGCAAGAATGGTAGTGAAAAGAAGCGCACGGGTCAAATCATAAGGGAGATTGTCAATATAAGGACCTTCCAGAAAGGTCAGAGGGGTCCAACGCGTGACCGAGGGGGACTGAGCTCAGTACAAGAAGAGGCCATAAATAACCAAAAAAGCCATGTCGATGCATGCAGGGCGACAAGGAAAGGATAAAGAATAAGGGACTAGGAGAAGTTGACCTGTTCCGAGCAATTATATCACCGGCCGGACTCGGAGAAGGTCAAGTCGGGAAGAAAGGACACCTCCAAGAGGCGAATCTGGTCATAAAACTCGGCTTTTGGGAGACCACCACCTGGAGCAAACCAAAGAAGCGCAGAGGGGGGTAAAAGGAAGGGTGTCCGATCACCTCAAAAGTCACGTTTGCGCTCGGCGAGCACAGGAGTAGGGAGCCGTGAGGGTTGGGGGAAGAAGCCCAGGAACTGGCAACAAAGGTGGGATCACCAATGGGGTCGGTAGCGTAAAAAGGGAACCGCAGGTCATATAGTCGCAAAAGAATGAACGAGCGAAGAAAAAGGGTATTAGGCCTTTCGCCCTCGAAATTGCTAGTTGGCCCACAGAGCAGACACCACGTCAAGTTTTTCGAAGTCAGGTGGTTTGAAGAGACCACCTGGAAAAGTCGAAGTTCGGCGCCAGAACATCGTGAAGGGCGTCGCCGCGTAGGGTTTAAGTCAGCACCGCATAACTCCGAAAAATCCCAGTCGCGAAGGATCACATCCAAAGGGGAAAAGACATAACAGAACGCCCTAAAGCCCGGCTGTGGGTCAAAAGATCATACGTGTCCCATCGTTTCAGAGGGATAGTCAGATCGCAAGTACCAACGGAATTTGCCCATTAGCTTTTGCGCTTGGCGAAAGGGGTAATGAACCGGGCGGCACAGCAGGGGCAAGCGCAGCGAAGTTCAGGAAGGCACGAAAGCTCGGGGTTCTCGTGAGAGGGACTCGCGACAGGAGGGGATCGGGAAGCTTCTCGAGTCTGCAGAACAAAGCGGGGACGACGGTGGTTGCAAGTAACAGACCCACACAAAAAATAGAGGAGGAAAATAGAAGGGCACCACGGTCGGTTTAACAAAATTCACGAATGATGGTGGAAGATAGCACAAACACTCCTAGCCGAGAGAAAGACTTCATCTAGGGACTAATAGAAACCCTCGCGAACTAACGTAAACGCTGCGCTGAGACCAAGCGAGAGGCACTAAAAAAAAATCAGCAACACTAGAAAGAGGTCGCCTCCGGAACACCCAATTGCCGCGGGAACAAAAACAACGGGCGATAGGAAATCGATGTAACGACACAGGTACGACGGCATCTTGACACGACCTGCAGTAAAAAAAGCTGTGGACATCCTTTCTTACTTTAGTACCCCGGCGTTCTGCGGTGGGGACGCCGGGAGACTGGCGTTCAACGGTGTCGGGCTGAAGAGTACGGCAGAAATCCTTGGGAGGTTGTTGGACGAAAATACGCCCTCTGAAGCAAAAAAACACAAAAGGGGGCCGCAAAAAAATGAAACGGTCCGAGGGTAAGGTCGGGCCGTTGGTCAGGGAAACGTTAGTTCAAGTGGGGGGGCGAGTCGGAGTGGGAAAAACACTCAACCATAGGAGAGGAACAGGGACCAAGGGTACATCGACCTGAGACTAGTGCAGAAAAAAAGCGAGGCGGGGGAAGGAGTTTTTGTACGATGATCTCCCGACACAGCACAAACCAAAGGGCGGCCACGTTCAGCGCCGACACCCACCAGTACCACGGGTCGATCACGAAAAGCAGAACCTGGTAAACATTCTCAAACCTACACTTTCCAGGGAGGAAATGGTAGATCATGCCACCTGAAAGAAAGGGTAGGCCTAGGGCGTGTGCTCCCTTAAGTTCCACCGGGAATAGAGTGGTTTCCCCAATGCCAACACGGAGTCACGCCTCCGCCGGTCAACAGGCTGCTTCGGGGCAGAAGGGGGTGAAAATCTATGAAGCCCCAATCACCTATCGTGACCGATGTTGTCGGGGCGAGAACTATATCAAACCAGGTTTGGCCTTTCCCGGCATCGTCACGACCCCTGAGAGTCGTTCGAGAGAATGGAGGTTGCATGAGAAGGCGTCAGGAGCTCGGGTCTAAAAAGCGGGCACAGGCCAAAGTGGTATGGGTTATGTCAATATGACTGGGGTCGAGGTAAGGGACCAGCGCCCAGATGCTGAAAAAAAAACGTCAGGGAGAAAACGAACCAGGGCCAAGGAGGCCTGGCAGACCGTAACAGAAACGGGCGACAGGTTTCCTTGGCACATCCGTCAGGGGAAAAAAACTAAAAAAAAAAGAAACGAAATGGCGAGGGCACGGAAGCGTGGGTCTGGGGGGGATGGCCAGCGGGGGCGCGGGATGGACCTACGCACCTAGGTATTACCTGTCCTCGCCAGGGGGGGCAGCGCCGTCTAAGATGCAACCACGCCAAGTATGTCGCAGTGGACCGAAAGAAGGGTACCAATAAGCAAAAGTCAAGGAAATATGTCGAAAACACGATCACAGGGTGCGGAGGCTCACGGCAATCAGAAAAGGGAGAAAAACGGGAATCAAAACGGGAAACCAGTGCAACTCTTCAGGCAGCAGCCGCCATGCCTCGCGTCCTTCTCGGAGAGACAAGGACACATCCCGTGAAACCATTTTCTAATAAGGACTTTACAACGGGGAAGAGAACGAAGCTTGTGCAGCGGCAGTCCAGAAGACGCGCGCAAGTGGCTGAAACGTATTGCTGACAACAAGGTTCAGAACGGAGTAAAGGGGAGACGAACTCCCGGATCGGCCGGGCCAAACCGGGAAAGGAGAGCTGAACCCTTATAGTTAATAAAAAGAAGAAAGTCGGACAGGATTCTAAAATAAATCGCCGATAACGGGGAGCGGCCCACGCAGGCGTTACGACTAAGAAGATTACCAAACACGTGACCGGTGGCGTCTGGGAGGGGAACGAGAGGCCCTTGGCTGCTTTCAAGGTGAGCGCAAGAGCGCCGGGCAAAAAGCATAAGAACCCGACGGGGTGGTGGGTGCTTTCGGTCAGGGAGAGAGGCTCCGCTGGGAAGTGAATTTCGGGACTGGCCGCACGATATAAACTACCACGTTCTGTCGTTAAATTCAACGCAAATAAAGGTAGAAGGGGAACCGTTTAACCGGGGTGTGACCAGGGGGGTTTAAGGTACGCCACGGAACCGGGAAAACGACTCTCGGTGCAATGGTGAAAAAACTTGGGGCGATGGCCGGGGGTCGATAAGGATCTAAACCGGGATCAGATTGGCCACGGAGGTCCCGCAGGTAGAAACTTCACGCTGGGGTGGCAAAATTTGCCATGGGGTCTGAAGGAACAGACCAAATGACCAGGGGACCATGACAGATTGCCATGGTGGTGAGGGGATTCTCTCTCAAAACTGGATATAGACCCAGAGTAATGGCACGGATCAAAGAAGCTGGTCGGGGTAACGTGAACCAGCGACCCAATGAATCTTAGCAACCAGAAAGATGAGCAAGAAGACTGCGGGACATCGTAAAGTGGCAAAGTAGGCATCTATAATTGAAGGTGTGAGGCTCGGGACCAATCGACCGGTAGGTGTACGGGAAAAACAAGATGGGGGATTGGGCCGGCCGGAATCTACCAATGGAAACTGTGAAGAAAGAGTCACTGAATCGTGTGAACGTGTTATTGGGTATTGGACGAAATGCACTGCATCGGAGACCGTCCCCGAGCCAAAGAAAGCGCGCGCGCTCCCACGCACGAAGCACAAGTCGGTTGAATGTTCTGCTGGGAGTGGAAAAACCGCCGGATCTCAACGGTCAAGAAGACAAGGGACGCCGCGGTCAGTTTTCAAAAAAGAAATAAAACCAACAACCGGAAACTTGGGGGGAACCGACTTCCTTAAAAAGTCCGTGAACGATATCGAAACGTGGGCCGAGCCCAGAAAGGGAACTACGTAAACAGTTGATAAACTAGGGTAGGAGGAAAGCTATGAGTGGGGCTTTCTCCACTTGGCCTACGCGATCGAAGTTCGAGTGGAACCTTCAAGGTAACGAATTGCCTTTGGGCTTTGGGAGCGAAGGGGGCATCAAAGCGCCCGGCCGTAGACATTAAGAGAAAAATAGGGCGGGCGTCGTCACGGGAGATCCTGAACAGGTGAACCGTGGGAAACGTCTGATGTGGACCTCAAGAAGGAAGCTAGTATGCGGATGGATATGAAAAGAAGAATGACACGGGAATCTCTGAACGGCCATCCGCCAAGGGGATCGTGATCATACTAGATTGGAGGGTAGGGTGAAGTTACCCCCAACGCGATCAAAAGCACTACGGGGCTGCCGGGGAAAAGAGAAGGCTGAGCAGTCGGAAAGACAGGTCATATCTGGCTCGGTCGTATGACATCCCGCCGCCAACGCTGGAGCCAACCGACAAACGCTACATCTCCGAAACCCCCGGCTGTAGCCCGCAAGCTTAACTGAGTGCCTCAAGGAACCAGTCCGCCCGTGTCACGCCTTAACTGCGAGTCGAACCCGGACCGTCCGGGGAGGTAAAGCTCGGGGAGGCCGCGCAACATCCCGGGCGTGGTCACGTACCAATTAGAAACACTGGCATCATAGAAAATCACCAGGTCCTACGAGGTACGACGCGATAGGAAAATTACTGAAGGCAGCCGAAACTTGGCAAACGTGCAGAGGCGAAAAGGAAGGCCAATCGGCCGAGGGGGAGTCGTGGGTAAGAGAATTCGTGACGTTCCCTTGAACGGCTTACGAACACGTCGGAAGGTTTGTCTGTGAGTAGGCTGACCCGGGACATTCCACCATCGAGGAGTTGAACCGCCAACTGACACAGAGGTCACCCGCCGTATGGTCGGGGACAGGTTTTCCGGATAGCAATACCCCGAATAAAAGGGAGCAGAGGGGACTAGATATGAACGTCGAGGCGTCGTACGGCCAGTGTACTGTTGGCGCAAAGAACGTCCTCCAGTAGGCCGCACCGGGTTTTATAAGACGCAAAACAAAAGTGCTCGGTCAGTAGAAGGGAGACAAACGACTGGAAAGCAGCGCAAGAATACCTAGGCGAACTTCCTCCGTCATCAACGGTCGGTGCGAAAAAAGGCGGGTGGCAAAAGACCTCGCCCAAAACGGCAATCCGTTTGTAGTCTAATCAGGGACCTATCAAGGAACCGGCGCAAGTGAAAGGCCATGTCGGGGACGGAATTCCGCGAGGCCTAGAAACCCGCACGGAGCCTTAACTCGTCACTGCGACACCGTGAAAGCCAGTTCGCGCCTGCACACCACCAAGCCCTCGCAGGTGAG
>Ga0179593_1416697_pt1 | contig 22228 bp, 24 predicted proteins | sample CZODoug2_1_08_16_FD_185931 | JGI IMG/M metagenome (GOLD analysis project Ga0179593, IMG submission 185931) | Vadose zone soil fungal communities from Angelo Coast Range Reserve, California, USA - CZODoug2_1_08_16fungal (PacBio error correction) | ecosystem: Environmental > Terrestrial > Soil >...
GCGGGAAAGGAAATAAAAAGAAAAAATGTGGGCTTGATCCGCGTAAGGAGAAGGCGTCACGAAGGATCAGCTGGGAGCATCTCGAGCAAAACTGTTCTCAAAGGATAATTGTCATGGAGGAAGACGGGGGAGAAGGCTTCGGCTGTGGGAAAAGGGGGAGGTAAGTTACGCCTACGGCGCGGCAAAGGGGCGTTTGGGGGAAAGCAGAGTTATACCCTGGAACATGACGGACTGGTCAAATATGTATCGGCGGAGCATTCCGGGGGGAAAGTCGAAAGTGACATCGAGGAAGAAAGAAACGGGAAGCAATGCAGTGACGTTGTTGCTTCGGGGTAGGGAGGGAGTTAAGAAGCAAAATTCAACTCCTAGGCGAAAGCGGAAAAAGTTTAATTTCAGGGAAGAAGCCGAAAGCAGACAAAGAGCGCGGAGGGAGAATCTTCCTGAAAAGGGAGAAAAGAAGAATCATAGTTCTTTCGCCGTATAACCGGTACCAGGAGAGCGCCGCTAGAGAGACGGCCGGACAAGAGGACCTGATCCTATGGGAAGAAGGTTGGAAGGATCACTTTGGGCTATGTCCGGCCGAACAAAAAAAAAAAGAGATACAGGACCTTATCCTGGAAAAAAACGGAGGTCCTTAGGACTGGGTCAAAATCTCCGGCCAAATTCATACTAACTCAGCAGTTGAAGGGTCAGGAAAACGCGGTGGGAGTCTGTCTCAATCGTCGAGGACGGACTAAAAATAGTATAGGACCGGACGTGGGGGGACAACTGGAGTGCTGGCGCTAAGGGAACTGGGATGAATCCGGGTGTTTGTGACTGTAATGGGGTGGGCTGATAAGAGGGAGGCTAGAGTCCTGGGAAAAAAGGGGTATGTTTCGCCCCAAAAAGTCATGGTCGGTCTATCTAGCTCGAAACGAAATTCGACACCTTCGCGTCTCAGACATCACGTGGGAAGCTCGGAAAAGGGGGGAAAGAGGGTTGCTTGAAAAAAAAAAAAAAGAAAAGGTTGGCCTGCCATGCAGAAGCTGGCGTCGGAAGGCGGTGGCTGTCGTTGCAACGAGACAGGACCGACTGCTCTCAAAAATGAAAAAGAGAAGGGGGCGCAGACGAGGATATGAGGGGAGTGAAAGGGCATTGGAAGGAGGAAAGGGGGAAGAGGGAACTTGTCCAAGGGGGGGGGAAGGGGGAGGGAATGACAAAACGGATTGCAGCGCGCCTGGTCGCGCGGTGTGAGAAAACCGGAGAGCAGAAAAAAAAGTGCGCGGCGCGTTGTTGGAAGGCGGAGAATAAAGAAAAGGGGTGAAAGATCGCTCTATCGGACGATTACAATACGAGGACTTGAGGGAGTGGAACGGGGCCTGAAAAGAAATCTTCGATGAAGCGTGCCGGGGTGGGGGGGGGAGCAGTAGAAAAAGGGACATGTCCGGGTCGCGGCTGGGGGGAAAGCAGCGGAAATGTTACTTATCCGGAGAGAGACGCAAAGTTGAGGGATGGAACGGCAGAGCGAACGCTTCGAAGGAAATGGGGCCCGCGGATCGAGGCAGTATGCTGCTAAGTTGTGGACGACGAGCTTCTTAGCTACTAAACCTGCGGAAGTTAGCTTCTAATTACCGAGGGTGAGGGGTTCGTAAGAAGAAAGCAGGAAAGACTGGTTGGCTAAAGAGCGCGCCGAGATAGAGAGAAGGCAAACGATTCTCTGTCGCACCGAGCCAGGTCGTCAGCAATTGAGGGGAAGGGGGGAGGCAGCCGTGCGAGACCGACTAATGAAACTGCAAAGAAAGAGCGGACGAAAGCTGAGGAAGGACTCGTCGAAGAAGGACTAGGTGGAAGCGCGCGAACCTTAGAATTTCAGTCAAAGAAGAAATAAACAAAGTAGAGTTGGACCGGGGCGGGGAGAGGTAAAATTCCGTAGTTGGAGAGAAGGAGAAATGAGACTGCCTATCAATGAGGTGGGGACACGCTTTGCGCGAAAGCTCAAACTCCCACTTGGGGTTTCGGTTACAGACCAGAGGGAGACAGAGACAAGCAGGAGGGGTAGCTTAAAGAAGAGAGGGGAAATAAAAGAGATGGGGCACAAGTGGTATCGGTCACCTTTCCAAAACATTTAATAAGGGGGGGCGCAAGTGCAAAAAACCGGAGAAAAGTCTACAGGTAAAAAGAGAAGGAATCACGATCGCTCCTCTGAAAAGGACTCAGTCTATCAAACTCAACGGGGAACTGCCACAAACTCGCGACGTTGACAATCTCTAGGAGAAAAGGTGGCTCTCTTTATTAGCTAAGAAGGGGACAATTACACTCCTCTACTCAGAATCACACGGGAGTTAAGTGATTCGATGCAAGGGCTGGGCTCTGGATCGTGGAATATGCACAGAGGAAGGTTAAGGGAACTATCTCTTCGAAACACGGCGAAGGGGGGGGGCGAGTCCCTGCTACAGAGTCAGCCACGAAAAAAAAAACAAAAGAGAAAGAAAAGGGGCTGTAAGAAAGGAACCGTCCCTCTTCACCCACAGAAAAAAAGAAAAAAAAACTAAAAAATTTTACGCGTCGTCGTGAAAGCTTTAGAAATCCTAAACGCTCACAAAAACCCCCAAAAAAACTGAAACTGTAGCAAGGAAAAAAACGAGCATCTTCTCGACGGGCGAGAAAGGACTCTCAGATCCAGCGTGCCAGGCACCCACAAAACTTCGGTTTTAGAAAAAAAAGGGGGTGGTGGTTGAATGGAAAAAAAAAGGAAAAGGAAGGGTCGTCGGGAAAGGTGACTGGGATTTGAGAAAAGAGATGGAACGGGGGAGAGGAGAAAAAGGCTCTCAGGAGATACCCTGAAACTAACGCGAGATCTGGACGGAGGAATGAAAACGGGACGACGACCGAACAAGAAGGAAAAAGGGGGGTCGCTTTCGTGCCTCACGACGATGAAGTGAGAGGCTGCTAGTAGATTCCTAGGAAAAACGAAAGCTGAGGGGACGAGAAGGAACGCTCGGTATACTGTTTATTAGAACCAAAGAACCGGGCCTTCTTGATCGTAAAACCTCTCGACCGGTTCGACTGTGTAATTGAAAAAGGCCGCAACAAAGTCAAGGGGAAGGGGGGAAATCTCAGAAATATGGAAAAAAAAGAGAGAGAGGAAGAGGCCGAGGCGCAGCCGGCCGGGTCGACAGGGTGTGTGCGGGGGGGGGGGGTGGGGGGTGGGGGGGGGGGGGGTCGAAAAGAGAGGGAGAGGGCGTAAACGCCGTCGGGAGCCTGTGGGAAAAAGAACAGCGATCCCCACGACAAAGGCTACTGCAGCCTCCCTAACGCCATCATTAGGGAGGGCGAGAAAAAAAGGTGCAAGAGGGAGGAGAACCCACTAAATCCGAAAAAGACTCCACAGCAGCTACATGCTGGTCGGCTTAACTAGCAGTTGGACGTCCGGGGAAGACAGAAAAAAAAAAAAACCTACTTAGCTTTGGGGGTCAGTCTATCCTCGGAGAAGGGAGGGCTGGAGCCAGAAGACCTCTTCAGGAGAAGCTCAAAAGGGGAAGACTGCAGCAAAGAAACTAGTCCCCGGGGGAGGGAAGGGAACAAAAAAAACAAAAGGAAATAGGGCAGACAAAGTTTTGGGATGGCTGAAGATCGCTCTGGGGAGCGCTCGTGAGAGTCATAAAGGACGCGCGAGAACGAGGTCTGCGGACTCAGGCGCAACGCGAAAAAAAAAAAAAAAAGAGGCTCTGGGGGGAGGGTCTGGTCAGGCTATCTCGCCCAAATCCAGAGAGGAAAATCTCCTCCGGCGGAACAAGGGTCAAGGGTTTAGGGAGGGGTTGGTCGAGCGTGGATTGAAGGAGGGAGGGGAGCTAGGAAGCTGGGGCAGAGGGGACTCGTTAAAGTTAAATCGGTCAGAGAGATGCTCTGGAAAGGAGACGCATCATTTAGGGAAAGAAGAGATGGCGCGCGACTCATCTCGGATGGAGGAAAAGTCCTCTAAGGTATCAGGGAAGCTCGGGACAACTGGGAGAGAGATCGCGGGGGGGAACTTTTTAGGAACCTCAAGAGGAACGGGGATTCCAAGCCCAAAACGGGTAGACTGGGGGAGAGAAAAGGAGCCGGGGGGGCGGTGTCGTTTTTCTTGTGAAGAAGGCGTTTCTATGGAGGAAGCTAAGAGCTCGTCTAGGCGAAGGGGGTTCGCAAAGGGGCCAAGGGAAAATCGCGAACCGAACTCGAAGACGAAGAGAACCGACGGTCAGGGAAAAGGGTCTCTGCTACGCCGACCAACTAAATCGAGAAGTAAGATATGAGAGCGACAGGCCGACAAAGAAAGGAAGCTAAGGTGTCGCTGGGTCGCCGGCGAAGGCGTCACCGCGACGTTCAGGGTTGGGGGAATGGGCACTACAGGAACGACATAAGAAGGCAGGGCTCCCCAACAAAAGGAATCGGCATATTGCACGGATTCGCGCATCCGGCAGGTAAAAAGGGGACTATGGGGCAACGGGAAAAGGGACAAGGGAAAAAGGAGGGGAACCAGCCTATTTGTTCAAGAGAGAATTACCCAATCAGGGTTCTTCAATCAGGATCGAGTTGAGGGCGGATGGATGAGAGTGGAAAAAAAGTCCTCAGGTTAGGTCCCACAGCTGGTATCCGGCAACGGAGGTCCGGGGTTAGCCGAGAAAGGGAGAGCATGTTCTACATGGAATCGTGCCGCTCAATCTCGGGTCGAGAATAAACGCCGAGCCCGTTCGGCTGGGGCAGGAGAGGAAACCAGGTATCTTCCCTCTGCAGTCAAGGTTATCGCGGTGGGGGACCGAATCGCCGATAGCAGTTGCATCAGGGGAAGTTGGAAAGGAAGGCTTGAGGGTCGAAAGAGAGAGGGAGCAGTTCACAGCAGGAGCAACGCGAGGAATAGAGAACCAGGCTGCGGTGTTAAAAGAAAAAGAAGCGACACGGCAAGGGACTTTCCGCAACGCGCTCGACGGGGTAGAGGAGTACGGGAAAGACATCACAGAGCCGGTCCACGGAAAGGGGGGAAGGGACGGTAGCGCGTTGTGTACGCGCAAGGAGGTGTGATCTTGTCCCAAACGCAAACGTTTACTAGGGGGTTTGTCAACCTCGAATGAGGGGAGCGCTCAACAGGGCTGGAAGGAGGAACAACTCGTATTCATGGGGAAACTTACTGCCTGTTACCACTCCTCAACCACATAAAGAGGGAGGGGAGGGGGAGGGAATTCAGGGAGGTAAGAAAGTCTTCCGATTTCTCAGACATCAAAAAGAGGGGGGCGGACATGAGCAAATAATAAAATATTTGATGGTCATCCACAAATCGTGCATGGGGAAGCAAATCAAAAAATCACAGCGGAAGGGCAAGGGACTGAATTCGGGGCGTGAAGAACTGAATGTGGGAGTTAAGGGGGGGGGAGTTTATGAAACCGACAGGAAAGGAAGAGGAGGTGTTGAGGTGCATCAGCACCACATCAGGTCCGCAGCGCTAAAGGGGGAAAGATAGGGGAACAGGGGAACCCGCAACAGAGAAGAGAGGTGAGAGAAGAAGGTTCCCTTCCTCTCATAAACACAGGGGGGTAAACGGCCGGTCCAGGCGAGACAGTGGCAGCTTAAGAAAGGGAAAGACGGGCCGAAGGGGGATGGACACCTCAATATCCAGAGGAGGGGGAAGGTCCGTACTGATCATCAGGGATCGGAAAGACACGCTGCATAGCCTGGAAAGGAGAGGTTCGAACAAAATAGTAAAGGAAACAGAAGGAACTCCGAGAGTTTCAAAAGAAATAAGGAAATCACATCGCTTGGGTTCCCCGACGGAATATCGAATTGAGAAAGGAAACGAGGAAGCGAAAACTTCCCCGATGTTACACTCCAAGCGATTCAGAAGAGACGAAAAAACCTTTGCACAACGAGTTCCTTCTAACGACGAACGAGCCTTCTGTTATGGAGGGACTGTTCGAAGCCAAGAGTCGCTTCGGAGCAACTAGTCTTCCAGACCTCGGAAATCACAGGTGCCAAAGCGCTCACGAGCACGAGTTGGAGAAAGGTGCTACTACCACGCATCCCCGGAGAAGACAAATTGTCTTAAACAAGCTATCAGTTCATCTTCCATCAAAAAGAAGTTCAAACGCTCCAGGACTAATCTTAAGTCTGAGACGCACTATCAGAATGGCGTCTCGACCAGCAAACCCATTGCGCCCATTCTAGGAAGACGCCGTAGGTCAAGGGGGGGAAAAGTCACGCGCCGAAAACAGGATACGGCCCCGTTCCTCCGACACCGCGAAGAAGGGTCCTCCAAAAAAAGGGCCCCTGGCTCGAGGATTACTCCAGAAGGAAAGGGGGGTCGAGAGGGAGGGGAAAATGCTGGAACGGTCGAGCAACCTGGTAGGGAGTCTGCTTGGGAAGGACAGGGTAGGCCAAGATCTCGACCACAAAATAGGAAAAGAAGAAGAATTAATAAATCAAAGGGAGGAAATGGTTGACTTAAAGAGCGTCGGAAGCCGGCAGCACAGTCCTGGAGGGGAAAGGAATAGACAAGGACTCTCTACCTCAATGAGGTCGGAAGAGGTACTCATGCCCGGGAGCTAGGGGGGGGGGGGAGACGGGTCAAGGACCATAAGGAGTAGCAAAGGCTCTTTGAAAGGGAAACGTAGAGGGGGGATACCTGAATCTTGCTAAAGCCGTCTGCAAAGCGAGCCACGGGTTGGGAAAAAGCCAGGTGAAAGGAGGGGAGCATACAAATAAGTGTTGGAAGGATCAGATCAACTCGACTATCAACTCAGCGGGGGGCGACGGAGAAAAATCCTTGAGGGAAACGGGCTGGCATGCGCGGCTAAGGCGAAGCTTGCTTCGGAAGGACGTCGCAGACCGCCAGAAAAAGGCATAGGAAGAAGTGGTCGAGGGAAAGCCGGGACTAGATAGAGTAGAGGTCTGCCTTTACCAGAGGGAGGGAGCAGCCTTCCTCAGGAAGTTGGGGGGGAGAAAAGAAAAACCAAAAAGAGTGGGAATAAGGCTGGATGCCAGGGGGAGAAGTTTTGTTGCCCAAAGAGCAAACTATCTGCCGAGCGGAGGTCCATGATAGGGACACCGATCGGGGAGGGCGGGTATCGGCGGGGGGAGGGGGGGGCAGGGGAATCTGAGCGAGGCCAAAGTTGCACGGTAGGGACTTATCTGCAGGGGTGGACGTGCGGGGAGAAGTTGGCTGAGAAAAGAAAAAGGGGCTAAGCGGAGGGAGTGCCGGAACATGATGAGTGGATCAAAACGTCTAGCGTTAGAAGGTCGGGGACCAGGGATCTGAAGCAAAGCGACGAAACAAATTCGCGGCCCGCACCAACGAAACGGAAAGGGCCGCACGCGGGGTCGTGGAATTCCAACGAAAAAGGGACGTGTGGCGAACGCCTCATCTGCGTAGTCGGGTCGGTTGAAACTTCTTCGGAAAGAATCGCCAGAAGAGCGCTGAGGCAGAGGAAGGGATCAGCAAGCAGTGCTAAGAGGGAAAAAAAAAACTCATGGCCGTGCGGTGCATGTGGAGCAGGCCGCGGAACGGTTGACAAGGAAGGGAGAACCATCGCTGATGTTGCGAACGCTGGCGTAACAGAGGGGGGGGACCAACCGATGCAAAACGGGATGTAGCGAAAGAAAAACTCTTAAAAAGAGAGAAGGAGAGGACCAGGAAAGTTCCGAGAATGGGAGTTCAGGGGGCATCAGACAAAAGAGTTAGCAAGGAAGTGCAGAATGGGGCTTCAAGGAGGAGAGTGGACGCATATGATGAGCCGTTAGACGAGCTCTAGCGCCTTCGAAAGTGCTGATTTAAGAGAGAAAGTCGAATTACAAGGCAAGCGAAGTGCAGTCTCCAGGAAGTCTCATCTTCTGAGCATGACTTCGATCAAAACGTCTTGATGAAGGTGGGGATCGGGAGCTGAAGGGGCGACTGGATCTACTTCCTTTGTTCTAAGCTCAGGACAGGCAAAAAACTTCCTCTTGATGAACGCTATGAGGGGACTCGATAGTCCTCCCTTCAAGGTGCTCTAGCGCACTGAAAAAGGCAGGGGGACCTCCTTCACTCATTTAGGGTATCGGTTCAGTGCTAGAAAGTCTCAGAGCAGCTGGAACATTTAAAGGGAGAAACACTAAAGATAAGACAACAAAAACACCGCGGGGGAAAGGGACTTTCATCACCTTGGAAAATTAACCGCACGCGAGCGTATAAAGGTACCGATCAGGGACCGTCGTGAGGGACAGCCGTCTCTCATCGAGAGAGGCCGGAATCATGGGGATGGTAAGCCCACCAAGAGACTCAGAAAAAAATCCATGCGCGTGCATACAATACAAGGAAGGTTCGGGGACATCCAATGGGACAAAGAGCGGTAGAGAGGAGCGGGACATCTATACAGGGCTCGCAAGGTTGAGCAGGGCTATACCTTCAAGAACGCCGGGTCTGAAGGAAAAAAAGTCTTGCAGTCGCGTGCAGTCGCCAGGGCACGTCGGACACATGCTCGGAGATCGCGGTCCTTAGAACACTCTAAACTGGAAATGGGGGGTGTTTTGGTTTGTTTTGGTATGCAAACACCTAAGTCTTCTAGTGGAGGGCGGCGAAAATCTAGGGGGGAGGCGATCAGGATCTAAAGCATGGGTACCGAAAAAAGTACCAGTAAGATACCAATTAGCGAGGAGAGAATATGGAAAAAGGAACTACCCGTCGCTCTAGTCGCGTCGAGATTAATTCAAGAGTCAGGTGACTGGAGAGCAGGGAGAGAGGGGCGAATTAGCTAACCCAACTCGATGCCGCAAGAGGCCAGCACTCTCCCTCGGAAAGAAATCTCTCACCCTCCAAGCGAGCACCGCATACCTCACTTCTGAGGGCGAGCGTTTAAGAGATGAGTGCGCAAGGAACGAAAATAAAAAACCCCCGGGCCAGAATGTATGCTAAAAGGAAAGGCCGTCCTCAATAAAAAAGTCGCTTCGCAGTTCCTGAGAAAAAAAACAAATAGGCACTAGCTTCTGTCTGACAACACAAAAAAGAACTTTTCAGGGGGGTTGGCGCGCAACCTGGGGGGGGAGAAAAAGGGAAGTCCGGTGAGATGCACAGAGGAAGATCGCGGCCGGTTGCGCCGGGGGGATCCGGAAGAGATTATTCATTTGGGGACCCGATCGGAAAGAAACCAACATCAGCCGCCGGAAGAAGGGGAAGGAGAACAGTCGTCTCCAACGGGTCCGGCTACAGCCTGGAATAAGGAGGAAAAGAGCCGTGGATGAGACGATGCCGTGGAGAGTGGAGCTCTCTCAGATTGCATCCGCGCGAAACTGCTGAGAAATTTAGCATTGGGGGCGGGGAACGGACTTTTCCTTATCAGAAGGGGGGGAGGACCAATCTCCAAGGAACACTCAAAGAATCTTTTGTACATTGGTTGCCTAGCAGGACGACTTACCGAGAGGGAAAATCTGTCCATATCTATGTGAGGAAAAGAGAGAGTGAAAACGGCAAGTCAAACAAGAAGTAGGTATGCCACTTAACCCGTCGAAGCGGGCGGGAGATGTATATGAACAAGGGGGCGGGAGCGTGTCCTCAACAGAAAAACGGCAAGGGCGTACGGTGTACGAAGGCTCCGCTTTCTCTTCATCGGAGAAGGAAGCGGCCCTACGTGAGCGTGCTTCAAGATCACGAAGACGCCTAGAGCTACAAGGCGGGGCGTGCGGTATACGGCCGAGGACGGACACCGAAGTCTGGGTTCGAGGAGACCAACTTTTGTTGTTTGGGGGAAGACCCGAGCGCGGCTGACCAAGCGCCCAAAGACCGGACGCAGCTTCGGCGTCCAACACCGAGAACTTACCCCGTGGCACGCAAGAACCGGACCTACTGTTGTCAAAAAAGGAAGGACCCGCAAACTCGCAAACCAGAGGTTGTTGGTGCTTGCGCAGAAAGGAAAGGAAAAAACTGTAGATGCTCGTCATCGAGACCTGTCGACGAGGGGGCTCGGTGGGGGGAGGGAAGGGCCCGAGTAAGCGAAGGCCGATGCTGGTTTCTGGAAGGAAGAAAAACACCCTAAAACGCCCAACTCGCGAATCAAAGGTAGAAAAGTTGCGCGGGGGAGTGCTGGTCTGGGCGACTGGAAAAACGTGGATAAATAGGCGCGGGGGGCGGTAAACGGAGGGAGACGGAGGGGCGGGGTGGGAAAAAAACCAAAACCCCAGACCAAACCGGTTGTGGGGGGGGGTCGTCAAGTCGGGCCGGACGGATGCGAGGGGACAGCCGGGAGCTCCGTGCGGGAACTACTCAAAAATCTAACGAAGAAATTTTCTGTCTGAGAGCAGCAAGCTCACCTGCCAGGGCCGGGACTCAGCGGTCACGTTGTCGCCCTGCCTCAAGAAAGAGGGGCCTATACCGAGGCAGAGGGGTGGGGTGAGAGAAGGGCTCCGATTAGGGCAGCGTTGAGGACGGGATAGTCTTCTGCACAAAAAAAAAAGGGACGCGCTTCGTGCTCCGCCGTCTGGGATGTCGCTGGAATGATCCCGGCCGCAGACACTATAGGGGGAAAAAAAGCGCCGGTCGGGGGGTGACGAAAAAAAGGGGGCGAGTAAAGTCTATCAGGGCTTCGAGATAAAATAAGCCGAGAAAAAAAGAGCCTGGGGGAAAATTGGTCGCTGTCGAATCGCGGGCGGAGCAACGACCTTTTAGGGGGGAGGAAGGGGCCGCGCACTGCGAGCCGGCGATAGCGACACAACAATCTAAAACGGCAAAGATATCGGAAAAAGAGACAGCAGCAAAGAAAGCGACGACGGGAACTTATGCGAGAGGGGAACTGGTAGCCTGGTGTTCCGCGCGCCTGCAGTGAGCAACGGGGGAGGTGAGGTACACGAGCAGCGGCGCTTTCTGTCGCAGTAGGAAAGTTCGGCCGTCGGGATAGGAACGACAACGGGGGCTACCCGTACCGAGAAGGAAAGGTTCTTAGAGAGACCCCGGAGAGACGAGAGATCTCTCGCGAGCGAGCCAAAAAAAAACAAAGCCAGTCAACTGTGTCCGGATCGCAAAGAAACGATTGAAACAAAAGATGACGCCGAGCGAGAAAGAGAGTTATCGAACAGTCTCAGCGAGGAAAGATCGAAGCGTGGAGCGGAAATCGTTGGGGGTAGCGAAACGGGGTCGCGAGAAAACGTTCATCAGCAACTGCGCTACTCTAGAGAGACGCAGGTCAGCTCAGTCCGATCGGAAAACGAAAGCGTCACGCATCGGGGGGTCAGGACAAAAGGGAAACATGCAAGTATCGCATAAGGCCCTCACTCAAACAAAATGAAAAGGACCACTAGTGCTGGTTCGGAAATATCGCGTTGTACGCAGTTGTTAGCTTGCCCAAAAAAGGGGGTAGGGGAGCACAAAAAAGAGGAGGCTCAGCCGCGGACAAACAGAATAGAAGAAGCACGCTCGAAAAGGGTTTTCTCCTCGTAAAGGGGCCTTTGCCAACCATGTCTACCTAAGACAAGGGGGCTGTGCTAGCGTAAAGGGGTCGGCAGCAAGCACGCGGGAAATCAGGGAGGGGGGGGGAAAGGACGTGGAACAAAAGCACCAACCAATAAGGACAAGATTAATGCAGCCACACCTTTCTGTTGGGTGGACTTCACGAAAGAAGCACATAGAGAAAGCCCTTTACCTAGCGACCATCGGTGCTAGCTAATGTGGGCGTCGAAGGTGTGGGACCTGAGAAAAAAGGAAACACGCCGAGGAAGTTTGGGGGAAACAATCAGCACCAACATCTTTACGGCAGCAAAAGATGGTCCAGGCACCAGGGAACCCCAGCAAGCCCCCACCGGAGAGGGGGGAGGAGATGCAGGGAAGGAGGGGGGGAGGGGGGGGGGGGAACAGCTTTGCGGGCGTCAGGCCCCATTCTAAAAGAAACCCGCCAAGAAAAAAGAGTTCCAAACAAAGGAATCAGAGAAGGGCAACCTAACGCGAAGGGATACAAACCTCTCCCTATCTGGAGGGAAGGAAAAACTGAGAAAGCGGGATAAGTCCCAGACACAAAAAAGGGGGGACTATGGCCGGGGTGGGTGCGAACATAAAAAAGGGCGAAGCCGCCGGCGTTCCAGATCAGGAACGGGGGGTTGGTTGTGGATTCACGCGGCAAAACATCAAAAAGGATCTTCTCAATAAGGCGCAAGAACACCAAAAAACATACATGCGCGATATCGACAAAAAGGCACGGTGATCAAAACGGTCAGGGGACTTCTGAGGATGGAAGACGTCAGCCAGCTGAGGAGGGAGGGGGCCTCTTAAAGGAAAAGAGCTAAAAAAAAAGCTAGGGGGCACCGTGCCGGGCCCGGCGCCTCTCAATTGGGAAGAAAAAAACTGCACAAAGAACCGAAAAAGAAACAAACACAAGTCATGATGGGCTTACCCGGTCCAGCGGGAAATGACCTGCGAAGAAGATACACCTGAAAGGATTTCAAGAAATGATCCTAATACGAATCACGAAGGCCCTGTCGGCAAAAACAGCCGCCCTTAATCCAGCGCAGGTCCTCGACGCCGTATAACAAAGCGCGCGGGAAAAAAGCGGTGGTTTGCCCGTTCTTACACATCCTCGGGGGACGATCACCGGACTTTCTCGGAAGTTCGACAGAAGTACTTGGCACTAGACGGCGGGACAAATTTCGTCCTTAGGTGGCGCTTGGTGTTGGGAAAAAAAAAAACTGTTGGCTCGGGAGTGGAATTAAAAAAATCTGACGGCATCTCGCAAAAACAAAAAGTATGAAATTAATTGCTGGAAAGACCGAATTCAACTCATCCGGGAAACTGCGATCTGAAGCCGCGGAACGCATCCGGAAAAAAACCGCCGGCTACAAGCCCTGGACGGAAATCCTCAGGAGACCAGGGGGGGGGGGGGGGGGGGGGGGGGGGGGGGGGGGGGGGGGGGGGGGGGGGGGGGGGGGGGGGGGGGGGGGAGGGTGGGGGGGGGGGGGGGGGGGGGTGGGGGGGGGGGGGGGGGGGGGGGGGGGGTGGGGGGGGGGTGGGGGGGGGGGGGGGGGGGGGGGGGGGGGGGGGGGGGGGGGGGGGGGGGGGGGGGGGGGGGGGGGGGGAGGGGGGGTGGGGGGGGGGGGGGCTTCATAAATTCTCGGCAATGAGTGTCCGGTGTCAGGAACAAGAAGAACACTCTCGGGGGTTAGCGCGGAATGGTCAATTACCCTACTGTCTTCGGAATTGGGAGATGCATCAGGCGCTGGGGGAGAAAACTCCTCTGTCTATGTGGGTCTGATAAAATTTCTTCGGAAAAAGCCTTCATTGCAAGAATGACGGCGCAGGGGAAAAATGAACCGCAGGGTTCACCCATGGAACAAGGAAGGGGGGCGAAAATCTCGGGACGGGGATTGGGCCACTGTAGACCTCGCAAAAGTCATCAACAGAGCGCAGGGTGGCTTGTCGTGAAATAGGAGGCCAAAGACCCAAGATCGGAGTGGATTACGGAAGCGTCTCGACACTAGAGACGGCGGCCTTCCGGGCGTTGCCGGGGGGTAGCTCTGTCGAGAGAGGATTCTGAAAAAAGCGGAGGCGAGCATGGAGCCCGTCATCTTCGGTTCCAAGGCACGTGGGATTTCACCGCAATAAACCGAGATGTGACGAAGGATAAAAATTGAACAGGGGAGCGGCGGATGTCCTTTGGAGCATCCGCCTCAAGAGTAAGCATTGTGGGACAGTCATCCCGGACGAATTTCCTTCAGGCCGATCGTGGGGTTGTATTCCTGGAAAAAGGCGTGGCGAAGCCTTGCACGAGAGATGAAAAAGTCCGTTTTTCACAAGAAGGGGGGTTCGGGCTAACGGGGGAAAAGGGTGTGACTTGGGTTAAAATCGACGGTGGCAGGGGGAGGCACAGATGAGTCAAGCGCGCGTGGCCGGATGGGTGCTGATTGGGCGCCCTCCACGCGGTCATGGAGGGGGGGGAGAGCGAAGCAGAAAAAAAGGGACAACACTTCCGCGTCTAACCCGGGTAAAAAGATGTACCGTCGCGAAAAGCTAGTGCTTTTGTTTGAGTGGAAAGCGGTGTGGGATGACAATGCCTCAATCAGGGGTGAACGTTTGTGCTTCGTTGCAAAACGTACGAGAAAAAGGGACAACCTGCTGCAATAGGGAAGGAGCAGCAAAAAGATATATTGTAAAAAAGGGGACGAAATGGCAGGGCCGGGAAGGGATCCATTGCCTCTGGGTATAAAAGGAAAACAGTTGGGGGAAGGCCAGCGAATAGTTCGCCCGGAATCAGAGAGGGGGTCAAAGACCTAAGACGGACGTTGTGGGCAGAGCTAAACACGCGCTACAACGAATGCTTACCCAATGACGGACCTAGAAGTTTGAGGGAGTGAACTTGGGTTGGAAGAAGAAAACAAATGAAAAGTCGTGGAAAGGGCACATCCTATGAAAGGGTAACGAGGAAATCAGGTGGCGAGAAATGGAAACTGCTAAAGGCGACTAAAGCAAGGGGAGGAAAGAAAAGTGAAAATCAAAATTGAGTACATAAGCTAAGATAATCGAGGCATAGCGCATGCGAGCGCACTTCTGCATAGGGTCAGGAGATAAATCAGGTCGCCGCGGAAGAAGGGCTAGGGGGGAGAAGCGGTCGGCGAGAACCGTAGAAGGCTCGGGGGACTCGTCATAGGCGCTCTCGTAAATCCAAGGCTCGTATACACGACTAAAAAGTGGACTTCCGATTGAGGAGAGGTCTAGGCGAGTACCTAAGGATCGCATCCCTGGGAAAAAAAAATGAGCGACAACGGGCTCCTACTCGAAGACAATCACAACCATGTAGTCCTGACAACTCGTCGAAAAATAACGCTCTCTAGAAGGTCCCGTGCGGGGCGGGAGTGGAATGAAAGTCAAAGAAGTCTCGGATGCTGCCTGCCAGATCATGAGGTTGGAAACTCGCAAAGCAAAATTGAGCGGGCCGAGCCCAACTCCAAGACGGGGTGCGGTTACCTCCCTCTATGGAGAAAGCGCAGCGAAAAAAATTGAGAAGGCGCTTGCGATAAAGGGCGATCTCGCAAAAAAGTTGCGGAATCCATATGACACGGGTGCAAAAAAAAAGGCTCTGCTTAAGACTGATCCCGCAGGCAGATAAATACAAAGCGAAAACGAGCGCCGTCCGGATTACGGGCCTCTCAACGCAGCACCTCCGGCCACCCGCCACCAACTGAGCCTTTTTCAGGGACCACAGGCAGAACGGCGAAGACTAGTGCCGGAGGAAACGCCGATCGCGAGCAGTCAATGCGCGAGCCTATAAAAACCGGCGTCGCAGAGGGAGGATCTCGGAGACATTCGAGGTTTCCGCTACGAGGTCAATTCTACTAGAGGCGAAACTGCAACCCCTCACGAGATAAAAACGCAAGAGGCAGAGCAGACGCTCACGCGGAAAGGCAAACGACGAACCGCAGCAGCGTCAAGGCGCTATCTTAACGAAGGCGCGCGCATAAGAAGCCGGTGGAGGGAGACCGATGCCGGCTAAAAGAAGAAGCAGCGAGGAGACAACAAACGAGCGAGAAGCGACAGCAATTACTATCCTTGATGAGAGGGGGATTGGTGTTGAAAAAAAGGAGGACCAGGTAGGAGGGAGGAAGTCATCGCGGCCAGTTTGGGGCTCCCGCCTAGAGGCCACGCCTCCTCTGAAAAAGACCCCACAACATCGGAAAAGATAGTAGAACCGTCTGCGAAGTAGGGATAGGACGGGGTTCAGAAAGTAGAAGAGGCTCGTTCCGGTGTTCGTGTCATCAAGTAAGATGTCTGAGGGATATCTTTGAAAAGGATCTAATCGAGATGCTGGAGAACCGGGCAGTTGGCGTAAGAGTTGCCGGGTCTTGGAATGAGTACCCGCCGTCAGCAGACAGTTAAGGAGGGGCATTCTACGGGTCAAGTGGGGGTCGAGAAGCGCTGCGCCGCATTGGGGAGGAAAAATAAGCTCTCAAAAGAGCTATATGACCGTCAATACATGCGAAAAAGGCCTTCCGTCTCTAAGACCACTTTTAAACGAAATCTTTCTATCAGGAAATGAAGTACGGATGAAGGAGCCTGAAAGCCGATCACCACTCTACCGAAAGCTCACGGAGCGAAGCTACGGATGAGCGGCATACGAGAGGCGCGAGCAAAAAAGACGTCGTACTGTCACGAGAAAGTGACCTATACCGGGGGGGCAGAGCGGAATTGCGCGAAAATCAAATTTGAACGGTCTCGCGTCGAGCCGGCGAGGGGTGTCCAAAGGAAAGCGCCGCGCCAAATCCTGCGAAGCTAAAAACAGACTGAAAACAGGGAGAAGGAAAGGGTTTCCGACACAAAAGCAACGCACTCGCAGAACCGCTCGGTGTGGGTGACTGGCACGCGAGTTGCTCAAGGCTCGTCATCGAGAGGCCTCGGCGACGCTGGATTTTTCTTGCTGGGACCGGCCGGCGAGAAACCTTCCGAGGGGGATGCGGGTGGCTCAAATCCACCAGCGCCCAGCGCGCAGACGCGGGGCGGTCCGTTCTGTAGGTTCTTGAAAACGTGTATTTCCACGGGTTGCGGCTCGGACTCAGAAAATAGGCGGCTTTTGAAAAACCGGAGCTATCGGGGCGCCGTGACCGAGAAGGCTAGTGGGGCTGAAAAATCGAATGCCTCAGAGAGCTCGCCGACGAAGAATAGAGCAGATCGAGACGGAAAGATAGCTATTCGCTCCGTTGGAAGGAGTCAGTACACTGGAACTAAGTAGACATCTCGATCTTGTGGGGTAAGGACCTCAGCTTGAATGGAGAGGGGGGCGTAGGAGTTTCGGGGGAAACGGACAGCGCTGGTCACTCCTTCTTTTTTGTGACAGCCGAGAGGGGCCCGAAGTCAATCTCAACCACTTGTCCTTCCTGAAAACAATTGGGAGATCGAGACGCTTGAAAAATAATTCCTCCGGCGAGGGCAACTGTTCTTTGAGGATTGGAGCCATCGGGGAACGCACGAAGTGGGGGTTTGCGAATGAAGCAAGCGCGCAGCAGGGGGGGGGGGGGGGCTTCCCACCATCAGGAAGGGATTAGAGAGAAGAAATACGAGTCGCGAAGGTCAACCGAAAACGGACCGGGTGAAGATAACATGGTAGCCATGAGTTTGTGTCGTCTGCTCTGCAGGGGCCCGACGGTTGGTCCGTGGGAGGGACCAGGAAAAAGGAAAGGGTAGCTTTTTGCTCTTCAACCGGGGGTGGACGGAGTCAAAGGGGAATCGGCTCGCACGGCATGCTCTATCACTGCACTTGGATGGCCCGAGGCCACGTCAAGGAGAGGGAGCCGAAAAGTCATCTCTAAAAAGTAGCCGATATGAAAAAGGCCGCGCCCGGTTCAAATGGCCTATCGTCCACGCTTAGAAAAAACCGTAGCTAAGGAAAGGGCACGACGATAAAGCCGGTAGCGACACCTGTTGAGGACGATGCGGAAAGGACCAAGCGACGGTTCGCTATCCAGCTGTAGAGGGGGCTAAAAGTAAACCGAAGTAATAGCGAGTCGCTTTCAAATCAGCCGATGCGGGCCGAAGCAGAAGTCACGTGAATAGGATTGGCAACGGGCCACGTTAACATCAGAGCGAGGAAAAGGGAGGTACCGGGTCTTGGAGGCTACATCGAGTCACGGCCAGGAAGGCGTCAATTGTGTATCAGCCTAAGAGTACGCGCAAGGAGTACTTAAGAACAAAACGAACCGCGCACGTTGTGCCGGAATCTGTTGAACCCCGAAGGGGGACGCGCGCGGAAAAAGAGCGTGGGGCCGAAAGCGTATTAAAGGGATCAAGGAAAACAACTCTGGAAGGGGAACCCCAGCCCATTACGTCCAATGAATGCGTCCTGGGGACTCACTGTCCTCGGGGAAGAAAATAGACGGTGTCGCGTCGGTCCGGAAGGGGCGGGTTTACAGACACCAAACTTGAGGAAAAAAAGGCATGAAGAAAGGCAGCCAAGTGAGGGGGTCCAAAAGGTGGAACGTTCACGTCAAAAACTCACGAGAGACCTGGTACGCTCTCACTCTTTTCTGGGGAGAGAAGTGAGGAGAATGGCGTTGAGAGGGAAAAATTAACGGAACCCCACCTACGAACTCGAGTTTTGAGAGCCCATTAACACCACAGAAAACGTCAACTATCTTGAAAAGAAGATTACCAACTCCAGAACAACAATCGCAACAAAACGGTTCACCCGGTTTTAATAATCAAATAAATTGACAGGGGGATAACCAGCCAACTGAATTTTGACCCAACGGCCGGGCAGATCAATGGTCAAGCTGGGCATCTCCCTCTCCGAAAGGATGGAACGCATCTAACTGTCATTTACGATTACACGGTCATCGGAAAGGCAAACCACGCTGACGGGCTATCGGTCCGTCTGATCGGGGTGAGAAAAGAAGGACATCGGGCGGGTTGCACAAAAAGGGGGGTTCAAAAAGCGAGGGGGGGGTTTGGGAAGGGGTAAAGTGCGGAATATCAAACGAACCCGAGGAAGCTCAAAAGCGCTGGTCACTGTCCAAGTAGCGACGTAACGAGCGATCTCACAGAATTAAAACGGGGGATCCTTACGAAAGAGGCCTTCTGCGTTATGTAACGCGAGCCAAGGAGAGGAGGAGCTTGACGCCGCGCTTCAAAAAGGTCTAAATCATTCCAGCAAGGCAAAGCGAGTTGAGAAAATAAGGGGAAGTGGGGAAACGAAGGAATCCCCGGGGGGGGGGGGGACCCAAACAAACCTGTCTTAAAGCGAAACTGCGCATGAAAGAAGATGACCGATTGTCCTGCTAAGAGTCGATCGGGAGAAGATAAATACGCAGGGTCTCACCATCAGCATCATTCACGAAGAAAGGATGAAGAAAGACTTAGTGTAGAGAAAGGTGAAAAACTCGGCTTCAAAAACACCGGAAGGTGTGACGGCGTAAAGAAGGAAAAAACCACTCCTCAGAACAAAAGCGGCCTTGGCTCGAGGATCAGCCCACCGCGTTTAGTGACGCCCGGGGGGGGAAGTTAGAAGGGAGTCATCACCCTTTCGGCGACGGTCGGGCTTGGTGAAAGTCGGGAGCTCACAACAAACAAAGAGGAGAAGAGAGAGCAAGAACGATGACCTAATCCAAAAAGGTTCTAGACCTTGGCTGAAAAATCGAGTAAAGGCCTCTTCAAACAGAGAGAAAAAAAGGGAAAGTTCGTTGCGTAACTCGGGAGACAAGGCGCCGCTGGTGGTCGGCCAAATTGAAAAAGGGAGCCGTTTCTTAGGGCGCCTCCGGTTTTCCGAGTGATGTTCCGGGGACACTGGGTCGGCAGGAGCGCGGGGGGGAAAACAAACCTGTCAGCAAATTCCTTATTAATCGACGATGTCTCTGGGGCGAGCCTTCCTCTGAAAGGGGGGGGGAGGATGAAGGTTTCAATAGAGAGTTGGGGGGTTGCTCTGGATCGGGAAGGGTGATCGCGAGAGAAAAGGGAAAAAGGGTTCAGAACGGGAGAAAGGCCACGAAGTTGGATGAGGTCTGTCCAATATCCGCAGAAGTCTGCAGGGGATCGCCGATAACTGAAGCAGTGAATCGGAGAAATAGTAAGGGTGCCTTCCACAGTGAGATCCTTGAACGTTAATCAATGTGACACGAAGGGACCAAAATAGTATGTGACGGACTCAAGGAATCGGAAGGAAGGACGGAGGGAGAGTGTTCAGCAAAATCGCCAGACGCGAAAGAGAAGAAGATGTGGACGTCAAGCGGGAGTCCTCAAGCCCGGGGGTGTAATGGGGCTATCCCTTCGGCGAGCGGGAAAAGAATAGATTTAAAAAAGTTGGGGGGGCAAAATCGTTTGGGGATAAAGGAACGTTGGCTTATTAGCGGGGGGGGGGGGGGGGGTGGGGGGGGGGGGGGGGGGGAGGGGTGGGTCTCTAAAGAATGGCTTTCAAGCTACGGGGTCCGGTTGGGTGGTCACGCCCTCAAAGGGCTGTAGTCTGGGTAGTTAGGTTCAGGACTAGAAACAAACGTCAGAAACCTGCGCGTAAGGAAGCCACACGAAGGGGAAGGGAGTTACATTGCGCAAGAGAGTGAGGTTTTGCGTGGAAGTAAAACTACACCTAAGAGGTGTGTGCCAAAAAAAAGCGGGGCGGCAGGATGCGTTGTGCTGGGCGTTGCTCGGAAACAGGAGGAAACCATGGCTCCGCTTCATTCAAATGCAGTTATACAGATCTTGAGGGTGTAGGGGAACCAGACCTGGGGAAGGGCATGTGGACATCATGGTCTCGGGACGGATCCAGAGGATGTTTTGTAACGCGGCGGCACCGAGTGAGGAAAAAAGGAGCGTTGGGGAAGAAAACGAAAGTCGCGTACAACGCGCCGAACGGCGTAAATGCCGTCGGGGAAGTTTTGATTGACCGGGTTGAAGTATCTACCTACGAGGGATGAGAAAAAAAGAAAAGATGACTGACGCTCCGGCTCCGCGGGGCAAGATCGACTGGGGAAAAAGTGAGAAATCTAGGCTCGTCCGAGAAGTGCTAAACCGCGAAAGCGGAGAAAAGAATCAAGCTCGGAAAAAAGATCGATCGAGGCTCGCTCTCTGGCGAATCTCATAAGGTCTCCGGGGAAAACGGAGTGTCTAGCGACCGAAAGGGTGAAAGGAGCTATAACAGGGGGAAAAGGGAAAAGGAAGGCTCTGAGGGGGCGGGAGAATCGCGCATATCTGATAGGTTCCTGGGGGGGGAATCAAAGGACTATAAGGGGCATCTAAAAACGCAGTTTCTTGTCCTGGGAGATACGCCGGTCTGAAGGAGAGAAGAAAGGTACTAAATCTGACGAAAGGGATCAGAAAGAAAAAAGCACGACACCGCGTTCCACTCAATGAGCGGCGCAACGCGGCTACCAGGAGAGTCCGCGCAAGGGTCAACTCAGGGCTTGACCTTCGGTCGTTGATGACTGGGACGGATTTCTCGAGATCGATGCCTACATTGATGTGGGGGAGAAAAAAGGCAAACTAATCGCACAAAGAAAAGGAGGTGCGGTGACCTCCCCGAATTGCTCAGACGACAGCAGAGAGAGGTGTAGGGGGGGGGGCGCAGAAGAGCGTAATGTCTGAGAAACAAGGGAGCGCGTCGGAGGAATGAACAAAACCAAAGAATAAGGGACTATGCGTCTGCGCCTCTCAATAGAAGGGGGAGCGCGCAGAAAAGTCCTGCGGCGACAGGGTCTTCCGTCGGGCCGACGACAAAAGCAGGAGCAACCAACTATAGGAAAAACGACGCGGCGCCGTTTCTCCCACAAGCTCAGGAGACCAAGGTGTCGGGCTCGCCGTGCGAAAAAAATACCGGAAAATGACGGAAGACCCGAATCTAATCTATAGAAGAAAGAAGGCTAGGGATCTCTGAAGGAAAACTAAAGCGACCGGCAGCGGACTGCAGTCTATGCTCTAGAAGGAGAGCGTTCAAAAGCGAGAGGCCTGAAAATTCTCCTCTCGTACTCTTAAAAGGAACTCCCCCTATGGCCTTGCCCCCCACGAGACACTGGCCGCAAGAAAAAGGGAAGATTACACCTTCTCCCTCTCGCCTCCCAAAAAGAAACTCCACGCGAGCAACACATCCGAAAGAGCATTACAGAGGGAGACTTGAAGCGCGGTTAGCGACTCAGTCGACGCCAGAAAAAATAGGCGCAGCGAAATGCAGCAAGAAGGGGGTTCGAGCCGCGAAAGAAGGTCCCCCCTTCGTGCTCTTCTCTGTCTCTTCCTTCCCTTGGCGAACCGAAGGACGGAGAGAAACCTTTTCCCACCACTTCTAAACTCCCGCGTCTTACCTGTTCTCTAGAAGGTCTGTTCCACCGCTTAGCCAAAACGCTGGGGAGTCACTCACCTCCGCGGGTGTGTGGCTTTTCCCTTCCTGCACTCACCTGTGCCTTGTCCAGCTTAAAAACGTGGGCGTTCTGTCTCCTCACTTGCTCTGGATGCTGGGTCCAATCTGTCCCAACGGGCCGGTTCAGTCGGAGCGAAGGCGAGGGACGATCGCAAGAACCGGATCGCCTGAAAATGGAAAAAAGAAGCAGGCGGATCGAAAAACGGGACCCACACGCCTCGACGTCGAGAAAAGCCAACGGTCGGGGACCACTACCAGCTGGGAGGATAGTGAAAAGAAAAGAATGTGTCGGGGGGAGACGCAGACTATCGATTGGCCGCTCGCGGACGGATCAACCGGGGGTATTGCAAGGGATCGCTGTGAATGAGGAAAGAAAGAATAGACAATTCTCCCAAGAGGGAAAGGGGGGAAAGGGCTCGAGCACTAAAAGGCCCGAGCATGCCGGT
>Ga0179593_1505116_pt1 | contig 22220 bp, 31 predicted proteins | sample CZODoug2_1_08_16_FD_185931 | JGI IMG/M metagenome (GOLD analysis project Ga0179593, IMG submission 185931) | Vadose zone soil fungal communities from Angelo Coast Range Reserve, California, USA - CZODoug2_1_08_16fungal (PacBio error correction) | ecosystem: Environmental > Terrestrial > Soil >...
AAAACCAAGAAGGGAAGAGACCTAGGAGAAAAGGGTAAGTCTAAAGAGGGACGCCCGCGAACGCCCGGGGCAGGCGCCATTCTGCATAACCGCTGGAACGAGGTAAGTAAAATGTAAGATCTTAACCCCACGATGTGATGGACAAAATCGCGAAAACCAAGGTAGGGTAAGAATGAATCTCGCGGAAGGATGGCAGTGAAAGGGCCGTCGGAGAGAGGTGCTAGCACAATGGAAAAGGGATACGACGCCGCCTAGAGGACTAGAGATTTGAAGTGAGCTAACAGGACAGTCGCGTGAGAAAGCCGCCAGTGCATACGAAGCTAATCCGAAGGAAAAGGAAAAGGGAGGAGCGGTCATCTTTGAGGAGTGGGAGGACACGACTTTCCGTTAGAACGCTATGCGAAAAGGCAAGTACCAGAATCATGGGAAGTCTCGAAAGATAGAAAAAACAACAGAGGAAGAGAAATAGTCTTCGAGAGAGGCAGATAAAGTTACCAGGATTTAGAAGGACTCGGAATGAGAGGGCGATGAAACAGAGGTAACAGCCAGTGGGGGGGGCGGTTGCTTAAACGATCAGAAGGCAAAATATGATCAGCGCAGAAAAAGGCAATTCTTTAAGGTGGCGGCCAAGGGCGGCGGCATGGCCGGTATCTCACTTCAATGAATTTTTTATTGCCGCTAAGGGGAAAGAGGGGAGACTAGCTCAACCAACAGAATTTGGAAAAAAAGCTTAGCCAAGAAAAAAGGCATATTCGCGAGGACAAAGGTTGTCCGCAACCGGCGGTGTTTCAAGCCCCATAGTAAAGGTGGTTTAAGATCGACCAAGAGCCTCTGGGGACAAACTGGGAGGTAGGCAAACCTTACAAGATGCAGCACGCGGGCGCGAAACCGTCGTCCCTTTGGAAAGCGATGAAAGTGGTCTTAGACGTTAGGAAAGGGGTGGGGGGGGAAAGGAAGGACTCGGAAGAGTGCTCATGACCGAATCCGCAACGAAACATGCACGGCAAATACATATTTTTGAGCGTGCGGGGAGGCGGAGCGACAAGCTCTCAAAACGGAGAAAAAGCCGTTTGCGGGCTTAAGGAAAGCTTCAACGAAGGGAACAGGGCTAAAAAAATTTGGAGACACGAATGGGAAGTTGTTACGACGAGGGGGCAATCCAAGATCTTCGGATGAAGGCTCTAAGGAAAACGTAAAAAAAGGGGTAGGAAATTTAGTGGAAACTGGGGCAAGTGACAATTGACATTCGCTGGGACCCCTCCCCTCCTAGGGGGGGCAGCAAAAGAGGACCGGGGAGAAAGAAAGCGACTATTTGAGGTAAAGGAGGGATGGCCGAAAGAACCAACCGGAAAGCAGAAGGAAGCCCCGGTATCAGGGAACACAAGAGAGAAGACTCGTGCGGGAACGAATCTGGCAGAAAAACATGGGGGGAAAAACAGGTTTCCAAAGCCAAAAAGCTTCAGCAGAGGAAAACGTGGCTAATGAAAAGCACTCGTGAGCAGATGTTGGGCGGGAACGCGGAACCAAGAAAAAAGCGAAGAGAGAAACTGGGGGACGAGAGCGTACATCCTTGCTGACAGGGGGACCAAACCAACGGTCTAGGTCACTGAGGAAGGAAGAGAAAGAAAAGGATCGGAAATTCAAAAGAGAGAGGCTAAAGAAGAACGACGGGAAAAAGAGCAAAAGAGGAAATTACAAAATCGAAAAGATCAGGGGGGAGGGAGGATGCAGGGGAGGATTAAGTCTGGCGTCAAGCAAGGGAAACGTTGCAATCAAGACGGAAGGCCGAAGCACCCAGAGAAAAGGTCGAGAGAGCCGCTGATCACATTCCAAAATGACCTAACGGAAGGGAATAATGGAGGCTCGCTGTCGCCGACGGATCAGAAGAAAGGAGCGTAAGGGGGAAGGAGAGCTTAGGGATAAAATGATTGCAAGAGAGAATATGGAGGATTGAAGGATCAGGCTATGTAACCAGGCAGGAAGAAAGAGCATCTGAGTCTACCGATCGGGCGATGAATAACGCGACAAGGCAGAAATGGTAGAGGGGTTGGAAATCAACTCTCCACAAAGGGAAAATCTAGGGAGACCGGGGGGGGTGGATTTTGAGAGAGAGAGGAGAGAGACATTCGGTGGCACTCACCTCTTTCGAAGAAAACCGAGAATGTTTTGTTAGAACCTGAAGGTTGTCGGTAAGGGAAAGAAGAGGGACGGAAAGGAGAAGGACAGAGACCAGTGACCAATAACTCGGAGTCCGACTCGTGGGAAAAAGGGGGAAAGACTACGACAGAAAAAAAAGGAAACCACATAGGGTTTGAGGAGGAAAGCAGGGAGGAAGGAAAAAACTGGAGGGAACTCAGGGCCTTAACCAGGCCAGACCGCAGGAGCGCGATCCGGAATCGCAAAGGGCACACAACAAACACAACAAACAAGGGAACCCACCCTCTCAAAAATTTCGAGAAAGTGGGCTTGAATAAGTAGCGATTTTTAACCGGGCCTTTCTTTGAAGAGTGGAGCTGCGCTTACTCCCGAGTTCTTCATCGTTACTAACATGACTGATCAGACCGCATGGGAAAAAATTGGAGAAGGAAGCAGAGAACACAAGAGGAAGCTTAGTGAAGAAAAAGAGGGGGCAGGCATGAGACGGCACGATGCGGCGTTGGCCTGATAGCCCCTGAACCCCGAAGATATCCGAGCTGCACTTTCGAACTTGTTCCGACTATTTCGGGGGACATTTGGTCCCTCCTATGATTAACCGAGGGGGGGCGGGTGAGCGTCCCAGCGGGAGGGGAGGGAAGCACCATGGAAGGGGGGGACGCGCGCGAATATCTTAGACGCCTGACGAGGGGACGGAGTGGAACTGTTGCACGAGTTCGGGCAGGGGTCGGGGGCGTTGATTACTATCTCGTGTGGGGGGAGGAAGGTGGAACATGGCGGGAGTAGGTAGATGTGTGAGGCAGGAGTCTGGGGTGGTGCTACCAGAGGCGCGCCTCGCGGGATGGGTGAGGCCGGTGGGGGGGGCGGATGGGAGCGGGGGTTTCACAGGGAAGGGTCAGAGGTGACGCCCGGCTCAAACGGGGCGTGTTGGACAAAGGGGGTCGAGGGGAGAGGGGGTTAAAGGTAAGGACGGAGTAAGGAGGGGGGGGGGGTAGGGGTAGGAAGGCGCCGGCAAAGGGTTAGCGAGTGAGGAGCCTGTTCATAAAGGGTGCGGTAGACTGTGGGGTTTCGTGTGTGCCCAGCGACTCCTCTCAGGGGGGAGTCATCGATGGTAAGGGCAGTCAGGGGGGAGGGGTTGGAAGGAGGAGGGGAGCAGGCGTGGGGGGTGGTAGAAAAGGAGGGGGGTGGGGGGAGGGAGTCCGGTGTGGGGGGTAAGTAAGCGGTGGGCGGGTGTGCGATAGCCATCAGAGAGAAGGGGAGTGAGGGGAAGGTGGGAATCTGAAAAGGTGCACCATGCAAATTTTCGGAGCGGGGCAGGGGCTGAGGTGGACGGGGGTTCGGTGGGGTTGCAGGGGATCCTGGAGGGGGGAGTGGACGGGGGGAAGAGCTCTGTGCTAGAGTGACCTTGTGGGCCATGTGGGCGGGGGTTCTTCAGGGCGTGTTGCACTTTCAGCTTGAAGGTCCTGCCCGGAGGATAGGGGCGGGAGGGGGGAGGGGGGGCGGGTCGGGTGAGAACGAGGGGCGCAAGGCCGGAATGACGGAAGAGTGGTGGGGCTTGGGGAGGGTGGGGGGGTGTGGTGGAGGGCATAAGTAGGGATAAAGTGAGAAAGAAGAAAGGGGAATGGTGTGAGTGATGGGTTGGTAAGTGGGGGGGCGGGCTTTGGGGGAGGTTGTATGATAAGTTGTGTATTGGGTGGGGTGGGGGGGGGGAGGGCTCGGGAGAGAAGTGGGCTTGAGCATGGAGCGGGGACGAGGGCGGGCAGGGAAAGAATGTGAATGTGTGGGGGGGTGAGTGAATGGGGGTGGGGTAGCAGAGGGGGAAGACTTGGGGGGGGAGGAACCCTTTGCTGTGTATAGGGGGGGGGGGAGGGGGCTGACTGGGGGGGGGGGGAGCGGGTGGTGGGGGAGGGAAAGCATGCTGCGTGCGATCGCCCGCTGAACGGGAGATGGGGGGGGTGAATTTCCCGGATTCGCGGGCGGGGGCGGGGTCCGCTGCGGGCAGGGGGGGGGTGGGAGGTGGGAGATGATGGAAAATCTAGGGTAGGTCCGGGTACTGGGTGGGTAGGGGTGGGTGGGGGGGGGGGGAGGGGGGGGCCAAGGCCGCGTAAATTCTCTTTGGGGCGTGCGGGGGAAGGGGGGGGGTAAGTTGGGAAGGCACGGTAAAGAGGGGGAGAGGGGTTGGGGTCAGAGAGGGGAAGCGTGGCAGGGGGTGCGTGGGGGGGGGGGGGGGGGTGTGCGTTGGATTGGGTGGAAGGGAGAGGGGGGGGGTGGAGGGCGGAGGGGCGCCGAAGGTGGGGGGGGGGGGAGGGGGGGTGCCGGTCGTGCAGGTTGTGAGAAGGGTTGGGGGGGGGGGGTGGGTCGGGCCAGGCAGGCGGCGGGCGGTGGGGGGATAACATGTGCCATGCAGGGTGGACGTGACGGGGGAGTTATCTCTATAAAAAACAGACCCTTGTCCTGACTATGGTTGGTTAGGAGAGCAGGTGGGGAGGGGGCGATAAGTTTAGTGCGAGGATCGTCTCTCTTGTTGTTTTCGGTGGGGGAAGGGTGGGGCCGTTGGGGTTTCGGCTTGGTCACAGAGTCCGGAATAGCGTCATCTGTCAGGATTGCTCCAAAGGGTTGTATAAAGAGATGAGCTGTTAAAGTGACCACTTCGAGTTCTCTTCTAACTGAGAGGGGGTAAGGTGAGACCTAGAACAAAATCGTACAGACAATAGGCTAGTCACCCCCTCGGAAAATATCGAGGAATCTTCTTTAGGGTATTTTTTCTAGATGGGAGTACATTGACTGGAAACCAATTAGGCTAAATAGTCGGAAGCGACTCTTTCGGTGACCAGGAATCAGCTGAACTTCTAAAACTGGGAGCAAATCCCAGCGCGAAGGTTTGGGTTAGAGGGGGAAGCGACAACAAGAAACGTCCTGTTAACCACAGCGGATGGATATAAAAAACCGAACTACAGTCGGACGGCAGTCGGCCATTGGATGGGAGGGAGACCAGGAGGGTGTTTCGCGAGTCCACACCCATAGGGAAAAGAACAAAGGAAATCGATCGTAGTGCTGGCGCCGGAGGTGGCAAACAAATTGACAATCTCGAAAATCCTTTAGGTCGTAGGGTTTTCAGGAACTAGAAGGGGGGCCTTATTTCTAACAACGCAGGCCTCACGCCAGTCAAAAAGGAAAGGTTCTCTGAAAATCCTGCAAAACATGCATTGTCTTTGACAGGACCCGCGGGGAAATACATTTTCGAAGCGGGTGAAAGATTTAAGCAATAACGGATCTTGGAAAGAGAGGAAAAATGGTGTCGAAAAAGACGACGAGCGGGCCGGAAGGGGACTTGCGCGGAGAAAAAGGCACATCCGGTCGGAGAAACATGGGGGATCGACGCAGTGACCGTTAATCGAGTCGAGCCGAGAGGTCAGCCCGGAACCTCGCGGGGAAACTTAAATGAATCAAGTGGTGCGTGAAGTCCGGGCCAGAATCATGAAAAGGGTGAATAGGGCGTGAGGGCCCCATGAACCCGGCAGACCATAGGACAACTTGGTCTGAGGGTGGGTCCTGAGAAGGAGAGAAAAGCGGAAGTTCAAGGGGACCATAAAACAGAATGACACAAATAAAGCGAGGGGGATCAAGCGGGGGGGGAAAGGAGAAGAGGGAACGTGGGACGATTGCAAGGGATCGGCCGGCATGAAGCTTGGTCCGTTTGCCGACTGAACGAGGCAGATCATCACGACTCTTTTAGCCAGCAAGAGCTGCATCGGTCTCCGTGGACAAAGCCCAAGGCCTGATTGGGACGTTTTCCATGAAACGGAGGTAGAAAAAGAGCACTTCGAGTGCCTATACGGGGGAATGGGATTGAAGACAGCGTATCCCTCGGAGATACCACTCTTTTGAGTGGAATGAACAACAACAAAAAACCCGTGGGACGAGGGGGAGGGGAGGAGGGCGGCTGTCAATTGATGTCTACTAGTGAAAACAGCCAACACCGAGAGCTGAAGAGGGGGGGGGGGGGGTGAGGAAAGGACTATGGGGGAGGTTGAAGGGCGGGAGACGGACCAAAGTGAGGATCAGGGCTCGGGGGCACGCGACCCTTGGGGAAAACTTGAGAAGATTCCACGAATCACAAACGTCACTTCAGACGATCTCATGAAAAAATTTAGGGAAGACCACCTTGAAAAACTTAAGGAAGCCTCAGGATTGCCTGAGGCTCCCGAACGAGACTCTCAGGGGGCTTCTGTGAACGCTTATTTCCTTGCTGCAAGGAGAAACGCGTATCATTTGATAAATGGTCTGAAGATTGGTCAAGCTGGAATATAGGAAAGCGGAAGTCCTTTCAAGGGGGGGGTAAGTCTTGGAAGGGGGGAGGAACGAAAAGGAAACGTCGGGAGAAGAGAGCGGTCGGGGGGGGTCGCGTGAGGGAAAGACTGTATTCAAAAAATTCAAGGGGGAGGGAGGGTATCACTGTAAGATCTCTGATTCAAGCCACGGAAAGATGTAAATTTATCAACCAAAACACAAAAAAAAAAAAAAAAAAAAATACTCAGAAGAACTTTGGTGCGATCCTGTCGTAGACGTATGTGGAAAGGTCGCTTATAATGGGGGGCCCTCTTCGTGCTCAAATGGCTCCCAAAAGTAAAAAGGCGGGGGGACGGCAAGGATGGAGAGGATTAATGTAAGGAATGGAAGATAATCACGGCGCACATTAAGTCTCCAGAAGATACTAACCAAGTCAGGCCTTATTTCAGTTATAAAACGCAAAGATACCGGTCTTCTCGGCGTCCTGAACTTCTTTTTGGAAACAATAACACCGGAAACACCGACAATTAAGCCCTGCCTCAGATAGACCACGTTTAACGAAACTATCAGGAGGGGGGGTAATTTACGAGTATATAAAAGTTCTTTAGTCCAAAAGTGGGAACGTCATCAAAGAGGGGGTCGAGGTGAGACAAAAGCGAGCAGGTTCAAACATGAGCCTATTGTATCTATTAAAAGGCGACGGCCGGATGGAAAGGCGGGGAAGAAAGTCACCGTCCCCGGTGGGAGGCTGGAAGGAAGATCTCGCACGCTATGGTCCGGGTCAGGAAGGCTGTGTGATGGGGGAAAAGTAAGGGGCGGCAAAGAGAAGATGAGGGGGGGGGGGGGGGGGGGGGGGGGGGGGGGGGGGGGGGGGGGGGAGGGGGGGGGGGGGGGGGGGGGGGGGGGGGGGGGGGGGGGGGGGGGGGGGGGGGGGGGGGGGGGGGGGGGGGGACCTAAGTGGAACCACCACTGAAATCAGAACCAGTACAATTCTAATTTGTGCTACAGAAAAGAAACTTGACTGCTTGACAGGGAAAGATGTCGGGCAAAAAAAAGCTAGAATTCAAGGGGTAGCGAGAAAAACCAAGAGAATGGCGTTTACATCCAGCCAGGGAGAAAAGGAATGCGACATAGTGCCGTTTATTCAGGCGGAAAAAGATATTGTGTGGGGAAAAGGCACATATGGGGAGAGAGGATTAAAACTCTAGGGAAGAAGTGTACTAAGTCGACCGGTCGACCGCCGAACACGGTGGTCGGGGAGGGTCGTAAAGAAAAAACTGGCAAAGCTCATCGCTTTTTGGCAGGCAGGAGAGGGAAGCCGCCACGAAAGAGAAAGGGAGGGAAGACTTTCATCTGCGCGCCGACCTGGTTGACTATCATAGAAGAGAAGAATACAACACCGAGAGAATGGGATTGGGGGTATAGATCCACTTCTTACTTGAGGGAAAGGAAAAAAAAAAAAATGACAGAGTCTCTGCAAAGTCGTCCAAAAAGACCTGGAATCGTCGTTCCCCGATCAAGAAAATGATTCCTGCTAAATCAGGGCATCATGAATGAAATGCCTGAAAGACGACAGGACCCTTCGGAGGGGCGGAAAGGCCATTCCTGGACGTCACAAAGTCCTCTGGGGAGACTACGAGATGCTGAAAAAACACCTAACAAAAACCAGATTGGTCAAGAACATAAGAATTCAAGCTCTGAAACAGAATTTCGCGATACCGCAACGGAAAACGCGTTGTCAAAACCCTCGCGAGGGGGGGGGAGAGGGGGGACGGGGAAGGAATCGGTCCCGAAAGTCTGACACGGAAGCCCACGATCCGGGAGCGGAAAAAAAAAAAAAAAAAGGGGGAATCACAGAGTTACAGCCGAGAGGGGTCAATTGGAGGAGTGGGTGCACACCAACTCATTGGCAGATATCAGGGGTTCCGCTTCGCCAGTCCGCCACTCCAATAACAGAAAAAAGAACATTGTGGGTGGAGTGAAGAGAGTTAGGGTCCAAAGCCAGAAACCGGAACGCGATCCCGTGGGCTTCGTAATCACCTGACCTATTCCAAATTCAAAAGGGGGAATTTGCAAGAGGGACGTCAGCAATTTTCGGCAAGAAAGAGGGGGGTCGCTGAAGAAAAAAATGCTCTATTCAAGTCCACGGACATTATGGCTGGGGGGGGGTGCCGTGACTTTGTAGCAAAAAGAGTGTCCAGCCCGCCGAATCTCACAGAAAGGGAGACGCGCTATCTTGCTGCGAGCAAGAAGGGGGGTCGGGGTGTGTAACGGTAACGGTTGCCCCGGGAAGCGGAGAAGACGAGTTTTAGATAAAGGGACAACCACATAAGAGAGAGCCAGAAGAGATGTATCTTCAGGAAAGAAGGGTCCAAAGAGAAGGGTCGATGACAGCCCCGTTCAGAGGCAAAGGTCTAAGAGAGGGAACGCGCGGGGCCCATTCTGAAGGGCACACGCTGTTAATACGCGGTGGGCCGCCGCGAAAAAGATAGCGATCCAAAAGCAGAAGAACCTTGCGTCGGCGCGAGCCAGGAGGCCTGGAGCCTAAACATAAAAAACAATGGGGTTGAGAGGTCAAGAGGGTGATCTATAGATGGTTGTATAAGGGGAGATCGAAGGTGCGAATCGTACTGATCAAAAAAGGAACGGTCGAGGGCAAGGAGCAGGATCTCGTTGCAAAAAGTCATGATGTCAATCCAGGGGGAGACAGGAAACAAAGACAAGGTTCCTGAGGAAAGAGGAGGAGAAGGAGTGAGCACTGGATATATCAAATCGGACGCGAAAAGAAGAAAATCTGTCGCAGTCGTACCGTCCTACTTGTATTCGGGTATTTTCTGTGGACTCTGTGGGAGACAGGACCTCTTAATTCAAATCAGGGGTCAAGGGAATAGGGCAGCACATCTCGTCAATGACGCGGGTGACATCTTCTCTGGGATTAAAGGGTTGGGGGTAGGCTGACGGTTTTCCTCCCATGCTTCAGTCCAAAATATGAGAAATAGGAGATTAAATCTCTCTGTATTTGAGGAGGCGGTTATCGGGGGAATTCCATGAGTTATGGAGGTCTCCACCAACAAAAGTCAGGGAAAACGCTATTTTGGAACACGTCTGGAATCGACATATTTTAAATAGAATCAATGAGGCAAACACGGGTTTTTGCAGCGAACTCGCACAAGGAATGTAAAAAGGGAGGGTCATAAGCGGGGGCAGAAACAATCCAATCCTCTGACCAGGGTCCGGAACCTATTCTTCGCCGCTTGTAGAGTCAAGTTTCCTACCTTACCTAACGGAAACCCCCTACGAAAGCCCAGGCTGGTTTTAGGGGATATGTGTCCCTGCTAGGGTGGAAGCTGAGAAGACGCTCGTTGAGTGGGGCAAAGGCCGGTGTTGGAGTGGGATGTTCTCGGGGGCAAGGGGTGTGAGGAAACCGACAAGCAATATCTGGCGGCCGCAGGGAACCAGCCGGGGCACAAAAGGAGCACAAAGAGCCGCGTTGATTATGCGGGGATGGAAAGATGGAACTGGGAAGCCGGGGAGAACGCGTTGAGGAGAGGATCAAGATTCCCCTAAAGTGCTCCAATTCTGATAAGGTAGCCGCGGTTGTAAAGGGCATTGGGGGAAAGCTACCGAGAGAAAGACATTGGAGTGCTCTTTGAAGAACCAATCAAGAAACCTGGCGCAAAAAGACGAGGTTCTTGGGGTCCGGGGTGGGTAAGACAGCTATACCTCAAAGGAAAGGTCAGAAGGGGTCTGATCGTCCTCCTCAAGAGTCCTGGAAGGGGGATATGATAAGTCTGAAGGAAGCCCGTCGGTTATACGAAGCGGTGAGCGAGAAATTCCTTACTGCATTGAATCCAAACGAGCCAGCCATAGTAGGAAAGGACTTCGAAAAACTCCACCATATCGACTGGTACTTTCGCAAAATACGAGGTCCCGTGCAGGCACGGAGGGTGCAGGCGGTGAGGGAGAGGAACCTAAGGGGGAGGGATGGTTGAGGAAAGAGAATCTTACAGAGCAATCCCGGAGGTGGGATTGTAAGCGGGGCAATAAAGAAAAGAGGAGCAAAGAAAGGAAATCTGAAGATAAATGTAAAGATCCCCCGACCGCGGTACGCTAAGAAGAACGGTACTCAAGTCATGCCGTCGGAAGGCGCTAAACGAAGGTTCTGCGGAACGGTCCGCGTCATGCATATTTCTTGGAACATTCTGCATAAATTGACAATGAAAAGGAAGTCAACTGAGTACACAGACTCCTGGGAACAGAAAGTTCCTGTTATCAGAGAAATAGCGTTTGCTTTGGGTCTCAGGATAATGATCTACAAAAGAGCTCAAAAAACGGGAGGAGTAAAAGAAATTATGGTAGGGGGATATCGAACCACGCCAAGATCAGCTCCTGAAAAGGAAAAGAGGGTGCGTTACCTAGATGACAAAAGGCGAAAAGCGGGTGATTGAACGCAGAAGGGCTGCTGACGACACATAAAAGTAAATGGAACTCCAGAGGTGAAACTACGGAGAAGAAGAAGCGCGAATTGGGACAGCTGGCGGAAGCGGGAGCGGGTTCCAAATCAACCGAGCTGGAAAGGATTAGCAGGATTGGGTGAAGGGAGGTCTACTACTGGCAAGATATCAAAAAACAGGAGTGGCTCGGGTTGTTAAGATCAGTATGGTCAAAAAGGATAACTGGGACCACATACCGGAAACTCAAAACCTAAGGGAAAAATCTTAGAAGAAGTGCAGATTCGCGGCTTCAAAGTACCGCTCGGTTGGACCTCCGTTGCAAAAGCCTTGCTGGGAGGGACGACAAGAAATGTAAGCGCGCTCTTGGTGAAATGAAGTCACGGCACCCTCTCACGCGCTCAAAAGATCATCCGCGGAAAAAGAGGTGACGCGAGAAATACACAGCGTGGGGAAAAGAGAATCGTCACTAAAGTCAGCCGGATATCGCAGCCGATTCTTTTCATAATCCTAAGTTTGCAAACACGCTAACAGTTATGAGATGGTGTGGAGCGAGAGGAAATCCGGTAATGGTGACTTGAGAGAGAAAAAGAGAGAACGCTGCCTACCATCTCAGGAGGGAGACGAGGTTGAATTATAAAAAAAAACTAAAAGACGATCGCAAGAAAGGAGTGGAAAACCTCAATCAAGGGAGACCTTCAGAAAAAGGCGATTTTCTCTAGTGTGAAATGTCGATTGCCGTCGAGGAAAACGGCTGTCGGTTGCCGCTAGCATTCAATGGAACACACTAGGGTCTGCATTCTGGGAGGGGATATCATCTGAAGGGACACAAACCGCCAGTGGGGAGGTCCGGCCTTGTGAGGTCTATTAATTTGTAGGGTCGAAGCAACAGGGAGCGGTCCTAGGAAGTGGTCCTTGCTCGGTGAAAAGCTTGATCAACCTCGATCACTAAACATAGAGGGGGGGCAACCCAGGAAAAGAACTTGTGGGAAGAGCCGCGGGTGCGCTTACGAAGGAAATCTCGACTCGCGGAGGAAAAAAACAGGGGATAAGAGGGAGATTAAAAAGTTAAAAAAAAAAAAGATTCCATTTGTCGCGAAAAACCTCAGGTCAAAAGACGATAGAGAGGCCGAGAGCGGACTCGGACCGTGCAGAGGAAACAATATTACAATAACAAAAGAAGACGAGACGAGCCAAGAAAATTTAGAAAAACTGTATGGAGACCCTGCCGCTCCTCAGGAAGAGGATGCCTGGCGCCACTCGCGAAAGAAAATCAAAAAGTCACTTCAGGGCAACGGGGGGGGGAAAAGGGAGGGGGTGGTGTGGTGACTGTCCTCTACTTTAGGAAGATCAGATCGTGGGGGGTTCAAAAAAAGGGAGATCCATCACCTGCCGCCGGCACGGTGTCCGGACCTTTCTGCAACAGGACCCAGAATGCTTCTCGCGCGCACAGGAAATAAAGAAAGGTAATAAAAGCGGCTTCGTGGAAATGAAGTCTCCTCTCTATCGGAGGAAACACCGCGAACTGGAGGCATGGTCTGTCCAAGTAACGGAGAACAGAGGGGTGGGTTAGCAGGTTGTCAATAGAACTGTTCAATCTCTAGTGCTTGGGGGGAAGAGGGAAGGCCTAATTCGAACCACCGCGCAAAGATCTGCTACGCCAGGAGCCCGAGGAAAGGATTTAAGTGGTGGAAATGCCGAGGGCCCGAGTCGGCGATGCCTGGGTGTTGAGGGAGAGAGGGGGAGAGGGGCGGTATGAAAGGAGTGGGGGTCGAAAAAAAAAAACACAAAACCAACTTGGTGGGGCTGCGCGACACGGAGGGGGGTTGGGGGCTGGAGGAGGAGGCATCGAGGCTTCAGAGGACAGATGTGAGGGGGGAGGGGCGGGGGGACTGGGGGTAGATGGGGCGGGCAGTATCGCGGAGACATCGGAATCCCGGTGAGAACTTGCGGCGTGATATAAACGGACAAAAAGTTCGCGTCTGACCCGGGGGCCGAATCGTAATAAAACCAAGATTCGGTCCTGAGAGAAAGAGAGGGAGGCGGTCTACACGGGGGTGTCTGAAGAGCAATTCGTGTAGAAGTGGATCAAGACCGAGAGGAATGCTTGCACGGAACCAGGAAGGGGGAAAAGTCCCCATAGCCGGAATGAAAGGGGGAATTTCAAGGAAAGGGGGACCTGCTTAAGGAAATGGGGCGAATAAAGGGAGGAAGATAAAAGATCAACGGCGGGGGCTGACTGAAAAAGCTAGGCCCTATCAAAAGGGAAAATCATGCGGCGGGGATGGCGTGTTGGAGGTAACTTGGCCACCCCCACAATCACACGCCCAAAGAAAGGCAACCACCACTTCGGAAGGGGAGCTTTTCATTATCAAGGAAGGAGGACCGATCTGGAAGGAAAACGGGGAGTAGAAAACCAGGGGGGTTCTCAGCCAAGCCAGAGGAATGAAACGAAGGGATCTTAACCCAGACTCCTATGAGGAGGCTAAACACGGTCCGTTGGAGGGAAATGTAGCAGAAAACTGAGGACGGGATTTGAGTCGGGAAGGGAAAAAAGGTAGGATTACTGAGGAGACCCCTCGAGGGCAAATCCAAGAGGGTGACGTGAGCTACATGACGTTTCCTGAACTCCAAACGGGCAAGCTAATCCGACAGTAGTGAAAGGAGGGACGAAGCATCGGGGGGGGGGGAGAGGGGACGGTAAAAAGGGCCTCGAGGTACAGTTTCATGCGGCGAAGCTATGCCCGAAAGCCGGTACATCATCAGCCTATCTCGAAGACCGCTCAAAAAACTGAGAGAGGAGATATAGGGGAGAGAGAAGGATGTAATTGGGAGAAGGAGCTTGCAGGTGGGTTCATTCACGTCGTCTAAGCGGGGTCGGGCGGATCCCATCAACAGATGATCGCGGAAAAATTAAGGGAAAGGACGGCGTTGATCTTGCAAAAGGAAATTGGAGGGGAAGGACGAAAAAGGGGAAACTGAAAAAATCTCAGTAAAATTGTATGGGCTCCCTCAGAAGGCGCCGACATCCAACCACATATGATAGAAGGAATAAAGGTACCTCCGGAAGAAGGGGAGAATTCGATTAAGTTGGGAAGAAAAAAAACGGCGTTTGGAGGAAAAGGGGTCAGGAAACAAGACGAAAGGAAAAAGCTATTCCTGGATCGGGGGAAGGTGTCCTGTCGTAGAAAGCAAAAAACGTCAGGGTCGAAGAACCGTAATACGGAACATGCAGAAACCAGGGCTAGGTGGAGTTGTGCCCTCGGTCATGGAGGGTTTACCGCCAAGAAAAACCAAAAAAGCACAATCAAAAAAGGAACATAGGGGGAGCGGATAAAAGAGGAAGCCGCAACTCAAACCTTTTCGAGAGAATCTGAAAAGGGACAGTCGGAAACGAAAAGAAAAAAGGGGGAGCGCGTCATGGTCGTCAATCCCTGCTCAGGAGGAAGGAGAGAAGAACATTCGCCGGAAGAACGTGACCAATTGGGGGGGACGACAGCAAACATTTGGGGATTCTTCTCCCTACTCCGAGGTCTGTTCTCACAGGAGAAAAAAAAGTGATACATCATAGGCGGGGGGTGCTAGAATGAGAAGGGGAAGGGGGGTGCCGGTCCGGTTCTCCCCCCGAGACGCGAGAAGCCACCGCTTATAAGTCAGAGACCTCCAAAAAACCTCAATAGGAAAGGACCAGGCGAGCTTTCTCGGAGAGGAACAGAAGAGGAATTTTTCGCGCCGGGAAAATCCAGCCAAATGTAAAGACAGCGCGACATCAGGGGACGAACTGGTGAAACTAGCGCGGGGGCAGGCCGAGGCGAGCCACCCGCACCATCGCCCGAAGGTGAGGTCAAGACAGCCTGGAGGCTAGCCCAAACCACGGGGGGAGAGGGAAAGGAGGGGTGATCCATCGAGGGTGTCCGAACGGGGGGAGGAGAGACGCCTAACACAACTCCCTCCAACTTGCGGACAAAAGCGGAGAAAGAGGAATTAGAGACGGCCTCGTGCACCGCACCCGACGGCATCTGGAGGGGCCCTGGTGCTGAAAAGATCCGGACAAAATAACAGGAAGGATGTAACGCTATTCTATCGGAAACAAAAGAGAGAAGGGTCGAGATCAAGCCACTGGCCCGGAACCTGACCGCGGACGGGGTTGTCCGGTGCGAAGACTCTTTCGCGAGAGCGTCGCAGAATGGAGAAAATCGGGAAGGCGACAGAGGGAAATTTAGTGATCGTGGACTCAATGGTTCAAACTTCAAGAGAGGAGGAGGATAAAAAAGCCTCCATAGGAAAAAAAAAGATTGAGAAATTAGGTAGAATGGGACTTTCATAGAAGAACCATTATAGAACACCCCACAGGGGCGAGGCACATGCGGTCGCTTAGGCGAAAGTCGTAAGTCTGAGAGGGGTACCTAAGGAAAGACATGCAAAATCCCACGGAGGGCGCGAGAAAGGGAATGTTGTGTTAGCAAATAAGGCGTTTCTGAGTCGCGGGGTAAAGCGGGACACGATAAAAACCGAGAAAGGCTGCCGAGGCGCTTAACAGAAGTGTAAAGATCAAACTTCCAAAAAAGCGGAAACATCAGAGGGTTTTTGAAGAAAAAAAGGGGGATAGGGGCGCCGCTGGGAAAAAGCGTGCCTGAGTGGCATGTCGGACCCGCATATGCGACGGCAATCGAGGAAAAAATGAAGCCATAGGGGAGGCCCGAGCAGGGCGGAGAACGAAGGAAATGTGGTCACCGGGAAGTGGCAGAGCTGGTCAGCTGCTCCAATTCGGAATCATGGGTCAGACAATGACGGGAAAGGAGACTTTTAGCATTGGAGTCTGCCCCAGGGATTAAAAATTTAGTCAAAACCAACCTGTAGGGGGGGAACAGAAGGCCATTAGTGAGGGAAAGAATTAGCGAGGAGGAAAAACTCAAGTTCGATTAGGGAAAGCCGTGCTTTCCTGAAGAGTACGGAACTGGAAATCGAAGCAAAAAGAAAAGGGGATTCCTTATCGGGGGAGTCGGGATGAGAGAAAAAGAGCACCGAGTTGCTTCCCAAGCCGACGGGAGCAGTCTTGCAAGGGGCCCCGCGCGGGCGTACTCAACCCTTTCGTGTAAGGAGGGGGAAAGTATGATCGCAATCATATTGTGTGCATGGTTCCTCACCACACGGGGGTTCTTGTTGTATAGAAGTATCGCGAGCAAATTCACCTACTTTGAGATCGATGTCAGTCGGGAACTCGTAAAAACGCTAACGAGATATCGCCGAATCTGTTGCAGTCCCTCGCACCGGAGGATCGAAAGTTCTACGGGGAGACGAAATGGGGAGAGTACTGCGTCGAGGTCTTCGCAGGGGGAAAGAGGGAGTGGGGCGGGGAAGGTGTCCGCTTGGCCGCGTCAAACAGTCTAGCTCGCCTGGAAGGGGGCAGGGGGGGGAACAGAGGAATCCTGGTTGAAAAGACGCAGAGGAAAGGGGGGGACGGGTCGAACTGGCTACCAGACCAAGAAGAAGCTCTCCAACAAACGAGAGAGACGGGAGACTAGGGATTTGTGCCCGAGCGACAAGAAAACGAGGGGAACGTATAAAGAATTTTCCATCTCGAAACGGGAAACGAACGAGACCGTGTATTGAAAAGGAGGGAATTAAAAGAAAAAGACAACAGAGTAAGGGAAAAGGAAAAAAAACGCAAATAGGCAAGAAGGAGGAAGCAGGCAGCCATTGTCGACGCTGCAGCTGCGGACGGAGGGGGTAGGGAGATTGTCAAGAACAAACCAGCTGGGAATGGACATGGAGCTGCAGGTTGCAGGGAAGGGGAGGTTAGGTCGCACATAAAGGAAAAACGAAGCAGTAGTGCAGGTGAACTTTTCGTTCCGCGATACTATAAGGGAAAAGCCCAGGGGGCCAACCTACGGGAAGGAAGCACCGCGACCGGCTCATCTGCATGCATGTAAGTCGCCGATAAGAAGCTCGAGAAAGGTTCGAGGGGTTGCCTGTCGTGAAGGTACGGACGGCGCGGTGTCATGAGGTTCTCTAACCGAGAATAGAATATCATTCAGAGCAAGGCCGACTGGCTCGGAAAAAAGAAAACAGATGGGGATGAAGTCAGACCTTCGACGCACTATCGCGCCGGGCTGTATCCTGAACAGCAGATGGGGAGCTAAAGTTGTGTCTCAGGAATCTTGCGAACGAAGGGAATGAAGAAACGGGGAAAGGTGTCGTCCATGCTAATACCAGCTGATCGGAGGAAAGTCCGGGAAGGAAAGCGCAAAAAAAAAACTATGGCAGGACACTTGGAAAAGGAGGGGAACCATCAAATCATTTCAATCTCTAAGGAAGAGTGGGTACGCCTTGCGGGCAGGGATCGCGACAAGGGAAGTCCTGGACAGGCCAAAAGAAAGAAAAATCGGAGCAGGCGAAGGCAAAGGCTGGTTCCAAACAACAAGAAGATGGGATTTGGAAGGGGGGGAAGGGGAAAAAATGGAGATGAACTGGGGACTGAGGGAAGGCCGGAGGGCCTCTATGCTAAGTTCAACCTCGTCAGTTCACCGAGGCGAAAAAAGAAAGCGGGATTTAACCAACCAAAGCAATGTGTTCGGCGCAAGGCTGGGGGAAACTGAGAGTGCTTGAGCAAGAACAAAGAGTTTGGCGTCGCGCACACCGACTGGCGCACATCCCCCCTACAGCAGACGCCGAATGGGGTGGGAAAAATTAATTCTCAGCGCAATAAACGCAGTCTCCAGACGAAGTGAACTGTCATCTGGAAGCAGGAGGGTTCAGAGAAACGTTGCAGCCATGAAATCCCAATCGCAAGCGTGGGGGGAAGAAATGTGGGAAAAGCGAGAAACAGGTCTGCCAGAAGGGGGAAGGAGTGCCCCACAAAAAGCGACATCGCATCAAGAGTCATGGACGGGGTATGAGGGAAAGGAGTGGGTAACGACGTTGAGAGTTGTGAAAAAAAGGTGATCTAGGGGAGAAAGAAGGCCGACTGACCGACGACGTGAAGGGGACCAAGAAGACGTAGGGGGGGGGAGGCAGAGGAGGGGCCCCTGAATTAAAGGGAGGGGGGACGGGAATCGACAAGGAATTAAAAGTAGGCGCGGGTCCAGGGGCATTAAAGCCGATACCGGCTGATCAGGGGATAGGTCCCTGAAAGAACATTGGTTGGGTAGCAGAAGGGGGGGCGGGAGGGGACATGCCGGCAGTGCTGCAGAGCTGTGTCGAGAGGAAAGCGCGCCCCACCCAGAAAAAGTAGGGATCAGAGGAAATTCCACGTAAAAGCATCACTAGCTGAAAGGTGAGAGAATATGCATTTCGGAAAAGGAGGGGGAAACAATTGGTGAGAAGACAGGGAAAAGATCCCAGGAAAAAATGGCCCGGCAGGGTTTCTTGATGCGGAGCAGATACAACGGGCTTCCGCTGTCGGGGAAAAAGGTAAAAGAACACCGGGAAAAGAGGGCTACTACGCAAAAAAGAATCGAACGAAAGTTTAGGGGGGAAGAACGATCCGGTGGCGAGAGAACGATATGGAAACATCATGCCGCAATACAATTGTCAAAATCCAGGGAGAAGTTTGGCAATAGAGAACGAAGCCTCAGAGGGGGGGATGGGTTGTACTACTGTCCCGCAGATGGCGAGCAGAATAGTAACGTGGCCAGGCTCAAAACAGGAAGCCTCGAATTGCCATCGTCAAAAGGGGACACAGAGGGCGCTAACAAATACTGGAGCGCATTTAGTGGCGAAAAGTCTGGGTGGGGGGAGGAGGCTGTTTGGTAGACTTAGGGACTTTAATGGGGGGTGGGCAAGAAAGGGGAGTTGAAGAGAGAAAATGACACGGGGCTTCGGGTACAAAGATGGGGTGTGGAGGGGGGGAAAGAGAGGTTTAATGTGAGGACCTTGGAGAGAATAGGTAGGAGGGTGGGGGGGAATCGTTGGTGGGGGTTGAGTGGGATGGACAGGAACGAGGTGGCAGGTATAGTAGGGTGGGGGGGTGATGAGGCTGGGAGGGAGGCGGTTTGTTAAGATGGGTGGAAGGGCTGTGGGTGGGGGCGAGTAGGGAGTGGCAAGGGTGAAACGCCTGGAAAAAAAGAGGGGGGGAAGTTGCGAGGGAATGGGGGGGTGAAGGGGGGAGGCCTTAGTGTGAACCCGACTTTACCCGAGTTCCCGCGGAAATGAAAGGAAAAAACTCAGCCCAAGGCCTCGAAGTGAACGACGGTGGATCGCGACAGGGGGGAGGGAGCCGCTCGTGACCCTGGCTTGTAAAAAAGGAGAAAAAAACGACGGGAATAAAAAAAAACCGAGAGACGATCGTAAACCCAAGAGGGGGGGGGGGATTTAAACACAAGCGCCGCTGCGTACCAAGGATCGCGAACTTCTGCGATTATGAAAAGCGGCCTGAAAATTATAGTGGGGGGAAACAAGGTGGGTATGATGTCAACTCGAGGGCCATCCAAGAACGCCAGGAAGACGGCCAGGCGGGGGAAGGAAACTAAGCCGGCCGGAGAAAAGGGCCAGAAAACTACGATGAAGAGGGGGGGGGCGGAGTTATCGAGGCCACGACAAACGGTCCAAGATAAGGTTCACGAGGATAAATGCATCACGGCGACGGTCCCAAGATCATTGCCTCGAATACCATCTCAGGAGGAAAGATAAGGGGAGGCGATAGAGAGGGGGTAATTCGGGTTGCGGCATAGAGGAAAGGAAAAAGCGTCCATGAAGCCCGGGGGGCGGTCTTTTTTGTTCGAAAGAGAAAAGAGTATCGTCAAGGAAGGGGGGGAGGTCCAGGAAGAGGAAGGAGAACAAAAGGGGGGAGAGGGCGCTCAAACGTGGGAGAGTCCCTCTCCTGAAAGCCAGCTCGAAGGGGCGCGACCCTAGATTCAAAAATTGTGCAATAGAAGATCAACCAAGGAAGAGGCCGCAAGAAATCGGGAGGAGAGAAAAAAAAATGGCGAAACTGGGACGATTTTGTAAAAAAAAAAGGGCGGTTGGGTTAAGATCGCGCCATTCTCGTTTCCAAAGGAGTACAAGAAAAACCGTGGGGTTACAACTCAAACTATGCCCAGAGTCACGTTTCAAGGGAGAAGCAAGTGCACCCTGAACTTGCTAGAGTGGGGGGCATCGCGGAAGAGTAGATGCGGCGCCACGGAAAACGAAAAAGCAACCAGAAAGGGACAGATGGGGAAGAGGGGATAAAAAGAACGCACATCTAGAAAACTCCGCGGGAGAATTAGGACGCCTTTCAAGGGAGGGCCAGCCATTTTTGATTGGAAAGAGGGGGGAGATGGGGGGAGGCAAGCCCCTCATTAAAATGAATGCGAGGGGACCAAAACTGACGGAAGGGAAAATGGGTAGGAAAGGTATTAAAAATAAAGGGACTTCTCCAATTCCCTCCCCGCCGGGTCGGAGAAAAGAAAAAAACATGGGGTGGATACAGCTATCTGGGCTTTGAAAAAAAGGGGACGTGGGTGAAGTCGCCAGTGTGTCAGACGACGAAGAAGAAAAGGGTATCGGTTAATCAGCCGACAAAAGGAAAAATCGCTTGAGAACTACCTTTCCGGGACCTGCCTGACGAAGCGGGTGGAAAGGGGACGTGTTAGCCGAAAAAGCCATCCAAAAAGGCAATCATCATCGCGGGAATCCTGGCGATGAACGACCGAAACGCGAAGCTCAAAGAGGGGAAAAGCTCGCCACAGCGGACGAAAGCTTCCGGCATCGGTCGAAAAAGAAGAGACGAACGTGCACCCATGGGAGAATTGATCGTGAAAAGAAGATCGAAGGAATGGTCAACTTAAATCAGATCTAACGAGGAAAGACACAACCATTGGCCTGTCGAAAAGAGCTCGCGGACCTCGGCGCGCTAAGACCGGATGGGCGTCCAGGGCGAAATCGTTCCTGAAAAACAACGGGGGATGGGAAGGGGAGAAAGAGGGGCCCAAAGAGAAAATCGGAGGATAAAATCGAAGCTGATCTTGGAACGCCGAAGAAGCGATTACTACTGAAGGGCAGATGTCGAGGGAGGGTTGCTCTTTACTCTCAATGTAAAGGAGGAATGGGAAACATTTCTACAAAGAAGTGGTAAGGAGTCTACTAAGTACTAATAGGGGAAATTCTGAAGCATGGTTCTCAAGGCGAAGGAAAAACGTGTCGGAGACGAAACCTATTGAAGCGACCGACGTCTGATGACGAGTTATGGGGAAGGAGAAAGAGTATTAATAGAAAAACAACCACAACATCTTCTACACGCGTCTCCGGGGTTGGATGGGGTTGCAGGGCGAGGTCTGAAGTCGACACTATTTAAAGCACGAGAGATAAACAGTCGGGTGTGGGTTCAGAAAGGACGTTCGGAAGGCGGTTGTGAATAAATATGATCAAAAAGAAGAGAAGAATATCCCCTGCATTCTTCAAAATCCTGGGGTTAACTGTGAAGAGGAATGAATAAGGTACCAGGAAACACTCAAAAAGTGGCTGGTGTAAAAAGTATGAGGGCCGACGATCTCTTCGCCCATGAGAGATATAACCAGAAGAGTAATAGACAAAAAGGGTCCGAAAATCGCCTCCTTGGGAGGACCGTTGACAATTGCAGGGGGGGGGCCCTCCTTGATCGATCTGATGGGAGGGAGGCGAGGAAAAGTCCAATTAGGGGGTCATCATTTGGGTTTTGTTTTTGGGTATTTTATCTTTCAGAAAGGGGGGGAAAAGTAAGGAGGGTTGTATAAAGGGAACTAGCTCAGAAAGGAAGGGGAAATCGAAAACCTTGAAATCACGACAAAAAAACACCTGCCGAGGGGGGAGGGGTCTGGATGAAACATGCCAAGGCGCGAAAGGAAGGATTTCAGAGGTCGTGAGGGGGTCTCAAGATCCTGGAAGAAAATCTATAAAAATGGGGTGATCCTCAGAAAAGACGCCGCCAGTGATCGCGTCTCGGTAATAGTTGCCGGAATAGGGAAAAAGAAAGCGGCAGTACATCTTGCCAGAAACTAAAAAGGACTAAAAGGAGTCGCCAAGAGGAGGGACTCAAGCAATGGACATAGAGAAAAAAAGAATTTGGGTTCCAGTCCCGTTAGGGGAAGACCCAGTGCGGGCTTTTTAGAAAATGTCTATAAAAGGGGAAAACACAAAAAATGCCCTAGTTATCTGTTCTAAAGGGGCGAAAATTAAAAACGTCGCTTTATCAGAAGAGGGCAATCAAAAGAGTCATGAAGTTCAAGGGAAAACAGAGGATGCGCGAAGACCGGGGCTACTCAGATGCTCATAAAAGTGGGTCGTAGAGGGGAGGAGAGAATTCACTGAGGGAAGTTAATATCATTGGGTATGTTAAATTAAGGGAAAAAATTAACTCGTAAAAAG
>Ga0179593_1346428_pt1 | contig 22219 bp, 22 predicted proteins | sample CZODoug2_1_08_16_FD_185931 | JGI IMG/M metagenome (GOLD analysis project Ga0179593, IMG submission 185931) | Vadose zone soil fungal communities from Angelo Coast Range Reserve, California, USA - CZODoug2_1_08_16fungal (PacBio error correction) | ecosystem: Environmental > Terrestrial > Soil >...
AAATTCCAGGAAAAAACTCTTCTGTTCAGTACGGGGAAAAGCAGGGGGACAATCAGTAGAGTCCGTTGCCACGGATCACTTCAGAAGGGAAAGACGGAAAGAGAAGAAAGGGCAACGCCTCATCGTCTTCAGAAAAGCAAAGGGACCAGCAAAAACGGGGGGGGTTGACAGGCATCAGGAAGACGATCTGTCACCTGGTCAGATAAATTCCTCGGGTCCTGCGCGCTCAGGAGAGTAAATAGACGTAGAATTGTTGGGGGGGGATTCTACTTCAATAGGGACCTCATCAAAGAGGGGGGCAAAATCGCTGGTGGGGAGAAGGGGACGCTGGCTTAAGGGAATAGAGGAAAACTTGGGGGCAGTCAAAAAGCACGGCGCAACCGTCAATCGTTACTGGGGGGTAAGGCGACAGGGGGGAAATTGTTTGGGCCCAACATAACGAGTTCTGATTCTGGATTACGAGCAATTGCACAGTAAGTAGTGCGAACCAAATGCAGAATCGGGGAGAGAATGTGAACCAGGGGAGTAAGGCAACAGAAGAACCGTAAAAACTCTAGCCATACCTTAGGAGCGGGTTGGAAGACGAGGATAGGGTCGGATCGTCTTGGGGTAGGTATAGTTCGCACCAAGGGAGAAGGGCGCCATGGAGGTAAGGAAATGTCCCACATTTTTGGAAGTCATAAACGGGGACCGCTGATCGGCGGGCAAAAACAGAAAACGCCCTGGACGCGAGAATGGAACCGATAACGATGTCCTTACTCGCCATGGGGGGAACAGAGGGATGGGGCAGAAGTGAAATCTGCTGTCAAGGACTTTGACCTCGAAAGGGGGAGGGGGGAATGGAAACGACGAGGACGGGAACCAAATAGGGTTTCTTTTCAAAAGCGAAGACAAAGGGAAAACAGCCGCCACAATCTGGTGGTATAAGGTGAGGAAAACCAAAAGTGTTGTAACACGGGAAAAAGGCGGTTCAACATTAAGGAGGACAAGGACGATACTCCTTCTCCGATAGGAGAAAATGTAAAAAACAGTGGTGACGGAGAAGAGGGGCGGACATTCGGATGTACTCACAGTCCAGGAACTGTGGGAAAGTGAAAGAGAAAGGTATGAAGTGTAAGGGCTCATGGGCAAAATCTTTTTTGAAGGTCAGGAGGAAGATAGGCGGAGGGTGTTATCTTTGAAAATGATAACACTTAGTCTCAAAAGTTTCCCTATAGAGAGACTTTGGAGAAAAGGGAAGATGAAGTGAGAATAATAGTAAGAAAGGATCTTAGAAGTGGTGGATGTTAATTCCGTCTGGTCTTGGGACTGGAAGAAGATTTATAAGGAAAAAACAGCATTTATCCGGGCACTATTTCCTGGGGAGAGGAAGAGAGGGGTTCACTGTATGAAACAAAAATTAGACTGTCCATCTTACTTATTGGGTACTTCCGGGAAAAAAAAAACCTTGATCCAAACCGAATTCACTACTAGAAGGGGGGGGGAGAGCGGGCATACTTGACATCCCCAGGAGGCAAAACCCACGAAGCAAGTCTCACCTGTAAAAAAGGGTGGCGGCCAGCGGGAACGTCAAAAAAAATGACTATAACAGAGAAAAGGAAGTAAAGCGGTTCGTTCCGAAGTTCAGGGGCGCACCGTTCCAGCTCAAGTAAACCAACGGCGACAAACAAATCCAAAGAGGAGACCACGACCAGAAAAGAAAATACGAGAAGGGGCGCACTCGGATACGCATCTTTAACAGGGGGAAAAAAGAAAGAATAACGTCATCCGGTAAATAGTAGAAGGAAGCAGACATCACGCTAGGAAAGAACCGAAAAGCAAAAGTGACACCCCGTACAGAGAAATCGCCGTAAAAAACACGGTATCGGCTGGAAGAGACGGGCGGGCTGGAAGAAAAAACACATCCACTCAAACCAGATCAAGGGAGTTATGAGTAGTCTAAACGGTGGGAAAAACCGAGCATATACTTCCGATAATAGCGGCAGCAAAGGGTGGGTTACTCATGAGAAAAAGGCAGATCCTTCTGCCCCCAACCCCAGGGACACAGAAATTGTTTCCAGTGGGCAGCTTCCAACAACCCCCATAAAACCGGGAAATAAAGATTTGACTGAAGAAAGGAATAACTTTACCGGTGGTAAGTCTGAAAAAATATTACGCATGTTCTCCGGTAATATCACAGGGAACCCGAGACAAGTAAAGACGAGAGATTTTTTATGAAAGCGGCGAAAAGTAGAATTCTGCCGGCCACATAGGGGGGAGGTTGGAAAGGCCAGGGGGTAAGCCCTTGAACCACCCTATAATGGAAAAGGTGGGTCCTTAAAGGGGGAAAAAGGGGCTCATGTTGCGGCAGAGCATATGTTTCTGAGTTGAACGCGGGTTAAAAATCAGCAAGCACCGCATAGCAAGGGGAAAAAAGTGGCCATCCAGGAAACACGTACCAACAAGGGGATCACCTGAGAGAAAACGCGGGTACGTTTACCGGAAAGACCGCCATTCGAGCATTTTCTAATGTAGGAAAGGGAAAATAGGATGTCGGTGGGAAAAAGGACTGAGGACAACGGGGGGAGAGGGGGGAAAAAAAAGTCTCTACAGGCGGTGAGGGCAAAGATGGTTGAACTTCTGGTGAAAAATGTTTAACCAAGTCACAGAGTCAAGAAAGTTCTCCAAGTTTCGCTGTGCGGAGCTGGCACCCGCCTAACGATGACCAATTATTTACCGTAAAATCACTGGAGCAGGAAAAAAAGAAAGAGCTCAACAACTGAGGGGAAAAGGAGAGAAGAGAGTGAACTTGGTCTTTACCTTGCGAATATGTAGGAGGGTTTGTACAAGCGAGAAAACAAAAAGGAGAAACGGTTAAGGGAGCGCTAATCCTTTTCCTTTGGAACAAGAACAGCAGTGCAACCATAGGGACGAACAGCAGTAGCGTGTCTCGGGTTAGCGTCCCGTCTTAATCACGGGACCAACATCACAGGGTGGCAATCGAGCCAATTCCGGAGTCCGTTGTAAGGGTAACGTACCGGAAGGGAGGGCAATAAATGCATGTCTCAGGGGGATCAAAAAGGTCCTATGGACTGTTTCCTGTTCGAGGACAGAGGGTACGCCTGAGCTGCGGAAAGTTTAACAGTCGTAAAAGAAAAAAAGATGGACGACCCTGCAACGATTCAGATTGAAAGAAACTCCACGGAAATAATATAGGTCCATGATAAAAGACAAAAGACATCACATCTGGCTGAGAGGGAGGAAAGGCAGATTGGGAAAAAGTCTCTCACGCCATCTCTCGGAAAAGTGTCAGAAGGGGAATCGGGCTCTTCTAAAAAACTGAAGATCAGGGGAAGCAAAATAGAGGAACGTGTCGCAATGGTTTACCCGGCGAAAATCGAACCAGGGCCAAAGGAAAGTGGGGTGTTATCGCAAAAGGGAATTGTCTTTTTACTGGGTGATGGGGAAATAAGGGAAGGCAAGGCGCGGCAAGGAAATACCGGGTCTTCCAGCAGAGAGGGACGAATGAAAAAGAGCTTAGGCGTTTACCGGGGGGAGAAACATAACACACGGAAAATACGTCAGTGGTCGTGGGTTTATTGACAATACAGCTCTGGAAAGACTAGTAAGGGGGAAAAGGTAAGGGAAACGGGCACTAAGGTGAGGGGCGATGGAATGGACGGGGCAGGAGTCATCGAGTACTCGGAAGAAAGTGAAAGGAAGGCCGGGAGAGAGGATCGTTCAACATGTGGCCATCAACTATTACAATATATTGGAAGAGGAAATATGGGTGGGGGAGGGGGAAGACTCAGCCGGCGATGGGGTGAAATGGCGAATTGGAAGTCTCTACGGAATAAGATCAAGAAAAGGAATCGAAAAGCAGGACTGTTTGGGACTATCTTTCTGAGAGGGGAAGGGTTCCAGGGCGGCCACCATGTAATTCCGTATGAAAGTGTGAAGCGTGCAGATTAGGAACTCTCACCCGGCAAGGGAGACGATGGGGCTAGCCGAAGAAGGGGGAGGGGTGTCAAGAGGGTGAGGACAGTACATAGATGAAGAAAACTAATGGCAATAACAACTTTTAGACACGAAACAAAGGAAATAGGTGCAAGAGGAAAGTGCTGGCACCGAATTCTTTCGGCGGCAGGAAAGGAAGGAGAAAAGCAGCCGACGGACCAATCTCAAAGTTGGGAGGAAAGCCTCAGGTCGATTCGAAAAAAGATGACCTCTGTGAACTCGTTCCGTTAAGAAATACAGAAATGGTGAAAAAAGACTGCAAAATAGGGTCCAACCATGACTGAAAGTGGAAGAAAGAAACATCGGCAGCGACCGCCAAACCCTAGTGAAAAAGAATACAGACAGGAAGAAATCGCCAAAGAATGGATGGATTTACTCACACTTAGGAAGCGCGGACAACATGGGTTAACGGGGGAATCGACGGATAAGTAAGAAGTCATGGGAGTAACTGTGAAACTCCTGGGGAAAACGTGATGACAAAGGTGTGGGGGGATCCTCTATTTTCTGAGGGAGAGAATGGCTCGCGTTGAAACCGACCCGAGTTGTGCAGAAGATACCCTGGGGGGTCATGAAAAACTCCCATGCCGAGAGACTCGTAACGATCACACAATAGGCCAATACCATCCTTTTACAGGGCGATAGGAAACCATCGGCGGTAGGAATGCTCCTACATGGAAGAGAGTTTAGCATTGTTAGGGGTTGAAAACGAAGATTATGGAGAGTTGGACCTTTCTGAAGCAAACTGGGGGTGAAGTGATAAGGAGAGGTGCCAAAGCGAGTGTGTGCTCGGAAAATTTGACTGTTCGACTCATCGAACGGTTCAAACCTGTGTCAAACAAAACCGACCTATCGTATGGCTCCGAACGGTTGGGTAAAATTTGTGGTGCTCTTGAACTCCTGGGGGGGGAAACACTGTCTGACGGCTCTTCGAAAGGGGTAAAACTCCCGGGGGGGGGCAACCATCTAGGAACCAAAAGAAATGTCGATGGATGCACTCTGTCCTTTTTTATCCAAAAAATCGTGAGACTAGGACGCCGGAACGATTGACGGGTCTCCTTGCTCTTTAACACCCGATAAGAGAGAACTTTCGAAAAGGAAAGGAAAAAGTCAACCACTTTATTTAGAAAAAAATAAAGGGTAACGGAGATGAGTTTAAGCAGAAGAGCACGTAGCAGGAAGGAAGCGACGTCTATGAAGCGGAGACTAGGCTCCCTGTACAGAAGAAGGACCGCAAGAGAAGGAGAGTCGCCGCCGCCTGCCACACCGCTTAACTGGCAACTATCGCCGTCTGGGGGGGTGGAAAAAAGATGCTCGTACAGGGGCGGATGAGAGATGAAAGATGATCCTGTTTGCCCCACGCAAAAAGAAAAGAAAGGGGAGGGGGCCCGCTTTTCGAAAGGCTCAGCCACGCGAGGCTGCACGACTAGAACTGTCGAGTGACCTAAAGCTCGACAAACAACAAAAAGAGGCTGATGGAAAAGAAGTGCGATGGAATAAAGGAAATATCACGACGCCGCTGTCTTCTCTCTACTCTCAGTACTGGAGAAAGGGAAGATAGGAGGTGTCCATCAACTGGGGGATAATAGGAGACTCACCGCACGGTTCAACGAATATCAGAGAAGCAAGGAGAGAGGGGAAGAAGCGAAAGGGGTGGTGTGGACACATTATTCTTCCCAAAAAAATCCAGAGGGATGATTAAAATAGGATAGGCGTCGGCGCTCCAGAAAAGTAGAAATGTGGCAGTCAGGAAAAGTCCAGAAAAAAGGGTAAAATGGGAGAGAGACGGACGTTTGAAGACGGCGACAAAAAAGAGGACTGGGGTGAAGAAGAACGAGGGAATACTTAAGATGAAACTAGAGGATAAAGCGCCAAGAGCAACACTTCAATCTTTACTGGCGGTTCGCGATAGATTGGGGGGGGAAAAAACTTAAACGGTGAAAGCCATCGGACAGTCAGCTTCAGGGGAAGAGAAAAGGCAAACGAAGGGACCAAAGCCTGGGTATGGAACCAGCATCGATGGAAGATGGACAAAGGCGTAAAAGACATCAGATACAAGGAAGGAGGTGGAGGAAAGACATGAGCTTGTTTGCTGAGAGGAAAGGTCGGTGAGGATGTTCGTCATCCGAAAAGGAAAGGTGACGGTCCTACAGGTCAAAATCGGGTGGTGGATAACTACTAATATAAAGAGGAGTGAAAACTCAAGAAGAACAGATCATCAGATGCCCGGCACAGAGAAAATTCTACCGATACGATTGGGTAGATCGCCAGTAGTCCTTCGGTTTGGAAGGTCGAGTTTGGGAAGAAATGCTGAAATTAGACAATGTTGGGAGGGGAAATAATTTTCGCTCGGAGGTGCCCAAACTAATTTTAGGTGTAACGCCGCATCGAGAGCAAGCAATAAAAGATGACCGGTGAGGCAAATTTTTTACATCAAAGGACCGGGGCGGTTCACGTCCACAACCTGACTTAGACATCAGCGGGCTCCAATTCAAAAACAGGTCCATGGTGAACGCTGCCTCAGCCGCGAGGAGGAAATCAACATCACGGTAACGGGTTTAATTTCGGCATTTAGGACCAACGGGTCGGGCTCGTTCCCCCGGGGAGGTGGCAAAGCTGCACGAAGAGGGCTCGGCCTTCAACGGAGATGGGGCACCGCCGGGCGGACTGATCAAGCGGATTAAAACGTAAAAAATGTTGGCACATAAGGAAGGGCTTATCCCCCACGAGAGAGGGAAAAGTGGGGAGCTGGGGACCGGACGGGCCTTTTTGGGGGCAAGGGCCTGGCCATAAGAAACAGGCTTGAAAAAATGACGAAAGAAAGGGAGGGAAGGTAGAAGGAAGGAACTTCGTTGTTCACGTTGCTAGCATGTGACACGGTCCCATCGTTGGACGTGTAAACCGACGGATAGGAGAGCAGCGGTGAACTTGCCGGGTGAAGAGATTGGCTGAAAAGAGGCACCGTCTGAAAAAAAGACGACTAGGCGAAACCCATTCACAAAGGGGGGGCAGCGGGAATCACCACCCTAAACTTCGGGGGGGGGGGGGGAAAAATGTCCGTCACATAGTTTAGGTTTCGGGGGACGGTTGAGCGGAGTCGAAGTCGTCGGCTTTGCGCCAATAAACCAAAATCAAGGGCCAAACTCTTCCCCGCCGCGAGTAAAAAGAAAGAACCTAGAAGCAAGCTTACTCATACATACGTTTCTGGCCGCATGGGGGGAAAGGATCACGCGACAGAAGGACTCCGTAAATATTCGAAGGGAACATAACCATCTTCTAAGAAAATCGCAATGACAAGAACCCGTTTCAGATCGAGCGACCAAAAAAGGATCGGGCTGGGAAACATACGGAGGGGGTTTTGGAAAAAAAAAAAAAAAACGAAAAGCCGGAAATCAAGTTATATGCAAAACCTCCGTTACAAAAAAAAAAGGAGGAAGAGACCATAGCAGGGAAGCATGAGTCCAGCCATCAAGGAGTGGCACTAAAAAACAAGGCCACCCCGGAAAGCACAGTTTCCTCTAAAAACCCACAAAAAAGGTACAAAAGGAGAAGCAGGGGGGGAACGGGACAGAACTTGGAAAAAAAACGGAGGTGGAAGCAGTAAGATAGGCAGTAGGGGGCCGACACGATGGCAAGAGGGAAGACGCCGAGGATGGGCGGGGGTCCTTTCATAAATAGAGCAAAAAATGAAAGGTCAGCCTCACCTAAAAAAGGTGGCAGGCGGCGGTTACGGACTGGAAAAAAGGAAGTCAAGTGGGCGGTGAAGGGAGGGGGGGGAACTGTCATAAGCGCCAGGGGTCGAATCTTTGATCTTAAATTGGGGCCCGACCACACAGAAAAGGAGCATGGGAACCGAGGGGGACCCGATAAAAAGAAAACCGGGGGGGGGGGAACCATGTGATCCCCTGAAGAAGTCACTGTGTCGCCCCTCGGAAGAACCCCTTACCAAAGTAAGACCGCGGAAAAGAAATGTAATAATTTATGCCGGAAAATGGTAATATGACGATCCTTAATCGAAAAACGAAAAGCAGATGAAGACTGACTGTTGTGACACGAATGGGGTCCACTGAGCGGGTGGAATAAAAAAACGAGGGCAGAGAACAATACGCAGGGAGTGTGGGCGGGGGGTTGGGGAGGAGATTAAACATCCTAAAAGACGATTCGCAGTACTTGAAAGTAAAAACACATAGTAGCAAAAAGGAAGAGACGACCAAAACAGAGGAAGGAGGAAGATATAGCTCATTATGGTTTGTAAGAGGGGAGGGATCAGCGATCGTATAGTGTGGAATATCAGAACCCGAAAAAAGGGGGGGCTCTTCCATGGTGGTGTTCACACAAAAAGAAGTGCAAACATCCAACCTTACTAAAAAGCGTAGAATCGGGGGGTGAATTCCGGGCCAAGTTAAAAAAAACACAAAGAAAACTAGGGGCTCGGAATAACAAAGGGGCCGGGACGAGTCGGGGTAGGAAACGTACCTAGGGGAGTAACAGTGACGAGATCTCAACCGGCTATTGTGAAGGTTTCCATTGTGATAGGGGCACACCAGGGACGGTTACTGAGCAGACGTGGGAGGGGAATTTGGGAAGCCAGTAAGACAACCTGCCGCATGTGATACATTGGACCAACTCATGAACAAGGGAAGTTAAAGTCCAGGAAATAAACGACTCGCCATCAAAGCCTCGGAGGAGGTCATTTCTAATTCGGGGGCGACCCTTTTCAGGAGAAATAGAAAAAGACTCCGGAGCGGTCAAAGCATCGGGAACTCTGAGGAGAAAAGGGCTAAAAGTGAAGACCTACGAAGGAAGGGAGAAGCCTGGGTTAAACCTGCCGTCAAGATCCGGGTCACTGTTCTTTTTTGGGGGTTGGAAGCGCACCCGGTTAAAGGGGTTTCGGTGGGCGAGTCTAAAGGGCCGGGAGACTGACGGAATCCTGATACACACAACAAAGGGCTGAGGAAAGGGAATGAAGGCGGGGGACGAGCAGCTCGCGTTTAACCTTCTTTGGTCTCATAAGACGGGATCGATTCGGGAGGGGGTTTGGGATTTCAAACTCACAGACAGAAGAAACGAGGGAGGGGAGGAAAGAGGGGGGGCCTGAGAGGGAAAAACGGTCGATTCGTATGGAAAGGTGGTGCTTCGTATCGGCACGCTTCGGGGATGTACAGGGTACAGGGAAGGACGCGGGGGGGTCTAGTCTCTTTCATGTGGGAAAAAAAAAAGGAATTATTACGAGTGCGCAGCCGTTCCTTAGGTCGGGGGGACTCCTGCGGGTGGCAAGGAGGGGGGTATCGACGACGCGATCGCCTACGGAGAAAGCAGGAAGAAAGCGAAAGAATGGAAGGCATTTGGGGCAAGCAGGCGGTTAGGGGGGGGTCCCGGTTGTTCCCGTGCCAACCTTGGAAAAAGGAGCGAATTTAGAGGGCTGGAAAACCAAGGGCAGAACGCTCTAACCCCGGCAAGGAGAGTCTGAAACCTCATGGTGACCTTACATTCAAAGGACTGGTTGCCGCCAAGCAAGTGCCGAAAGCGTATCAACGGAAAAAAGAAGGTACGAGCAAATGGAAATATGTATCGCGTCACTTGATTTCCTCAACAAATTCTCTTCGTACCAGGGGACATTCCACGGGAAAGCCAAGCGGAAGTTCCCAAAGCTCACCTTTTAGAAAAGAAGGGAAGGAATTTCGGATCAGCCATATCCCTCTAGTGGACCAAAAGGAGTTGAACAAAACCGAAAAAAATCGCCGAGGGGGAAGAATCCCCCTTCACCAAGTGACCCCATCCCGAGGAGAGAATCTCTGGAGGCGAGACTGCACCCTGAATTGCCCGACCCGACACGGAAGAAAGAATCTTCCCAAGTTTACCGTATTGGCCGACTCTCGGGACCGTATGGCAAAGTAGGGGAAAAAGAGGTGGGAAGAACGTCCCTGGGCGGACGTGGTTAAAAAAACCGTAAACAAGTATGACACAAAAGTGTACAGCCCGTTATCGGTCTGGAGAGTAGTGGGGGAGGGGGGAGTTCTTCCGGAAAATAAAACGAACAAATGTTTTGGGGAAGGAAGGATCTCCAATTTGTACCATGCAAAAGCCCAATGGGAGAGGAAGGGGGGAAAGCACGCAGTCTTCCCAGCCGAATGGTCAAGGGCCGAGAAGGACAATCGGAATCAGGGTCGAATGGCGGGAAGGGGGGAAAACGAGGAGGCTATTTGAGGGTGCCAAACAAGATTAAGATCAGTGCCCGGGCCAGAAAACCCCACTAAATGTCTAACCGGAATGGGGAGCCATTTTAATGTAGAAGGGTGCAGAAGAAATCAAGTGGACCGAGTCAGAGGAGAACAGCTCCTATCGGTATGGCTACCGCGGAATTTCTTGGGCTGGGGCTGACGGGGGGGGGAAAAAAGGAGGAAATACCAATGCGGCAAGAGGGTAAGCAATACTTAGAGAACGGGGGCAACCAAAAAGAAAGTTCAGAAGTGCAAACAGAAGAAGAAGGGAATGCTTCACCGTGAAAGGGTTTTGCAAAAGAAAAAAAAAATCATGAAGGAGAGAGGGGTGAACGTGGTGGCAGTGGGGCTCCGTTAAAGAAAGCCGCGTCGCGACTCTGGTCAGTAAAGGCCAGTTCCACTTTACCAAAGACCGATTTGCCCGGGGGAGAGAAGGGAAAAGCGGAAGTTTTCCTCGTCAACGTATAACAGGCCGCCAAATCTACTGAGATGTACTTCGCGCGAAATAGAAGAGGAAGCTGAAGAATAAGATCGCGGAGAGCGCCCAGGCACCCTTTCCCAACCCCCCCTTGAGAGGCGGTCATCGAAGGAGGTGGAAAAAAGGGGGGGGGATGCGGTGACAAGTGGCGGATGATGATTCAAAAAGTTGTCCTTGTTGGTAAAAGAACCGTCCTATAAGACGAAATGAGGGCCCTTTCAGGAAAAGAAAGGGAAGATCGGCTCAGAACCGCGCCTGACGATAAGGGACCTTAGATTAAGCGCGATCTTAAACACGGAAAGAAAGAAGGTGCGATAATAGAGTCATAACATCCTATTGCAGGATCGAGCGTCAGGACTTGCTAACGGGCATCATGTGGACAGGGAGGGGACAAAACATGATCTAGCCTCTATAAAGCCAAGGACACGGAAGGGAAGCCTTACACAAGAGAAGGCCATCACCACGGGGGGGGGGAAAACCAGGCCGGATGTAGCTCCTCACCTGGATAGGGAGAGGGGAGAGGAGTTAGAGTAGCTTCGGAGCGAAGGAGAGGGGAGGGAGTGTTGAGGAAACAAAGGCCTCGGAAAAAAACTGCAAACGCCGGGGGAAGGTTAAGGCAAAACGGCGCAGGGCTGGGGGGAAGGGGGAACGTGGCCTTACTGAAAGAGGATCTACGATGCTACTGAAAAAAACGCGCACAAGGCGAACCACTGCTAACATTAATGCTGAAGGTTAGGGAGAGGGTTGGCACCAACCGAACGTGAATCATACGATGACTGAGTCGGGATCTATCAGGGGGGGCCAAGCTTCTGGGGTCAGACAAAGGCGACACCCCACCCACCCCAAAGGCCCCCAAGGCGAGGAACTACATTGCCACATGGTGTCTAAGCAGGGACGGACAAGGCAGAAAACTAAAAGGAAGAGGAAAGAATATATGAAAGAGTTTTTGCGGAGACTCAGGGGAGGGGGTAAAGGATTGAGGCGAAACTTTCAAAAGAAAATCTAAATTTCGCGGGGCAAGGGGGAACTGACAGTTCCCAGGTTTGCGTAAGCCCGGGGAATCTATAGCATCGGCGGCACCTCAAAAAGCCGGCAAGAATCCTAAGGTCAAAATTCTCTCTATTCTCCTTAGAGGGGAGAAAGCAAAAAAGGGGAACAGGCTTATGGGCAGTGAAAGATGGGGGAAAGATTTCATAGACTGTATTTGGGGGGGAAATGGGAAGGGAGCTACGGCAGGCCCAACATCGGCGGGGGAACGAGATCAAAATATCTCTCCTGTGAACCCAGGAAAAAATATTTACAAAAGGGGGGGGGGGTCCAAGGGGAACCGCGTTCACTTCCACAGGTAACGGGAGTACAAACCCTGCTCCTGCAAGAAAGGTAAGGGTCCCTATAGGAGGCTTCATGACTTCCGCGCTTAGGAATCCAAAAGAAGTAACGGTGGGAAGTATCGCATGTCTTAAGGTCGTCTCTTTTACAATCGAGTTTAACGGGAGACGACGAAGAGGGCTCACAAGGTAAGGCGATTTTGGTAATCCTCCAGGGTGGGCAGGCTTATAAACCAGCGATAGGATGACCAGATGGAACTACTGGCAATAGAGGGCATTGGGAGATCAGACGACTTAAACGGAAATGGGGGAAGGGCTGGGTCCCAAACGGATGGCCTTTGACGCCTGTTTAAGCCTGGAAGAAGGAAATGAGTAATTCCAGTGAAGAGGGGAATGGAAACTGGGGGCAGAGCCGGATCTTGTTACAAGTTGCAGGATGCTCTGCATGGCGTTAGGGAAAAAAAAAAGCTTGAAAAAAATCCCGGAAGGGAGGGGCTAGAGAGCTACTTGCCGGGGTGAAGATTGTACTGACAGCGTCCCCGTCTGAACCAGAACCACAAGGAGCTACCTGCACAAGGGGGGGGAAGAAAGGAAACGTGTCAAACGTAAGAATAAATGGGCCGGAACGTTCGATGTGGCGGGTGCGGTTTCACTGAAAGGCGAAAAATCGAGCAACTTCTTCCATCGCCCAATCACAACCTAGCAAAACCCAACGGAAAAAAACTATACACTGCCAGCCCTGACAGTCTGCGATCAACGAATAATCATCTCTGAATCGTTTCTTGCCAATTGAACGAGAAAGAGGGGGGAAACGCGGCTCCGGGACATAGGAAAGCTCAATATTAAGGCAGGCCAGCCAACCAGGGAAAGGCATCGACCAGGGGGCGAAAGGAAGAAAAAAAAGATCTACTTCTCCCATGTTATAGGGGGCCAGAAAAGCAGGAGTGGGGAAATCCACGATAGTCTAACAAAAGGTCACGTGCAACAGGTATTCTGCTAAAGCCTGTAAAGATGAGCATATCGACGGGGATCACTTAATCAAGTGGGTGGAAGAAAGTGGACACGGAAAGGAGGGAACCGGTTAACAGAAACGGAAGCCAACCACAAACCAAGAATTTCCAGGGTGGCGCTTGCCCACCAAAAAAAAATACACGGCGCCCAGGCTGGGGGATTCATTTAAAAGGCGGACGGGAAACATAGAGTCAGGACTCTTGATGGACCCCGAAGAGCAAGAGGACAAGAGTAACACGGTCCGGACGCGTAAGGATGGTGAATGGTTTTCGAAAAAGCTGATCACCAAATAGAAGTCTCCATTTCACCGCCTCTGACGTAGGGACGACTGGAATCAGCCCCCAGAAAAGGGGGGAAAGTGAGTTCCCGTTTAAAAAAAATTATCATAGGCAGGAAGGGTAGAAATCTTGGATGCCGGACTGTTCAAAAAAATACAAAGACGCAGAGCAGTTAAAAGATACAGGAAAAAAAATGACCGGCCATAGCAGGTATCCACATGATATCCGTCATGTAGCGGAGAAACCTCGCGTAATGGGCATTACCGCAAAAGAACGGCAATTTGAATGCTGGGAGTGAGGTTAAGGTGAAAAGTAAGGAAAAAGCCCGAGCGGGGGGGGGAAAAAAGTCTATGTCTCTATGTGCGCTGGTCGTGAACAGGGGGGGCAAGCTGCTGTCTAGTTTGACCACAGGGAAAATGAAGGGGAAGCCAAGTCACCGCCAGTTAGGGCGTGGTTGGGTGCGGAGCAAGATACGAGAAGGCGCCGATGGGGAACAAATAAAGTCCTTTCAGTTCACAAGCAATAAGCACAGATAGAAACAAACACAACGGGAAGTAGGGGAGGAAAAGATACAGGAGGAACTTCAGACGTCTAAATCAGGAGAAGCGGGGGAGGAGGTGTTAAAAGACGACACAAACGCGACACTTTTCATTAAGGGGCGCGACAATCATGTGCCTGTGGTAACTCCACCTCCTTGTGAAGACAACTAATGAAGAAACAGCATTAGAAATATGAAGTGGGCGTCCGGAGTCACCGATGCGGGGAAAAAAGACTAGTTCAAGCGATGTCAAAGGCAGTGACGGTCTTTTGGGTACGGTAAAACAGAGAGGGGGGGAGGAAGAAGGGGATAAGAAACCGGCACGAGGGGAGGGTTCCTTGTAGCTTCCGCGGGTAAGTCCGAGCTTCGTTAGGGGAGGTGTAAACACGAAAGAAACAGTGAAGAAAAGGCCAGCAGAGGAGAACATGTGAACCGAGGAACAAAACTTGGAGAAAAACGGTTACAGGGCGTCAACGCACGAGGCCATAATAACTCTCTTTATAGGGCGAAGGAGATTTGGGGGGGGCGCCGAGTTAGGAAGCATAAAAACAGCTCGTCGTCAAGGAGAGGGATCGGACAGATGGAAAAAACATGGCCCTTAACATCGAGGAATGTTGAAAGGAAGGGTTGGACAGTGGACGGGACAAGCGAGAAAAGGGGAACCGGTCTGTTTTGGGGTGAACACAGCAACTGGATAGCCTGGGGATTTGAGGCACCTGGGGAGACCGGAGACTAAACATGGGAAACCAGGCTGTTGACGCGGAGCATGATATCTCGAGGGGTTGGGGGAACCCTAGGAAAGAATAATGGGTCAGAGGGGGGAGGGGGGGTGTGCTGTTAAACATCCTTAAGCGCCACCCTGACCAAATTGGAGAAGGAGATCAGTCCGATATCGTGGAATGTAAATGAACTGGCGCGGCAAGCATTGGAGGGGAAACTCGAGGTGCAGGTGCGTGGCGGAGCTAAGGACTCGGTAAAGAATGGTGGCAATCAAAAAGTATAAGGGAAGATGGACGGAAGAGAGGTTATCTTTGTCTCCTAGTGGGGGGGGGAAAAATGTTGGTGAGGGCGCGACTCTCTGGTGCTTCCGCTAACACAAACAAATGAGACTCCAGGAAAACGTGAAAGGGAAGGATACTGGTTCTTCGGAATTTTTTAAACTTGGGAAAGTGCCCCCAAAATGGGATTCTCTGGTAGGGTTAGGGTGGGTGAAGAAGGGGCCGCTGTTAGCACAACTCCACGCAAGACGCTGAGAGATAATTCAGGGAGGTGGAAAAGGCTGTTTGACTTCCTTAAAAAAAGACCTGCGAAATACCTAGAAATGAATCAAGGAGAGAACCCTTCAAGCGTAAAGCTGAGAGGAACGAATTCTATTCGGCAAAGATCAAAGAAGGAGACAAAGCATCGGGGGAAAAAAAGAAAAGTGGGTTGACTATGAAAAAAGTTACTCTGTGTCTACAGTGACCCTTGTTTGAAGGGAAGGGGAAAGAAGGGGGAAGAAAGTCACGCGGGGAGAAGCAAAGTGATTCAAAAAAAAAGAGGGAAGCATTTGGCAAGAGCCCATCTTCGACGCCTGGAAAAAGGAGGGTCAAGATCTAAACTTAAGAAGGGCGAGTAACTGCCAAAAGGCCTCTGTCGATTTCACTTAACTCATGAGGCATGGAAGGGGAGAGCGCGGCACAGGGGGACCAGGGAAGACAGGAGAAAAGGAGGGGGATAAAGACGTCTGGAGTAGAAAAGGACGGTTGAAAGTGTATAAAAAACGTTTTAATAAAACACCGGGCTCGTCGAGGTTGGGGAGAGGCGCAGCATAGGGGAGACATTCAAGCACCATGGTTGGGCAGAAGGGATCTCCCCTTTGTCTGAAAACGGTCCAGGGGGCGCAAGGGAAGAAAAACGCAAATCTGCAGCACTTCACATGGGAGGCGAGCAGGACAAATCCGTAAGCGGCGAATTTCTGGGTCTGGCAGCATGCTTCTGGAGGGGAGGTGGGGGGGGGTTGTCCCCGTGATTAAAGGGAGGAGCCAACAAAGGGGGGGAAAGGAGTGAACGCAAATGGGGAGAGTGGAACAAAGATAAAAATGGCTCGGAAATGTTCGTCGAACGCTCCTTTCCCAGACGGAGTCCAGAACTCCTAAGAGGAGGGGAGACAGGAATGGGTCGTTCTGCGAAAGGGTAAAATTTCGGCCATCGAGTCGGAGGGGGGGGGAAAAACGAGCGGTGGAAAAAAAAAGAAGGACGAATCCAAAACTAACATAATGTGAAAAAAGGTTACGGTTGGGCACCAAGAAGAAAAGGCAATACAGGACTAGGGACGGGTGGCCCACGTGCAGGGGGGGACCCTCCTCGGTCCTCTCTCGTACAGGAAAATCCATGCTTACACTGTCAAAAACCACCGATTGTCGGAAGACGTGTAAAAACGGACCGGCTCGATGTAACCTCTCCGAGGAAAGGAGCATGAAGCCAATCTCGTCTATTGGAGCGCGGTGGGGCGCGCGAAGACTAAAACATGAACTCGCGTGGGAAGAAGGAAACATGATAGAATCGGAAAGAAGGGAGGGTCAAACCCGGTCCAGGGGTCGCCGCTCTCAAGGACCCCTGTAAAGACCAGGCTGAGTGGGGGGACTTCTTGTGTGGGGGAAGGATCTCCTGCGAAAAAATTGGGGGTCAACAATCCGCTACGAACTTCAGGGGGTTCAACGCTGACCATTTCCCTTCCGCGCTAGTACCTCATAACAAATCAGGAAATTCAAGTGCGAGCGGGCATGGAAGGGGAAAAAAAAAAAAGGAGGAGGAGTAAAGATACACAGGAAGAATTAATAGACACGCTGGGGGCTGAGAAGGTCGCAGGGGTACTTACGAAGGACAACAGGGAGTTCAGCATCGGAGGTATGAAAACGGACACTTCTATATCGACAAGGCAAGCGCCGAAATCGTTAGAACACTGCAGAGAATGCCAGCCAGAGGCGAACGGGTGGACAAGAGCGGCGCTCGACGAGAACTGGGGGACGAGGTAACAGCCAAGCAGGAAGAGAGGAAGATACTGATTTCCGGAAAAGCCGAGGTTTGCCCTTCCAGGAAGGGGGGGTCGAAGCGCGGAAGACGGGGTGCCCCAGGGAAACTGGCCTTATTCTAAAAAAAAGAGCAGGAGCAGCAAACGGCCCCAATAGTTATGCGTGCAGGCTATCGATGGTGTGCCCCAAAGGAAAGGACCGGACATGACTGTCGGTCACGGGATGGTAAAGGCGCTTGCCCACAACCACACAAAACAAAACCCAAAAAAAAAAAACACCAAAACACGAAATGTCGTTATTGCTAACCACATGACCCGAGGGAGTACGACTTGTCCCCGACGCCAGAGAAAATTCAACCCCTACGATGAGCCATACCAGGGGAAGAGAGGGGTGCGAAGCAAACTCGGAAGGGAATGGTGGGGCGGAGAACTTTCAGAACCATCGAAAATGGGGCCACAATCCTCCTATGGGAAAAAAGGTGGTGGCGTACCCCCGGGAACTCTATATAATAATTCGACAAAGAGAAGAAATCAACCTGAAAAAAGAAGGAAAGCACGCGAGAAAGGAGACCGATACGTATTGGGGGTTAGAAAAGGGGAAGCGGAGGGTCAGATTTACAGAGTGTCTCCATTTTGACCCGCCGCCCCTGGGAGGGGAAATGGGGGACAAACGGTAAAAGGTGGGCACAAACCTTGGGAAGGTCAAGGGATACCATGAAGATCCGGGTCTCCAAACTCGAGATACCGGAGGGACAAGGGGGTCATAACAGAAAACTGGTACGGCCGCCATGAAAAAAAGATGAAAAATCCTTATATGAGATCCCTGTAACCCAGGTCACCAGGATAGAAGACGGAGGCTATTAGGGAAAAAATCCACATCCGACGTTTCAAACGTGTGGGTGTCAAGGCCTGTGAGGGAAATGGGGGCTGCTCGGGCCCAATCAGGGGTTTTAACTAGACTCGGGCCACCAGAGCAATGGGTAAACAGGAAGTCGAAGTTTGGGGGGGAAAAAAACTCAAAGTAAGAGGATCACCAGCTGCATTCTTGCACCCACTGAAACGACTTGGGGGGAACTGAGGGGATGGGGAATAAGATCGACCACGCAAACGAAAAGGGGGCAATGGGGGAAAGGACCGGAGGGGGAAAACGCAAGGGACGCCGAAAGAAGACGAAATGAGGTGCCAGGGGAGAATTCAAAGATTGCTGTGGCTCGCCTCTACAGCGGTGTTTCAAGCGGGAGAAGGCATTGAGGAGGGCAATATGCACTTTGGCTAAACCAAAGCGAACAAAGGGAAAAAAAATAATGTAGGATAAAATAAGGACCTTGCACGGGGGAGAAGGTAAATGGGGGTACAGCGGCCCAGCTGCAAAAAAAGAGGAAGGAACATCGCTACCTGACACCTGGGGGAGGTGTAAACTTGCAAACTAGCTGAAGGAAGGCAGGAGGGCGAGTGTGAAAAGGGAAGGAATAAGCGCGTCCAGCTCCATACAACCAACACCAGGAGACAACACACTCCGTCTTGAAGACAATAAAGAACCGAACACGCATTGCTGAGCAAAGATTACTCATCTCAGCATCTTATGTGGAAAAAAAAGGGGGAACGAGCAAGCGACACAACTTTAAGAGTCAGAAAGACTAAAATCGTACGCTGCCACGGATCAGAGGAAAGCGAAGCTACCCTTTTAGATCGAGGGTCGATATCTCCTACCTCCAGTATCGGGAGACATACAAATGTGTGAAAATAAAAAAAAGTCCACGCGAATAGAGGACCCCTTCCTTTCTCGACCAGTAACACCTATCATATAGCTGGCATGGTTAAGAGAGGGGGGGGGGACAAATTACTCCGTCAATCCAGGGGGATTCAAGGGATCAACCACAAAAGACACGTAAGCTCATTAGGAGGCAAACGCAAGAACCGGGACCCGGCTAACGGCAAAAATTTCCAGGATAAGACCAGGTAGAAAAGTTACTATGGTTTTAAGTTCTTATATTCGCAGGGTGATCAAGAGATTCCAGAGACAAAAGTAATCAGAGAGTGAGATGAGTTCTAAAGCACCCAAAAAAGCGAACTGAGAAACTGCATCCCGCTCGGCCTAAGGGGGGTACAATCCTGGCTGTTTCAGCTCCCGCACTAGATGTTCAATGCGTTTGGGTGCAAACGGGATAAGATCCAGGAGTCAGGAAGCTGGGGGAAGGTTCAGGGAGTCTTGTTCAAAAAAATCCACTACAGAAAAAGGCCTGTAACCAGAGGGAAGAAACAAGAAAACGGACGACGGTGAAAAGCCCAGGGAGAGCCGTTCCCTGTATCAAAGAAAGAAAAAAAGGTATAAAACCGTACCAACGACTCGAATAAAACATTTGAAGGGGAATTGGAAAATAATTAGTAAAGAAGCGAATCGAAAAAAGCACTATAGATTCGCGAACAGACCTGGTCTTCAAAATGGGTGGACCTGCTGGAGGGTGAACACACCTAAACCAAGGAGGGAGCCAGTACCGAAAGAGGGTTGCGGTGGTTGACGGATATTGACAAACCCTACTAGATTCATCCTGATTTAAACATACGATTAAGTAATTTCACGTTCCCTATCAGAAAAACCACAAAGTATCAAGAAAGAGAGATGGAGTTAAAAGGAAATGTGCAAGGCGGTCCTTGACTCAGGGAGATGACTTAGGAGGTTGTGAGCTCCGAACACACTCTACCAATAGGGGACGGCGCCAAAATAATGTGACGGGTGGGTTGAACCCCAGAACAAATGTCCCAACTCGTTACAGGAAAATCAGGATACGGAAGCGGGGGGGGGGCGAGTTCCGGCGGCGAAGTCGGTGCAAAAACGAAACCAAAGTCGAGGCAAAAAGGGAAGTAGAGTAGGGTGGTATAAACCAAAATATTTAATACAGGGGAAGTATATAATGAAATAAACCGTTCCTAGGGAAGGTTTGAAATGGGACAGTGAAAGAGGGTATCAGGAGGAGAAAAAAGAATTTGGAAACCAGAAAGAAGCCAAGATGAACGAAACTTACTCCGAGGGGATAAGTTACACGGGGCCTCATTCAATGATTCGTGTTCCATGAGGAACTCATAGGAAATAAAGAAGCGAGGTGGAAAAAACGGGTGGTGTCTAGGTGGGGAGTCCGCTGTGAGAAACAAACCTCATCTCGCGGCACGTTTCACGATGGAAGGGCACTTAGGGAAAACGGAAACATGCAAGGACAAAAGAGTAAATGGGCGCATGGGTTAAAGGGGAAGGACACTAGAACTTGTCAGTTTCTGGTGGGTTTGGGGGGGGATCCACAATAACGTTCAAGTGGAACAAGGGGGAGGGAGGAGAAAGTAAAAAGGACCCAAGCATGCGGAAAAACAAAGTATTCTTCCGCTTGCCGGAAGAGAGGTCTGGGGGGCGGTGGGTCCGTCATGGCGAAGAAAGAATGGCGGCCGTGGGCGGGGTGTGGATTGTGAAAAAAAAAACGCGGCTCTGTGACACGACCTCTCCAGGTGGAAGAAATAGGAGCGAGAACAGGGTTTCAATTCGCTGAAGGGGCGGATGGCGCGGTAGGGTCCTTGACTTTAGGAAAGCGAGAAGAGGAGAGTTCAAATGTGGGGGAAAAAAACGGCTAAAGGAGAAAAGAGGGAGGACGGAGAGGTTTTCTGGTAATTTCTCCAGAAATATCGTTGCGAGTGTATTTTAGTGATGCGACGGACGAAAGTATCGCCGACGAAACACGGAAACGACGGGAACGGCATGTGATATAGGGTCTGGAAGGGGGGCAATTGAAAGGAAAACATTATGTAGGCGGGACTGATGAGGGGTTTGAAGACGGGCACTGGAAGAAAGGAAAATCACCCGGCAGAGACGCGGCCCTAGCAGGGAAGTTCGCGTTTATTTTTTCAAGGCTGTTTGAAGCGAAGGAAAGAAAGGGAAAGGAGAATGCATGCAATTCGCACGAAGGTAAGGCGAGAACCGTCAACTAGTAAGACCCTGAAAAGTTGTCACAGTCCGAATATCGTCAAGTCCAAATGACCTTCCTGAAGGAGCAAAGCCCGGAAAGTAGACCACAAGTCACCAGTTTACGGATACGGCACGGGGGACAAGTCGGAGTAAGACCCGAAAGGAACTCAGTGCAAATAGGTACGACCAGGGCAAATCAATAATACGCTTTAAGGACCAGTCAACGGAGGAATGCAATCGAAAAAAGTGGGGGAGAGACCTCGTAGGGGAGAGCCGGACAAACTGGGGGGGGGGCACTCAGCAAAAACAAATAAGAACATGCGATACTACCAAGGGAAGTTATATTGAAGAAGAGAATTTCCGTATGCGCGAGGCCAGGTTTTACCTGCAGGGGAGAATGAAAAGGTGGGCTACTGCCCGCTACGGGAAGCGGTGTGGAACCCCGTGGGATTAAAAAGGGGGGCCATAAAATTTATCTCTATTTGGTGTCTTCGGAGACTCTCTGGATAGCTTGGAAAAACTAACCGGAGGTGGGGTTTTCAGTCAAAATCTCCCCTTTTGTCCAGCAAAAAATCAAAAGGGGCGAGGAAAGTGGAAAAAAACAACATAAATCTGAAAAGCCGACTGTTCAGGATTCAGAAAAGTCTTCTGTCAGAAGTTCTCGCAAGGGGGGACCTTTAGCTTACTTGGGGTCTTACTGTTGTGGGGTCACGAAGATTATATAGAGGGTCCAAGGAGTACGACCAACGTTGGACAGGGGGAGGACCGCAATGGCGAACTCTATGGCAGAGGAAGGGGGTTTTTCTCACCGCAATCCGGTTAAGCTGATTAAGCTTCGACAAAAACCCTCTATGTCAGACGATGGGGGAGGGGGAGTGAGATGAAAGGGGGGGAGACTTTCAGGAATAGGATGCTTCAGTGTAAAGAGAGCTGCACCATCTTCTTCGAATCAAGAAGAAAGGGTCCGAGGTTCTTCAACTGGGGTTGGGCATGATAAATGAAAAACGGAAAGGGAAGTGACAGTTGGGGGGAAAGGGGTCTGGAAAAAGCAGTAGGGCTGACTCTCTTTCCAGAAAATCTTACACGGTCAACAAAAGGAACGACGTTTCAGAAAAAAAGAAGCAACCCAAAAAATGGCCCATGAGAATCCACAAAGAAGCGTCGATGAAGGCAAAAAGCGCAGCATCCGTGAACTGCTTCAAGAAGGAACAAGAGAGGGGCTGATAGCGCCGCCGCTCCAAAACAAAAAGGGCTGCTGCAACATTCTCACGGTTAATACTTGATTAAGCGGTGACGTGGCCGATATAGTAGAAAAGAAAGTGAGACGGGTTGAACCATCCGAGACGAACTCGGGGCCCGCTTCGACATTCCGGCCGATCGAGCTGACAGCCCACAGGCTACGCTATGTCC
>Ga0179593_1338531_pt1 | contig 22218 bp, 21 predicted proteins | sample CZODoug2_1_08_16_FD_185931 | JGI IMG/M metagenome (GOLD analysis project Ga0179593, IMG submission 185931) | Vadose zone soil fungal communities from Angelo Coast Range Reserve, California, USA - CZODoug2_1_08_16fungal (PacBio error correction) | ecosystem: Environmental > Terrestrial > Soil >...
GGTGCAGAAATGTAAAAAAGGGAAACAAGGCAGGCTAGGGGGCGGATTCCGTCGCCACTGGGGACGCAAACAAGGAGCGGTTAGGAGCGGAGAGCCTCTCACAAAACCAAGGGAGGAGGCGGGGGGAAGAAGGACGTCCCGTCAGCACACTTGGAGCAGGGGAGAAGAATAAAAAACGCCTCAGTGTGCGAAAGGGGTATCGCCCTATGGGAGAAGAGGCTTTCCGGCATCATGAGGGGCACATCGGAGTGAATCCCGCAGGTAAAAGGGTGGAAGAGCCAAAGGGATTGACACGGTTTCACCCAAAAAAAAGCCGCCTCCAGTTTGCCATTTCGCGGCCTGGGGGACAACTTTGGTTCAGACCTGAAACGACAGCAAAAGACGGTTAAATCCGCTGGGGGACTGAGAAGGAAAAAACAGGGGGGATCAGAGAGCGAACTCCGCCCGGGCAGCTGCTGTTGGGGCATGGACTGTCTCAGTGTAAAGAGGCGGGCTTACTTCTGCCCTTATCGCACGAGGAGAGAGGGGAAGAGAAATCTTGCCGCTGAGGGGGGTTTTGACGAAGATAGACTTCAAAAAGGTCAATACGAAAAACCCCGGCTTGGGGAGCGACCAATCTCGTCACCTGGCGCAAGAGAGAAGTGGATTCTTAGGACGGGGAGTTGGGAAGCGCCAGTGAGTACGACATATGCTTTCGCGGGTCTGGGGCGGAAGAGAGTGAGGTCAAAAGGGACAGTCCCTGAAGGAGTGAACGGGCCCGGGGAATTCGAAGAAGAACATCTGGAGGGAAGACAGAGAGGAAATAAACTAGGTGGGAATAAGAAAGCCGGCACGGGCAGAAGAAACTGGAGGGGGGGGAAGATTTGAAAAACGCATCACAGCTTCGACGAGCGCTGTGGTGGGAGAAAAAATCGAGAGCTAGAAGGAAGGCGTGCACGCGCATCAACCTGCCCAAACAAAAAAGAAGATTCTCTATGTCTAAAATCCAGGGCAGGGGACGCGGATGAATGGGGGGGGGGTGAAGGGAATAAATCTTACTCGGACTATCGCAGGTCGAGACTAGTGTTGGGCAGACGCTGAAATGGCGCGGGTGCAAACCGCTAGCTAAAAGTAAGAGGGGAGAAGCTAGCTGCCCGGGTCTGGTGTTTGGACGCGTGCGGGAGGGGGTAAGCTGCCGCCGGGAGGGTCCCTAAATTTGAAAGCTCGGATCGGCTGACACTGCATATAGAGGCGGAAATCGCAAAAGGCTTGGAGAAAATACGTACTTCTACGGGCATGGGAACGAGCAAGGTCATGATGCAGTAGCCCAAAAAAGACTTCGCCCTGTGCATCCGGGTCAGCGCGGAGAAAAAAGGAAGGAGTCGCCTGGGACCGGGGACACGCATACCGAAAAAAAAATCAAAAACTTCAATTGAAATCGAATTTGTCCTAGGGAGAGGATTGTCTAAAACGGTTAAAAAATGAGGCATTTCAGGTCTTAACAGGGTCAGAGAAGAATAGGAACGCTGGGAGAGGGGGATCAGTTCTTCACTCGAAATAACTGGTAAGAAAAAAAGAAGGAGAGTAAAGCCGGACTGTCCCTAGCCTGCAGGTATAAAATCAGGGGGTAGGAGGGGGGAAGGGCTGTCTCCTGTTTGATGCGACACTTTTTATACTCAATACCAAACTCCTCACAGCTCGCCGTTGCAGAAGGGTTAAAAAAAAAGAACTCAACGTGTACCCTGGCGAAGGAGGGGCTTGGACGGGGAAGAGGAAAAGGAGAAAGAACGGGTATAACATCGAGGAGCTGTGCCTGTTTTGTCATACGAAAAATACGTCTCTCCTGGACTTTGCTCACAGGAAAAAAGGTCAAACACCCTGGAAGCGAAGAACGCGCACGAACCGCCGCCGCAGGAGGATCATGAAAGAAAAAAAATAAGCGCCGGGAAAACGAAAGACGAGTAAACAGAAACGAGTGAGGAATATCAGAAGGGAACTTCTTTTCCAGGTGGTGTACCTAAATTCAAGCTCCTTGGCAAGTAGGTCTTACTTCTGGATAAAGAAAGAACGATATAAGATTGACGCTTCTCATGGCGGAAGGGTGAAACTTACAATAGGGATAATATAGATGACCAAAGGGAAAAGCTGTGAGTGAGCAACATCCACTGGCATGAGGCATCCTGATTAGACGATGAGGGAAAAGAAAAAACGTAGGGGAAATTTAGAGTGGTACCACTGGGGCGATAAAGGGAGGTTTTCCTCGAGAGAGTGGAAGGCAAGGCGCTGTCGCATCGATTACTATCTCAAAGTAAGTCCTGGCGTAGAAAGGTGTCTAAAGCATCTAAGATATCTCCAACAAAACGGAGTATGGATTAACCTGAGCTAAAAGGGAGAGGGGGAACCTTTATAACCGGATAGATTTCTGCTTGGCTTAATCCTGAAACCCGCTACCGTCGACTGCGCCAAGTAGAGGAACCATCGCCTAGAAAAGAAAATTCCCCAGGGACCCACTCGAACTGGGCCCGCGTACTGAAGGGAAGGGTCTCTAAGAAGACTTCCTCAGGAGAAAGGTGGATGGCTCTTGGGAACGGAGGGGGCAATTGTTGGACAGTGCAGCATATGGTCTTCCTTCTGTGCGAAGGGAGGGAGAAATTGCAGAGGATCCTGCGTCGCCAGGTAGCGCCGCCTACCTCGCGGACCAACAGGAAGGACGAACACCAAACCTAGAAGTTAGGGGTAGGGGGGGCGATTCCGTTTGAGCGGCGTACTCTCGGAAGGGGGGAGGAAACTAGAACAACGACGCGGGGTATGCGCAGGTCCGGGGGGGCGAAGCAGATGAATTCTCCAGAAAGGCGGGACTTATGGTGGACGATACGCCAGCCATTCCTCGATTTGAAGAATCAAAGGACTTCTAGAAAAGGATCACTCGGTCAAGAGACGCAACGAAAAAAAATCATCATCCAAGGCGGGACCGGGTTGGAGCTTTCTGCTTTTGGGGAGCAGAAGGAGGCTGGCTGAGGCTGATGTGGTTGCTCTCAGCAGCCAAAAGGGGGCAGACAAATGAAAGTCTGACGCAGGGGACACAGGGGGAGAGAGACGCTGCGGGACGTCCGGCGTTTCCGAAATAGGGGGGAACAGGGGACTTTGTTAAAGGGGGAAGCAAGTTAAAAATACGCTATCAACTGCCTAAAAAGGGTCTGAATGTCCTTCCGGAGGTTCGGGAAAAAACAAAAATAACGCCGAAATGGTCAAGGGGGGGAAAATTTAGACCCTACAGAAGGCAGACTCAAGCGCGCTGGTCGCCGAGGGTTGGCAAGGAACTTGGGAGATCGCAGAACAAAAGGTCCTTGGATGGATTTCAAAAAGGAACAGGAGGGGTGAGATCGCAGCGACTGGCACGCATCCTTCCCGTAATTGAATAGAAATAGGCTTGGCGGCTGACCTCTCGGGGGGGAAGTCCGAGATCCAAATAAAAGAAACATGCGAAGCACGGCGGGCGCTGCCCCAATCAAAGATATAAACCACGTTCATAACGGTCGTAAAATGAACCACTGAAGCTGAGTAGACCTGCGAAGGACCTCGCGCATGCCTCGCTACGTCTTAATGGAAAAACACGAACGGTCGGAAAAGGGGAGGATGGTCCGGAGGGTATGACCTTTACCCAGCCCCATGATCTCTAAAAATTTCAGGGGAATTATCTATCCAAACAGAGGATTCTCGCGTCGGCGCCGGGTAAGGTTATAAAGTCCAGGATCTCTGGATCGAGGGTAGGGAAGATAGGACAAACAGCGAGACGTATAAAATTGAAAGTGCGTTGGCTATGACAGAGGGGGAATAGCCCCCCGGGCCTGGAGGGGGGGGAAAGGAGGATAGTCCCTTGACTTCCGTTCTCTCTGAAAGCCTGCCAGCGCTTCCGGATCTAATTACAACTCATAGAAGAAAGGATCCAGGGAAGAAATACTGCTTCAGCAAAAAGAAGGGCGCCTCAGAGGTAAGAAAAGGTACGGTACAGCTCGAAACGTCCCAGAGTTCCGGGGAGCAGGGGGGAAGAGGAGGAAACCAAACCCGGGCGCGGCGTAGCAGCGCATATAAACTCCGGGCCCTGTCTACGGGAAAGACTGGCGGACTATGTACGGAGACGCTCAAGGATAAGGTCGCGGGGAAGTCCGCCTGCCTCGGGGACGAAAGCCTGCGAAAAGGCCGCGAGGGGCAGCCGAGATCGTATGGGGGAATTCCAAGGCCGCGGACCGTTTAATACAGCCTACGGCACTCGTCCGTTCGCCCTGCCACAAAGGTAATAGAAAATATGGGAAACTGGGGGAAAGGATTGGGGGAACGGTGCATAAGAACTGGGGCAGCTCGAAAAAGTCCTTGATTAAGTGCAACAAGGGGAGATGGAGCCAATCCGGAATACGGTCCGAAAAGGGTGAGAAAAGCCGCGTGCGGCGCGTGACGGAAAAAAGGGGGATTCAAACACATGCTTTATTTACGGGGAGAGACGCAACAACAACAGGAGTAGGGAAAAAAAGGGGACTTACATCAATCTCGGGTAAAAGTATCCGCCTGTAAGGAGACCGCCTCAATTTGGGAACCGAAAAAGAGGAGATTCCGGGGAATCGGTCAGAATAGCCTCACTTGAATCCAATCTTCATCCGTTCAGGAAATGAAAAGTGGAGGAAACTTGTACACTGCACCAACGCCCTGGTAATGCAAGTAAAAAGGTCCCGACGCGGTGGGGGGGAAGACGGTTTTTGGCAGAGGGGGCCGCATTCCCGCTTACGGACTACCGAGGCAAGCAGGTAAAACTAAGGCAGCAGTTTGGGAACTGAAGGGCGCAGGGGAACCTATAGGAGGGGGGGCAGATATCTAGGCAGCGATTGGGTAGAGGAAAAAGATGGGCTTACTAGGCATGCAGGGGGGGGGGTCAGTTACGCTGAAAGAGGTTACGAAAATCTGTGGCGGTACTTCTCGCAAGCGCTTGAAGGGGAGAGAAAAGGGGATCAGCCAGTGAGCATTCTCGAGGGCAAAACAAGAAAGAGTGCAGGGAGGGAGGAGGGGGGGGGCCGGAGTTAGCGTTATAGGTTATAAGACCGACTAACTCCGCTGTGGAGATAAAAGATGCACCGGTGAGAAGAGTAGCATAGAACGCTGTGGAGTACAGGTCTGGGCGAGGTAGGGTGGCTTTTAATCCAGGTTTTGTGAGAGGGCGTGGGTAGGCAAAGAAGAGGGGGTGGAAGGGAGAGGGCACAGGTTCTCGTGACGTCGCTTGGGCGCGGTGGGTGGAGTGAAAAGCGGGTGTTCTGCAAGAATCCTGTAACGATAGCCAAGATGAAGAGTTGCGCGGGGCGTGTGGACTTTCAGACGTCAAGCTTAGGTGGAGGGACCAGAAACTGTGGGCCCTGGACATAACAGTGGGTCAAGACCACGGCCCAGGTGCTCCGCTGGGTGGGGTGAAACTCATCGGATTTCATAAAAACAGATATTGTCAAAAATCCAGACACAGAGCGAGGGTAGACTGTTAAATCATTCTAAAAAGTCCATTCATAAAAGGAAATACGCAATCCCATCGAGGAAGAAGGGAGGAGGAAGGTAGAGAAACGGAATCTATCATTTGGGTTGGTGACAGAAGGTCAATGCGGACTAGAGAAAGTGAAAATCATCAGTACGGGGGGAAAGAAGACTCAGAACATGAGGAGGAGGGTTGGGACTGGACCGCTACTCTGATGATAACTGCAGAAAGGAAAGGGCATTATCGATTGCGGTTGGGAGAAATGAAAACGCCGGCGGCGAAAACTCTGGAGAAAGCTAGGGAATCGTAGGAATTCCATCCGCGCGGGAGTCCGGAAAGGACAAAATATCCTGAAAAAATTCTACGGGCGGGAAGACGAGAAACGTGGAGACTTCTTGACTAAAAAATAACGGGTGGAATCAGCCGCGACGCCCAGAGTTGCCGTGGGACAGGAAGCGACGAACAGAAAGGGGACCAGGAACGCTGCGGTGGGTCTAAATTTGACAGAAAAACTAAAAAAAAAAGAGGTAGGGAAGGAGAAAGGGGGGGTCGCACGGATTAAAGGAAGGGGGTGCTGTTTTTTATCGGCGTCCGGCAACTTGAAAGAAGGGAAAAAAAAGGCAATAGCTGGCGGAACCCGTCCTAATCCGTCATTCAAAAAAGGTGTGGTCACGCTTGACGCACTTAGGGGGGGGGTGACTCTTGTCGGAGCGCACAAACATACGTGTGAAAATACGAAGAAAGCAACTACAAATTTTCTAGGGAAAGAAAAAGCGCAACTAAGCATCGGATCTGGGAAAAATCAAGCAGCACCTGACTTGAGGATCGCAAACCTCGGAGGGAAAGGAGGGGTGTCGCGGCCCCGCACGCGAGGACAGGGCATCGAGCAGAGCCTAAAGGGGGCAAAAAGCCTCAAGCCCCCAGGAAAAAACATCAGGCGCGGGAGGAGGGGCAGCTCAAGAGACGGAAAAGATAGTACGCTCTCAACGATTAAGAACGACTTTCGGGTGGGAAAGGGGGGAACCACCGCGCCGGTGGCCCAGCGGGCTGGAACGGACGGCAGGGCCCAGGTAGGAAAGATGAAGCTGCGGAAGATCAAGGTGACGTGCGAGAAAGGAAAGAAAAAGGCCAAACAGATGCACTCAATGAACTGACACAACATCAAGAATTCGGAATAAAGAGGAAGAAGGTGACCCCGCAGGAGGAAAGGGAGGGGACCCTGGGGGAAATGCCTCGCCGCCTACGATGTGGTTAACGGGAGCGCAATTCGCCGGGGTCGGGGAGAGGGAGGAAAAAAAACAGAAGCCGAGATAGAAGGCTATCAAGGGCTGGTCGAAGAGAAGAAAGGGAGTCGCCAACACGGGGGAGGGAAAAATCATCTCGGGAGAGGAAAATAAATCCCGGTATAGATGTGCTGCTGCGAAATTCGGGAAAAAAAGCTAAACAGAAGGGACCACGCGATAGCGGAACACATAGGAGAATCTCAGCTTACCCAGTCCCAACGAAACTTGCAAAGTGAGGAAAAACAAAAGCAAGCAGCTGGCAAAACGAATTTCGACAGTTGGGAAAAAAAAGCCCATTATTAAAACCGGAATTGGGCATCTGGGAAGAAAGAGAGGGATCTTCCACGCTCCGAGTAAAGTATCAGAGAGGAAGCTTCGGGGGGAAAGGAGCCTCTCGGAAGACATCACCCTGACACGGCCGAGGTAAGGGGGGGAGGCGAACCACCACAGCAAGTGCACGGGAAAAGGAGGAGCGTATTGTATATCGTACAGCGTATCCACGAAAAGCCCAGTTCAGCAAGAAAAGCGAAGGCGGTCGTGCTCGGGATGGGGGAGGAGGGGACCATTTGTGCAAACGCTCGGGCAGGAAAAGGGAAAAAACCTCGGGACGAGGAGTGAGGGAAAGAACCCCAACCATGAAGAGAGGGGGAAGATGAAAGCCAGCTGAGAGGTCATCTTCACGCCTAGATACTTCGCCATATCAGGAAGGGGAATGATCTTCTGATTGTTGGAACTCTCGATAAAAATGAGGGAAAGGGAGTCTGAGGGTGGTACTGTGCCTAAAAGGACAACAGGCAGAGCATGTAAAACTGTCCAAGCATAAAAAAGTTGTTATCAGGAAGAGGCTTGGAAGGACAGGAGTCCGAAGAAGGAGGGGGGGGGGGGATAAAAATTTCACAACAGCGTAATCACAAGAAAACAGGCAAGAAGGGGGGGTTCAACTCCAGGTGCGCGCAAAGACGAACTCCCGAAAGGGTGCTAGCAGTTGTCTGACGACTGTTTCCAAAAAAACCGTCTCTCACAATTCTAAGGGTACAAACGGAACGATGTTGAAAAGGATTGGCCCTGAAAGCGAAAACGAGCCAGGCGAGGATGGATTGAAAAAAAAAGGAGGATGTGTTAGCATCGGAAGGACAGGGCGTCCTCCTAAGCTGAGGAATGGGACTCGGAATTCGAACGACGATACGAAACAGAAAAGAAAAATCTAGACAAGAAGGCGCAGCAGAGGAAAGAAACCCAAGGCTCAAACCACCGGTGCTCCTCCGAGGAAATTTAATCATAGTCAAACACAAAAAGAAGGGGGCATGAGAAATCCGTTTCAAAACAACGGTCCGGATAGAACCTGGGGGGCAGGTGAAGACACTTATCTTGCACGTCTTCAAAAAAAAAAAGCGCCTAACCTTTCTTCAACTTGTGAGAAAGAGCGAAGGGGAAAACGAGGAGGAGAGAGGCGGCTCGTTGACCAGGGGGTATCGCCCTCAGCGCCCAACTGGTCATAGAGACGAAGTCGTAAAAGCCGAAAAGCACATCTCAGAAGAGGGGATTGGACGTTTGTACAAAGAGTCCAGAAAATTCTATTGCAAAAGATGAGATAGAACCACCGTGCGCTGCACGTTTCCAAAAGCATGGGCAGAAAGACGCTCAACGAGCTTAGAACAGGAAAGGGGAGACGCGGTGGACTGGAGATGTTGATCCAGTGTACAGAGCTGAAAAACAAGAGAAGAAGGACCACGGAGGCTCCAACTGTGCCCAGAAATAGAAAAGGCCAAATCTTTCAAGGGGAGGGGAAGGGGTAAAAAGATTTACGCCACCAGCGGCGAAAGGATTAAGACACCAGAGAAAGAATCCGTCGTTCCACGGGAAAACCTCTTAAATCTGCTTGCTCTTCGAATCCCCCTCCCAAATCTGGAAAGAAGGTAATCCATTGAACCTCAAATGAGAAGAGAAGGGAGGAAAAAATTCTCGACGGAGAGATAGAGAGGCTATGTCTACCTTCCAAAGAGACTTTAATACAGCTCGCGCCGTGTCAAAAAAAAAAAAGACCGCATCTCGGAAGATGAAACTGATCACTGTGTGGGGGTAAACCTTGTGGCAGAGAAAAGGGGTGCAATCTCGGCAGGGGGGGAGGGGAAGATGTGAGAAGGGCAAGGCGATGATCACACGAAAAAACAAGGACTTTCCATAGGAACCGTCCTTCTGGCGGCGCGTGACGGAAACTTGGGGGTATAATTGGGGAAAACAACGTGAGCTGAGGGAATCTCTAACCAAACCGGAGAGGAGGAAACGGAAGGGAAATCAATCTCAAAGGGGGGGAAAGGATCCCAGGTCTAAGGAAAGCCATCAGAAATAAAAAAGGGAAGGAAGACCATTTCCGGAAGGGAAGTGCAGGGGTTAAAATGGACACCTGGGGACGGGGGAAGGGAATTTCCAATTTCCAGACAAGGATTCTGAAACGTTTCAAGCCGGGAATCCAGGTTCATAGTAAATCCGCTTCCGGGGACTTGGTGCAGCCTTAAACTTTTAGGATAACGCCAGTCGGTAAATCAGCCTGTTTAGTAAGTAGAAAAAGATATCGCGCGGCGAGCAGCGGACTCCTAAGGGTGGTAGCCGTCCTAATAGGTCTTGAGGAGGAGAACATGGCGACGGAGAAAAAAGGGGGGGGGGGAAATACGCACAGAAGATGGGAAAAGAGAAGGGGTTAGAGTGAGATCTTCCTTCTACGCCGGATCAAGGAGGGGGGAAAACTCAATCAACACCTGGCCGGCAGATCCGGGAACAGAGACAGTTTGAGAAAAGAAAGCTCAAGTCGGAGAGGAGGGAGGAATCAGAGTGACCGGGCAAAAGTTCCCGGAACTAAAACTGGGAGGAGAAAAAAAATATGACTGCAGCTGGGGAGGAAAAGCAAAAAGAAAACGAAGGAGGGGTCAACGCCCGCAGCGCGCAAAAAGAAAAACATCTTCTGTAAGAGCAGCAATCTCTTAAAAAAATAGGAGTGTTCCGCAAATGTCGCAACGTCCAGGAGGCGGCAGGACGACGCCCACGGCCAAGACCCGCGGGCATGGGAGAAGAGAGATGTCTAAATGAAACGGGCAAAAAAGGTCTCGAGGAATTTTGTGGGGGAAAAAAATCTGACATAATGGTACTATCGAATTCACAGCCGACCGGGCAGTTCCAAATGAAGGAAGAATGACGAGGGTTGACAAAAGACTCGCGAAGGAAGCCGCCGTATAACTCGGGGTGAGAGTGGGTTCATCAAAATTAGAAGGCGGACGCTCTGGACAAAGAATAGGGGGAAATGAAGGCGTGGAGTTCGATCTGCCCGGGAGAGAAGCTAATAGACGGAGAGACAGGAGGAGATCCCTGAGTGGGAGGGGAAGCAAAAAAATCATCGCTGGGATCCATCAGGACGAGGAAAAGAGGTTTTAGACGGAAGTTCCAAAGGAAACTGCGCAACAAAGGAGTTGACCAGCAATGGAAATGTTTGGGGAAAAAAAAGGACATAAACTTCTAGCATTGGGTTCAAACGGGATATACTCAAAAGGGAAAATGCATAGCGGTGGGGAAGTGCGGAAGACGGGGAAGCGTTGGCCGGAGCGGGATTTCTCACAGCCTGGCGTCCCTCAGCCTTCGGAAAATAATGTTTGAGTCGTAAAAGGATTCGACGTGCTGTGAGACTGGGGAGGCGAAGCACACATACCCAAACCACTAAGCGCTCGCGCGGGTCACATCGAAGTTAACAAAAGACTCAGAAGTCATTCTAGGAAGGGAAGGAGATAGACTGAGAAGCAACCAACCTAGGAAGGATGAGGGGGACGGGTACCAAAAAACGAAACCTTAATGGAGTCTTTTGGCGAGACAGAGAAAAAAGAGCATGAATTCACAGCCTGGCCACCAAACGACCCCCGAAAGGGTAGAGACTCAGTAACGCCGACGAGTACGCGCATCAACGAACTAAGAACCGGAAAGAAAAAAGTGTACCCATTTGGCGACGAAAGAAGAGAAGGTTGTCCAGCATTCTAGGAAGAGGGAAAAGTTTCATAAAGGGAGTTACGCTGATCTGACTACTTCAACAGGAACTAATCAAATTAGGCAAATACCGAATACCAATCAGTATTACAAAGGCGGGGGAGGAGCAACAGACACGAGAAAATCCTGTTTGTTGTGTGGAGCTTAAAGTGTTCGAAAACCCGCACGGACCAGTTCGAGTGGGGGCCATGGGGGAAGCGCGACAGGGCCGGGGAGTATTTTTTGACTAGAGAGAGGGGACAAGTCGCGGTCCTCATAAGAGGAAGGACGATCTGAGCAAAAGCATATTTCCGCGTATAAGGCAAAGATCGTAAAAAAGGGGGAGAGAAGAAAAACTTCTTGAATGAGGAAAAATATATAGAGCATCGTGGATCGGTAAAAATTCTAAGCCGGGTTATGAAAGGCATCTGACGTATGCCCGCGCCCGACTGCTCCACGCGATAGCTAAACCAAGAGAAGCTCGCGTCGTCTTCCCTGGTCCCACTCTAACGGGGGGACTGGGTCACTCGAAGGCGCTACGCATTCTGACGGGAAGTAGCCAGGGAGTGTTGCATCCTCAAAGGTAGGGGAGAATATTTTCATTGGTGAGTAAGAAGAATCATCGGTGAAGGGGAAAAGTTCTTCGAGAATTCAGGGGGGGGACGAAGTAAAGGCTGATACTGCTGAGGAGCCTCGCCCGGAAAGACAAAGGAAAGAAAAACACGCTCTGCTGGCGGGGGAGACCCAAACTTGTACCAAAGAAGATTCTAATTTGAGAGCGTACGGGTTCGTGCAGATCAAAAAGGAGAAGAAACTACTTGCGGTCTGTGGAAGGCTGCAGGAGAAGGACATGTGGGGGGAAAAAAGGAAAAGGAGCTTCTCTGCTCGCAAAGGGGGGGAGGGCTCTTCCTTTGGGCGGAACCAGCCAGCAAGCACATTACGATTTGCGAGAACGCCAGAAGGAGGAAAATCTTAACCGTCTTCATATACTTCATAGGAGTAGTTGAAGAGGTAGGTCTGGGGGGGAAAACTAAGAGCTTATTGGAGTTGTGGGATGAGAGAAAGCCCGGGAAAATGAGAATCAACAACGGCGACTTTTGAACTAAAGAAAGAGGGGGAGGCATTCGTCTGCGGGAACGTGACGTTCGTTGCCGCCAGGCAGTGAGGGGGTGGGAGGGATTCTTTGCAACTCTACCGTAAAAACGCCAACCGCTGCCATTGTTCCTCGTTGGCGGAGGGCGCAAAAATGACGGTACGAACTACAGAAGCTGAGCATTTTCTTGAGTGGGTGAGAAGAAAGAAAAGGGGGGCAGCGGAAAAGGCATGCGGGGTCAACAGAAAGAAAATGGAAAGTCCACGGTCACCGTATGGAAAGGTAGAGGTATTATTTAGGGTCGGGGGTGGAGGCCTGACCACGGTATCATGCAGAACGGCCCGTATACGTAGTCAGCAGCGCGTTTCGAGAACATCGGCACAGGGCCAAGAGACGGCTACATCTCTTCCTAATCACGTTAGAGTGCAAAAATCGATCAACAAAAAAACACCACCAAGGTCATCTTCGAAGGGAGACATCCAGGGGGAAGAAGAGCAGGGGGCAGCTTCAAAACCTCCACCAGCACGAGAGGAAAAATTGGCAACAAGAAAAGATGACTGTCTATACGGATGCATCTTGCCGTCCCTTCACACACCCATGCCTTCAGTTGTAACAGGGGTGAATATCTAAAAAGAGGGGATGGGGCGCCAGCGGCCGTGCATGTGGGAATTCCCTGCAATAATGGGAGAGCTTTCGAAAAATATGCTAAACACCGAAGGGAATCTGGTGAGGGCTTTGGTGTCTCCACCTAGCCACAAGGGGTATTATGCCAGAAGAAAAAAGATCCTCAAACGCAGGCGGGTAGTTCAGGAGGAAAGAGGTCCTCGTCAACAGAGAGGAGAAGAAAAAAGGGCACTGGTAATCGAGGGGCGGGAAATGCCTTGTGAATCCAGGAAGGAGAGTCAGCCCGATCAGAATCGTAGGGGAAAGAAAAATTAAACACAGAACATCTGCGAGATCCACGATCTGGAACGTGGCAAAAAAAAAAAATGGGGCAGAGGATTGAGCTCACCGGCGGCGCCGGCGTAGACCGCGAAAGGAGAGGAACTTTAGAACAACATTAGAGCGACATATTACTGATCTTGAACAATCCAGGAGAGAGAGGTCTAGGCAAGTGCCGCCGCCCTCTTCTAAAAAGCAGAAAAGACAAAACCTGCAATGCTGCAAGTCTGATGTCGATCGCGAGATAGTATGGCGACTTCCAGAAACAAGACAGTGGACGGAGCAGCGGAAAGAAAAGAGGCCGGGGGGGCAGGCACTGAAACACAAATGTCTCTCAGAGATGGGTGTAAAACTGGAGGACTGATGGGGGGAAAACCGGGGGGGTCTAACGTTGAAGAGAGGCAACTTTGAAGATGGTGAATTGAACATTCATGCTCAAATTCGAAAGTACGTGAAGGGGGGATACAAGTCCCCCTCGGAGCGAGAGGGGACGTATAAAAAACCGGGGGGACTTGGCGGAGGGAAAGGGAGGAGGATATACACAAGGAGATGAACATGTAGAGCTCAAACAAAAAACTGGAAAAGTATCGACAGGGGGGAGAACGGCCAAAAAAAAGAGATGGAAGGTAGTTCTTACCTTAAGTCAGGGGGAAAAATATGGAATCGCCTGGTGCACTCGCACATAGGAGGGGAAAGGGGGGGACTATAGGACAAGTGGATCGACGGTCAAAAAAAGGAGATTCATATGTTGGAAAGGGGTTTTTCAACTGGACAAGGAAGAGGACCCGAGTCTGGTCATGACACCACCAGTCCAACCAGACGTAATAGGGACATACCGAAGCGCGCGCGAAAGAAGAAAGCCAGGTTGCGAATGAAAAATGCTCTGAGAAAAAAGGCGGTCGGACTCAAGCATGAGCGGGGGGGGATACCGAGGGAGATCGACTCTAACGAGGAAGAGGGAAAAGGCGTGGGACGCGAGATCTGCGCTTGAGAAGCAGAGGCGACCTGGGGGCAAGCTCATAGGCCACAGAGAAAAAAGAGACTGGGGGGAATATGACTCGAGAGCGGGGAAGAACCAGTTTGGGGGGGAGGGAAAAGCAGTCTTTCGACCGTTGCTAATGCACTTTCTGAATACAGGCCTTCCCAAACAGAAGGTAACACCCGTGGAATTCGGAGAGGGAAAAGGAGTGAGGAATCAGAAAGGGGCCATCTCCATTGGATCCGCACGACCGGCAGGCGAATCTTCCTAAACTTGAGACCAAAGCCAATCACATCTGAACCAGATCTTTACGGGGGGGAAGGCCATCGGACGATCCAGGAGGCGCTGACATAACGAGAAACCAGAAAGAGCCGCCGCGCATCGTGAGTATTTTAGCACCTAAGGGGCACCTACAATTGAGATGGGTGGTGTGGGAAAGGAAAGAAGAAGGACAGACGCGTTTAATTCACGGACAGGGGGTTGTCAAGACTTAAGGAGAGATGGGGACGGAAAGGTCTACATATCTCTGGCGGAATAAACTCTCCTGGAAGGGTGGTGATGGAGGTATTGGCAGAGGGAACAAGGAAGACGTCTTTGAGACTCCCTGAGATGAAGTCTCTTCTAGGAGGCGCGAGGAGATCATACGTAGAGAAGGGGAGGGGGCTATCAGTGTGAACTAACAGCCGCCACCTTGTTCAATAACATAAAACAGGGACAATCGGGGCCGTACGTTCCCACGCTCCCTGGCTCAAAAAAGGGAAGAGAATTGGGGGGACTCTATCTACTGGGGAAAATTGAAAAGACTTCAAAGACAAAAGGGAAGGGGGGTCGGAACTGCGAGCAGCAACTTATTAAACAATTTAAGATGGTTAGGCTGGCGGACAAAAAAGGATCCGGTTAAAACCAAAGTTCGCCTGGGAAAAGGCCGACGTCCCGGAAAAGAAGGGGGAGAGGTGGTGGAAAAAGCTTTCACTGGGCTGGGGACTGAGCAACTGTTTACACGCAACACCACAGCACGAAAAAGAAGCAGCGACCAGGGTGAAGGGGAAAAAAAAAGAAACGCAAAGACTGCGATATGGGCGAAGTATATGAATACTTTATATAAAGATCGGAGGGAGACAGAGAGATAATTGGTGGGGGAAAAAAAAAAAGAACAGCAGACTAAAGTTAAGTTTTGCGCGACAGAAGAGACCTTGAAAGTTGTCACACTGGAATCTCTCAAGAACCTAAAAGCCCGTCAGGGAGTAAGAAATTAGACGACCGGAGGGGATTACTAAGAAGAGGCGAAAAGTGCCGAACTTTCTTGGTTGACCCCGGTGGGGGTTTTGCGCCCGCAAAAAAAAAGGTTTCATAGGTTTATTTTCGTACTGAAAGGTCCCCTGGCACGCAGGAACTCGGGAAGGAGGGAAAATGAGACTTCGAGAGAAAGACTAGATGAGTAGGACTTATACTATTGCTAAGGAGGAAAAAAGAACTGCCGGCGCAACATAAACGAATTAGGCACCTCTGAGACTGTTTATAGCCCTCACTTATTAAAGGACGGGGGGGGAAAAAACGGGAAAAAAGGAAAAAAAACTGGGAAAGTTTGGACGAATCGCGTGGAGCATGAAGGGAGAAGTCCTCGGATACGTCGCAAGACAGCATCGAGAAGGTGACAATTTCTAAAATCGATACTATTTCTCTACCACAACAAAAGGGGGAAGGGAAGATAGATCGCTGGATCGATGTAAGACAAGCCCCGGGGAGCTCCTTATGAGATAGCAGCTTGGAGATCATGCCCCACTGGCAAGGAACGGCTCCACGCTAGAGGCACCATCGACGAGGCGCGCAGAATTCAAAAAAAAGGTGTCCCACCAAGCCTTGAGGGTAGTCTAACACGAGAGAAGAAGGAGGGAAGGAAGTTGCAGCAGTGGAGTTTGCGCAGAAAAGATTTTGGTATAAGGGATGGGTGATAGGGGGGGAAAAGAAATCAAGAGGGTAACTTCCTTGGGCTCGAAGGAAAATGAGTCTAAAGAGGATCAATTGCTCCCTCGCCCGACAAAAAGGGAAAAACCCTCTCGTTGCGGAGAAACCAACGGGAAAAAGAAAGGGGGAGGAAGAGTTCAGTAATAGTTGAGCTCGTACCGCGGGAGTCCGGCTAGGGGATCGTCACATACTCCAGCGGAGGGTCGAAGAGCTTTCCAGGTTTTCCACCACCTGGCGGCGGGGCTCTGGCTCTCGGCAAGACCGTCTTGGGGGACGATCAAACCCCATTCCTCCTCTAGGACTCCAAGAGGAGTCGAAGGAGAAAGGAAAGCTTCATATAATGAAGAGTAGCGCGTGATGAGGATGGTTGGGAAAATCTCGAACGAGTCTTTAGGAGGGTTTTCTTGGGGAGATGAGACGACAGTGAGCAGAAACAGCACCGAAGGGGAGGGGGAAAAATACACAGAGACGGAGGACGGAACTTCGTATTTCAAAGCGAGCAGGGAGAGTTCGCTAGCTCGAAATGAACTTCCTACCAAGCTGCAATTTGGGAAGGGCGCGCCAGGTGGATAATAAAAAAAATGCTTAGTCAAGGTAACTGTAAGGGGGTTCAAAAATACCAAGGAGGGAGATAATTTCCGGAGGGGGGCAACTGCCCGCGACGGGGTGAGACCAGGGAAAGGGGAACTGAAGGAAACCGATGGGGGAAAGCCGGGGCGGGGATGGGGATGTTCTGGCACGGGCAGGAGGGAAAAAAAGAGGGACACTGACAGGGCTCGCGACTGTCCTAGCCTTCGATTATCGAAGAGGCGCGTGGCGTCGACGTATGCGGGAGGTTTCCTATATAACGACGGAGAACGAGGGCGCCGAACAGCTTCCACAGAAAAACCTATACACAGAAAAAAAGAGGATATTGGGATCACTCCTACAGAGGGGAGAGACTCGTAAACCTCTCTAAAAGGACAGAAAAAGGCCTTGAATTTCCCACCCAGGGAAAAGGACTTCACTGGGCTAGAAGAAATTTATTACATCTTGCCGAGTGAAAAAAAAAAGAGAAAAAGCGAAATCCCTTTATGTTGAAATATCAGAGCACTAGGGCGCCTCGAGGCATGTTCATTTTTATCTAGCCTCAGAGCCTCCTTGACTTTAGACGATTGCGACAACCGCGAAATCGCGCTTCCTGAAGGAGGGGGATGTCTTTGGTCTAAACCCAAGAGGGGCAGCCGATGGTTAGGGAGGGGAAAGATGACTGGGGGAAGCCGCGTTCTCTTCCGGGGTTCTGAGAGAAGGTTAAAGCAACATCTAGGGGCCGATAGCGAATTCCACCACTGGAAGGGGAGACTTGAGTAGTCGGCCTCTCAAAACGAAGAAGAAATGCGCCTCGGGGTCAAAAAGGGGGGAGGGCCCCAAGAAAGAGTGCATCAACATCTTCAAGTTGAAGGGTACATAGAGGGAGCGCCACCAGTAGTTCGTGCTCGTGAGTAAGGGGATCACGAATATTTACGTATGACACAACGGCGCGACTGAACATCAAGGAGAGGACTAGTCTCCAAGGGTCCTCTCATTCACTCCCCGGTTCCGAAAGGTGAATTTTCATCAAAAAAAAATGCAGAAAACAGATTTCGATCAGCCTGATGATGGAGTAACATTCAGAAAACAGGAGGAAGTGTACGGAAAAGTCGTCGTCGCCTCGTCCTTTGGGGGATGAAAACAAAAAATGTGAAAAAAACGATGAATATAACGGGGGGGGAACACGGCTTGGGTGTGAAACGGGCAGAGAAAAGTTGAAAGCGAATGGTGTGAAAAAAGTGCCGACTGTATGTGCAAGCCAAAAAGATGCCCCTATGCACATGCAGGGTCCGGGACATAGTAACACCAGTCCTTAATGAGGCTGAGGTCTTGACGTAACTGTGATACTTTGGGAAACAGGGAGCACTATAAGGAGGATCTAGCAACCAAAAAAAAACGTGGAGGAAAAATAGAGGGGACGTGGGGTAGGGGGGGGGGGGGGGGGGGTACACAAAGGGGTTGAAAAATTAAAACATTGTCAACGTCAAAAAAAACTCAAGAAAGGGTACTGGAAAGACTTTATGACCGTACGGGGAAGGGGGGGAAAAAGGGGGAATATCGGGCCCCCATGGCATGTTAAAAGTTGCCTAGCACAAAATGAAGGGGACCCGGGTTTAAACAAAAAAGCCGTTACCTGGAAAGGGATCGCTGCCTGGAACTGGTGGCAGGCCTGACCAAAGGACAGAAGAAGGGGTCCGAAGGCCAGACTTTGGAACCGGGAAAGGAGCAAAGACCGATCAGAGAGAACGCGCGCGGCCGCAGGGGGTTGAGAAGAAAAAAAGCTTCGAAATAGCAGGGCGGAAAACTTCGCTAAGAGAGGAGACCGGTGGAGATGAGAGGCAAAAAGGAGGGGACTCGAATGTGACGACGTCAAAATTAAGAGGGAGGGGGGGGTTCTAAACAGACCGCCATTTGGAATAAAGATCTTCAAAGGAAACAGTAGAGGGGGGATCAAACTCGCGAAATGTTCGGTGAAAATTTGTAAGCAAAGCCGCCTGCGTCTCTGAGGTGCGGAAAGAATAGTACTTATCCAGGCAATGCCTCCCGAGATTCAGGAAAGGGGGAAAGACTAAAGGGAGGAATCATCTATAAAGGAGAAAGAAACTTCACATATAATCACGCAGCGCTGGAAAAACTGCGAGGAACGAGTGAAGACCAAAAAAAAAAGCAATAATACAGCTTCGACCTATGGATGTTGGGGTAGGAAGGAGTCGAACATCCAGGGGCTAAATTAACTCTAACACTAGAAGACAAGCTAATCGGGGGAGCCTCAAACATCCCGGTCAAAAGACAGAAAGGGATAATCATTTTTTTTTTGGAAAAAGGAGTAGTAAGAGTACATGCAATTTCATAAAGAAGTTCAATGACTTTTCGAGAGCATTCTACGAGGGGTGAAAGAAACCGTCGCGCGAAAAAAAGGAGACCTCGCGCGAGCACAGGATGGGGGTTGTGAGAGATGTGTGGGAAAAGGACGAACGCGTCAGGACGCAGGGAGGAAGAACTCACGGGTCTTTACAAGAATCAGATGTCAAGCCAAAAAAGTCTATCATACTACGACGGGAGGTGAAGAAAAGGTCCTGAAGTCTCGAGAACATTCCTGCAGATGTCAGGACCATCCGCGACAGAATAGGGGTAAAGTTACCTTTCCACCGCCTCAACAACAAGACTTCATTTGGACCAGCGAGGGGGAAAGCAGTAGACGGGGGGAAGGGGGAAAATCCATAAACGCTAATTTCAAGGTAGGGCTGGAGTTTTATCGAAAAAGAAAATGATTAACAATGTTCATCTTGTGGGTGAAGGAGAAATCGAGTTCGCGGGAAAAAAAGCGGGACGAAACACAAAGCCTCTCTGAGGAAAAAGCGGACAGTCCCGCATCCTTCATGGAAAAAAAGAAAATATGGCGTTGAGTGACTCAAGGGGGTTGATTTGTCCTACATGGGCAGAGCAGCACACCACCAAAGAATAAGACAGCCTAGTTACACATCGAGAGGAAAAAAAACAAGAAGAAGCTCACGACGACCTGAGATGTCTAAGTCTTGGAATCAAAGGTCAATCTCAGCTGATCGCCCCATGAAATTTGGCAAGTATCGGCAAGAAGAAGGCTAATCGCCGGAGTAGGTTTGCGAGATACAGATCAAGAAATGGAAAGAGTTCAAAACAAGGCGCCTCCCGCTTCCCTCCAAAGACTGAGTTCGTGTAATATACTAAAATAGATAAGCAGCAAATTTCGAGAAAAATGAATTCCAATGTGTACACATTTGTGGAAAAGAAAGGAAATCTCACGGGATTCTTACTTCTATTCAGAAAAAAGGCATGAGCGCAGTGGGATAAAGAGGCCCATAAAGGGGAATCGAGTCATAATGATACAAAGGAGGGTAGGGAAATGGAATAACAATATTACAATCGGGATAACATTAGGATGACAAACACTTGAAGGCGGGAAACGAGGAGAAAGTGTTTAGAGAAAAGGCACGTAGCCCATTTCGAGTGGTGTCAAAAAAAGGTGGGAAAAATTCAAAAAACGTCGATGGTGTGACGCTAGAGTAGTTGAAAATAGGTCGAGGGGGGGCATGCGTAAGACAAAGAAGAAGATCTATCAGGGAGGAAGCTGGTCTACATCTGATAAGAGACTCTCCAACAAAAAAAGGGGGAGGGGGGAAGAGCTAGGCAAACGATGTAACCAGCCAGCAGGAAGATCTAGCTTTTAGGAAAAAACGGAATAGATGCCCCACAAGAAAGCTACTTTGAACCACGGGAGGCGAACCAAAGGGGGACAGGCGCCTGCTCAGCTCCTCAGTCCAAATAAAAGTTTCCTCAGGGCGCGCTAAAAATTTAGCGAAGGAGAAGGAGGCCAGTTGGGGGGCGCCAGAACTCTGGTGATCCTTATGGTCGTATTCAGACAGAAAAGCAATCTGGTTCCTTCCGGCTGCCTCGAAGAAAGAAAAGAGGTCATTATCAAGAAAACAGGACCTCGAACGTCCGACAAGAAACCGGAAAAACTTAAAAAGGGGCGTAACACCAACCTGTTCCAGAAGGAGAAGTCTAGTAAAGGGAAATAGGGGACGCGTAATCTCGGTTCTGCGCGGAATCACTGAAATTCAGGCCTCACGACGGCGAGGTCGGGCTTCTTTAGCACTTCATGTTTGCCCCAAGGAGTCGAGTGCTCTGCTCGCGAAGAACAATGTAGAGGGAAGGAGCAGATACCAATCAACAGCAAAAGGACTCGAAGGGGGGGGGAATCACTCCACCTGCCGGGCCTTCACCTCATTCAGAGACTATCGCCATATCGGGAGGACGTTTAGCTTCAGGGGGGAAGATCAAGAGTAACTTGGGGACGAAGGAGGTGGTCTGTTGCGAGAGGGGGACGGGAAACTTGGATCAGCCAGCACGGATACCTAGTTACCGCATACCATTATTGGAGAAAGGAATCCTGTCTACGTCCAGCGGTGCCGCCAGCGAAGGCTTGGTTCTAAAATGATGGGAAAAAGTAGAAGATCTTGTCAACTCCCACCAAAGATGCAAAAGTGGGGTCCAGAAAGGGGACGAAAAAAAATGTCCAACTCCCTAAATGTCTGTAGCATTCGGAAGGGTGGGACCTAACCCCAACCTACCAAACGTCGAGGAGCCAATTCGCTGAAGCCCTAGGTGGGTCTCAGGTCGGGGGGGAACGGCGACGTGGGCCTCGTCGCGGAATGGAGCAAAGGGCAGAAGTTATAACCTACAACGGACTCGGACCGACGGTCCGTAGAAGATAGACGAGCCACGAAAGGGGTCTAGAGAAGAGATCGGAGAAATCCAGAGCTTCTCCACACGCTTCCGACCCGCTTCAAAGGGGGGAGGCCCCTCAGAACAACACAAACCTTGACGGCGATTCACAAAGCATTAGAGACGCGCGTCACCAACGAGAGAAGGGGGAGATCGTAATGGAAATCATTGATCGAAACACTTTCGTGAAACTGGCAGGAAAAGATGGCACGCCTTCTTCATCGGGCCGGAAGGAAAAAAACCCCGGACCTTGGCATGGATGTTAAAAAAAAAGTCGAAGAAAGAGAAGAATCAGAGGGACCCGGGGGAGAGCGTCTGCCAACCTAAAGTGTCGGCTAAGGGGGGGCAACTCAGAAAAGAGAGCTGTCGAAGGGAGGGGGAGGGGGTAACAAAAGGGACGCAATGTTTTCTGAGTCCCAAGGAACTGAGAAAGGGAGTATCAAAAAAAAATTCGCTGCAGTTTCTCGTGATAAGGGAACCATCTCAGGACCCGATCTTCGTCCAAGGAAAAGGGGAAGAGCTTCTTGGAAAGTTGATCCAGTTAGTCTACTTCAAGCAACGGAAAAAGGCGAAGTAAGCAAAGGTCTTCCACATCAGCGCGACTACTGAATCCTGGTTCTCAAAAGGGAAGATAAAAGGGTATCTTTCCACCAAAACACGCAGCGGCAGTCGGGGGAAGAAAATCAAAAGGGAGAGGGACGTCCACTTCCGCCGCGACATCACTTCGGGAAGGACGGTTCGATCCCTCAAAAACCGTCCGATCAGTCGCGCAGTGAAGGAACCAATCTTAAAAAGCAAGGCGTCGACAACGGGAGCAACGGTCGCGCGCGAGACTCGTTTGCGAACCCGTGACAGAAAACATCGGACTTGGAAGTCCGCAAGTCGGCCGAAGAGAAGTTTCCGGCCGCTGCCCCCAGGAAAGGGAAGTCTCTGAACTTGAGGCACGATTTTGGGAAAACGGGGGCAGAGCCACGGTGGAAAGCAGGGAAAAGTTGAAAGAAAGGGATGAAGTGCACCAGGGCAGAAAAAAACCAAGATGCCCCGAAATGCAGAAAGCTCGACACCCTTCCCTGGGGCGAGGAGCGTAGACCCGGGAATACTGTTCAAACAAGGAAAGCTTTGTTACGGG
>Ga0179593_1436303_pt1 | contig 22218 bp, 23 predicted proteins | sample CZODoug2_1_08_16_FD_185931 | JGI IMG/M metagenome (GOLD analysis project Ga0179593, IMG submission 185931) | Vadose zone soil fungal communities from Angelo Coast Range Reserve, California, USA - CZODoug2_1_08_16fungal (PacBio error correction) | ecosystem: Environmental > Terrestrial > Soil >...
AGGAAAGGAAGATTGAAAGGAGGAAAAGGAGGAAAAAAATTGAGCGTGGCTGGTTTCAAGTCAGTGGAGGTGACTAGGGGGACCACCAACAGACGGTCGGGACCCATCACCTCCTCAAAAGCAAGCACCGAGAAAAAAAAACATTCGCAGGGCTCTTTCTCTCACGAGGAGAAGTAGAAAAGAAGAAGAGGATGGTAGGAACCAACCAGACGGTGACCTGAGTTTCTCTTGCCGGAGGGGAGAATGATTTTGGAATGAATGGGAAGCTCATTTATTTAGATAGTGTCAAAGTAGGCAAGCAGGGATAAGATCCAGGAAAGGGAAAGGGAGGAATGGGGCCGACGTGGAGGTCGCCTGGGGGAAAAGTCCCTCTTTGGAACCAGTCGGCGGGGGGTGGCCAATGGGGGAGGGGCAAAAATGAGGTCGCGGCCACCGCGTCCCCGGAATAAGGAATAAGAGTTCTCGGACCGCTAAACAATCGAGAGGACTCGTTTGCATCGGGGAGGAGGGAGGGAAGGAAAAGCTCCATAAAATCAGGCACGGGGGGAGATCGGATGTCAAAGGGTGCAAAGAGGCGGGGGGACGGGGGAGGGCCTGGAGGCTTCAGTCAAAAAGATGTAACCGCTTTCGGAAGAGAATTCGACGCGGCTGGCCCATGTAGGGGAGAAGAGGGGAGTCGTGGCAGGCAACTGACGACAGTTTCCGAAGGGTTTCTGAGGGGTACCCGCAACGGGCATATGTCTGGGCTGTGGAAAAAGGGGGGTCTTGCAATCCCGGAAAGGCGGAAACCTCCTTCTGTCAGCGAAGCGAACGTCGGGTTAGAACGGAAAGGGGGACAAAAATCAAGCGGGGAAAGGGGGTGGAAAGAAAAAAGGAAGACCGTGGGTTTACTCACCAATCGGCACTACGGAACGGACACTTTGAAAAAGAACCATAAACGCCAATACCCTTCCCCAAATATTTTGAGAGCACGGACGGCGGCAAAACGAAAAGGCAGGATAACAGTGTTAGGGGGAACCGTTAACACAGGAAGATGGGGTCACGGAAGACCAGACTGCACCGATAGGGGAATACCAAAAATCGTCAAAAAAAATTGAAGTGGAACACCGGAAGTGGAGGTGGGCCGTGAGGGGAGGAAACGCCCAGGGAAAGTACCTACCTTAGACACTACTACGATAACCGATTTAGACCAATGGACTCCTCCGGCAAACCACCTCTTGAAGAGGAAGGAGGAAGGTAGGGGGGAAGATTTGACGGACGAGGACAACGGGCTGCCTTACTAAACATGCATTCTAAAACCAGGGTATAGTCTGCGGGCCGTGAGCGGCTAGCCTGTTCTCTCTGTATTGCGGATTCCGTCGCGTCCAACAACCGACACTATCCCTTAAGAGGGGAAAAACGGGTTGGATGAAGAAACCCCTTTTCAGGGTGAAAAAAAGCAAGTAACCTTAGAAAAGAAGGAGATAACAGGCGCTCTACTTCCGCCTTTACCCTATTGACCAAGAGAGGAAGGCCCTGGAAACCTGCAAAAGTCTGATGCGGAAAATATTCCGTGAGAGTTTCATTTTTCTCTCGGAGGCTCTTCAGAATCCAAACAAGCATGAACGAGGTAGAGAAGAGAAGTAGAAAGGAACTGGAAATTCGAATTTTCGTATTGTTCAGGCGGGGGGGCACTTTTAACAGAACCAAAAACCAGGGCTGAGTGTAACTAAGGAAGGCGAGGTCGGGAAGAAGGGATACATACAGAAAGTCGGAAGAAGGGATTAGGCAATTCCTCAACTCTTTCATAAGCCGTTTGGAAATCTCTCCAAGAAAAAGCTGGGTCAAGAAAAAACGGGGGCGGAAGACTATAACCTCAAAAATAATCTAAAACAACAAAAGGTGAGGGAAAGTGAGTATTTTTATATGGGTTGAAAAAAAAGGTCTTCCAGCCGGGGTAGGGGGGGGGAGCTAGGGAGACTGGTACTTTAGGAGGGCTAGATGACTAAATAGGAGAGCTTCGCGGGTAGGGGATTAGGAGGATAGGTCCTACCTCTCGCCCAGTGCGAAACCTCCTGGTGGGGGCTCTAAGTTTCACGGGGGGGAGCACCGAACATTGAAAAGGAAAGCCAAAAGAGAGTCCTATCGAAGGGGGAGAAGGCTGTCAGAACGAGGTCCCGGTGATTCCTGCGGTGTGGAGTCTACCCGCAGAACGGTTGAAAAACCAAAATCAGGAAAGAGGTAAATCAGCGGTGGGGGAAGGACCCATTTCGGGAAACGACTTCTTCGACAGTAAGGGAGAGGGAGGAGAAAGAGGAAGGGGATGGCCAAGGCCGAGAGGTGCGGGAGTCCTGGCGCGGGACGCAAAAAAACGGGACTGAAGAACTGTGGTGCTCTACTTCTAGTGTCGGGTCTGACCGTCTGCCTCAATCCAATTGAACCGAAAACCGCTCTCCTCGTCGTAAGCGGAGCCGCCTCTAAGAAGCTGGAGGGAGAAGAAAGGCCTCCAAAATGGAGACGCGAGGGACAGCTCGGGACCAGAAGAAAGAATCGGACTCAAGGTGCGGAGTGGAGAAAGGGGGATAGAAAGAGGTTCTAAAGTAGTCAAGGAAGTCGTCTGCGAGGAAAAAACTTCTCCCCTAAAACCAAAAAGGAAGGTGAAAAAAAAAAACAAAAAAACAGAATTGGCACACCCCAGGGAGGGGCTGACGGGTGTAAACCCCAAGGCCGGAGAGGGAGGGTCCTTCAAACAAGAACTGCCATGTTTTAAAAAAGGGGACGCACGAAAGCACCTGCAGGGGCTGTTCGGGGAACGACCCGAAGAGAGGGGGAGGAAACCCATGGGGGGAAAGGGAGCGCGTTCAAATGGCTTTTTGTTTGGGGTGGTTGGTGGGGGGGGGGTTGTTTTAAGGGAAAAGTGCCGGGGGAGGGGAGGGACTATGTTGAGAGACACGGAGAGGGGGGTCTTACACAGTATAGGGCCAACCGTTGGGAGCAACGGAGGGGGTACTTTCTCCCCCCAGACGAGGTCCGACATGCCAGGGAAGGTTCGGAGGATCCAATTACCTGGCAACCACCAACGATCTCCGGGAAAGAGGGTTTAAGAACAAAAAAGGAGAAAGAAAAAGGGCGGTGGGGGCCGGACAAAAAAAGGCGCCGAATGGGCAAGCACCGTCGATGGAGATGGAACTACCTTCGTACGACTCGGACAAGGGCAAAGGCTCCCGCCAGCCTCCAGGCTTAAAATCAGCGAATGAGAGGAACTAGTACATCAGGGAGAAGAACAAAAAGACTGGCGGGGGAAGAAAATATTACCTCACGGGTAAGAGGGGACGTAATCAACTATATATCGGGGTTTTCAGGAGAAGACTAGATGGAATCCTTCATGACTGGGGAAAAGCGGGGCCGAGAATGGAAAAAATTGAGGAAGACTCCAGCGTTACAGGGGTAACTTGGGGGGAGAAAAAAAACGCGATAATCTAAAAGGTGGCAGCTGAAAAAATCTTGGAAGACGGACGCATCGGCGTCATAAACGACTCAAAAAGGAAACCTTCGATGGGGCACAAGTCCTTCCAAGGAACAGAAAGTCGAAAAAGAGGGGAAAGAAAGAGGGCAACGGAGGATTGGAAACTACAGAATCTTACGGGGGGCGAATGTACGGCGAACGGCGGAAAAGTGCGACTTTTGGCCGGGGCGCTGAATGAGCATGATTGTCTAAGGAGCGGTGGGGTAACGTAGAACCAAAGAAAAAGGGGCGAGACTACCACAGCCCCTCCTAAACAATTTGTATAGAATTGCGGATGGGGTGAAAGGAGGAGTACCGGGGGGGAAAGGTGGAGGGAATGTAAGAGGTGGAGAGGGTTGATGGGGAAGAACAGAAGGGCTAATAAGTGGGAGGAGAGGAGGGTAGGGAGCGAGAGAAGAGGGGGGAGGATTGGGGCGGGGGGAGTAAAGTGAATGGGGGGGGGGGGGGGGGAAATAGGGGAGACGTTCGGAGGGGGTGGAAGGATGGAGAAAAGAGGAAACGGTGGACGACGGGGAAGGAGGGAGGGCCGCGGCGCAAGCGTGGGGAGAGACAGCCGGGGAAAGTAGTGAGTGGAGGGAGGAGAGGGGTTTAAGGAGGGGGGGAGTAGGGGAGGGTTTAAGTGCATGTGGGGGGTGAAGGGGAGAGAAGAGAGTAGGGAAGAGGGGGAGAGAGCGGGTGAGGGGGGTGGGGGGTGGGGTGTGAAGAGAAAGAGGGGGCGTACGGACGCGAATGTGTGCAGAGACGGGGGAAGGGGGGGGGAGGGCGGAGAAGGAAGTGGGCGGGAGGGGGGGGGAGGGGGGAGGGGGGGGGTTAATAAGAGTGTAGGGGGAGGGGCAGAAAGGAGAAATGAAGAAGGGGTCCTGGGAATAATTTGCTCCGCTCTGGGAGGGACTTGGGTGGACGTATGCGCATAATGCGCATGCATAGAAATTGGAAAGTAGTCGGAATGGATAAACTTAAACGCAAGGGCCAATGTAAAAACACGGACGTCTTTCAGAAAAAGACCGAGAAAAACTGAAGCTTTAGGGAGGAGCTGGACGAAATCGAGAAGAGATTTAGAGTAGACCTGAGGAGAATAACAGGACGTCTTGGGAGGATTTGACTCTTAGGCCTCGAAAGAATGGGTAAAGTCGCCAACGAGCTTTCCTACTGACCTCGGAACAGAGGAACTTTGAGGATTCCCAGGCCTTGAAGGGAACAGTAAATAGAAAAAGGTCCTCACGCAATCAATCAGATGAAAAGAGCTCTGCATAAATTGGGGTCGAAGAAAAATTTCTGGCGGAAGATTCGTTGGAAGATAGCTCCAAATTTGGGGGGCGCAGCCATAGTCGAGGAGTCGTTAACATTCATCAATGGGGCGAGGGAACGGCAATAGGGTCTGAACCATAGAGAAAAAAAGAATAAATCACGTTAGTGTCCATTTAGGGTGAAGTTGAGAGTGATAAAGAAGGAGAGGGAGTTCAGTAGGTGTAAGGGAGGAGGGATCTGTAGAGCAATGCCGCCGCGAACCCTCACCGTTGCGACTTGGGAAGAAAAGGAGGGCCTTGCGCATCTTGAACTGAATTGAGAAAAAGCGAGGGGCGCGAAGAATTAGGATGCGTGATCGACATCCAAAAGAATCTATGGAGAGGAGGGGGGGGGAGGTAGAAAAGGAAAAAAAGGCAATCCATGTGTAACGCTGGGGAAACAAGGAGAGACACATCACCTAGCGAATTAAAGGGAGAGAAAAGAAACGCTAAAGGGGTATAGGAAAGATTGCATGTCTGTCCTCCAGCGAAAAAGAGAGAAAAAGAGCGTCAGACCAGGCGGTCGACGTGTGAGGGATTTTTAAGAGGGGTTTGAGCTACTGCTCTCAAGAGGAGGAAGAGGGGTAAGGCAAAAAACGGGACAAGGAGTTTTCAACCACAACATGGAAGGGGAAATGACTGGAAAGATAGGAAGTAAAAGAGTGAGATATTTCCGGACAACAGCCGCGACGACGAACTGGGGTAGGAGAAAAAAGGGCAGAAACGTGAGGGGAGGGAGTCCGCGAATATACGAGCGAGGGACGCGACGACTTCAGCGCCGTTGAAGGAGTGAGAACCAAGGTCGCCATGAAACCGGAGAAAGAAAATACCGTGCGTCGCTTCTCTATCATAGAGAACAATAAGGGGGGGAGAGGGTCATACGGCAGCGATGCCGGGAAGGTTTGTCCCGACTGGGCCCGGCGTGAACCCATCATTGAGAGGGGTAAAACGCAGGGCGCGAGAGAGCAAAAGGAGATGGAGGGCTCACGATCATTCAGGGGACAAAAGGAAAAAACCAGAACATGAAATAGGAGATCGAAAAGCAGTAGTACGGGAGGAGCAAGGAACTTAGAATGGAGATCGGATTCTGGTGCTCTCAGCAACAAAAACAACGGCGCAAGAGAATGCCGATCGCCAACGAAAAGGCCCTTGTCAAAAAGGAAGAGGAGGTCTGGGAGAAGAAGGACCCCTATAGTCATGGATGGGGGGACGGGGACTAGAGAGGAGACCCCAGAAGATACTATAAGGAAAGAGATTCGAGTTCTCCTCGGGGGACGTTAAACGCAAAAGATTAAGTTCCTTTCAGAGGAGGGTGAGAGAAAAACCTACGACAAGCGAGCAGTGGCTAACGAGTATTGATTCTATGGAAATCGATGAAATCGCTGTTAATCTCCTAAGCCGTGCCCGCCTTGTTGGGGGGGGTGGATAACTATAAAGTGAAGGGAGGAGAGACGTCCGAATGCAATCCGGAGGCGTCCGCTGGCGAATGGGTCGGGGTAAAAGAAAAAAAACGTCTTCTTCTCTGGGGGGGGAAAAATAATATCCGAAACATCAGGACGGCGAGACAGTCCATTGAAGACAAATTCACTTTGGAGGGGGGGACAAAATAAGCCGAGAACAAACGTGGAGCTGCGATTAGAACTAGAGAAGTCGAGAAACCAGCTGAAGAAAAGGCGGGTACAAATATAGACCTGGGGGCAAGAACAAGTCTAGCTTAGGGGAGGGAGAGTAAAGAGATTGCCGATCGCTAAACCCGGATCGAGGGTCATAAATAGGAAGTAGAGAGGGGCTGTATAGAGAAAGGGGAAGAGAAAACGGGGGGGCGGGGCTCAGGCAGATACGGCTGAAGAAGCTAAGAAAGATATAGGTCATAGCGGGAGGGATTCTATCACCTTCAAGCAGAAAATCAAGGAGGATAAAAACGAAAGCAGAGGGTATAATAACCGAGGCGAAAAGGGGGTTACTTCTAAGGGGGACGAATTAGTCACCGTGATGTTCGGTAGGGACTTCTCGCAGCCCAGCCGGACCGGGGGCCTTCATGAAAAGAGCGCCGAGGATGAACTGAGCGGAAAACAATACTTATAAAGAACTTTATCAGAAGGGTCTGAAGGGAGCGTGAACGAGAGAAGCCTCCCCTCTCGCCTGTGATAGAGAAAAGAATGGCTTTTTTCAAGGGACGGGAAACAGAAACGTGAAAGCTCGGCTACAAGTCGATCATGACCGGTCCGAGCGGAAGCAAAATTACGAGTAGAATTTATTAAAAGAGGACCAGGGCTTAGAGAAGGCTCAGGCGGAAAACTGCTATGAGGTCGCGTCGCTCTTCTTCCTGGCATGAGGGCGGGGCTGGGGCATCCGACGAGAGACCGAAAATCGACGTGAGGGCATATCCTGAGAATATCAAGAAGAGAGACCAGCTCAAGCACCCACACAACAACACCACACACGAAAAAAAAAAAACAACCCCACAAAACCAAAACCAAAACCAAACAAAAAAAACCAGCGAAGAAGGAGAACTGCAGCGCCGCCAGTTCGGACGATTGCTCAGTAGACCTCCGCTATCGCGACATGGGGGAAAGAGGAAATGTTAAAGTATTTTCCAGAGAAAGAAGGAGTGGAAAAAAAAAGACGCGAGAGATCATGCATTAAGCTCCTAGCGAGCTAGGAATTCGCTCCTCTGAGGATTATAATAAAGGCGGACTCACAGGAATCGGCTCTTCACCCAATTGAATAGGATAAGAAATTGCGAAGAATGGCTCCAGCACGAGAGTGAATGAAATATAACTTGATAGTTTCTTTCCGACAGTTGGGTCAAAAGCGTACGAACATGCTGCTGGCAGGGAATCTCTTCGCTTAATTTATCAGGACAGAGAAGAAAAGATGCGGCAGATCAGGCGAGGGGGGGACAAGAGTCAAAAAGACATAGAGACGACCAGGGGGGAGGGTGAAGTTCCGGGGGTATAATCAATCAATAAGAGCGCGAAAGTCAAGGAAGAAGCCAGCCAGGTGAAGGGAGAAGGAGAGAGCTAAAAAAATCATGATCAACTTAACAGGACGCAACATTGGGAACGGAGACAAAAAAAAATACGCTAGGGCAGAAAGGGGATGTGTGATGCAGGAACTACGGGACAAAAAAAAGGAGCCCGAAGAGTTTGGAGGACACAGAGAAAAAAAAAAACGGACCTAGGACCGGCGAGTACTGACAGGGAACCGAACTATAGAAGGGTAGACGCCCCCATCTATTTCGACAAGTCTACAAGGAAAAAAAAATGGCGGGATCTCTTATCGAGCGGAAAGTCAATCCCGGACGTCATGTGACACACGGAAAGATCATACAGGGAAAACCCTTCCTGCTCGATGTGGGGACCCTAGGGGATGGTTGAGAGAGTTGAATGAAAGAAGGGCACACTCGAACGACAAGGTCGCGGCAACGATAATTAAAACTATAGCTCAATGAAAGCTGGCCGTCCGAGGACAGCTGGGAATGTAAGAATGTTTACGAAATGATTAGTTAAACTCTCAAAAAAGCGCTCTTCCGGGAAAAGGATGAACTGACTCTTAGGGACACGGGCAAGGCAGGACAAAAACGCGAGAGAAAAGAAAGGCGAAAGAGAAGTCTTATCCAAACAGAAAGAGTACTCAAGCTCTCACTCCCCACACCACGTAGGGAGGGGAAATAGGAGATGACTATGTCTAAATGTTTGGGGAAAACCTAGATCCTCGACCGTTATCGGGGTAGGGAGCGCGGGTTAGGGGGTTTACGGGACAAAAGTGAAAAGCGGATAGTCATCAAGGTAGAACGTCCGAGGGAGAAGGGAGACGAAAAAGGTGGCCGTCATGCACATTAGAATACCAAATACGAGGAAAAACAAAAAAAACCAAAAAAACCGAAGAGAACAAAAAAAAAAAAAAAAAAAAAAAAAACACAAAAAAAAAAAAAAACCATGGGTCGCCTTTCTTGCAGAAAAGACGGGGGAGATCGCGATCTTCCTTCAGAGTCCGAGGCCTTTCCCCGGATGGGAAGGTACCAGCTACAACAGAGCCACTTTGGCATCTCTCCCCTCGAGCAGAGGGCCAATTTAAGAAACCGCATTTGACGGTCCTGGAGAATGGGAGTGATGAATCATAGAAAGCGAGGAAGTTAGGATCGGAATCTTTATACCATGGGGGGGGGCGGGCCAATGCGCGTTAAGGGAAAACGGGCACTCAAGAGCAGAAAGAGGAAGGGGAATATTCTTTTCACGGAAGAGAAAGGAGCAGGGCGGCGGCTCGGAAAAGAGTTTCTCTAGTAGGGAGGAAAAAGGAAGAACGAGTCCCGGTGCGCGGATAATCGGGTGTAGCTAAAGGAGAAACATGGTTGGACAGTTAAACGCTTGGTATACAGAAGTAGCCAGGAGAAGACATCAGATGACGCGGCCTTGGCAGTCAGCTGAAGTGAGGGAGACTCTTTTGGAAGAGAGAAAAATACGAGCTGTAATCAGACCGGGGAGGGGCGGCCGGAGCGCCTAGGTGCGGCGTTTCTGCACTATAAAGTATCACTGAGATCAGGCCAGAGAAGGGAGGAAAGGCGCAAAATTCTCGACCAAACGACACATCAAGTAGAAGGGGATCAGGACGCGCTGCAGTTGATCCACGGCAATGATGATGCCCTAATCGGTTGGTGGAAAACGGGGAAAGCCGCTGTTCTGGGGGGGCGCACATCTCTTTTAGACCGATATGTCTAATGTGTTGATTGAGTAGGCGCAAAAGGGGTTCGCAGGCTCTCTCTAAGGCCGAAGAGGAGGATGTTAAAAAGTCAGCCATGAAAAAACCTGTAAGCAAGCGCGGTCAGAAACGCCTCATAAAGAGGAAAAAAGGGGGGAGGCCGAGCACCGCGGCGAATCCGAGTGAGCTGGATCATGATTAACATATCTCTTGCAAGAACGTCGGGGGACGGGATGAGCGTGGAAGACGCGATCTGTCATCTCGCCCGCGGAGTGGCACGACTCCTGATCTCGAAAAGGAACACTGCTCACGAGAAAACGCTGATAGAAGAACGAAATAGAATCCGGCCAAAGATGATCTCGCAAGCAAAAAAGGAAAAAAACCGCAGGCGGAATCGATCAGAGTGGTATCAGACCGTTTTAGGCCGACCTACCCTTCAGAGGGAAGGGGAAAAAAAAAAAGGCTGGCCTATGTCTCTCTGAGGAGAAGGAAGCCGCGCCTAGCAAAAGAAAAAAACCTTCGATCGTTCGGCTTGGTCCGGTGAATAAGGAACGCCACCGAAGGTGATATGCCCTGAAGGGGGGAGTTCCTTCGTAGGACTGGGGAAGCCACTAACAGTTTGTTGCTCACCATAGCGGAAAAAGAAATGCCATCGTTGCCGAAAAGTTCATGAGACCCACAAATTGAGAAGGGAGAGTGTCTATTGGAGGAAGGGAATCAAAAATCCATCCAAGAGAATACGCTAGAGCGGGCACTAGAATCGAGCAAGCATAGTTTTTCGGAGGGAAAAAAAATCACGACAGACCTCAAGCGGAGAGAAGAAGCGAGTCGTAATCTATCTGCAGTCCAAAAAAAAAGGACTCGCGAAGATAGAACGATAGGGAGGAAAAAGCGTTGTGGAGAGATAGGGGTAGGACAGAGTTGTAGAAGCGGCGATGGAATTCAATTTCAAAAGCTCCCGGGAGAGATGGGTTTTAAAAAGACAACTATGGGAGGTTGGTCCATAGGGACAAAGAGAGAAAAGTCCGGGCGGGGACCGGTTGCGGAATTAGGTAAGGAAGAAGCCGAAGCGACCACCAGTTATGATAGGGTAAGAAGGGTGCTTGGGCGAGGCCCACGCAAGTAGGATCGGGGGAAGTCGTCCGCAGAGAAAAACAGGGCAGATCATTTCAGAAGGACCTACACCGAAAAAGGCGCCTGAGAGCTGCAGGGAGAGAACAGGATTCCATGGGGGTATCAAGCAGGGGAAAAAACAGGTCTTGCAACAGGATTCTAGAGGTGGGGGGAGAAAAGAGAACCGAAGAAAAGGGGAAACCGGCGTGAAATATATCTGGGTTTGCCCGCGGGGAGCAAGGAGTTCCGATCTATTAAGATTCTTGGGGAACGGCACAAAAAAAAGGCAGTACCACCAAAAACCAGAACAGGAAAAAAGAGTCAAGCTCCAATCCAGGGAGCAGAGCGGATGACAAGGGCAAGATAACGTGAATGAATCAAGGAGCATAGGTGCAGTCTAAAGGAGGGAAAAAGATGACCATGCGTCCGGAAAGAAGACGATTGGGAAAAGGCGATAAATATTACTGGCGATTCCTTGAGAAGAGAAGGAGGTGGGGTGGCGGCGCAGATAAAATACCGAGAGAAATCACAAAGGAGCGGCATTTAACGGACGTTGGGAAAACAATCCCGAAAAAAAGGCCCTAGGGATTTGATAGCAAACCTCACTAGAGAAGATGCTGAACTGGCGGGGCAAGAAGGGAAGAGATCCAACAAGAAGGCTTTAGATCGAGCATGGCGACCGGGGGGGGGCTGGGACGAGCGCTGGAAAACTGACAGTACGTCGTTAGGTAGGAGATTACCGAATGAGAGAAGCAAAAGTCACCTCTCATAAACATGGGGGGGGATGGCTATGAGGGTCAAAGGAAAAGTATCAAAACAGGAACAGTCAAGGACGGAGCTGTACCAGGGGGGGGGGCCCTACAATATTTTTCGTGGCAGGAAAGGGCCAGGAGGGGTTTAAGACGCAGCGGCCAAACCAGTCGAGACAAAATCAAAAGCGAAAATCAGATCAGCACCGATCTGAACAAGGGGGCTGGGAAACGAGCTGCCGTCGGTGAGAGAGGAAGATCATAGCTACCAACGAGAGGGGATCGGCAATAGAGGAGCTCGGCTGTGCTGGAGCAGTGGGGCGGCTCCAGAAAGGGGACAAAAGTACTGATAATCATGCGGTCTAGGAGGTCATTCACCGGGACATAGAAAAAATCTGGACAGAGAGAATCGCGCGCAGGTGGATAAAGGATGAAACCGAGGTAGAGGACTCTATGCTACAAGAAACAAACCAAATTAGGTTCTCGGACGGGACTCGAGCTCACAGGGTCAAAGACTCCTGACCCAGAAAGAAGAGAGACAGGCTAGAAAAAGCGAATAAAAATAAATTCAAAACGGCAAAAAAAGGAGAACGGGAGAGGTTTAGTGAGGGCTAATGGGTGAGAAAGAGAATAAGGGAGCCTAATCAGAAAGTTCCTTCAAGAAGAGAGGGCGTTCTTAAAGGGAGAACAACTTAGAAAGCTAAACGAATCATTAAAGCGGAGGGACACATTCCGCGAACATCTTAGTTGTGGGGTAGATACAGTGCTTATAGATTCTACCGGAGGGTCTCAGAGCGCTGGGCTCATAATAGAGGGGGGTCGGTGGGGGGGGAATCGCCGTGAGGGGCGTAAATGCATCTGCAAAAACTGGGAGAAAAAAAAAGAAGCACGGTGGGCAACCTGAGCTGGGGGCTGATCATGCGCGTGGGCTATCCGAGACGAAAGGGACTCTTCTAGATTTGACGAAAAGGTCGCGCGCGGACCTGGAAAAAAGCGATTCCGGAAAAAGCGGGTCGAAGAGACGAGAAATGTAAAGCCGCCTGTACTTTGAAGCCCGAAGGGAAAGTCTAGCGGAGAAGGACATTCGGAGAAAGATAATCGAAGGAATTCGAATAAGAGTTCTCGAGAAGGGGGAAAACTCAAAAAAGGCAATAAGGGAGGGGGGCACCAACAGAGACTTATCATCAAAATAATCATGGATCAGATATCTTACAGGAAGCCAAGCAAGTTAAAGCGGTGGTCGTCCAGTTAGGGGGCTCGACGAAACCAGGACGGAGGGGAATCACGAAAAGGGAAGTGATCAAGTGCTCCATAACCCGCGCTGAAGAGAAAGACCTTTCGCTCTCAGGCTGGGAGACGGACAGCGGGGGTTAAAAAAAAGAGGCGTTCCCTGCGGGACGAGAAGGGACATCCCGCTGCGACTTAGAGAAGCCGAAGCATCAAAAAGAGAGCGGGACCGGCCGCGAAAAAATGGGGAGAGGAACAACCTTATCAAACACGACTGAGGGGTTTGCTTGCGGGGGGGGACCAGACGTACTGGGGCAAAACGCGCTCGGACTGCAGGGTCCAATACGGGTAGGGCCAAGCCTTAGGAAAGAGTCGCAGGACGGAAAATTAAACTCATTTTCGCGCCAATTGGACGACCACAAGAGAAACTCAGGACAGGTGCGAGCGGGCGTCCATAAGTAGAAAACATTAAATAAACAGTGGAAACGGAAAAATGGGTCACCGTGTCGGCTATGGGCATAAATTTACCTAAAAGGCACGCACGCGAAAGATGGTAGAGCAGACGCCATTAAGAGGTACATGACAACATGCTACGACGAATCTTCGATGTGAAGTACAAAATTATTCGGCCGAAGAGTAAAATTCGGGACAGTGGGAGACTGATAACGTCGCATTCTAAAAACGTCAGGCAAAAACCGAACCCTGAAGGACCGACGAGGGGCGAGGGACCACTAATTCCATCTCGACGAACGAAAATTAGGGATGGGGAAAGATATATATGGCGCATCCTTGCGCTTAGAAAAAGAGAGGATGCGTTCTGGTATGGGTTGAAGAGACCAGCGGGGGAAGGAGCAGGCAGGAATCTTTCATGGGTCGCGCCGGCGGGAGGGAAAGGCGAGGTACAGCCGAATTGGGTCCGTAAGGAACATGTTAAAAAAAAGAAGAAAAGTCGGAAAGGGGCGGCCTAAGAAAGGAGTCGCTATCGAGCTCTTTGCCAGTCAACTTTAAGGTACCAGGAAACGCCAACATATCCGAGCTGAGCATAGGAAAGGAAGTAATGTTTACCAGGGAGTCGACGGTAAGAACCTCCGTGGATGCGGAGATCAGAGGCTAAATGCGGGCGAACTGTTCTAACAATCTGGGGAAGACGCCAATTCGCGAGGTAAAAAGTTTCAACGTCCGTACTAGAAGTAAGAAGGGAATCAGGCCGGAATATCTTGCACAATAGTCTGTGAAGAAAGGCCCAGAGCGGTTCAGAAAAAGTAGGCAAGAAAAGAAAGAAAGGTTGAGAGCGGGCCGATTGGGTCGAAGCCAAGGTTGAACAGGTCTCGGCAGACAATTTGAGAAACGCGCGAGGAACGATAAAAGGCGCCTTATGCTGGAAGGCGTACGGACAAAGAGGTGGGAAGAAAAGCTGTTGTTGGTTAAAAAGGAAAAATACTGTCGTTAGAGCAAAAGGGAAGGGACCGTCTTGCTGGGCGAAAAGGGGAGGAGGTCTCACAGGGTGAACGGAGCCGAAGAAGAGCATTTTGGAGGTAAGGGGGAAAGGGGGAGAAGGGGGGGGAAATGTCTACCTAAGTCGGATTGGTCAACAGTCCGCCTCAGGTCCGAGAAAGGAAGGAATCACCGAGCAGCTCTTTTGGGAAGGCAAAGGGGCTGGGAGCAAGGGAACGGGAGTGATCGATGGATACAGGATTACTTAGCTCCATTAATGGAAAATGTCTAGGGATAGGAAGTTTCCGATAGCTTCTCTGTCAAAAAAATAACTTGGGGAAATTTTGTGAAGGCAGAGGGGGAAGAACGAGGCAAGAACGCCTTAAGATGAGCTGAGGAGGGAAAGAGTCCAATCTCTAAGAGTGGGGAGCGGGATATGATTTGAAGACTTAGAGGAAGGAAACAAGGTGCGGATTTGGCAACTTCTAGGAGAGAGGCCATAGGCTAGCCAGGCCGCAGCCGCGACAATTGTCTCCCGAGGATCGCTTGGAACGTAGCCAACATAAGAAGAACCAAGCAGGAGGATCTCGAGTCCGAATAGGGAGAAGACAACTCTCGGATCGGCAGGGGGTTTTCGCCGAGACTTCAGCCCTGTTGGATGGGGGGGAGACCGAAAACCGGTTAGAGGAGAAGCTATAACCTTGATGGAGAGGAGGCGCAAACGGAGAGGACTTCGACGCAAAGTACAGAAAACGGAGTATCCCGAAAGCGGGGGGCCTTGTTACGGGGAAAAAAATCGGGACGACTACGTCAGGGTTAGATGAAATGAAAAGGTAAAAAGGAAGGACTCATGTTGAGCGAGGTCAAGAACTAACCCACCGGGGGGGAGAGGGATAGAAATAGGCGTCGCTTGAGAGAGTTAAGGTTGAGACCAGACTACGAGAGATAAAAAGAAGGGGGAAATTTACCGGTGATCGACATCCAAAAGTACGCGAGGATATTACTGTGGACAAAAATCAACCCGAAATCGGTTTGGGTGGAGGAGAACGTCACGATAAAAGACCTAGGCCAATCGGCTCACGAAACTAGAGGTAATCTATCGCAGAGAGTAATCGAGACGATCGGGGCAGCCTATGATTCCGCCACCGCTGTCACGTTCGGAAAGGGGGATAGGGGATGAGGGAGCTTGGTCCGAAAGTCTCGACCTGCGGTTCATCGGAAAAAAAAGCTCCCGGGGGGTAGAGGAGGAAGGGGAAAACAACTAGAAGGGACAGGGAATGACGGGGTCGAGAGCATAATTGGAGGTAACAGGGTGCATATAGTAATTTGGGACGCGCAGAACCAAAGGGGCAGGAGTACTCTACCGTGTCGTCAAGGGGGGAAAAAAAAAGCGCCGGGAAGGAGACGCGTCGGGCCGAGGGGACGTCCTAAAAGAGCTTGAGAATTTGGGACCGGAAAACCAATTACAATTCGACCGGAGGCGTTAATAAAAAAGGGGAAATCGTATTTAGAGAAACCGCAGAAAAAAAAAGCTGAAAGTGCCGAGTGGTTAGGAACAAGAAGCTGTTAAAAAAAGTGGGGAGGGGAAGCTCGTGTGGAAAACGTCGCAAAAGACGGCGCTTGCAGGATAAGAAAAGAATGTCGGGTGAGAGCAGGGAGCGGTGAAAAAAAATTACGCGGCATATAAAAAGTCGAGAAAGAACATAGGGTCAAACATCAAGTAAGGGGGCGTCGGCATGATTCTGGTGAGATCGAGATAAAAAAAAACCGGAGGAGGAAAAGAGAGAGAATGCTCAAATGAAAATGCACAAAAAGGGTGGGGCAATCCGCGAGAGAAGGGACTATTCTCTGAGTCCTTAGAAGGGCGGGGGAAGGGCTTTGGGTTAAGTGGAAAGAAAGACTTGATCGAAGAGGCCATTCGAGGAGAGGACAGCGCAGTCGACCGTTGGAAAGAGTGAAAGGGAAACGCATTCTCTAAAACAACTCTCAGGACGAGAACAGGGCTGCAAACACTGAGGCGCTCTAAAGCGAGGCAGAGTTTTTATCTACGAAAGAAGTATAACTTGTGAGGGGAAGAAGAAGGATGGGGACATCTCTGCGACGAGATCGTACAGGTCGGAGAAGAAGATAATAGGTAGAGCGACAATCACTGTCAACAATCGAAAAAGGAGCGAAGCTGATTTACAAACAGGGACGAACTTAAAGAAAAATTCCAAGGACGCGGTTGAAAAACGGCCAAGTTGTTCTGGACAGAGAGACCAAGGAGCTTAGAGGGAAAAAACGCAGCGCCGCGCAGGGGAGGGGAGGCAAAAGAAAGAAAACTAACGAATCCCAGAACAACCGGAACAGGGGAGAAACGACGAGATCTAAGAGGTGAGAGAGGGAAAGGAACCTTCAAGGGAAAGCTCCCCGAGCAGTCTTCAATATAGATGAAGGAAGAGGAGGTTCTCGCCGACGGTACATCAGGGCGGGAGAGGGATCTCGGCGGGGGGGGGAACAGAATATATCAGAGGGATGCGGTCTTTCTTGAGAAGCAGGGGGGGAAGAGCACAGGCATGAGTCTCGGATCGCGGGGAGAAAATTCTTAAAAAAAAGGAACTAATAATGAAGAGAGTCTGGAGGAACAGATTTTCTAGGAGCTCGGTCTGACGGGAGAAAGACTGACGGAACCGAAGTCATGGCAGAAAAGTGGACCGAGAGAATACTAGGAGAAGGTCATAAATCAACAATGGGGGATCAAAAAAAGAAGGGGGTTTCTTGTCTATGTCAGGTGAATACAGTCGGAACTAGTCGGGACCGGGCAAATAAAGGATATCACGAAGCATCTCCGCGAGGGAGGGTTCTGGAGGTTCAAACTGAAGAAGAGAGGCTATAGAAAAGGTAGGCCTCCAGATGTAATGAGACATAATCAGGGAAGCTAGATCATAGGTGGGCAGAGAACGAATGGAATAGGTAACTATCAGGGCGACCGGGGAGGGAAAGCTAGACATCATGCTCGTGGCTGGTAGGTCTCCTATTGAGGGAGATTTGACAGAGACAGGGGGACTAAACAAACAGCAAGACTTCAGGCAAGCTCCGAGAATCAAGAGATCAAGAGAAGGAGATGCTAAAAGACGCGTGGCGACAACTGAAAGGGTTTCTTGTATGCACTAAAGCTTTGTCCGCACGAGGGGGGGGACGCATAAGCCGGATGGCTCATGTGGCACAAAAAAAGAGAAGCCGGCTACTGAAAATGAATCGAGTAATTAAGTGGGGAAGAACGGGGCTACTCCAGGAAAGGTCGCCGAGATATAGAAAAAAAGATATTTCGACCCCGAGAACTGCAATCTTCGCAAAAACTCGCTATAAAGGGGGAAAGGAATGGAAACGTAGCCGCCAGAAAAAAGGAAAATCAGTGAATCCCAGGAAATTTCTAAAGGGCACTTAGGACCACCATGCTGCTTGACCGAGATCCACGAGGAAAAAAAGAGGGCATAAAGAAGCCATGAGGAGGACTGCGTACCGGTAAAGAAGGGCTGTTTGAGACGACAGACGAGTAAATTTACAAAAGGTACTGGGACATAAAAAATAGAGAGGATCCCCGAAAGGCGGGAATCCTTCCAATAAGAAAAAACTCGAAAAGGAGAAGGGGCGGGAGAGCCTACTCGCTTAAGAAACTCTCCGGCGACACGGCATTCACAACAATGGGCAAAAGGAGGGGACACAAGATCCGACCACGAAGAGGGGGATTATTGTTCCACTACGAGAGAAAGCCCGAGAGAAAGAAAGAACGATTGGTGTAAATGAAATGCAGTGAGGCAGGATGCATACCTTCGAAGCACGACCGCCTCTCTCATGGTGAGGCGGAACCTAGGGGGTGGGGAGACAGGCAAAACAGAAGGACGCCGCTCTCGGAAATCAGAAAAAATCAAAGACCATGCGGGAACCAGGAAAAGTCTTAGGGGCAGTTTAACAAGGCCTCTCGAGTACGCAGTCATCCGGCTAGGTCAGAGTGGTAGAGACAAAACGAAGGGGGACCAGTAGATCATAAGTCGCATAAAATTAAGGGGGCATCCTGTTGTACATTGGGCCAGGAACACGGACGGACTGGAAAAGAGATCCTTTGCGGGCCGAAAATTCTGAGGCGACCGAAACCTAAAGGGGACTTATGAAAGAGGCGCTTGGAACGCACTTCTACCGACAGAAAAAAAGAAGAAACTGAAAGGGAATGAATAAAGGGACGCGGAAGGGCAAACAGATAATAAGACCAGATCAACGGGGGGGGAAAAGGGGGATGCTCATTGGTCTGTGTTGCCCGACGAGCGGGAAGAGGACTTCTTCTTCGGGGTGTAAAAGACGGGGAGTGCAGAAGAGATCTCTTGTACTCCCACTAGGGTCGGCGGCTAGGTTGAGTAAGGAAGATTTATGGAAACCTGGGAAAGGGTGAAAGTATCACCGTCTAAAAAAAACGGGAGAGAGGAGTCGCGACGGATCTTCTTAGGAGGGACAAGGGGCGGTAGGTACCACTCGAAAAGCCGAGCTGAAGCAAGACTCGGAGACGAAGGGGGGGAAAGGGGAAAAGCAGCCGGGCGGAGACTGGATGGGAATAAAAAAAAAAAGCGCGTAAATCCGAACGGGGGGGGCCAGGGGAGCCAATGAGGGGAAGACCAAGTAGCAGAAGGTTTCGGGGTCAAGCAAAGTCTCAGCCTTTACAATGCATAAGATTCGGACTAAAACATCAAAAAGAAGCGGGGGTCCTAAAGCCGTCGATTTGGAGCGAAAAAAATTATGGATACAAGCAAAAAACACGAAAAAGCAACGGGGATCTGAGCTCGGAGGCCATTGTTGGGGGGGACGAACGTTTCGGGCAAGATTGGGGAAAAAAGACCACTAGAGATGCAAGGAAAAGCCTCGGGGACGGGGCGACACATCGAGACTCTTGATGTTACATAACAGGAAAAGACGGAAAAAGGATGATCAGACCACATTTAAATGGGGAAGACAGGGGAGTGCAGAAGGAATCGCAGAAGATGGAGGGTTTAGTCGAAAGTTAAGCTGCGAAGAAAGGGTCGTCCAAAGGGGGGAGATATCAGGAAGGAGACGACCAACCAAGATGAGAGGATGGGAGAAAGCCACGGGAGACGCTTGGAAATCAATTAAGAATGGAATAAGAGGAAGAACGGTTGGGGGGTGAATTAGTTACGTATGGGGGAGGGGCAATCTAGGGAAAGCAAGAAGTAAGAGTCCTTTGAGCATTTGAAGGGCGCTGCAAGACGAGAGGGGTCCAACGGACTTTCGTAAAAGAATTTTCACAAAGGAGGATTCCAGTCGCAGCGACTCGCATGGTTGTAGGAACTGAATATGCGGCACATCCAGGTAAGAGCTCTTTCGGACGAAAAACCTGATCACGTAAAGGAGAAGGGAGAAGGAAGACTGTTCTCTAAAGAGAGGAGCATCTGTTGGAGGGTGAAGGCGGTGGAAAGTAAGAAAGAGCGCCCGTACTAGGTGAATACGACTAACATACATTTAGATCACAAAGAATGTCAGGGAGCAATACCTCATGTAACTCTTACCTCCGTCAATCAGAGGAGGGGGGGATAACATCTGATAAGTGTAGCCGAGGCTCGGAATCGATGAAATTTGTTATCAAGGAATCTTGCTCACAGTGTGGGCAGAACATACACAATAAAAGCCATCTTCAAGATGAACATGCTCAGGAAGGCGCGAGGCTCGCCGGAATCACCAGCAGAAAGACCGGGGGGGTTGGAGAAACAAAAGGGTCGTGAGGACGAGTGGTACTTTATGACTCTAAATTGACCACGTCGAGCGCGACAGGGGTAAACCTGCGCCTGAGAGGGGTCCTTTACTCGGTGAAGAGGAGAAGGGCGCCAGAGGGAAAGCTCGCTAAGTGAGGGGCATCAGCCTGGGGGGCGTTCCTCGTGCACGCTAAGGTTTGAGGTAACAAAACCAGAAAGAGAGGGGGGGAGAAAAAAGTGCGAGTGGAGTTATCCGTGAGAGAAAAAGACATCAGGGAGGATAAAATATTGAATCTAGGCCAGCCGAGAAACACGAGAACGACTGCATGACCGGGAAGGAAAGGAAAAATTAACTCCATTAGATGCTCAACACGGGTTAGGGGCTAATATTAAGAGAGGCAAAAGGAGGGGGGAATATCGAGGTTCGAAAATCGTCGTCGGTTGTCTGATCTGGCTCTAGGGGGAGACGACGGGAGGGGGAGAAAGAAGGGGGAGTATTCACATATCAAATCTCCAGGGTGAGAGGAGGAGTTTAAATAATAGGATTGGGAGCCACTAAAAGGAGAAGGAATTTGAAGGGTTCAGGGGGGCAAGGGGGTTCGGAAAACAGAGGGACCTATCCAAGGTGTCACTGAGGAAGGGCGAAAGACCGGGCGGGTCGCTGGATGTGAATCGCAGGAATGAAGGGGAGATCCAAGAAGTAGGGCAACTGCAACAAGATATTCATCTCTAGCAAACAACCAGAACACGGGCGACCTTCGTAGAAAGTCCACCGCATGACGGGAGGGAGAGGACTCGAAGGAAAAAAAATATGCCGAATACTTGAGCGAGCCGGGGGGAGGGGGGGGGGTGAGACTAATAGTAAGAAAATCGGGCGAGTGACCTAAGACTGGGCATCTTAGAGCAGACGGAGACGCCCGAGAAGGGGGCTTGCCGGGGACGGTAGGTGAGTAATTCACATAGGAAAGAAAAAAACATTAAAAATAGGGGAAGGCATAAGAATCTCGAGCCTCGACGGATGCCAAGGGGGGAAAAAGAAAGTATGTCTGCTAGGAAGGTTCTTGAGCGAGATCAAACAACTGATTATTATTAAAGGGGGCAACTCACAATCCAGCCGAGAGACAGGACTCCTCTGCAAGACAGGAGAAGGGGAGGAATAGGAATTCAGGGCGGAAGAGACTTACGACGAGCAGTCGTTGGGGGGGACTGCCTCGTATCTGACAAAAAAAACCACAGGCAGAATCCGCCACCTCGTGGCGAGGGAGGTTCTCCAAGAGTTGGAAAACAATCGGCCCGGTGGAAAACGAAAATTTAAAAGGGATGGGCATCAAAAATAATCGTGGAAGATTCACGACCTTCTTGGAAAACGCGAAGAAGGAAACGAGAAGGTGAAAAGCCTATCCGATCAAGTTCATACCGGGGTGGAGGGTTCAAGACGAATCGATGAATCTTTGGACGTCGACTTCCCTCTTAGATGGAAAAGCGGAGCTAAATCCGGGGGACGGAAATCAGAACCTGGGATCGTCTTTCGGGAGGCTTTTTGGGACATACTAGAAAGGTAACCTGAGATATTGAAAGGAATTGAAAAAAAAAATTAATAGTGGTCTGACAACGCAGAGAAACCATTAGACGTTTCGATGAACGCTCGGAGACGAATAGTATACCAAACGCTATAACCCATGCCCGACACTATCGCTCGAGAACGCAGAGTCGGAAACGATATTTCGAGAGATACTAGAGATCGTACAAAGAAGGGCGTGGGACGAGGAGAGGGAGAATCTTGTTTCAGGGGCGATCAAACTTCAACGTCAGAGATTATACAAAAAGGGGGCTTCGCCGTTTACCGAAGGGGAGGAGGGCAGGCATTCGTTATATGGTCTTTATGTCTTCAACGGAATACACGTCGCGATGCTCAGCTAACGATGGAAACTCACCGAGGCGCAGAGGGAAGACTCGGGAGGTAAAAGAAAAACGTTCAGGGGCCCTCTGCTCTCAAAGAGCAAAAAAAAACCTTCAGGTCAAGCAACGCATCCGTCGGAAAGAGGGGAAGGGGGGAGGAAATATCAAACAAAAACGACTGGATCAAAACAGGGACTAATTTGAGGGCTTGAAAAATGCGGGTGAAAGGTCCGGAGCAAGGCAGCGCCATAAAGTACTGACAGGTGAATCCCGAAGATGCGGGGGGGGGGGGAGGGGTCGAGCAACGGGAGAATAGAAGATTCATCAATCGTTCCGCCGAGCTTTTATGCAAAGGGGGGAACGCAAATAATCTGAAGGGAAGAGACGGAAAAGGCAGGGTATCAGGCGATAGGCTGGCCCGGAGACCGATGGGGCGGGGAGCGAAAAACGTTCACGGCCTATAGGTTCTCCCATGGAGGGGATCTCTAAAACTTACATAAAAGGCAGATAAGGGGGCCGCCGATCTGGCAGAATCGAGAGAAAAATCAAAGCGACGAATGGCGAGACGT
>Ga0179593_1584055_pt1 | contig 22215 bp, 21 predicted proteins | sample CZODoug2_1_08_16_FD_185931 | JGI IMG/M metagenome (GOLD analysis project Ga0179593, IMG submission 185931) | Vadose zone soil fungal communities from Angelo Coast Range Reserve, California, USA - CZODoug2_1_08_16fungal (PacBio error correction) | ecosystem: Environmental > Terrestrial > Soil >...
TGATGCCGCTTGCTCAGAATGGGCGCAACAGCCGCTCCAGCTCTTGAAGCTTACCACACATATCAGGGGAAAGGGTCTTCAAGGATCCCTTACTAATCGGGACAGGGAAGAAAGCCTAATTCGGGGGGACGGGGGAGGTAAGAAAACGTATGTACGTCTCAATCTCTTGCGGGCGCTTGCAGAAGCGGAAGGGCCCCTTTGTCGACCTGGGGCCAAAGTCGAAGAGAGGGAAGAGAGATAGGTTCGGGAAAAGAAAGGCTCAAATTATAAACGCAAGAGAGTTTTGCTGCCCCCAGAAGCGGGGAAGGGATGCTGACATGGGCTTGCAGAAAAAGGAGTCTCTACCAAAGAGAGTTCCCTCCCCATCCAAAGTGCGACGAAAAGCGAAGAACAGGGGCGCGACGTGAATAAAGCGGACACTCTCCGTCCGCTTCGCTCGTCGGGGGAAAAGATCGGAAATTATAGCTTGGGAACTCGAAGCCTGGGGCTCTTGAGGAAGTGGCCGCCAAAAAGAGAACTCAGTCGTCACTTGGAAAAAAAGAAACCGTAGAAAAAGAAACTCCCTTCGAAGGGATCAAGATCTTCGTCGAGGGAAAGTTTTCTAAGAGAAGGTAGAGGATTTGACAAGGGAAGGACCTGTTCTCATCTGCCGACGCGGGAAGTCGTTCTGCTTCTTTGAAAGCTCGGAAGGGGGGGGAAAGCAAGCCGCATGCAAAGAGGCCCTTCCGCAACAGGGGGCGGACCGGCCGCGAGCTGAGGGGAGAGAGGGCGGGGAGGGGTCGGCTCGGGAAGGACATTGGAATGCTGGAAAACAATCCTCTTTGCGTCTTAGGTGATTCTTGGGGGGAGGAAGGCCTGGCTCATCGCGTACGGCATCGGTGTGGAAGCCGCAGTCAACTAAAAGGGAATGAAGGGGAAAAGGGATCTCCGGGGGAGGGGGATTACGAAAGCGCTTCTTCCGCCGAGAAGGGCGCGAAGAAGAAAGAGGGAACCGAGGTCTACGGAACATTCCCACGGTTTCGGATTCGTCTCGCCAAATGCCACGCGAAGGAGACAGGGGGACGGCTACTACATGGGGAAAGGAGGGAATTCTATCTAAGGTAAAAACCCCAAGAAAAAAAGGGCCGGTGTCGCCAGGTCGAAATCCCGGGGAAATGGAGCTGCGAAGAGGGCGGAAAAACAGAACCATCTCGATATAGGGAGAGTAGTTAGGTCGTGCAGAAGAGCGCTAAGGTGGAAGGCGGGCCTTGGGAAGGACTGAAAATCATCCGAAGAAAAAAGAGGGAAGCGCGGATCAGTCGCTCCAAAAAGGGACGGCGCGGCCTGTCTACGGGAAGAGGAAGCAACAACAACGGGAGGAAGTGAAATGAAAGGGGAAGAAAGCTTCAAGCGAAAGGGGAAAACCGAGGGAAGCGCCGCCGTCATTGCGCAGAAGAAATAGCGGGTCCGATGCTCATCCTTGTCGAGCTAAGGAGAAGGAAAAAGAGCGTCCTTCACTGCGCAACGGCGATGCCCAGCCGACGGGGGGGGATCCGAGGAAGAAAGGGGAGTCTTGGTTATAGACAGCTTCACGGAAATGTGTTCGACCTGGCGCAAAAAAAGGCAAGCAAAAGAGTTTCGCCCATTGACCCAGTTGAGGAAAAGAGGAAATGCCAAAATGTCGTCGCGAAAACGCTGTCATAAAGGGATAGACTTGCCTGGAGGAGGACGGTCTACGAGGGGACTCGTTAAACCTTTGGGGGGGCTTTTAAGAGGTTGAGAAAGAAAGGAAGGAGCGCTCTCGAAGGAAGAAAAGACGGTCGATAAGCTCGGAAGGGTGGTCGTACTCGCAGGGAAGAGGCTCAGGGGATGTCCAGGAATCGAAAAGTTTTGCGCTGGGAAAAGCGGCTGCAAAGAAAAAGAAAGAATTTCGTCGTACGATAGGATGAGCCGGAGACCAATACTATTGCCTCCTTCGGGGGCCTGTCAGGGGCCCTGTCCCCTGTATCGCCTCCCTTTAAGGGACTTACCACCGGCCAGAAAAAGATCGCCAGACTTCTCTAAGGTAAAGATACCACATACTGGGGTGGGCCTTTGCTAGGGAGATCTTACAAGAAGCGGCATGGAGAAACTCTCAAAAGAACCTCAGGAGAAACCTCCAGGCGGAAATAATACTCTGTGTCCTAATCTCCCGGTAGAGACCCGCCGGAAGTCCTCTCCCGAAAGGGAAAAATCTAAAAAAGAAGAAGAAAAATGCTCGAAGTCTCAGGGGCCGCGTCGGACGTTACGGGAACTGACCATTCTGTCTGGGGGGGAGATATTTACAAGTCCGCACGGGAGAAGACACTGCGGTAACAGGGCCTAGTGGCCTTCTCTGAGTTCTCCGGGGCCATAATTCAGCACTCAGCAGCGACCAATTCTGATAAGAGGCTCGGAAACCGAGTGCGCCGAATTGAGTAAGTGTCGCGCGCAAGGGGGGGATCTTCGATCAGGGAAGGAAAAGGAAAGGGAACTGTCCCAAGCTGCGCGAACGTATGGGTATCTGAAAAGGGGGGTCGGCGCAAAGGGAGCCTAGCCATAAAAAATATCCAGTCGAAGGGGACCGAAACCCCGAAGAAGAATGGCGGTTGAGAAGGAGCCTCGTTCACGGGACTGAAAAAACCGGAAAAGGTCTTGCGAAAAGGGAGGGGGGCCTTCCTGTCAAGAGAAGGGGGAACGAACAACGGGTATTAAGAAAGAGGCTTCTGCCATCGCGGGTTACGAAAAGGGAGCTGCTGTAGCAGAAAAGGCAACTACAGAAATCAAATGCTCGATCGATAGGAATGCTTTTTCAGGAGGTTAGCAACGGGGATATGTTTTTTGGTGTGTTGACTTGTAGAAAGTTAGGCGCTTTAAAGTATTCCGGAAGAAACAAATCTTACATCCGAAGGCGTGTCCCGGAGCACCAAAAGGGATTTTTTTGAAGTGAGAGACAGGATCGCTTAATGAACCCAAGAAAACGGCCAGCGTCCGGGAGGGACTGACGTTAAAAAAAGAGAGGGGAGAGCTCCCAGACAAGCACAAGGGATTTTCATCGAGGTGGGGGGGGGGGGGTGGGTGACATGCTGAGGGAGGCGCCGCCGGATGAAAAAAAAGTTCGATATTAGAAGGCGTGTCATGACAGCCAGTGTCTCTAATAACCGGACCTCTCCACGAAAAAAGGCCTATCGAATCGGGTCAAACGCGATGGGGGAGGGGCCTATTCCCGCCCATAGCGGAAGGATTATTCCGCAGAACAAGAAAAAGATCAATGGTACGGATATGTCAATTTTTCAACAACTGGAAAATGCTCGCAAACAAAAAGGGGTCTTCGTCTGCAAAAACCACTCCACACCAGGGCCATGCGCAGGAAATGGGGAACACCGAAAAATTACGCCGGGAAAGGGGGAGGTCCCCCGAGCTGTCTGTGGAAAACGAAGGCGTTCAATTGAAAAGGACCCTTCTCTCGAAACCGACCGACCCAACGAGCGTGGACCCAGCAAGGTTCTTCCCTGTCCGTACTGCGAGCGAAAGAGTCCTCCTAGGTTCGATGGTGAGGTCTTATACAGAACAAGGGAGGGGCTCCATAAACCTGAGCCGGGCTGACCTTTTTTAAAAATCCAGGGTGGTGTGGAGACTTCGTAACAACGAAGGGGGGCTTTTTTCTCTCTTTTTGCAGGTCACTTCCAGGAAGAGGGCTCAAGAAAAGGGGGGAAACTCTTCTCTGAGGCAAGGTTTAATAAGAGGGGGAGGGAAAAAGCGGGGGTTCAGGGAGAGAAGAAGAAGAAACGAAAAAAAGCGTGGTCCGGTTATTTATAGAATACAAAGAAGCTGAAGTGAGTGGGGCCACCCTCGAGGGCGTGACCTGGACAAGATCACCGCGAGAAAGAGAGAAAGACGGAAACAATCGCGAAACGTAATAACGGTCCGGGGAAGGGGGGCAATTGGCCTTTGCACGACGCTGAAGGGTTGTAGCTCCAGCCTCAAGGAGAGAAAGGGTTTCTGTATATTGATGATGGGGAAAGCCCTTATGCCCGTGGGAGAGGTCTATTCAAGGGGAATGCCGATGGGCCGGAGGGGGAGAGAGTAGACTGAAAGGGTGTGGCCTTCCTCCGATGAGCCTGAGGGGAAAATGGAACCACAACGAAGGAGACCTCCTGAGCAACCCAAAAGAACTTGCCAGACCAGTCAGGAAAGGCCTAATTTCACGCAGTTTCTGCGGGGGGGGGAAGGCCTCTTCTTAAAACCTCCCGAAAAAAACTTCCTGGGCAAATGGAATGGTAAGAAGGCCGGTAACGGATCCTGTCTTCCCCCATTTCCGGGGGAGACGACTCTTTTCTTCTAGGGGAAAAATAGAGGCCATTGGGATCCAGCAAGGGAACTCCAAAGAAATAAAAACTGGGGGAAGCTTCCTTTATCAGGGGGGGATTCAACGTCTAGCAGTTTACTCTTTAGCCTTCTCTCAAAGTAGAAGCTCTATGGGGAAAGGCAAGTCCCGGCAAAAGAATAGGAGAGGATTGTTCCCTTTCAAACCCTCCCTTTCATTTTAGGGGGAAGCCACAAGGTTAGGGACAAAGAAGAGAGCAGCAAAAGAAGAATAATCCCCCCTACGGATTCAAGGGAAATCGATGAATTTTCCCAAAGGAGGAAGCTGGGGTAAAAAGGTAGGGAAACGACTGGGGTGCTTCTCCCATTCCTGCAGCTATCGGCTGCGCCTCGGAGACAGGAGGAAGGGGGTGCCAAACCCGCCCGGAAAAGAAATTCTAGGGAAAGTTCTCCCCACATAATGAAAAAGCGGCCTGTGGGGGTAGACTAGGGGGGGGGGCCGGTTTTAGCTGGCTCGCTTGATGAGAAAAACCCAATCAAAGAAGCGGAAGGCTGCAGGGATTTAGGGGAGAAATCTCAACACAGATCTAGAGATTATCTCTCGGAACGGAACCGGAAATTTCTACAGCAGGAAATGATGTAATAATCATAGAAAGAACACTTTCCGCAAATCCTGTCGAATCCAGAAAGGCAGAAATTCGGTGGGGGGGAGAAAGCAGAGAAGGGGACCCGGGGAAAAAGGGCGAGAGCCCTTTCGGCCAACAAATCCGATGAAGGACCAAAGAACTGCAGAAGGGCAGGGCGGAGCCAATTGAGTACAGAGGGATACCTTCATCCTCGGGGGGAATCTGAATCCGTCGGGGGAGGTGGAAGTGTCTTGCTAAAGGAAGATGTCCGTAAAGGGGAGGGGATTGGAAAGAACTGCAATTTCTTGCCCCTTCTCCGGAAGAGAAAATTAGAGGGAGGCTTGGGGGCCCTTAGGAAGGAAATAAGAAATCTGCTCTCCTTTGGATCCACCTACAAAAGAAAAAAAGAATACCTAAGAAAAGGAAAGCTCTGTGTAGAGAGTGGGGAGCCCTCTTTGGAAAGCTACTCTTCTCGGGAATGGTTTACGAAGGAGTGGACTGTTCTTTCCTGAATCATGGTGGGAGAAACGAAGGGGGGCTGGTTGTTTAAGAATCTTTCCCTCAACTCCCTTTTTACCAAACTCTTGGAGGATTGCGCTACTGAAAGTCAATCTCTTTCCCCCAGGAGGATTCCTTCAAACGGGGGGGGTTGTGTGGGGGGGGGGTGGGTAAATCGTCGTCGCAGAGGTCTGAAAAAGAACAGTCGGTAAGAGAGAAAGAAAGGGATAAAAGGAAACCAACCCCAAAGACCCCAAAACCCACACACAAAAAAGAAAAAAAACACCAAAAAAAAACAAAAACCCGCAAGGCTTTCGCATCGAGAAAGTTCCACGGCAGGACCAGTCAACAGCCGGTGAAATCCCTCTGAAGGACCCCCACGTCCTTAGGCGATGGAAAAGGGGGGCGCCTATGGGAAAGAATAGGAGGGACGAATTTCCGCAATTCCAAGTACAAGTTCTTTAAAGAAGGAGAAAGGTTTCAGAGGAGAAGAGGCTCGCCGGACGGAGGGAAAGGTCGATCAGATAAGTGCCCTAATGATGGAACAGGAAAGCCGAAGAGGGTGATCGGGGGGGGGCGTCTTTCTGGGATACCCTACCGAAAAGCTGGCGGAAAATGGTACACAAAAAAACTCATTCTTCAGGAAGGGTCCATAATAAGTCGAAGAAGGAGAAAGAATTTCTTGAAATACACCATCCCTCAGGAGAGCTATTGTGGAAATGAAGGAAGAGAAAAAGCCCTTAAATTCCTCGAAAAGGGAAGCTACACCGGGGGGCGCAGACGAAGGGGAAGCTTCCACTGAGATCTCACTTTTAGAGCTTCCTGGGGGAAGGGCCCTTCGGACGTCCTTTGAAGGGGTATGATTTCTTCTTGGGGAGAAGGTTCTTACATATCAGGGGGAAGAAAGCGAAAAGAGGGCTCTATCGAGTGGGTCATAGGGACTTCTTCTCTGTCTTCTCTTCGGGGGGGGGGAAAGGGGGTTTTTGTCGAGCAACGACGCCTGTGTTGAGAAGTCTGAGGGAAGGTTCTTGAAATTTAACATATTTCCTCCGGGACGGGAATCTCTTTAGTGAGAGGGGAGGGGAAGTTAGCTTAAGAACGTCAGAGAGGAAAGGGAGGGAATATGCCTTTAATTTCAAAGAGGGTTTTCACTTGGATCGATCGGGGGGGGGGGGGGGGGTCTGGCGGAGGGGGAAAGGCAGAAGGAGAAAGTGCTTGAAAAAAAAGACCTCTCCGGGGGAAGAGAGGGAAAGCTGCTCGACTAAGAAGAAAGGAGAAAACTGCCAGGAAAAAACCAAAGAAAGGGCGCTTTTGCGTGGCGAGATTGGGACCAAGAAGGGGGACGTCAGCGCAATAGGGGGAAAAAAGGAGATCTGAAGGAGAAAAGCTGGGAAGGGGGGAGGGACGAGCGTCAATCTTAAAGGGTCACCTACCCGCCCTTGGTGAAGGGAAAGAGGGGAAAATCGAGCGTCAAAAGACCGAGCGAAAAAAAATCAAACCTTCACTGCGATTGGTCCTGTTAATGAGGGGCCATGCACAGGGATGAAGAGACTATCCTACGTGACAGAAAAGGCGTCATGGAAGAATGAAGGAAGGAGATAGGGCTCTGTTCTTATTCAAAAGGCCGTGGCAAAGCGCTCAGGTACGACCTTCGATGGAAGAAGAGAGCCCAATAGAAGGATGTCGGAAAAAGGAAGAAAGCCAAAATGGTAGACACTCTAAGATCAGGGGGTCTTCCCCATTCAGAGGGGGAGAATGATTCTGAAAATAAGGAAGACACTGAAAGAACTCTCTATTCCAGGAAATCCGAACGATGGGGACTCGGGGGGGGAAATATCTCCTTGGAGGGGAGCCGAGAACATGAGAGAAAAAAGACGAAGGCTGGAGATTCGGGATCGTCTGAGGGGGGGGGGAGAAAGAAGAACGTGCAATTACCGAGGCCTTATTCCTAGATGGGGGGAGGGGGCTAATTCTATAGAAGGGGAAGCAAAAAAATAGTAGAAGGCTTCTTCTACGGCCTTATAAAAAAAGGGTCTTCACCGGACCGCTAAAACTAGGAGGTCAGAAAAAAGTCTCTTCTTTCAGAAAATCTGGATTGTGACCCGAAAGGAGTACGTGAGAGATCGTAAGAAGTCGTCGGCTTTTCAAAGACGTTCAGGGAAGAGTTTTTCTTCTCCTTCCTTGAAAGAATCCTTGCCAAACAGAGTAAAAATGCATTCCGCCCCAGGAAAAGTTTCTCTAAAAACTCGATCCCCGGGGGAGATCTTTCTCGCTGCTAAGGGGGAAAAGGGAGGGACAGAGGAATGGGAATGAGGAACCATCATCCTCGGGGAAGTCTGGCGTATTGAAAAGGGCTTGGGGGATAAAGGGCTCATCGCTCGGAACATTTCGGGGGGAGGGGGAGGTAGTCAAGAAAGGAGAAACAGGGCTGGTCGAAGGAAAGCTCTGTTATCGAGGGGGGCCGGCGATTACTAAGGAGGGTCTTCTCGCACGGAAGGGGAGGAAGGAAGACAGCCTGCTACGGAGGGACGTTACCTCATTAAAAAAAAAGGAACGCGAGCGGGAAGCGCCAAATCCAGGAAAAAGAAGGAAACGAATAGGGGAAGGGCGACTAAGGGGGGGGGGACATTCCTATCCAAAGATGGCTAAACTGTTCCGGGAAAGGGGGAAAACAAATCCCGTCCGAAGAGAGGGAAAAGGGTGAGAGAAAAGTGGTGAGTTCTATAACCCTAACCAGAAAAATCATCTATCTCAACAGTCTTGGGGAGGGGGACATCGCCGCAAATCGAAAAAAAAGGGAAAAGGCGAGAGGGAAGGATAGAGGGGAAGGGATATCGACTTCAAAGAAGAAAACGGCGACCGCGATTCGGCGAGGAAGAAGGAGGCGCCCGCGACGAAAAAGAGAGCGACGTGACGCAAACATCAGAGAGAACAACTGATGAGGAGGGGGGAAAAGGTTTGCCGGGAAGGGGAAAAAAGAGAAGCAGCGGTAAAACGGCAAGGGACTTCTTGCCCCCAAAATTATCCCGCGCAGGGGAAAGGATATATGGAGGAGATCGGAAAAAGAAGTCTCCTTCAAGATATTCGCGCTAAGGGAAAAAGAACGACCTCACGAAGGAAAAAGGGCGAGGGAGGAATCGAGGAAAAGGGAGGAATCCGAGGAATTCGATCAAAGGTTTCCGACCTTGGGAGAAAAAAGAAAAGGGAAAAGCCCATTGCATCGAAAGATAGGCATGAAGGAATTTCCGTCCCGAACAGGAAGGGGGGGCAAACGATCGGGGCATAAAGGGACGAGGCGCTAAAAAAACCGTTGGGGCTGTAGCCGGGAAGGGCCGGCCGGCGCGCGAAAGGAGCTCGAGCCTGGCTAAAAATGTCGTCAGCGGGTCGGCGAAAAGGGACAGGAAGAAAAACAAGCCTGGGGGGCAGCGGGTCCAAGGGACTAAAAGCGGGGATGTCAAAAACACCTAATGAGAAAAAAAGAGCCCACTTCTCCAATAAGGCCTCCGGCAAAAGGGGGGTGGGGAAACTGGCCGCCTTACAAAGAAAAAATCCTATCCGGACCGCACAACACGTAGCAAAGCTCCAGGAACCGCCTTTCCACATCTACAGAGTGTTTGCGAGAGAAGGAAAGGGACCCCTCGGATGGGGAGCTGCTTGCCAGACTTCGGGCGTCAAGCAAAGCCACCACAAGCGCATAAAAAAGCGGGACGATCCGTCGGGGTCGAAGAAAGGAGCACCGGTCCAAGATAAGGCGTCATCTAGAAAACGATGCTCGGGAATCTTGCGGAAAAGGGGGCGAGGGGGAAGGCTGTGACTACATTCTGGGTGGAAACCAATCGTACGAAGAGGATCGGGATGCGGGGGGCTTCGTATCCAAAAAGGAAAAATAGCACGAAAGAAATTCGGAAAACAAATGAGGGCGTCTCTGAAGAGAGTCCAAGAGGTCTAACGTCGAGTGGAAAAAGAAGGGGGGGTCTCGGTCCGGAAGCAGCATTCTCATGGGCTGGTCTCCCCAAAAAGGCCTTATGGAGGTTGTGAATCTAGTCTGTCGGAAGGGGGAAAAATTTTCCATCTAAACCTCTTCCTAATTCTCCCTCGCTAAGAGGAGACCCCCTAAGATCTAGGAGGGGGAAGAAACCCAATGGTTGATTCTCCTCGGTGAAAACAAAGAAAGATCTCTCTCTAGGAGTCAGGGGGGAGGAGGAGAAAGGCGCTTCAAAAAGAGCTAGGGGAAAAAGGGGCGTGAGTCTCTTCGGGAAAGCGCCGGTATATTAATAAAAAGCCAAGCGGGTAGCGGAAGGGAAGAAAAGGCCTCGCGTAGATGTCACGAGAACCGGAGGGGGTCCGGGGCAGGGGGAAAAGAATGTGGGGTACTCTTGCACGAAGGGCGTGCGAAAAGCTCGGATATGCGGAATTCTCTCCGAGCGTAAGAACCACAAAAAGAAAGCCCTGTCTCCCTAATTTCTTTTGCCATATGATCTCCTATGACGCGGGAAGAAATCACAAAGCGCAGGGGAAAGGCGTCTTAGAAAGATCTAATTGCGCAAGGGGGAAGCGCTCGGAAGTCGGATATCCGCCAAATGTTTCTAAATTTGGCTAGGGGGTTTGGGGTCATGAAAAGGGGAACTTCTGGAGAAAAGCGCTCCACTTAGGGGGGGAGTCCCTCTCGGAAGTTTAGGACTGACCTTGAGGTGTCCAGATCACAGAAAGGTCCTCTCTCATAAATCGCCTCATGAAGGGAGCCACGAACGCCCCCACCAATAGAAAGAAGTCCAACAAGGTTCAAAAAGATTGCAAGAGGGGAGGGGGGAATATTTCCGCATTATATCAAAGGAAATCAGATAAAGATGAGAACCAATGATCCATAGCAGAAAGGACGGAATATGTCAATTGTGGGAAACTCAACTATCTGAAGAGAACGGGAGAACAACGGAGGAGAGGGAAGACCAACACTAACAGGGGAGAGCTCTAAGGGCCTCCTAAGTCTTCCTATGAAAAGAGCGATTTAGCGGCAGGGGGGGGAAGTCAGTCTCTTTCTGGAACACCGGAAAAAATAGGTCGGAAAAGGACTGTAATAGGAAGGAAAGACGGTCTCGAGGAAAAAGTAGCCTATACTTTGGTCGGAAAAGAAAGTCTGGCCGCTGGGGGCCTTTTTCGAAAAGGCAGGTTTCTAATTCTCTTCTTACAAGGAGCGCGGAGGGAGGTCTTCCAAGAGCAGCACTCTTCAGGGGGAGCGGAAAGGGTAGGGGGGAAACCTCTTCGGAGAGGATTGTAACCGTGTTAAGGCGGCCAGATAAGGGTCTCTTGGGCCATTCCCTAGGGGGGATCACAATCAAGGTGGTTAGGTGGGAAGGAAGAGCACGATGGGAGTTTGGCTTGAAAGAAGAATCGAAGGGGATCTGCTGAAAGAAAAGCCGACCAGGCTAGCAAAAATCGGAAACCAAGGGGGGGAGGCACTAAGACCTTGTAAGGGCATTGAAAAGCCTTTGAACTTAAAGATGCTGTGGAAGAGAATTCCTCGAATTCCTTCTCGGATTGTCGACAGAGAGGGGAGAGGGTTGAAGATGCCGTAAAACGAAGAATGGGGCCAGAGGGGGGGGGGGGGGGGCAGGCCGGTAGAGTGGCGAGCCAAGAAAGAGGGTTTTCCCGGGGGCCTTCCTCCAATGTCGTACGCTAGGACTTGGAAAGCCTTCTTTTGAGCTTTCCTCGTTTCGGGGCAGCTGGAAAAGAGAGGGCGCCAATCCCCTCCAGGGGTACTGTGTCCCCACTGAAAAGATTTCCTCATATTACCCGAAGAAGCAGCGCACCACAGCGTGTGGGGGGAGTATTTCAGAACTCACTGGTGGGGAAGCTCCGGAGGGAAGACGAAGTTTTGCCGGCTCAGATCTCTATGAAAAAAGCTCGGCAGATCACCTCGGAAAAATCCAAGGATGGGGGAAAAAAAAGAAAGTCCACATTTAAGCGTCTTTTAAAAATGAGGCGGCCAGTCTCCGGGTATTTTCCTGGACCCCCAGAGGGAGATGATATCACTGAGGGGTGACGTAGGAGAAAATTCCCTGTCCAGAAGCAAACGAACGACGGACCCGGCTTAAGGGGGGAAAGGACACCGACTTTCATTTAAAAAAAAAGGGGGGTCCAGTAAAGAACGGTCGCCTAAAAAGGGAGGGGGGAATATCAGCTCAAAACCTTTTTTAACTAATCCCGAAAAACTGATGAAATTCGGCGCTGCGGCTTCGAGGCAGGAATTCCGAAAGAAGGGTAAGCGCACAGCTTGGAGAATCGTTCCAAGGGGAGGGTAATGGGCGAAAGCTTGTCCGGCGCAAGACGGGCGCGTCCCATAAAGAAAGAAAAGGGATGCCGAGGGGAAGTACCGGTCTCACCACCTAAAATGCTGACGAACATTATTGGTCTTAAGGGGACATCAAGGGAAAAAAGGTGTTTCGCCGGGGGGGATCTCATCATAAGGGGACTCACTGAGTAGATCTCAAAAAAAAAAGGAGTTGGAGGCAAAGAGAGAGGCGACCCTCAGGCCAGTTCCCTTGATATTCCGACAAGGAAAGTTCCTCTCCCCAGGTCTCCCCCTGTAAGAAACCTGGTTCGGAGGCAAGACTGTTCCCTTCGGGGCTTTCGGGGGGAGGGGGGGAAGAGTTGACAAGGAGCACGGGCGGGTATGAGGAGAGACGCGCCCTTCGAAAAGCCTGACAAGAAAACTCAGCGACTGCAGTGATTCCCTAAGGGGGTTCGGAAGGATCGGTCATCCAAAAAGACGGGGCGCAAAAGAATAGAGAAAAACGTTCCTCCTCTTGGAGAACCCTTGGAAGTCTGATATCCTGTTGGAAGGCTAAATGGGGGCTTTTAGGGGGGAACTTGGGATAGTTTGGAAGGGGGTCAAACCCCCCCTCGAAGTTCCCACTTTCGACATATCAAGGGATTCCATGCCTCCTTCACTTCTCGAACCGTCCTTTTTCAGAGGAAAAAGGGTACCTAAAAAAGGAGACCTAGCATCTATGGAGCGCGGCCGACAAGATCGGATTTTTTAAAAAAAGAAATCTCACGACACGACTGGGCTGAAAAGGGTTTCCTTTGGCTTTCCGAGGAGCCGAAGACCACGGGTTCTTTGTGGGGTACGACAGGATCACCGAAAAAGAGGGGGGGAAAACCGTCAAGGTCACCGGATTGCGAACGAGAAGCGAAGGTGCCCGCAGGGTCTGAAGGGGGGGGCCTTCACTGAACATCTTCGTCGTAATCGGCCCGGGCTTAACCCAATTAAGGCTTACTCGGAGCAATTCCCTCCCCTGACCCACCCGGAAATCTGGCTCAGGATAATTCATCCTTTAAGGAATTCATCCCAATGGGGATACAAAAATCTCTCCTTTCTTCGGAGGTTCTTCGGCCAGGGCATTACGGCACCTCTGAAATCCCCTTTCCCATGGCATCCGCTTTTAGACCCACGATGTTTCAAGGGTCCTTTCTCGCCGGGAAAAGTTGAAGGTCTTCAGAAAAGGGATAAGGTGTGCCCTAAAAAGAAAATCTGGAAATACCTCCACGTTGGAAAAATATGTCTTCGGAGGCCTCCCTTACCGCTTCGAAGGAAGGGTCCCCGGTCCAAAGCCTCATAAGAGGTGCGGCCAGCCCCGCTGGAAAGGGGGGCTTCTCAAATGAAGGGAAGACACTCCCTCAAGAAGGAAAAGGGGGGAGAACTATACCAAGACATAAACCAGACGATTGCTTCCAGGAAAAGACACCTCGAGAAAGGTGCTAGTACTAAAAGGAGAGAAATCTACTACCTTTTAGAGTCCTTTTTCCGGGGGGGGAGAAGGAGGGTCCCGACCTCGATTGCCGGGAAGGGTGTCCGTTAGGGGAAATTTCTTGGGAGTCACTCAGAAAAACCCTAACGCGCAGAAAAACGCCGGCTTCCTAGGAAGAGGTGCGGAAAAAAAATCGGTGGGGGGGACGGGGGGTCAAGCGCGCCGAAAGGGAGTCGTGCTCGGGTGAGTTGGTGACAGGCCGCCTCCTGGGAGAGGGGGGGGAGTTAGGGGCGGAATTCAGGAAAAGGAGAAAGTACTACTTCAGAAGGAAAGGCGGAATATTCCGATGTCCTCGGGCGGTGGTTTGAACCTTGGGGGAAAGGGATATTGGGGTTCTGTATGTGTAGGGAAATTGAGACAACATGGATGGAAAAGGGCCCTTTAGGAAACTCTCACCTCAGGGGAAGCTGAGCTCAGGACCAACCACCTCTCTTCAAAAGGGGCTCTTTTTCATAAACTACTCCATGGGGGGGGGAAAACTCGCCAGTCCTCTCCTAGGAGAGCTTCGATCTTCTTTGAAAAAGCAGACGGTCTGGGAAGAAGCTACTAGGGGAGAAGTCTCTCAAGCGCCTCCCCAAGAAGTGTGCGTACTGTACTGCCTGGGCGTAGCTCTTGAGTATCTTCAATCCAGGGGGGGCTCCCTCCATGAGGGGGGGGTCGAATCCTTAAAAAGAATATCCTGTGGGGTCTTGAAAAGGGAGGGCCGTAGCCATGCCTAGGGGAAAAAAAACGCCGAATGAAAGCGAAACTTCAGGGACGCTCCACTCGGTAAAGGAGAGTATTCCCTCGGAAGGCGTGGAATCCTAAAAGGAATAAGCCCCTTGGGGGGCGATTACGACGAAATCTCCCGAATAGAGGCTGCCTACAGAGGCTCAAATTTATACACGATCGTCGGGGGGGGATTCCCCATTCAAGCGGAGGGGAAAAGTGATTGCTGACAGGGGGGAGCCGACCTAGAAAACGACCCCAAGGGGGCCTCCCCAAGGGAATAAGGCCGCGGAACGCTGGGACGGCGGCGCGTCAAGGCAGAAAAAAAATCTCCTCTGGCCTCTACCCCGATTAAGCTCCCTTCGAGATCGTCTGAAATTCCCTCTCCTGGGAAAAATGTCCTTTTCAGAGGAACAGCCTTGAAGGAGCGTCTCGGAAAGTTCTTTCTCTCCGGAAGGCGAGGCGTGGGGGCTCCGCGCCGCATAATCTTCGAAAAAAAAGAGTTCCCTTATTTGGAGAGACTCTCGCTCAGGAAGGGGGCGTCACCGGACAGAAAAATCGCTTAAGGGTCCGTCGGAGCAAATGGGTCCAAAGAAAATCGAGGAGCGGGATGGGAAAAAAAGTGCGAGAGGGCGATCAAGAAAATTACGTCCGCTTGATCGCGGATGGGAAAAAAGCAGCTCCTGATGGTCAATCCGGTCCAAGAAGGGTGTAAAACAAAGGGAGAAAAAGTCCTTTTGTGGCTTCGTACCGAGGGATCCTGAAGGGGCTCTCTTCGGTGGAAAAAAGGGAAGTGTTCGTCTCGGAGAAGGGCATACAATTGGAGGCCTTCCCCATAATCGGAGAAATGGGACGGCTACATGGGAAAAAAGAAAGGGCGCATTCCTGGGGCTCTTGAGACGCTGCGGTTTTCGAAAAATCCCGAGACAACACTCGGAAATAAAAGGATACAGTGATCGCCCGGAGACGCTGATTAAAAAAGAAAAGGCGGCTGCTCTCAGCTCTAGCAAAAGAGGTAGAGGTCTACGCAGAAAAAAATTCCAAAGGAGGAACCTCTTCCTCGAGCGGGAAGGTGCACATGCAGAGGGGAAAGAAAAAAAATGTTCCTAAGAGGGCCTATCTCAAAAAGGTCGGAAAGAGAGGGCAATGTCAGAAAAAAGAAAGAAGAGAATTCAAAGCTGCTTCTAGAGCTCGATATCAGGAAATAGAGTCGTGAGGTCGTGCGAGAGGAGAGCGAATTGAAGAAAAGGAGATTCGACCAAAAAAAGATCATCCGCGGCGACAAGACAGGGGTCGCGCCATCGGAGGGGGAAAAGAGGCGCCGCGGGCAGGAGGGGGAACGTCAACAGCTCGAGAGACACAACGGAGGAGGGGTTGCCGGGCAACGTAGGGGAGGAGGGAAAGGCGGGAAGATTCTTTCCGTCGAGGAAGGGAAGGAAGGGCGCGACTTAGAAGCGTCGCCGCGAAAAATCCTGGTCGAAGGAAATCAATATCGGCCTCAAGGGAAGCCTTATGCGAAAACCTCACTAATACTATCGATGATTCGATATTTTGGGGAAGGGCAGTCGTCAAAACGGAATTCGATCGGGAAGGGAAGGGAGAACTTGCAAACGACACCTGTTTCCGAAGAACAGTTGAGATAGGCACTAATGAACAGAAGGAGAAGAACTCGATGACAGGGATCTTTTCAAATGACAAGGGAGGGGCGGTTCGCTCGAAAAACGTTGGGAAGGGGGAGAGCACGTAACCTAGGGAGCATTCCTTCTCTGAAATACACGGAGGCGCTTCCGGGGAGCTCGAGGAAGGACTTAAATAATAGTTCGTCGATAAATGCTTCCAAGGAAGAGAGAAAATCCTTTGTGGAGACCTTCGGAAGGTTACTAAACACCGAATGAGCCCCCCAACAAAAGAAAGAACCTAACAGGCCTTCTCAGACGCCAGGAGTTAGGGGGACGGAAGCCTTAAAGGTATCCACAGGGAAACGCCAGCACAAGGGGGGAAAAGCAAGATCCGCCAGGAAAAGGGGGAAAGGTCCGCAGCAGAAATTTTTCTGAAATTGAAAGTTGATGTCGCTTGAAAAAAAAGGCGCCTCCGCAAATCAAGAAACCGTTCTGCAATATTCGTCGGAACGAACAAGTCAGCTAAGGAAAAAAGAAGGGGTCCAATCCGCGAGTCCATCGATAAATTCCGAAAAAAGGGGACGATTGCGAAAATCATGGAAAAAAGGGCTTTGACAAAGTACCGGGGTGGTCAACACTGGGAGAAAACGATTTCTCGCGAAGAATGCGGTTGCTACACCGTGCGGAAATCCGGGCCCTACGCATCCAAGAGGGGAGCTTCCCAAGCATGGGGAGGGCCCTTCTCTGAAAGAGCGCTCTAATCTCTCAGGTAAGTGTTAGAGAGTTAAGGGATCCTTTCTAAGATTCTATCTAGGGGGGGGAACCTCTCCCGAACGGGCCGGGGGGTCTATATCTCTTTGGGAAGGGTCTTTCGCCGGGACCAGTCAGCATCCTAGGAAAAAACAGCTCTGCCTAGGACGAGTATCTTGCGTAGGACGTTAAAGGACTGGCATCCTGAACATAAGTGCGATTTTCGCCGGGAGGAAGAGGAAGGGGGAAAGGGGCTGTGAAAGAGGCACCAAAAAGGCGCGGGAATCCGCCTAGCCCAGGATCTTCCATAGAAAAGGATCATGAGTCCGAATTCGGAGGCAGGGGACACTCTCGAGGAGTCCTCTTTTCAGGGTCCTCATTGGACAACAGGGGGGAGGGCTTGGGTTACGACCAAGGAAGGGGGGGGGGGGGGTCAGACTTCTCTAAAGACCTTCTTCCTCTCGGAAAAAAAAGCGTAAAAACAGGCTTTCAAAGGAGCACCCCATTGACCTTCTTTAAGCTCCTAAAAAATCCCTCGCTGCACAGCGGGATAAAAGACTCCCCTCTAAAAAAAAGTTTCTCCTGAGTCCGCAATCGGAGAAACCGACCCGCCAATCGCAGCAGGGCGGGAGATTTTTGGGGGGGGGGGGGCGTCATGCTTCTGAAAAAGGGTCCTAGGAATCAGAGGGTCGTATTGCCAGAAAGAACAGGCCCTTAAAAGGTTTCTCCTTAAAAAGGACCCCCACTGTCCAAAAAGTAGAGCCTCTCTGAAGAAGTTTCCCCCTGGGGGGGGGACGGGATTTTCAAGAGGGGAAGCATCTCCTCGTCTCTCTTCTGGCCTGGATAGTTCCTGGAAGGACATTCCTTCCAGAAAGGGGCTTCTCCAGACGCCAGATGAAAAGGGGGCTGCTTGGGCTTTTCCCTTGTGGTGAAAAATCCCGAGAAAGGCCAACGGCGTCCGGAAACACCACGTCAAGAACCGAGGCCGCGAAACTGAAAGAAACCGGAAAAAAAGGCCCTATGACCGCTTAGCGGCCGAGGGAAGGCGGGCAACAAGCCATGCTTCGTAAAGGGCAACAACAGCCCCTCAAAAATTACGGATATGGGGCGCGTCAAAAAGAATCCGATTCACACTCGTAGGATATCAACGTGGAAAAAAGTGTCAAACAGATGGGTCACCGGTAGGGGGAAAAAGCGCGGTGTCGAGTCCGGGAAAGCGTAACAAGTTGAAATGGCACTAAAAAAGGGAAAACTCGCGAGGTGGGGAGCCACTCTTTTCGCATGTTCCTTGGAACGCCGGAGTATGGCGAATGAAACGAGCGGGGCGGACGATGAGTAATGGGGGGGTGTACTCATGCCCGGCAGGTTTGAGGAAAAAGGCGGGGCGCCCCTCCGCCGACGAAAGGAAGAAAGGGGGGGTCAGTGGAGTTCAGGAAACAATCATACTTTAAGGGCCAAACCCTTATCGAAAGAGAAGTCGGACAAGGGGAAAGGACGCCGAGGGACGAGACCAAGACGACAAGAGGAAACCTCGTCAAATTTCAAACTGGAATGGCGGCGTCACTGCGTAGGAGGAAATAAAGAAAAAGGTCCGGCGCGCTCCTGGAAAGTATTCCTTGAGTTGAACCAAAGAGGAGGACTGGAGCTCAGGGACCTCGAGAAAGATGGTGTCACGTGATCTCGCCGCTTCCTTTGTCCCTTGTTTTCCTGACTCATGGGGGAGGAAAGACGGGGACCCGCAAAGTCCACCTCTCGAGGGGTGGCGACCCTCGGACCCCTCTTTCTCAAAGGACCTTCATTTGGGAACCCCAAAGAGTGTCCACCCTTTTCTTAGCTTTTCTTTAGGAGAAGGGAGGGTCCCCCCCAAAAAAAGAAAAAGGTTTATCCCCCTGACTGAAAGCCTGCCCTGTGCCAAAGAAGTCTTCGCAACACAGGGAAGAAATCTCTTCTCAATCTAAAAGGGGGGGTCCAAACTCCTCTTGACAAGAAATCTGATCTCCCCATAGGACGCTCTGTATCTCGAGGTCTGAAAAAAAAAAGAGAAGGGGAGCCGGTGTGTGGAAGGTTTCTAAAAAAAAAGCGCAGATATCAAAGAAGGGCCCCCTTCCACGTAGCATAGAAAGAAAAGGCCCGGGCTGGAGGGGGAAAAAACCCGCCCTTGCAGGACACTCCACGCCCCGGGGAAAAAACAGGCTTAGGAGGGGGGGGGAAACGTGTTCTAAAATTCAGATTTCGCGGGGCAGGTTGTAAAGCGGTAAGTCGCACCGCGAAAAAACCCATACCTGCAGTTCGAGGGAGGGTGGGGGGTTCCTGAAAAAGCGGGTCTCGGGAAACCCGCCAAGGGAGAGGGCTAGTGTAAAGAAGCCTCAAAGGACTTACCTGAAGTCATGAGGGGATCTTGTCATGAAACAGAAGGGGGGGGGGGGGGGGGTTGGAGGGAACTTTCTCATGGCTGAAAGACTCCATCATGGAGGCTTTCCCACTTATTGAGAGTTAGAAAAGAGAAGAACACACTGATTATGATGAAAGAGATACTCGGAAAGCAGTCCCTCTTATGGGGAGAAAGATATTCTAACAACGTTTCATAAAACCGGGGTCTACATCCTTGGCTCCTTTGCTGGAGGGGGGCATCATTTCAAAAGAGGGGTGCTCTATAAGGGGGATCATTGTACACAGCACCGTGCTTTGATGGGGGGAGAAACCCCGGGGCCCCTTCTCACAAGCCTTACAAGAAAACGACTTCCATGAATGGGGTGCGCCGAGAGAGAGAGGTTTCTCCGAAAATACACAACGGGAAAATCAAGAAATCTTCCTACAGGGAAAAAAAAGACACTTGATCTGCCTAGCCTAAAAAAAAAAAGGTGTGGCGTGGGGCGGGGGGGGGGATCACTGCAAATTTGTAGGGACGATCCCGGAGGGAGGGACGCATGCTATAAGGAAAGGGAAAGTTTCTACGGGCTTATATCTGCAGAGAGTCTGACATCTGTCAATTCGGAACGCGACGCCGGAAGAAGAAAGAGAAACGTCCTGCGAGGAGGGAGCAAGATCAGGGACTTCCGCGGGGGCGGGCGTCAACGGGGAAAGCGGCCGGCAGTTTCGGGAGAACATCCTGGTGAGGAGTTTCTTGTGGTCCTACTCTGGGGGGGACCCGACTTGGGGAAACACTTCATCGTAAGGGGGTACTGGAACTCTGAGGGGAAGCGTGCCCAGGCTATGTCCGCAGCCATCGGATGCAAGATCATCGGCCAGGAGGGGGAAGCCAAAAAAAGGGCACAGTCAGGGAAATCAGCACTAAAGGATGACCAAAAAGGAGTCCAAAGTGCGGTGAATACTGCAAAACCAAACTAAAAGGGGATACTCAGGTACCGACACCAAACGAGCCGGAGGGGGAGATCTTCGCCCAAAAAAAAGCGGTACGGCCCAGCTTGGCCGGAAGCAGCAATGTATCAACTACTGGATCCTGAGGGGGTCTTTCCTCCTGGGGGAGAGGAAAAACTGGGGGTCCGGGTCAGCAGGGGAAGGCTCTCCTTTTTCAAGACTTCTTTGGGGGCGTTCCCTCCCCGGACAAGATCCCGGGAGGGTTCTAAAAAGTAACCTCCTGCCCGGGCGTTCGCCATGGCTGAGTGAAAACGGACCATCCTCATCGAAAAGAAAGGTTCATCAGAATCGGCCTCGCTGGGAGGGTGATTCAAATATGTGGAAAAAAATCCCCCGCGCGAGTTGGGGATAAAGGATTTCTATGTGGGCACTAGCCACCTAAAGGAGACTCTGCTAAAAGGGGGCTAGGATTGCCTACTTAAACGGAGGGCTACTACTAGGTCATCTCTAAAAAAAATGGTCCGATTCCTGGGGACAACCTCTATTTAGTCCAGGGGGTGCGTCGTTCTACGAGGGAGTTCTAACTCGAATAATCTCTCCTTTGTAAAAGGTCTGCGAATGTTTTCGGAAAGAATGACTCGGTTTGTACGGGGGGGGAGTCCTCAGTTGCTCCGTTCTACAAGGGGGAATGGTTTGGTGAAACAATGCCATAGGGGATCTTGATCGAGATCATGTTGGATGTGCCTGACGTGAAGAAAATACAGAATATCCAGCTATCGGAATGACCTTTAGGGCGCTTGTTGAAAGGGGTCGATCGGCGAGGGGGGTGGGGCTGTCGAGGGGGGGGCGAGAGAGAGAAAAGGGCTTTCCTGAACAGAGGTACGACGGGGGCGCGCTTAAAAAAAACCGTCGGAGTCGGGGAGGTAAGGCCATTACGAGCACCTAAAATCCGGGTTTCTTTGCGATGGAAGAAAAAGTTTTTCCGGAGAACGTCCGAAGAGAGAGGCTTTTCTCTGAAAAGGGGGGTCTCCTGCTTTCGGGGACGCAGCGGAAAGAGAGAGATCAATACGGCAAAAGAAAAACTGGTTTCGAGACTTTCTGAAAGGGAGCGTCAAATCTACACCAGGAAGCGCCAGAAAGGGGTAGTCACGAAGCCTTACCAAAAATTTCCATCAAACTAAACCCGCTGCGCCAGGATAGGAAGGGGACAGATCACAAGGGGGACGACGTCACGTATGACGCTCCACGGAGGGCTCGGCGTATAGAATAGGAAACTGGCAGAAGCGCCGCAAAAACTTCATCCCTTTGAAACGAAGGGCGATCGCCCCAGGAGCCAGTCCTGTGAAAGAAATGAGAAACCAGATCCGAAGGGGTTTTGGGAGAAAAAAGCAGTCTGGGGGGAAGGAGTACGCATTGGGAAGGGACCTCGGGGAACTGACCCCCTGCCCGTTCTCTTCTACTGCAGTGGGCTTTTGGAACATTCTGAGTCATCCTTCTCCCGGATCTCCCCCTTAGAGAACTCTGCCTTGGGGAAAAGGGATTCCTCTGCTATCTTCGTTGAAAACCGGGAAATTATCCTCCTTGGAAAGAATGGATGCCGAGGCTATGGCTGCAGGAAGGGCGCCGCAGACATCTAACACCAAGGAGAAAAAAAACCAACAACCCCAAACTCGTTTCTACTTTAAGAGGGATCACTCCTATTGTCTTCACGACGTCTATTCTTTGCAAGAGATCGTCGGAAAAAAAGAGAGGGCCCGATTTCTAGAATGTCGCGGAGGGGGAACCAAAGTGCGGCTGACAAGGGCGCGGATAGGAAAGGAAGAATTATCGAGTGCCGACCGGTAGAAAAAGTGGCGGCGCTAAGTTGGAAAAGGGACGCATAAGGGATCGCCCGGCCCGGAAGAAGGTGTTGGCCGCTGCTGCGGGAACGGCTCGTATAGTGCCTGGCTAAGAAAGGGATCTTCTTTTCTTGGGGTCGTCTCGGACAGAGGGAAGGGGATTCGGAAAGGAGAAAAAATCCTCAAGGCTTCCTTGGGAGGTATGTTCCTCCGTGGAAGGAAACGTCTGAAGGCCTTCCGCGGGTGTTTACTTCCTCGAGAAGCCGCAGAAACGCACAACATGGTAACTGCACGCCGGGGGGGGGAGAGCGACCGGCGATTACTACAGCTTCTCGCAAAGGAGGAGCGGCAGCCGCCGGCAACGGGAGGTCCCCCCGCACCGTAGGGAAGATAACCTCATCAAAAGTCTGAGGAACGAACATCTTCCTAAGAAAGAGTCGAATAGGGTGCACATGCATGTTTTTCCTAAGAGCGCTCTTCTGGCATAAGAAGCAGACTGGCGAAAAAAACGGTGCCGTTGGGGGCGCAAAATCCCTTACGAGGGAGGAGTAGACTGGCTTCTATAAAAAGAAAGGGAATCCAGCGAGCTTCAACAGTCAAGTGGCATCGCCGAGGTGAATGCTATCTGAGAAAAGGAGGAGTCGACTTCAAGAACGAGGCGAACCAAAGAGAGGGATCAGTCCGCAAGGGGAAAGGAGGCAGTAATCGTCGCCGCGAAAGGAGACCC
>Ga0179593_1303706_pt1 | contig 22212 bp, 22 predicted proteins | sample CZODoug2_1_08_16_FD_185931 | JGI IMG/M metagenome (GOLD analysis project Ga0179593, IMG submission 185931) | Vadose zone soil fungal communities from Angelo Coast Range Reserve, California, USA - CZODoug2_1_08_16fungal (PacBio error correction) | ecosystem: Environmental > Terrestrial > Soil >...
TAGGCGGAAAGCCCGCGGTGACAGGCTACTGTTGGCGGGAAAGGCCGTTTTAAGGGAAAAAGATCGAACTTCGAGACCGAAAACGCCTTTTGGATAAAAGGAATCTTTAGATTGTTACTCAGTAAATAACGGATGGAATTAACGAAGTAAAGAGGCCCTCAAGGGGAGCAGAAAAAACAGACAGCTCAAAGGCCACAAACTCGTAATAGGGAGGGGGCACGAAAGTGAAAGACCGTCGTCGAACCGAAACACGAGGGGTGGCAGGCTCTCCAAAGGTTTTTGGGGGGGGGGACGGACTGGTCGGGGGGCCTGAAGAGATGGGACAGAAGAAGAGCCTCAGCTAAGACGCTGCAACCAATCAGGGTGGGGCGTGCTAGGAAGTCGTATTGGCATGTCACATTTTAAAAAACATAATACAGAAAGACCGGATTCATGTAAAAAGGGAAAAAAAAGGAGTTTCCGAGCGGAGGCAACGACCACGGGCCGAGAGATGGAAGTGAGACACGCTGTGGCCTGGAAACAATCTTCCATCAAGGGAGCGGCCCGAAGCTGTTCCGGCTACACCTGCAATCCCAAATGTTCGTGGGATAGTAGTCAGGGTTTCAAGGGGAAAATACGAGAAGGAGGAAGGGGACAGTGTATGCCGGGCAGAGTCACCAACGTGCGCGTCAAAGGAAGGCAAAGGCAAGGGGAGGGGTCAGTAATACGTCTGCGTTCTACAGTAAAAAAGCGTCAAAAACGGAGGAAAAGGCTGGGGCTCGTTTCTTGAGGGGGCAAAAGGGACTAGCTGCAAACGGACTGACAGGGATGGGGACCCGGCGAGCCATAAAAGGGACCGATCCCCGAAGGCTGAACCAGGGAGGTCTTCTTTCAAAAAGGAGGGGTAGAGACTGGGGAGAAAAAAACCTCTAAAGTCCCAAGGGCCAAACGAACTCGGAAGAAGAATCATACTACTTCGACTGGAGAGAAACAAAGGTTTCTGCAGCTAGGGGGAAGGAAGCTCCTATGAAAACTGGTCGGGGAACACAAGTGGAAAAATAAAAACGTTGAAGACAACATCAAAACTCAAGAAACGAAGGGGGGGGGTAGGCAGGGACAAACCGGCTGATCGCCGGGGGTAGGGAAAATCGGGAGACGGGGGGACAGCGGAGCCGGATAAGGCCCAGTGACTCGTGTTATGAGCAACACGTCGGGGGGAGGGGGCAGAGAACGGAAACTTTCACTAGGGGGGTGAGGAAAATCTCAGAAAATAGTGTCCGTAATTTGAAACAACCTGGGTGGGGGGGGTGTACCGGAGGCCCGCGGTACGAAAAAAACACACGCGAATAAAGCAGAAGGAAATCAGGAACGGGGATCAAAATAAGAGACTAAGGGCCAGCGAAAAAAAAAAAAGGGAGAGGGCGAAAAAAAGTCCCGGCTTTGAAAGGCACCGAAATCTTCCGAAGAATTCCAGAATGGGGGACCGTTCGAGATAAACACGCAAAAACCAAAAATCCGCGCAACCGGTTCTGACGCGTGGACTCGCCGTGCAGGAACGGCTGAGAACGTAAAACCGGACATTCTCAGCCGGAGGGGCAGCGAGAGAGAAACCCGACGATTAAAAAAAGTTTAGGAGTAAACCTAGTGCGTTTCTTTTCATTCCAGAATCCCAACAGGCCATCGGAATCGGCACGAAAAGAAAATCATCTTAGAGTTCCAGCCTGCACGTCCTAAGACGGGGACGACAGGCGTCAACGTCAACCAGAAAAGTGACAGCCCTCTGCGTCCGTACCGTACCATGAAAGGGGGAGCCTTGCGAGTTGACTGGCATCATCGTATTTACCCCAGAAAAAAAGCGGACAGAAAAGTTGAAAAAATGTCGGAAAAAATTCGTAGAGGTACAAAGGAAGATGAGGGCCCAATTCGTCAAACTCAAGTTAACGATCTTTCATACGCATGAACGACGGTCCGCAGGGGGGGCCAGGGCCGACGCAACTAGGGAAAGAAAGAGACAAACTCGAGCATACGCCAGACGAAACTTCAAGACAGTCACCAGAAAGTCACCCACGTGGACTACATTACCAGTACACGGAACACCTGCTTAACCCTGGCGGACAAAAAGGCATACCTAGTAAACAGTGCTGGATACAAAACTTAAGAGTCCAATTGACCTACAGGAGAGCGACCAGAAAAGAGAGAGGGGGTACACTAGAGCAAAAATCATGAAAAAGGAAAGAAGATCAGCCGGTACTGGAGGGCACAGAACGAGGGGGGGGTTGAGACAAGAGGTGACAGTTGCGGAAATCAAAATTTGGGGATTTAGGACCACAGTTGGAAATAAAAAGATTCAACATGATTTATCGACTCATAAAAAAAAAAAAAAAGGAAAAAGAGGGTGCACAAGTAGGCATTGCTAAAGATGGCAGCACCCAAGAAATAGACGAACGGAAAATACTCAGACCTCTGTGGTAAAAAGAAGGAAAAGGTCATAAGAGCGGGGAAAAAGAACCGGAGGAAAGCAAGTGGGGTCGCTGGAGGGAGGGCAGAGTGGACACACAATACTCGAAAAAGCAGGGGGTCCGAAAAGAAACCAGGGTCGGCCACCGGGACGTTGAGGGACTTATTAATGAGGCCTTGTAACCGTATGGAACGGGAAGAACAGGAGGAAAGGGCGGGAATCGGATGGGGAAGGGTCGGAACGGGGGGAAAAGGGGAAGTAAATAAGGGAAGGGACCAGTCTAGGGAGGTTTTGGTGGAAGTCGTAACCTGTAGGAAGGGACCGCCAACGTGGTCATCGAAAAGTAGGAAGAGGAGGCCACAACGCAAAGCGAGGAAAGAAAAACCTGGCAGGCCGAGAGTGATCATAGCGAAGGACAACCTACCGTGTACAAAGGTAAATGTACAGAGTTGGTGGCTGTGAATAGATTCCTGGGGGAAGCACAGTCGAGACCAAAGAAGAAGGTGGGGGAAATTGTGTGAACAGGAAACCGGGGGGAGAAATAAAGAAGGCGTTGATGAAAGACTGAAGAGAAGACTTGAACCTGGAGGGGGGACTGACAAGGGAGAAAAAGCCCTGGCCGCTACTCGCAGCGACCCGAGCACGCGTTTGGGTATAGAACTGCGTAGGAGCGCACCGGGGTGGGTTGTGGAACCTAGGGGCTCTTGTTGGTATAAAAGAAGGCACTTCCGGCGGCGCCATGTCAGACCAATGCGCCGATTCAGGGGCAGGATCTCAAGAAAGACAGAAGTCAACCATGGATGGCATCTGAACATGCGAAAGGGCGGGAGGGAAAAAATCATCGGGAGAGAAGTTTTTGGGCGAAGGTTAATATGAGAAGAGCCATTCCAAGAAAAAAAAGGAGGGCCGGCTGGTACCAAGGCTTTCTGAGGAGAAGGGGCCGCAGAACGAAGTCGGAAAAAAAAATCCATCGGCAAGAGGTGTATTTGGTCTAGGAGAGCATTATTCTAGGGTCAAAAGAATCCACGGACCTTCGGGAAAAAAAAAGACCAAGTGGACAGCAGAACTGGTAAAAGGTCCACAAAAATAACAGGAAACCTGCAAAATCGGGAGCGAAAAAGGGGGGAAACGTGGAAGTAATTGGTTTCCCATAGGAGAACAGGGAATGAAAGGGTGTCGAGGTGACGAGAAACAGGAGTGTTTCAAGACATAAATGGAAAAAAAAAGGGACGGTGCCGTGCCGGCGGGGACCTTAAGTAAAGGTGAGACAAAGGCGCCCCAAAAAATGTACCCATCAATGTCAGTGGGCAGCAGGTCATGCGGAGTAACAAGCATGCTGGGGATCAGTCCGGTAACAGCCATTCATTCCTGGGGCGCCGAGCACCCCATCGTGGGGCTGACCAAAAAGAAAAAAAAAATCAACTGGACCGAACGTCCGCCAAAATCAAAAGGACTTGCTGAGAAAAGAGTCGAAAGGCAAAGAGTGCCTGCAGACTCCCCTTTTTCTCCGAAAGATTCTCGAAACCCACTCAGCATACCTCGGAAAATGGAACGAAAGCTGAACAAACGCGTGCCAGCCAAAGGTCACCACAAAAAAAACTGCGAACCAAGCTATTAATTTGTATAACTATGGTCGCCCCAGCCCGAGCCGTCCCTCTCCATCACTTCGGGAAGTGTCGGAGGTTGAAGAGAGTGGGGGGCAATTTCGTAAAAAGCGAAGGATCTGGCGGGAAAAGAGCCTAATAGGGAAACCCCTTGTTCCTACATTATAAAATCTACGCCGCGTTGTCCCACAGGGAATGAGCTACGGATGAAGTCGCACGAGGGGAAAGAGGCGGCTGTGAACCGATGCACTGGAATCAAAACCGCATACGATATGCCTCGAAAAAAGAGCCATCACTAGGACGTCCTCAAGGATTCGGTGGCACAGAAGAAGTGAATAACTATCGCTCCAAGAAGGCTGAGAGGTGTTACACGAGAAAAGACTACCAGGCTAAATAAGAAAAGCAGAGTAGGCAAAGTATACAATCTGTTAACTTCTGGAAGGGGAAAAAATGGCTACTCTATGGCGCAATGACAAGGAACAAAGGAAGACCGTGTAAAATCAGACAGGATACAAAGAAAGAACAAATGGCGGCAGTCGGCGCCCGGAAGATCTGATAAAAAAAAAAGAAAGTATTGGAGGAGTTCGCGGGAATCCGCAACCAAAACGGCGTGCTTGACCTGATGATATGGTGGGGAAAGGAGGAACTGAAGGGGCAAGACTTCTCCTCAAACACGGGTCGAAAAGAGGAGAAACACGGTAAACTCCTTGGAAGAGAGGGTACGGTACTCCTATAGGGCGATTTCCATTCTCAATGGTGGGAAAGGGAAGCGGAATGTAAAACAGCGCAACAACGGGGCCACGGCTCGGAAGGGTTGGTGGCACGGATGCAAAGGAAAAACTTTGGGAAACAAAAACATTCCTCAGAGGGAGAGCTGGTCGAGAAGGCGGTTATGCTACTTATCTTTTGGGGGAAGCTTTCCATCAGGGAAGTCCTCCGAGTCATACGGGGGAACAAGAGAATACTGCGAAAAAGTAAAGGGTCGTCAAGGCGTCAGGGTCAAACAGGGGCAGAGACAGGCACTCCGTCAAAGGGACACGGCTTCATACAGCTGACCAGACCGGGCAGAACGTTTAAACGAAATCAAGCTGAACCGCCAAAGGACACGCGCGTGCTCTTTGCGCGAGAATAACGGCCACACTGTGGAATACTTCGTGAAAATGGCCAGGACGGGGGTCAAAAGCAAGGGGTTGATTCAAGGACTGTCAAATTAATGCTCCGCGTGCAAAGGTCAGACTCTCTGAGTCAACCTCCTATTTGCGAGGGGATGGGTTTAGGCGATAAAGGGGGGGAACAAGCGGACCCTAGAAAGTGCCGGGGTCTCGAAACAGCGTCGCGCGGGGATAAAGGAGAAAAAAGGCGCGCGTGGCGGCGGTACACAAGCTTACGTGACTACTACCTGAACCACCATGGGGGGATCGGATCCAGCTGGCTGGAGGCGGAGGAAAACAGGCGAAGCGCCGGACGGGACAAAAATAAGGCCCGTCAACGACCAAGTTCGACAAGGCTTTAGAAAACGCGGCTAAAAAGAGAAGGAAAATCGGAAAGGCCAACTCTCCGACAGAAAGACGGCGATTGTGCGAACAACCCTAGAAAACAGACGGCTGCCGCGAGGGGAAGGCAGAGGACAAATGTTCAGCAGTAGAAGGGAAGGGACAAAAAACAGCCACATAAAGAGAGGCCAGGAAATCAAGGAGGCTGACGGGGTTGCAGGTGGTATTTGTAACAGGGTGGTGCACCAGGCAAACCCGCGTGCAGTCGTCAACTAGGGTCTGAATGGGGTAAAGGAGTTGGGCGTGAGACGCAAAACGAAGTAGGAAGAACATCAAAAAAAAGGGGTGCAACCGGCGCAACGGAGGGCACGAAGTGGCCGTGGTTTGGTGTGGTGGGGAAGGGGGACGGGCCAAGAAAGGCAAAGAGCTGCGTGGCCCAACCCCCGAAGGGGAGAAAATCTCGGAAAGGAAAACCATCAAAACAAGAACCCTAAATACAGTCAGAACACACCAGGATCGTCACGGAATGAGTGTGAAAAGCACCAAGACGGGAAAATTCAAGGGGTCAACCTGCGTCGTGACAATGCCAGAGGGAAAAGAAAAGCACCCAATGGGACTAAGCTACCAGGATTAAAGTGCTTGTACTCACCTTCAAGAAACTGGGGCGCAGGAGGCGAAAGAAAACGGGGAAAAAATGACGATGATCTGTGACTGGAGCGGTCTCCCTGGAAATCCTATTCACGAAGAATCGAAAACTTGAAGCTAGAGGTCAAGGGGGACGTCCGAAGGAAAAGGGAAAGGTCAGTGGAAACCCTGCCTTCAGGGAGGATTCATCAGATCAGTTCATAAGTGGCAAGGGGATCAAAATGGCCTGGGCTCCGTCCTTACTTACAAAGGGCGAGGAAGGTAGTGCTAATTCAAAGAGACGTAGTCAAAACCACATAGGCACTGAAGGGGGGTCCGACCAAAAAAGACCCTCGGGCCCGACCAAACGGGGCGGCCAAACAGAAAGAAGGTTAAAGCGGGAAAGGGCACGCGGAGCAAGGGAAAAGCACAAAAGGGGGGTAGTGAAGAAAGGCCAAGGGGGCCAAGAACCTCGAAAAAAAAACAATCCGTCAAAAAAAAGACACGAAAAACTTAGCGCGAGCGACCAGGAGAACGCAATCACTCAATCGACTACACGTCCTCGAGACACATGTGGCGAAAAAGGGAACCTCACGAGAAATGGAGGGGAAGTCCATTAAAGAGAGACGAAAGGAGGAAGAGGGATCAACCGAAGCTATGGGCTGCTGGGAACATAAGAAAAAAAAAAGGAAACCAATACCTGAATATAGTCAATGTTCCCTCGGTTCGATCTAAAGAACTCGAAAGGAACTCTGGGGCGGGCAAACAAGGGAGAAGAAAGGGGGAGAAAGTATGGGGAAAGGTCCGAGGCGAAGTTCACTTAGGTGTTGCAACAAAAACAAGGGTTGGAACTGGGAAGACTATCCCTACACAAAAGACAAGGGGGAGTGGGGAAGGGAGACAGAGAAGAGAGGGCCAATGGGATCCAAGGGGAAAAATCTAAACGGGAGTGCATAAGCACCCTCCCTCATGATAAAGCTCGGGGTCGGGGACCCGTATAACAAAGAAGGGGGCAAAAAAAAAAGTTCGACTTGAGAGGAAGGAGAAAGCGGCAGAGAGAGTGAACACTCCATCATGCTGGATGTACGGCAACAAAGCTGGGGATTTGGGGGGGACCGTCGTGGAAAGGTCAAGGGAGCACCTTCAAGGAGGGAGGCCACCATGGCGGAAGAAGAGGGGAAACTGACGAGCAAAATTGTCGGGCGTGAGCAGGGCCCGTTGGGAAAGGATAAAAGGAGGGGGGGGTTGGCGCGGAAAAGTGCAAAAGTGAGGGGGGTGAGGCAACCCAAATTTGAAGGGACGTAAAAGAGATTAATAAACCGGGGAGTTGCCGCCTTCTTGGAACTCCAAGAAGAGATTGGGACTCTCCAGAAGGGACTGGACCGGGGGGGTGGTTGCGGTAACTACGCAGGCAGAGAAACCAGAGGGCCCAGACGCTGGTAAGAGAAAGCAAAGGGGGGGGGGAGGAACTGACTGAAGACAACGACCGTCCTCAAGTGGAAGGGGAAGTCCCTAGAAAACACCCTGAGCCACTGGAAGTCAAACGTGCGTCGGAGGGCCGCTGTCCGAGGAGGGGAATCGCCGTGCACCAGCTAAGGGAATCTAAAAATACGTACAGTTAGCGAGAAGCAGTGGCGCTGAACGTGACGGGAACACAGCGGGTCAAACGAAGGCGGGCCCAGAGGGGAAAAAAAAGGTTGAAGCCGGGAGAGAGGTCAACTATAAGTGTGAAAAGAATGATCTTATGTGACCGGGAGGGGGCAGATCACCCCAGCTCGAGGGAAAATAGGAAGTGGGGGATGACTGGCCCTCGGAACGGGGAATTTGGAGGGTAGGAACGTCCAATATGGGACGTGTCAAAAAGCATGGCGCTAGGCCTCTTCGAAGGAACACCACCGGAAGGCAAGATAATAGGGGGCGAAAGTTGCGGGCCGGCCTGCTTGGGAAAATGGGAACGTGGTGCTACACACTCTGGGGAAGCTCCCAACACTGAAGAGGATAAGAGGAAAACCCGCTGAAAAGGGGGAAGCCTGCACAGGCAAGCGCCCAGGGAATAAAAAGGGGGACAAAGGAGCTGGCGTGTCGTTGTGTGTGACCTGAAAGGAAGAAGGAAGGAGAAAAGGAGTCAAGTTATCCAGCGATCTTCGACTTTTCCAGTGACCATTACTTGGCGTAGGGAAAGGTTATGGAAAGGAGCGGGAGGAAATTGGAAAGAAGAGGCGTAAGGGGGGGGGAAAAAAACGGACAAATTGTTGAAAACGTGCCACGCCGTATGTTTGACCACACTTCATGAACAGAGAGGAAGGGTGGAGGAAAGCCCAACTTTCCCTGGAGGGAACGGGAACCCATCGTTGAAATAACCAGCAAGAAAGGAAGAAAAAAAGCAAGCGTCTAGGTCATTCTGGAACGCGACGTATCAATGGGAACCGGCAACACAGTAACCTTTTCCGGAAGGGGTCGGGTCTCGGGGACTCAGAAGGCTACCCAAAAAGAATAAAAGTACCGTAAAAGGGAACCTGGGGGAGGGTTCCAGCCTCGAAGTACAAGGTCCCGCAAAACCTTAACGTTAGAAAATCTCTCCCTCCAGATGGGAGAACGATTTCCCAATGAAAGAAAAGGAAGGAAGGAGGGACAGCGCTAACGATAGAGGAAGGGTGGCCGAAAAGAGTGAAGAACTTTCTGTCTAGACTGTAAGGGCCTGTAGGAGCCTTGTCTCCTATCCCGACTGGCCCCATGACATTAAAGCCAGAAAGGCTAGGGGACGGTGCACCGCAGGAAGAGAGCACAGTAGAGAGGGGAGGGGAAACGAGGGAGGGACTAAACCGTAAGCTATGAAATAACCACCTTTCTTACATCCGAATTCTATCATACGTCCTAAAACCGGAGACTTTGGAGAAAAATCCGGGAGGGAATAACAGAGGAACTCCGAAAAGACTGCGAGGGGGGGGAAGAAGGTCCCTTTACAGCGAAAACAGCACTCGCGTTCCCCTTAAAGCATCTTGGGTAATTCTAGTGATTGCCGAACGGGAGGGGGCTGAAAACTAAAAACGAAATGACAAGAAAGAAGAAAGTAACAACAGAGAACCGGAAGCGAGGGGGAGGGGAGATCGTAGAATAGAAAACCCAACAACAACGGATTATTCGTAATGGAGAAGAGAAAGGGAGCACCGGAAGTCCCCGAAAAAGGAAGGGGTAACGGACAGGGAGGGTGGGACGGGCTGAATGTTGGGGAGGGTTGACACTTTTATTCTCACTAACGGGTTTCTCATCACGGAAACCTGAAATAAAGGGGGGCCTAGGGAATTGGGGAAAGAGGAAGGGCTGTGACCATTCGCAAAGGGACCGGGGAATGCCATGGAGAAAGGAAAAAATAAAAACTGCTCTTATAGGATCACGGGGATGGGAAGGCCAAAAAAAACCACACAACTAGAAGGACGAGTCGGGGATCGAAGAGGCGGCGGTGCACAACCAGCGGATCGGTTTTTTCCTGGGGTGCCCATCCTGACAAGGCCGACCTCCGGCGCAGAACTTGGGGACGAGGGATTCCTGCTGTGGGGGAAAAAAAACCGCAACTGCGTTCGGATGAGGAATGTCAGGGGGGGGCAAACGGTTATAGAGAAACTCGTGAAATGGAATAGGCGCGGGCGGAAGAAGAAATGCGAAGTGGCTTACACTCATTTCTCGTGACAGAAGTGATTCTCAAAAGAAGGTCAAACAAGCCTCAGGGGACTGGGGAGAAGCGGGCGATCGTTTCAGAAAAGACAGACCGCCTTGGGAGTAGAATCGACCCGTGGTCAGATAAAGACAATATCAGAAGGGGGGGCACTGCTTGACAATCAACACATCTCGGGTCACTTCTTACGGTTCGTTTATGATGGGGGGGGAGAGAACGGTGAAAAAGAGAAGACCGTGACCCAGACCGATTGGAAAAGGAGGGGGGACAGGGGTTTCAAATAGGAGACTGGTGAGTCATACCTGCACCGCTCTGCTTGCGAGACGGTGGTTTAAAGAGAAGGGCTGGTGCAAAAAAGAGGGGGGGAGAGCAGGAAATAACTTAAATGCTCGCGACCGCGAATATCAGGAAAAAAACGTGGGGAGCCAACGAGGAAAGACCTGGAGGGGAGACCGAAACAACTCCTTGCTTAAACAACTTCTTTGAACTAAGAATGCTGTAACAAATATAAGGAACCCCCAAACTCCAACAAAAAAAAAAATCCACTAACTCGAAAGGGCACCTTCCTCGCCAGGCCTGTAAATGGGCCAAAAGAAAAAAGGTTCAGAACAGCTCGTGCCTCTCCTCTGTACAGCATAAAGTAAGGTAAGTATGGAAAAAAGGGGGGTTCCGACATAGCTGGGGGGCAGCTCTGAATAAAGGGTAATCAACAAACGGAAAAAAAGGTTGGTGAGCTACCGGTTGCAAGGGGCCCGGGGGGGGGAAACGGGGGGGGGGGAAAAGCGGTAACAACTGGAGGTCCACTCTTTCGGCCTCATGCCAGTGTGGAGTGGGGGGCGGAAAAAAGGAAGAAATAGGGTACGAAATCCAGACAATAAAACCCACGTGAAAAGCGCACTAACTCCAAATGTCCCCGGGTTGGTTGCAAAAAAGGGGGACGGACCCCAAAAGGGGGGGCGAAGAGAGACATAAGGAAACTGCCAGCAATGGTACAGTTCTCGCATCTCCTGACAAACAGGGTGAAAAAAAGAAAGGGGAGAACAAGCGTTCAGGTCAAAAAAGAAGAGAGGGTTGAAAGAGAGTCACTCTTCAGGCCCCTGGGGTCTCTTCTGGAACGTACAGCGCGCCCGAGAAGAACCACCTCCGGCGAAAAAGGAACCGGGGAAAGGCTTAAAAAACTGGTCATCTCCAAAGAATGACTTAGCCATCTAACCGGGCAAATCGGAAGCGGATAGACCGTAAGAAGGCTGGGAGAAGGATAACTAGGACACGAGAAGAGGATTCAAACTCTCCTTTCCACCGAGGTCAATTAGGGTTCATTCCCTGAACTGACAGAAGAAGGAAGTACGGAGGAGAAGAGGCTGGGAACACGTAGAGTGCCCCAAAAGAGGGAAGGAGTAATGAAAAAGATGGCTTTAAAAATTGGACCTTCTGCTGGGAACGGCTGGCTTTTCCACCCTCGGTAAAATCCGTCAACGTTCAACTCGAGAGACACCTGAGGACTAGTTGAACAGGCGGGGCAGAGGAGGGGAAGCTTAACACCGGCGAAGGGGGACCAACCTACCCTCGCGGGAAGGAAAAACAAGGGCGGGGCGCACTCGCCCTGAATAAACTTTCAAGGCCTGAATCCGTCCCGCAAAGGGGTTTGAAGGTCAGGGACATAAAGATGTAAAACAGAAAAAAAACAATCGGCAGCCTAACTCGCACTTGAAAACAAGGAGCCATCAAGTAAACCGAAGGGGGAGGAAGGCAAGGCAAGACCATCCCAACTCGTAGCTCCTTTACTACCACGAAAGAAAGAGAGGGAAGCCGAAAGTAAGAAAAGTGAAAAATCCAGAAATGTGAAGAAGACAAGACCAGCAGCAGGAGATGCTGTCCGAGAAGCCCGATCATAGACAAAGATCATCAGGGGGCAGAAAGCGAAGAAATCTGCGGATTCAACAAGTTGTCAAATAAAACGTAGTGGCAAGCGCGGTGAGGTGAACAGATGCACTTGCTGTAAAAAAGTTTATCAACTCTGGGCCTTGGGGATAGATCTAAAAAAACGACAAAGAGGAAAAAGAGAAGGAGAAAAAAACCATGATCATTGCTAAAAATGGGGGGGGGAAATCAAAAACGAAGCAAGAGTGGACACAAAACCGCCTGAACCTCGTTCGGTAAGAACGGGAAGGAGTTCTTCTGAGCTATCAGGGAACCAGGGAGAGAGAGGGGATGTCTTGGATCTGGCTAGGGGGGAACAGAAGACTAGGAGCGGTCGCTATCATGCGTCAAATGAGGGGAGGTGACAGTGGGGGTCTTCCAGTTCCGGGAGGCCTTCCAAGGGGAGGGAGACGCCAGGGAAGATCTTACCAATGGGCCTTTACTTGAAAGCGGGACTTCTTTATCAGGCACTGATCTGGGAAGCCGAGGGGGGTTGGTTAAAGAAAGTCAGGGAAAAGAGGAAAATGCTTTACCTTGTGCCTGCGTTCCACGCCGTGCTATTCCCCCGAGGGCACGAGTTGCCGAGAGGTCACATAGAAAGGGGCAAAAACTCAAACCCTTAGGGAAGGAGTGGGGGTGACGGGGAAAAGGAAATCGCAGAAGATTCCCGCAGGGTAATTGACGGGGAAAAAACTTTCCACTTCACTCTTGTGGACGGAAAGGCTCCTTCAGCACGCGGAAGGCCGGTAGGCTCAAGTCTCAAAAAAAAAAAAAAACCTGAACGAAGTACGCGGGATGGGGTTCAGATCCCAAAGAAGGGGATGGCGTTTAAAGCGTGCTCATGGGACACAACGCGTCGGTATATCACTGTCTCCGGAAACAACAAAGGGGGAGGAGCCCTCAGGCTCGCGGGAGGCGGGGGTGAAAAGAAGGAGGGGACTCCAGAGAGGAGGGGGGATACCCTTACATCTCTTTCCAACCACTACATTGTGGACCCCGTCTGGGGACAAGAGGGACGGTAACGGGCTGGAAGAAAAAAAGAGAAACGAGTCGAAACTTACAGAGAGGGGGCCTGCGCGGAAAGCTGTTGCTTAGACTTTACAGAGCCCTATCCCCAGCCTGTCAGGATGTCTACTGGGGTAGCGAGAATGGCTGGGCATAGAAGAAGGCAAAAAAAAAAAAAAAAAAGCAAGAAGGAGGGAAAATACTAGGCGGGGATCTGACTTCCGTCAAATCTCGCCAACTCCCCACTCCAAATGGAAGACCACGACAACAATGGGTAAGATAACTGCGGCTGGGAACAAAAAAAGGACAAAAGGCACACGAAAGAGAAAAGGGGGACGGGTGGCGAAGCGGTGACTCTTGATGGGACACCCATTTATTGGTGTTTCTTGGTGGATGGAACAACGACTAAGAAAAGACACAGGAGAGTCAAGGAAAACTAGGGAGGGGGGGAAGTATCCAGGAAGGGAGAGGATTTATAGAAAGGCCAGCCGCCTGGGACTTAGTGTTCTCACCCTTCGTACCAAAAAGCCGTTGTGGGGGGGAAGCGCAATGATGTGCACAAAGAGGGATGGGGTAACAAGAAACAGAAGGCTTAAGGAAACCACAGGTAAAACTGTCTCCTGCACCATAGTTTTTTTCTCCTCAAAAAGAAAGTCCGAGCCCACAAAGAGTGAAGTAGAGGGGAGAGGATAAGGGGCGCGAGACGAACAGAAAAAAGGGGGAAGGGACCTTCAGGAAGAACGGTCGCTGACCATATTCGAGCCAAACATAAACGATACCCTCAATAAGGGACGCGATCAATGGAAAACTGCCAGCAAGAGAAGGAAAAAAATTGAGCCCTGGAACCTGTACAAGGAAAAGAAAAAAAAAAGGCGGGGAAAGGGACAAAAAATGGGAAGTTTTCGTCAAAACAGTCCAAGGTTGCCGTGAACCTCCAGAAAGCGATTACTTTTTCTAAAATTTTGACCTTAGTGAAATTGACGTGAGGCCCAAAAATGCGAGGAAGAGGTGAGCCGTTGAAGAGAAGTGAAGAAGAAAAAGGAACATACAAGGAAAAGCAGCACACTCTAGAAACCCTTGGCTGCTTCTCTGCTCCTGAGGCCCGTCATAGTCCAAGAAGGGGCCACCAAAAAGGATCGTCAAAAGCACCGGCCAAGGCTGGGACCAGAAAAAAGAGAGAAAAAGAGCACAGAGGAGTGGGGACTTCAAGAAGATGGCACGTCCTGCGTAAGATTTGTGACATTTAACTGTCTAACAGGGAAAAAGATCCAGACACCAGCAAAAGAGGAGGGAGGAACTCCCTTGAAAAAAGAAAGAAGGAGAGGGCTACTGTAAAAAGAGAGAGTGTGAGCTACAGAACAAAACACCAATACTTTTCGGTCATAAGACTGTCCCCCTTGGCACCGGGAAAAATAGAGCCGTCCTAGAAAGAGATGAACACAAGGAGGGGAGGAGGGGAGAGAGGAAGAATAAGAAGGGGGGGACCTACTGCGTTATGGAATTCGTTACAGAGCTCTCAAACGGGGGCAAAAAACAAGGGTAAAGCAGACTGAGGAAGAGAGACGTACCAAGGGGCTCTCAGCCGACCGATGTTTGGTGGAACGCAGGGTGGGAAACGGGACTTGCAACAGAAAGAAATGCAGGAAAAGGAAAAGGAAGAAAGGAGCACAAAAAGAGAAAAAACGAAGAGGATGGGGAACGGGGTACGGCCAGTGGGACTCCGCGTGGCGTGCAAATAGGACTCTAGGCATGGCGCGGGGAATGGGAAACAAACGGCGGCACTGGCAGAGGCAAGGGGGGAGAGGGGGCTAGAGGGCAATCCTAGGGGGAAGCTCCCTCGCATAAGGCAACACAAGCAGCTCAAGTGGGGAAAAAGGCGTCAGAGGGAGGGAGATGGGGTGAAGGGGAAGCTCGGACCAGGAGGAGAAGGCCCGACCCCCTCGCGTCATAGAAGGGGAATGAACGTTCTGGCCACTTCAAAGGGAGACGAACCGGGAAAGAAAATCCTCAGAAGGAGACGGCTGGTCGGGGGCTAAACAACTCGGATCCAATTCAGGGCGGGTCAGACCTTTTTCTAAAAGGGGCGAAGGTCAAAAGGCCTGTAAAAACAATGGGGCAAGGAAAAGACAATGGGTTAAGGAAAAACTTTTTACCGCTGTGTTATTTTTTTCTATCTACTCCCCTCGAACCGGAGGAAAGAACAGAAAGCAAGATGCCCGTGAAAAACGTAGAGGGAGAAGAGGAAGAATTCAAAGCGGCGTCTTGGAAAGGTCTTATCTTGGTCTAAAAAAAAGGAGTGGGGGACTAGGCGCATCGGTGAACACGGAAAGCTGGAAGAACTCACATTGAATTGTTCGATAACTTTTACTCATAGCATTTGGGAGGGGGGTCGTCAGAAAAAAACTTAGGGAAACCTGAGAACTCTTCAGAACTTACGAGTCATATCGAGACGCCATTCCTGAAAACGGGGGGGGCACACCCAAAACTTTGAGGACAGCTCGGCCGCCAAAACGAAGTCGGAAGGGAAGAAAAGGGGTGGGGAACACAAACAAAAAGCTCTTTCGAAGTCTCTTACCGGCGCAGGGGAAGGTTCATGGACAAGGTTGAAAGGTGGGCTTAGGCCGAGGGAAGAGTAAAGCTGGTGGGAAGGGGAAGGGGAGAAACAGGGGGGCTGCAAACGGGCGACTCTTGACTAACCAAAAAAGAAGAACGAGCACGACACTCCGGACGGTGAAAGGGAAGGAAGTGGGTGGGGTAGGGAAGACCTGGAAAGCATCGGGTATCCACCTTCCAGGATATTGGGCACGCCAATATCAAAAACCGGTACGCAGGCAGGAAAAAAAGAAGAACACCCCACTTTGCCGGACTACTCCATATACCGGGGTTACAGGGTCACAAAAGGGGGACGAAACGGCAAGAATTCAAGAAGGTTAAGGGGAAGGTGTAGAGGAAAAGGAGAGACCGAAACTCACGAAGGATCTTGTAACTACGGGGGTCGCCACGAAAGCATCTGGGGTCAAAAGGATGTACTAGGGGGCAGAAGTTGAAGCTTCAGCGCAGTCACACGCTGGTCGTTTCGAACGGTAGAAGAAAACGCAAGAGGAAATACGAGAGGAAACTACGAAGAAAGGTCCAGAAACAAGCCAGGCTGCAGGCAAACACTGCTCCTGACGTACGACCTTCAGCCCCAAGGTCAAAGAACGCAACGACCTTAAAAACCAGGAGAATTCGAGAACCCTTCTGAAGTGAGAAATCGTAGTCAAGCAAAAAGTGAGGAGAGCAAAAGTTCAACGCACCGGCCAGAGATCTGGAAACCCGGTGGCTAAGTAAAGGAAGAGAAAGGGGCCGACAACAGAAAAACAGTAGAAAAGGGGGAGTGAAAGGCAAGACAGCAGCTCCTTCTTTGCCGACCCTCTCAAACCACAAGACAAAGAAGAAAGCAAGCAGGGAAAAAGGAAACGCCGTAAAGAAAGTCGAGAACTAGAGCCAAGAACTAAGAACATGCTTGACCGTATGACCGCATAAAGGGGAAAGGCCGCAATTGAAAGGGGAAGAAGGAAGCGTCGCAGCCGGAAAGCAACAATATAGAGACGACATCTGAGATCGTATGCTGGTCACCATCAAAGAATCACGATGAACTATCGAGAATCCTTCCAGCTCGAGACCTCGGGGCGGAGGTCATAAAGATTATCAGGGGAATCGTGGGGAGGATGGAAAGAGTAATCAGGACGTTGGGTAATTGGTAGGCAAGACGCGGGACTCTAATACCGAAAAAAAAAAGAGGGAGGAGGTACGAAGAAAAGAAAAATGAGAAAAACAAGGAATGAAAAAAAAGAAGGGGGAAAAAGACAAAACGGGAAACGGAAAACTCCACCAATAGAGACGCCTAAATTGTCCTGGCCAGGTGTCGAGTGAGAAACGCGAGGAAGGGATAGTGAAGTGGGACTCAAAAAAAAGAGGACAAATTCCGATCTAGGGGAGAGGGGGTTCCGGAGGATAAAAGGAGGAGGGACCAAGAGGCCAGTGAAACTGCAAAAAAGATGAGACGACCAGGTAATCAATCAGGTGATAGAAAACGTCGGGGGATGTTCTTTCCGGAGGAAGGTCGAAATTGGAGGGACTGCTTAAAGAAGGGGCGTGTACAAGAGGGGGTTTTTGGAGAGGGATGAAACGGATTGGCCCATGGCCGGGCGCGTATCTTACCTTCAAACCTGGAAAGGGGGTCTTCCAAAACGGCAAGCCTGTGGCGGTGACGCTGCGAGGTGGAAAGAACCGTCTCCATGGGAGGGAAAGACACTGGGGGGGAGGCATAGGATCGACGCAGCATGGGGGTCGCGCTCATTTACGCCGCCGGGGGGGTGGTCGCGTGCACAGTACCTGACTGAGGAGGGGACGCCGAGGACCGTCAAAAATTGACGGTCAAGGCGAAGGAGAAGAGAACCTGAAGTACCGAATGAGTTACGAGACGCTGCCGCGTTGCAGAAAATTCGTGAAAAAAAAAAGCGTGAGGACGGGAAAGGAGGAACGGGAGCGGAAGCGGCACCGTTGGCCGAAGAACCAGACAGGGGGGAAGAGAACGGTGAAAGGCAAACAAAGGGACGGCCGCAATGCCAGAACTGTTGCGCCCGGATTCGTGGGCGCCGGGGGTCAAGAAACGACAAGCGGGAAAACGGAGGGAAGGGTGGAACTCTGAATTCACGGATGGCCGGAAAAAAGCAGGGATCGGCTGAAGGGTGGCTTTTCCTGGATTGACCCACCACAATGCTTGCCTCAGCTAAAGAAGAATATGGCTCTAGATGAGCGAAAAAGAAAAGACAAAGTCAAATCCAGAAAGCAGGAGGCTCGGGTTTACTGGTGCAGTAACTAAAACAAACAAAGGGACGCCCCCCCCAGACGTGGCCCTGGAGGACGAAGTTGACGCTTCCATACGCTGTCCACCTGAAAAAACGGCAAAAAAAAATAAAAAGAGGACAGGGTTGAAAATGATCGCAAGCGGGGGAAAGGGGGAGTGTGAATGGGGTGACGCGAAGCTCGACTAGCAAGGGCTGAACGGGATCCTGGGACAATACACCGTACTCGAGCAGCCGAACATGCGGGAAAAGGAACATGGGCGTCGTTACTTTTGGCTCTTCAAGTTAGAAAGGGGTGAAACAAAGTGGAGGGTATGGGGGAGAAAAACGTATACAAACGCGTTTGGGGCCCTGTGGGCACGCCGTGTATAGGGGGAACAAAGGGTGGCAGGGGGCCGCATAAGGTCGCAGGGAACCAAAGAATAAGGTGACTGTAGAAAAGAGAAAAAAAAGGGGGGTAACCATCCTAACTTCAAAACTCACATGTCCAAGATTATACCAGCGTACGGTGGCTGGACAGGCGAAGGGGAAAAGTGAAAAAGGATGTCGGGGGAGACCGGGTTCGAAGGTGACAAAAAAGAAGAAAACAACGTCAAACGGAGGCAAGCCGCTTCCACCGCATGCAACGCAAAATTGATCCAAGAACCAGGGAAAAGTTATAAGAAGGAGAAAAGGAAACACGAGAACGATTTGGGGCAGAAACAGCCACAACCGGGAAGGAAAGCAGGGGGGTCAGGGACGTAAATTGAAAAGTACCGTTTATCCCGACGAAGGAGTGCAGATGGAAAGTGGAAGACGGGGACCGTGAAAGAGGCGCGATAGCAACCGAGGGGCACCGGACAGGAAGAAAAGCAGCGACGCCAGAGACCAAAGGGGAGAAGGTACATAGAAAAGAATAGTCCAGCTTTCCTATTCATCCCAACGCTCCGCCGCACAGAGGACATGAAAGGAAACTCTCCATCCTTCGGAAGCCAAGCTTGGGGTGCCCTAAGGAAGACTTACGCCCGGCCGGGACAAAAAGTAGAGAGGGGGCCCAATGGTTCAAAAGGTAAAAATGCCCAGATTTCGGCGTTCCCAACTGCGACAGAAACCAGCCTACTAAAAAACGGGATCTCGGGGTTTCCGGACAACTGATTACGACACGGAGGAGGACTAGAGAGAAGAACAAAGACGGACAAGGAAAGTAAATCCGCCAAAGGCGGACGACGGGTGAAACGCCATCTCACAACACTTAGGGGTAAATAATAGAGAAAAATAGCAGCTCAAGCTGGACGCCCGGCAAATTGCACGGACGAGGGGACGGTAATGGGAAAACAAAAGGAGGGTGGCCGGGATCTCCTGAGGAGAAAGACTTTTCTCCATATCGCCGAAAAATGGGGGTCTGGTGAAGACGGTGGGGGGGGAAACCAATTTTCGTCCATCCCTTGTGTAAGGTAGGGAAAATTTCACACATCGAAATTAAAACCAGGGGCAAAAATTAAATAGAAGGGTCAGAAGGAAGAAGGGTCGCAGCTTCTCAGATTATGGAGTGTCGAATAATAGCGAGAGGGACGGGGGAGGCGTGTGGCCGGAATCGGGGCAAAAGAAAAGAGAGCACTGCCCAGGAAGACTGCAGCCTCATGCTAATTGACGTGTTACTCACTGGGGGGGGGGCAGTCTTTCTTTCGTAGTGTCAGGGGACCAAAAAGGCTGGAAGGTCTAAGGGGGAAGGGCTTCCATCAGCCCTTCTACAGGGCAAGACTTTCCTTCCTAATCTCGGCAACCGAGAAACGCTACTGCTAGGGGGGGGACGGGGGGGAGAGGGGCTAAACATGGAAAGTAACCAGTGGGGGGTCATCCCTCCTTGGTTCTACCCAGGGAAAGCCAATTGACTGAGTCAGCAATGTGGGGGCAGTCGGGGGAGGGCAAGAGGGCAGCAAACAAGGTGTTTATGTGGACGGAAAGGTCAAGCGGAAGACGGCGGAAAAAACCCGACATGCGAAACGGGAAAAACTCGGCAGAACTCTACTAACTCATACAAGCAACTCGCCGGACTATCTTGAAGTGGAGGTCAATGAGGGAGTGGAGAAACACCGGAAGGGGCGGCCTAAGTTGACTTGCTTTGCCGAGGAGAGAGATAATCTTCTCGGGGGGGTCACCCAGAACTGCAACCCGAGGGGAACCTGTGTAGAAGGGCAACACAAAGCGTGTGTCTACCATGGGGGGCGCAATACCGGCCAAGGACAGGCCTAACTACGGGCAAGGAAAAGAGAACCCCGAAAAGAAGGGGGAAGAAAACGCCTGTTAGGGGCAGCAAAAAAAACAAAACCTCCGCAGACTGTTCCAGTACTGTCCATGAGAAATTGGGGCAAAACAAAAAACCATCGGAAGGAAAAAAGCAAACGCCGGGGCAAGGCCAGTTGACGTTGTTACTTCTAAAGGGCGGCTTCCATAACATGGGAGAAGGAAACCAATCTGGGAGTGAGATAACGCCAGGCATCGGGAGCCACAAAACCCAGCAACAAGAAGTGGAAAAAGGAGGCCAAAAGTCAGGGTGGGGTGGGGATTGCGGAAGGCATATCCGCGTGCGGGCGCGGCCAATGGTTTATAGAGACAAAAAAGTAACACCGTCCCTAAAGAGAACAACCAAGGGTCGAGGAAACAAGATACTAGCGCGGCCAATTATCACTCATCCAGTCCTGGGTAAAAGTGAAGGGGGATCGGATAAAAAAGGGAAGAGAGGAACCTCTTTCGGACGCTGTTCTACCTCTGCATGGCAAGAGTCTAAAAGTACACAGCCAACAATTTAAGGATCGGGCAGATAAAAAGGTGTTCCGGAGACAGGGAATAAGAGTCCTTGGCAGGTTTCGCAAAAAATCGAACACGAAGGCACACAAGGAGGGGTCAAGCCTCAGACACCAGGCAAGATATGGCCGACCGCACTATGCTTTACTCAGTCGTCTTCAGCCCCTTTGCGGGCCTCCAACCCGCAAATCAATTAAATGAAAAGAGGGGGGGGCGGAACTGAGGGGGGAGAGAACACCAGTAGAGAACCACCTGAGACATAGACAACCGATTACCTACTTTCAACCTTAGTAAAGAGACATCTCTTTCATTCCCATTTCTACGCCCTCCCGGTTTAAAGGAGGCAAAAAGACAGGGAGAGAGAGAGAAAACAAAGTTTTGAGGTACCCTCCCAGTTCACTACCTCTCAAACAACAAAAAAAAAGGTGTAAACGAAACGGACTGATCAGGAAAAAAGTAACACGGGGGGATCGCCTAAACAACTCCTCCCCTACCCGTAAGAGTCACCTTCTTGACTTACTCTACGGAACCAGAATACAGGGGCCGCCATTGGACTGTAAGAGACGTCAAAGAAGAATGGGAAGAAGGGAACGAAATACGCTTCTTTGTCCCTAGAGGGAATCGGAAACGAGGCCTAGAGAGGTAAAGGGAGAGATAGGCTTGAACCTATGGACCGTAGTGAAACAGAACTATGATCAAGCGGGATGGTGCGGAATCCCAGGGTTAAGTGGGGGTACCAATCGTTGAGATGGCCGCAGTGGGCCTTATACTCTAAATCAAAAAAAGGATAAGAGAAAGAGAAAGCCCATAACGTCATGCTAAAGGGGGAACAACAAACGGGACGAGGGCAGCAAATATCACCGGGAATGACCCTCTGGAAAAGGGTAAATCAATGAGTAAAAGCTTGAGCGACCGGGATACGAGAATACCAAAAAAAAACGAGGAAGGTACTCTAGACACGAAAAGCTCGAGTGTCCAGAGAAGGGCGTCCCTTCTGTACCTCGTCTTCCATTTCACGGGATGCCAAGAAAGGGGACCAGGCCAGCCAGGTACTGTCAAGAATGTGATATATACTTGTAGGGGTGCAAGGGGGGAAGAAAGGTCGGATCATGGACAACCGGGGAACCGGCCTTAGGTGTTACTTCTCCGGAAGCACGCGGCAGGCCCGGCAAACGGGGGGAAGGCAGCAGGGGAAGGGAGAGGGGGAAAATCTATACTGCGGGAGTGCCAGCAGCCTCCCTATAGTTCTACACCACCTAAAAAAAGTTACCTCGGTCGGCGGGATAAGGAAAAAAAGCAGGGAAGAGGAATGCCCGGCTGAGGGGGAGGTAAGGGAACCGGGGGGGGAAAATAACAGACCGTAGGTTCAAAAAAAAGGGGTGTCAGCACTCTCCCTAATACCCCGGATAGGCTGACCTTCGTTCAAAATCGTTGGCGTTCGCTGGGAATCGTGGAACTCAAAGCAAAGAATGGCGACTACGACTAAACGAGGACTAGTTAAGAGAATGAGAAAAAGACGGAAGGGGTCCGAGGTGTGCAGGGGAGTGGTATAAAAACGGCACTGCCGTACTCAAAGCGAGAACCTACAGGGTGCGAACGGGGGAAAACGAAGCTGGAGATCACTCTGAATGAGGTTACCCGGCGTGTAATGGAACTTGAAGATGGGGCCGGGGCACGGGCTCGGAAAAGGGGGTGTGCTCCGTACTCGGGTGCTGAGGGAACGGGAAAAGAAGCAGGGGGCCGGCTGATTACATGAAGAGGATGATGGACGCGAAGGAGGACACAGGGGACCGAACATAGACCACACGAATAGGATGGGAGC
>Ga0179593_1599899_pt1 | contig 22212 bp, 36 predicted proteins | sample CZODoug2_1_08_16_FD_185931 | JGI IMG/M metagenome (GOLD analysis project Ga0179593, IMG submission 185931) | Vadose zone soil fungal communities from Angelo Coast Range Reserve, California, USA - CZODoug2_1_08_16fungal (PacBio error correction) | ecosystem: Environmental > Terrestrial > Soil >...
AAAAGAAGGAGTTGGGGGTAGGTGTTTATGAGGGGGAGTTTGTAGGAGGAACCGCCTTCTTCCTGTAACCTTGGGGGGGGATGGCTGGGGTCTCCTGAAAGAGCCAACCTGCAGTGAAAAGACAAAGGAAAACATATCAGCCCAGCAAAGGCGAAGCGATTTAACAAAAATTCCAATGGCAATTTGCAAGTTAGTAACAAGATATTTGAATAAAAAAACCCATTATGTGGATTCAAAACTTAAAGAGGGAGAATCAAGCAAGAAGCACAACTCATCGAATGCTAGCCCTGAAGCAGACAAAAAAGACTACGTGGAAGAGAATCGGTAACAGGGGGGATATAGGCGATCGTAACGGACCTTCCAGCCTCCAAGAATGAAAAATCCTTGCGACACGCGTTCGGTCGGCAAGGGGTCGCCCACCTACAAAAAAATTTCGAACCCAAAAAAACTCATGGGAGACTTAGAAAACCCTGAAAGGGGGGGACAAAGACGATAAAAAAATGCTCCGCAATTCTCAGGAACACCGGTATCACAAAAATGCATGCGCAGTGGTGAGAGCAAATGGAAAAAAAGTTGAAGAAGTTAAGGTGGCACTACGGGGAAGAAGGAAAAAAGCGCATGAAAGATTTTAGGAAGGATATCAATAAAGGGAGAGACAGGCCTAAAAGAATCCTCCCTGAAAAAGAAAGGTCGGGAATGCCAAAGGCTAGGAAAAGGGGGAAGCCAGTATAGTCAAGGACCATGGAAGTAGGCGGGAGGAGGGGTTGTCACCAAAGAAAGCTTGATCAGACCGAAGGCACATGCGTTTCGGCGGACCAAAAAATTGTGGTTCAGAATGACTAAAACACGAAAAAAGGAGGGGGGAGGTCGGTGAAGAGGGAAATGTGAGGCCTTCCGGAAGAGAGCTGAGTTGGGAGGAACTTTTTGAAAGGCGGCGGGTCCAGGGGGGATGAGAGGTCTTGGTCCGGGCGGAGGGAGATTTGGAAAAAAACAAGGGCTGGGGAAAAAGAAAGCAGAGGAAGAAAAGGGTACCTCCAAAAGGAAGCAGGAACGATAATCAGCACTCATAACAAGCCGGTTGAATGCCTGGAATAAGTAATCCAGTAAAAAGGCCCGATCCCTGCATAATATTGGACGAGAATCGAAGCATCCGGCAAATGGGACAATTTCAAAACATTACAAGGAAACGGGGGATGGCGATTAAAGACAGTTACGGGGGACTACAAGAGGGGAAGAGTCCTTAACGTTTACGACATGCGATGAAAAAACAGGGGCAAAGATGGCGACGCCTGTGTTCTCGATAACGCCAGGTCCTGAAGCGAAGTGAGTGAGAACTGATAGGGTTCAGTTATGGGGGGAAATAAAGTTCAACACCGTGTAAAAGCGATCTCAAGTGTTACCCGACCGCCCGTTTGGAGGAGACAGTTGGGGAGGATACCAAAGGATGAAACGGAAGGTTTTCAATTGCTGGTGTGGACGGAAGGAAACCGATCGGTTCCCGCAGAGACAAGTACTGGAAAACGTCTCGCCGCTGACCGCGTTCGCCGCGGCTGGCAAAGAAACTATGGAAGAAGGCTCTAGGAAAATAGTATCTATTCCACGTTTGAGTGAGGGGGGAATGGTGAGATGCATAAACACATTATCTAGAAACATTTACCGAAAAGGGAAAAAGGGGTGATATCAAGAATCAAGGAAGGATTCCGCGAGGTCGTCAAAGGGAGAAATAGACGGTGGGGGGGTTTCCACCTTCAACCAGAACAGATTTCTTACTAAGAAGAAACAAGGAGGAATTGGAGAAGGGGGGGGTACATTCTGAGAAAGAAAAGGCTCCTAGTCAGGGCCAAAGCGGGACTTTCAACTTCAGAACGTCCAGTGGGAGAGAAAGCGCAGCACTGGAATGGGAAGACAGCGCTTCAATAATGGCGGGAAAGACTTTTCAGAAGCTTCAGACAGAGGCGCTGGCGCCCGAAGGACCCATTGAATCGAGAGTTTGTGGGGGAGGCTGGGCAAAGGGGGGAGTGAGGGTCCTACCGCGGGGAGTTGTCAATGGATGGCGAACTGGGAATCTGCGGTGGGTAAGATCCATAGTGAGGATGGAGGGAAAAGGTCGCTCGTAAGCCTGCGTGTGTGGTCGCAGAAGGGAGAGCCGAAACACGATCCAGATGGAGGAAAAAACGCGCGCCCTCGCCTGGAGGGGAGAACCAGAGACCAAAGCCGAATTCTGTAAAGATCCTTCAAGATCGTCGACGTAAGATACGGAGGAAGACTGGGAAGCACCAACATAGGCATACCGATCCTATTAAGAATATAGGACCTGCCATTTTCAGGGGTCATGAGACGGTGCCGACCATGAATCACGAAAAGGGAGTTGGCGATGCCGAAACCAAAAGGAAAACAGAAGCTAACAGCGGAAAAAAGAGGCACTCAGTGTCAGTAGGGGCACACGAAGCCGGCATATGCGCCAAGGCAAGGGGGTCGTTTGTTCAGAATAGTCAAAAACCCCAGCGAACGGAATGAGGAATCGGGAAAAAAGGGGCAATGTTAGGAGCGCGGATGGAAGAGGATGTGCGCAAGAATCAATGTTTTGAAAAAAAACCGAAGCAAAATCCTGTCAAACGGACTGAAAATGGCCGCCGACCGACGGGGGGAAAAGGAAAAAAGCCAAACCCCGGCAAAGAATGGAATCGCGTTCTACCCAAAAGGAGACCACACGCGAAATTCAGGACGATCAGAAGTAAAAAAAGGCAGTATTGGGGGACCGGGAAAGAGAGGGGAGACCCTGTAGGGTGGTCTCGGGGAGAAGGGGTTTGTAGGGAGGGGGAGGGAATGACCTAGCCACCCTTCGCGATCGCTCGCAGGTAGACCGAAGGGGGATTTTGGTGTAAAAAGAAAAAGATTGGGGTGTCTTTCTTGCAGCCTCTTTCCAGAAGAGGTTTTTTCCCCAGGTCCGCGAGCTGAACCGAGAAAAGGGGGAACGAATAAGGGGCGCAGCCGGTCCCCATAAAAAAATAGGGACCCTGGAGAGTCGAGGGAAACACGGTCGAATCGCCGCCAGCTGGAGATAGGAGAAGACTGGCAAAAAATTCACAAAGGGAGAAGAAAACGTCTCTACTGCCCAATAGGATTTGTAGAGAGGGCCATCGTCCAGTCAAGGGGAGGCTGCGGCACATAGGTCGAGGTTCGGAGAAGGTCGAGCACTGGAAAGCGTCTTCCGGCATTGAATAGGGGTAAGCCCATTCCCGTGGTTGGCTACCGGCTCAAAGAAGTTCTCCGAAGGGAGAACAGGAAAAGGGGGTAGCGTTAAAAGAGAGATTTCGACAGCCGCGAGGCGAAAATGCGGAAACCTTCTCGCCTTCAGAGGGGAAGGTATGGCCTGGTTCGCGCTGGGAGCAGAAAAGGAGGGTTGGTGCATGCAAGAGCAAGGTTAAGCGACGAAAGAAGCAAGACAGTCGGGTAAAGGTCCGCAGCGGCGAGAGGACGGCCAGAGGAGGCGCTTCGCTGTTAGGCAATGTAAAAAAGCAGTGGGCCCCGCTTGCAAAATCATGAGCGCGAAAAGGGGGTCAGACGCAGGTCGCCTTGGCGAAGAAAGAACAAATCACCATAAAAAGGAAAAAGGGGGGAGGTACGTGTGAACGGGGAGGGTACCGAACCTCATTGGTGAGGGTTTGGGTCAGTGAGGGGGCGATCATGCGGGTGCAAGTGAGACACAGGATTCCAAACAGTCAAGGACGGGAGTTATGGATCTCTACAAAAAAGAAGGAAGGGAGGAGATAGATCCCGCGAAGCTCCTACGGCAAAGAATGGCTGCAGCAAAGCACTCTGAAAAGGAACGATCGCGAGCAAACCAGCCCAAGCATCGTTGTTAATCTGCGAAAACAAAGAAAAGGGAAGGGCTACAACTATGTGGGGCAGAATCGCGCCAAAACGGAGAACCTTTTTTCGCGCAAGCGCTGAGGACGGCAATGGTGAAGGGCCGGACAAATTCTCAAGGCGAAACTCCTGCGATAGTCAGGGGGGAAAACCTGTCTCTGGGGGGTGGTGGGGGGTCCCAGGGGGGGGGTCGTCGTGGTCATAAAGGATGGTTGGTGGTGTGCGGGGGGGAGAGGCAACAGACCCTAACACTGGACCTGGTCGCCATCGATGACCCCAGGCACCTTAAGGGGGGACTAAGTACGATCCTCACTGAACATCTTTCGGGATACTGATGGAAAAAGAATTACCCGTTAGGACAATGAACACCTTATTAGGAGAGGAAGGGAAATAGCGGATACACAAAGAAAGGGGCGCGACCCTAGAACATACAAGCACATACGCCAGTACCACGGCAGAGCATGCCTCCGATCGTTAAGAGTTCGCCTATTGGACCTTACAAGGGCATTTAACTATTCCGCAGCGAATACAAAGGTCCTTACGAGGCGTGGTGAGCGACATGGAATTCGAACCGTCGTGAAGAGAGTTGTACTCCGTGCTGGGAGAAGAAAGGTATCTGTCTAGAATTTCACAATCGTAAAGGCTGGGTATTGCGTCAAAGGAATTCGGGGCCAAGTGCGCGAGCGGCAGCGCCGGGCTTTCAAAATAACCGGGGGTATCCTCACTAAGATGAGAAGAAAGGGACATCAGCAGAAAATCGGGACTAGAAACACCAATCCCCTCTTAGGCTTCGACCGGCGGGGTTACGCGCAGGGTGCCGGAGCTTAGAAAGAAAGAGAAGAGACCTCGGGCCCTGGGGACTGAGCAAATTCGAAAGGCTTCGAAATCGTCGGGAAGCAGCACTCAGGGACGGCCCAATCGACTTGATCTTAGAAAAGGTTTTCTGGGGGGAGCCTGCGAGACGCCTGATATCGCTCAAGGAGAGGACAGTGGATGAGCTCGGGGGTAGCTGAAGGGGAGAAGGAACTACATGTCTCCAGCGCCGGTCTTTCACCCTGAAGAGAAGCCGAAGGTCAGCGGGGGGAAGTACCCGGACAAAAGTCCAAAAATGCAAAGGGATCTCGGGGTTCAGGGAAAAATGAAAAAAGGGCGATGATAAATTATCGCGGGGAGAAAAACATGTCCTTAGGCGGATGAAATTTAATGAGAGCTTCGCGCTCTGCCGAAAACCTCGGCTTAGAAAAAGGAATGGTCCATGACCCAAAGAACACGCACTAACAGCATCCTATTACTCTCCAAAGAAATCTCGGGAGGAGGAAGGCTTGTGGGAGGGAAGAAATTCGAATATCGAGGACGCATATTCATCGAAAGACTTTTTTTCTATGGGTTGAGCAGGGCCGCGGGGAGACTCCGGAGGGACGACAGCCGGAGTCTTTTGAGAACCCGATTCCGGCCTTCTACACAAAGTCTTGATTGCTGGAAAATTGCTGCAAGGAGGCGAGAGGAGAAAAAGTAGATCGGAAACTCCACGGAAGGTCGCCGAATGAACCGAGGTTCGAATTTTCAGGAAGAGAGATAGTAGAGAAGACCCAACTCGAGAGGGGGGGTCTTCAAAAGAACCTTAAAATCGAGTACACTGTAGGGGGAAAAAAGGTTCGAAGCGCTCTATTGACCATTTAAAAGATTTGCAAGTAGAACCAAGCAAGGAAAAGGAGGAATGACCCACCGCCGGGACTGGCAAAAAGGGAACACTTAAAACTTTGCTCCTAGCGGGGAAGACATTTCCAAGTGGGTTTTCGCAATAACATCGGGTTTCTGGTCGAAAGGGTGAACCATGGCTCTGAGAACCTGTGAACGAAATCAAAAAAAAAGAAAGACATGAGGTAAGAGAAAAGCCGTTCGAGAAATGTCTGCTAGGATTGGGGGGGGATGCGCGAACCATGATTAAAACAGCAACACAGCAAAACGCGTGGAAGCAGGGGACCGAAGAGATTGCAAATCGGGGAGACTTGCGGATCGCGTGGCTACAACGTAAAGTCAGTGGCAAACGGGGGAGTGGGAGGGAGGGGGAAAGGGAGGGGGGAGAAGGGGGGAGACAGAGGGGGGGGAAGGAGTGTAATCGATCTTGACAGTTGTTCTCTGACCTATGCGAGAAGGAATTGGGGCGAAACCGCCACCATCCGGAGGGGAACAATCTCCGATCTGGAAAAAAGTCTACGAAACGGCAAGGAATGGCGGGGATAATTGATGGAAAAGAAGATTCATTTCTTCATATTGGGAGACTTTACGGATATTCGGCAAGAAAGTAAGAAAGAGTTTACTTTGGCCCGGAGTTGGAAAGACCGTAAGAGAATGCAAAAGGATTACAGGGTTGTTCAGAAATCCGAGCGCTTGGCTCGCGAGCGGTAATCTGCGACTGTGAATCGTTCAAAAAAGAGGAGTTCCTTTACATGGCAAGGGGGTGAAAGGGGAAAAAATTCTTTGCGGCTCATTCCGAAGGAACAAGTATTAATGGGCGAGGTTAGGATCCTAGGTTGGATAAGGCTGGAAAGGGGAGGGAAAAAAGGGTACGCCTCCTTGGGAAGTACTATTCTCCGATTGGACAAATGCGGCAAACTCTTTGGCCGGAAAAAGAATGTGTTACGTGCTCGACTGGAAGGCGCGACGCCTGCAGTAGGGGGAACATCGAAGACGCCCGGAAAGAAAATAAAAACAGCTGGACGCCGAAGGAAAAGAAACGAAACAACAACACGCGCATCAGCTTCCGGAAGCCCGAAGAGAAAGAGAAGGATACTGGCTCTATTTGTTCGGGAGGGAGCCGGCAGTAACTAACTGGGCGGCATCAAACAAGGGAAACATCAGGGACAAGGGTGTTGGGGAAACAATGCGCAGAAAAAAGGAAAGGTACATATTGCATGCAGGAAACACTATACAGGGCGGAAGAGGTTACTACAGAATAACTTTGTGCATAAGGGAAAGAGCCGCGGCAACAGGGAACCATGGGCGCGCTTTCACCGAAGGGAGAAATACCCAACGGGCGGGTAGAAGTAATGCCAGAGGGGGGGGGGGAAAATGAACGAAATTTTGAATTCGCTGAAGGAGAAGGCAGCATGCAGAGGGATATCAAAGTGAAGGGTCACGGGAGATTGTGTGGGATCAGTAAAGGCCTTAAGGTGTGGGCGGGGCCCAATAGAGGTTGGCGGAGGAGAGAGGGTTGGAAGGGGCTAAGAATGGGTAAGCGAAAGGGAACTCTTGTCGCAAGGTACAGGAGCGACGGGAAGTCGGATCCGACGCTCTAAGACCGGAGAGTCTGGTCTTTGGAAAGGGCCTAGCAGGCGTTGGACAAGGGGGAAAAAGAAATGAGGGAGAAGGGAGAAACTGGGGGATTGAGAAAAATCGGCGAACTTTTGCAATGCACGAAAAGGTGGGTGGGGGGAATGCTGGCGCTGGGAGGGACGATAAGGCTCATTTATTCTTCTGGGGGAGGAGAACCAAATCGCAATGGAGAATCATCGGAAGGAAAAGAAAAAAAACGCCTCCAACATCAAAGCAATTAAAAAAATAGAGAGAGAAAAAACAAACGGATAAAAGAGAAGAGATAGCGGAAGAGTAATGGAGGGGGGATAGGGGGGCATGTTGGAGCTGAGCACTGGGGGAAAAAGAATGGTATGCGTCGTTTCAAGACATGAAACCTGCAGGGGGGGGAAACTCATCTACTTATCAGTGCAAACGAAAGCTAAGCGGGACACAAATTCCCAAGGTTGCAAAAAGTGGGCAAAGTCGAGAGTGGGAAAAAAGGAAGAGAATTGAAAACTGAAACCATTAGTAACTCTCTACTAGAAAAGCAAAAAGAGGCCCAACGCATCGGGAATGCGAGCCCTGAAAAAGAAAGCTTGAAAAACCTATCTCACGGGAAAAAAAATACGGGGGGGTGGTGGGGGGGGGGGGGGGGGGGGGGGGGGGGTATGGGAAAAAAAAGCACTTAACGCAAGAGTACAGGGGTGGGGGGGGGGGGGGGGGTTCTAAGGTAGCATACCTTTCATCAGGATTAAAAAAAACCTCAGAGAAGAAATCACACACTGGGTAAAAAAAAAAAACAAGAAAACAGACGGACTTAACCACTAAGAGATAGACCACCTTTACTCTCCCTCTCATTGCTGGACATACAAAGAGAACGAATGTCACAAATTTTTCAAGGGTAAGGGAAAAAAAAAGTTGGGCACCAGGTGAATCTGCCTCTGCGGTGGGGGGGGGGAAAAGAGCAGAAGCGCGCTGCGGGAATGAAGTTGGCGTCTCGAGGGGTACGTATGAAAACTGGGGAAGTCCGGTAGAGGTTCAAAAGGGAATGCAGTGCTGGAAGTCCCCTGCGGAAGAGGGAGGGTCAAAAGATGCTTCGCCCAAAAGGGGAATGGGGACTGGTCCGCCATTGATGGCACGACTCAGTCTTGTGAAGGAAAAAATCGGAAACACAATGAGTAAAGAGATGGCGTGACACCTTGATGGGCGTTCGATTAACGGGAGGCTTTGACTGAACGGCGTCCAGTGCCGGGGGTTGAGACGGGTGGCCAGTTCGTCGTCAGAAAAAAGGGCTAAGGGGCGATCGCGAATAGGACTCGTACACCACCGGGGGACGCAGAAAAGAAAGTCGAAGCCCTACATACATACGGGAAAGGGGGAAGAACGAATCCCTGTCAACCAGTAGATCGCAATTGGAGTTAAATGTGGGCAGAAAGACCGGAAGTGAAGGCAAATTTCAATGGGGGGGACGGAAATGAAAGGGGTTGCGAGTCAAGTCTCTTGACCGAGCATAGTTGAGAGTCCTCGTGGAAATGCAAGAAAATGCATGTCTCGCTGGTGGACCAGAAGCAAACACGGCCGATTGGGGGGAAGAGGAAGATTCTAAGGGCCGGGAGGTGTGAGAAAAAACCCGGACATATTTTGCAGGAAAATTTCCTGAATTATAAGCACAGTTGGCTAGCAGTGGAGAGACCAGAGTGAGAGAGGAGGTGGTCTCGCATTGTGGTGGGAGGGACAAGCGCGCCAGGCCAGAAAAGTAAAAAGGAGATCCGGTCCCTTGGAACGGAGGGAATAAGGTCCGCTGGACAAGGCGGACGAAATCTCTCTGAGGGGTGACAATAGGAGATAAAACGTGTGATGGAGGCAGGGGTCAGGGAGCCAAAAGTAATCGAGGCGAACATTTAAGCCGGAACACGGCTTGACCTCGTCAAGAATGTTCTCACGGCGTGAGGGAAGTGTTGCATAGAGCCACGTTCCAAAAACAAGAGGGAAATGTTTAAGCAGAAAGCCGGGAAAAGAGTAATTGCGCAATTGGTGGCGGATTAGGAAAAGGAAGAAGCTACCATGAAGGAAAAAGGGGACCAGGGTGGCTAGGGGAAGCAAAAGCGTCAAAAGTGAGTGGACCGCGACCGTAAACATGGTCCGAAAAGGAAGGGGGTTTGTCGGTTAAAAGGGGAAAAGCAAGTCCCTCGAGCAAGGGAGCATGGGCCCGAAGGACTAAGGAAGAGAGTTTGTTCTTTCAGACGGGGCAGGGGGGGAGTCATATTTAAACGGCGAGGACCGAGGGAATGGGATGGAGAAAGGGAAAAAGAATCTCGTGGGGGGGAATCAAGTTATACAATGAATGCAAGCTGCCTAAAGTTCAGCAAATCCGAGATGCGGAGGGCAGTAGCGCTCGGCCTCAAAAAAAGAAAAAGAGCAGGCGTAGCAGACCCTGCTCTCGTCTTCGCAGGAAAAACACCCCTCGCCAAGCCTGCATGCAGAGCCGCGCGCAGATCTTAGAAGAAAAGAAAAGAAAGCACAAGCGCAAAGCCGCCGAAGAGGGCTGTCGATCTTCCTGAATGGTCCCCCACGTGGGGGTGGATCTCCATGCAGAGAAGCGACAGAGCTTAGGCGAGCGCGAGTATAACGAAAAGGGAAAGGACGACGTGCAGTCAATTCTGTGCGGGGTCGCCCGAGTCATTCCTACAGACGCCGCTCACTCCACAAGAGGGTTGGCGAACGAGTCCACGGGTAAGGGCAAAAGAAATGGAATGAGGCGGCTCTTGCCAGGGAAAGGGGAAAGCTCTGGCTGAGACTAAAAAAAATCCATCTGTTGTAAAAGAGCAAGAAAGAGGGGAAAAAAATAAATCAAAATGTGTGCGCCGAAGATGGAAGGATTCCGGCTCTCGCGATCCGCGGGCTCCCTCCAGAAAAGGATATGAATCAGTAGTGGACGTTCATAATTGGTGGAAAGGGGGAAAGACGAAGTCGAAGCACATTCGGGGGCGCAGAAGAGTTACTCAAAAGAATGTGTCTGAAATGGAAAGGAGGAGCCCGCCACCTGAAAAGCTATCAAAAATACAGCAGCAGGGAGTGGTTTTTGCGCAGACCAAGCTGGGGCTGCAGCCTGCGTGCCAGCAGAAGAGAGCAATGGTCCAGACAACCGTCCTCCTTCAGGAGACTCTCACTCGACATCCTTGGGGGGCAAAACGCCGAAAAGATCGACGACATTTTTCCCGTGGAAAAGAGGAGGAAATTTCGCCGATACTCCGGCCATTCAGAACAGATGGAAAAACTGGGACCTTCAGTCTGGCGACTCAAGAGGCAATCGTGTAAGAAAAAAGTGGGAGAGTCCATATCCAGTTTGGAGAAGCCATTTCTGCTTGTCAAGGTAGGGTTCGAGAAGCGCAGGACCTGAACTTTTTCGGGCGGGGGGAAGGGCGTGATTTTCCTGTGAGTCATCATACCCTTGGAGGGGGGAGGGGGATCAACTATACTTTGAATGGTTGGGCCGAGGTAGACCGTTAAGGAAGAAAGCCAGGGGGAAGAGGATCTTGAGGGAAGTGGATGGGAAAAGCACGTATGAGGAGAGACAGGGGCGGCCAGTCGAGGAGAGGAAGGGATTGGTGTCCTGTTTCGTCAGAAGGTCGACCGGTGCAAGAAAACGCGGAGGGGGCGGGGTGGAGTGGACAGCATGTCCGAACGAGACCCTACAGTCGGACGACCGGGAAAAGGCAAGACGGCGGACAGGCGAAGGCAAAAGAAGGGGAGAGGGGAGCACGGGGGAAAGAGCAGCTTACCCACAAATAGAAAGCGGCGCGAACTCCGGAAGGTCGCTTTGGCCCGGAAAGACCGAGCAAAAATTAGCGACCATCACGGAAGATTGACAGTTGCAGGTGGTCTGAAAAGTGACGCGCTTGGGGGGAAGAATTGGCTCGCGGCATGGGAAGCCTAGCGGTGCCGTCGATGAGGGATCCCTCGGGAGCAGGAAGAAAATGAATCTCAACAACGGAGGGGAGGGAATAGATCCTCGACAAAAGGTAATTTTCTTCTCATCGCCATGGGAAATTGCCCATAGGAGAACGAATCAGCAAAGGAAGACGAAGACCAAGCGGTCCGTCATCCGGGCGTACAAGTGGAATAACCAAGGTCTACAACATGCAGGAGGGAGAAAAAGAGAAGGGTCCTGCAGGGAGAAAATAACCAGTGGGGTTTCAGAGGGGACGAAGGAGAAGTCAGGTTCAGATGGCAAAATGGAGAAGGGGATGAACAAGGTTCCATCGAGAAAGTGACGACTTATAGAAGTTAAAGTAAATACGAGGGGGACTGTCGGGACCAGGGGGATGAAAAGGAAAATCCCGTTTTTTCGGCACCGGGGAAGGAAGAGATGAAAAAACCCATTCGAAAAGTGACGGGAAGGAGAGGGCCGAGAAACTTGCGGCGGAACGGAGTCGAGGCTTTTCTCATCAATTAGGAAAGGGGGCTGGCTTATGGGGCCGGGGAAACTGCTTAACCACAGGGAGAAAGCTAGTAGGAGCGCATCGAGCCACGAAGGAGAGAACCCGCGCATCGGAGAAGAAACCCGAACATGACCTCGCTAAAAAACTCCGATCTCTACATAAATAATGTGTCAGCCGAAGAAGGGGAAAAAAGGGAAGAAGGCCTCCTCAGGCAATACATCTTTCAACTTTAGCGGTACCGACCCTGGAAGGGGTCTTAACGTTTCATCCGGGCTTCTGGGAGGGAAAAACCGTATCATCTTATGATACGGAAAAGACTGAATAGACGATCTTAATGTCGGAAAGAAGGAGGTTCGAAACCAATGTGCGCGAAGAGGAGACGTCGTTTCAGCTAAGAGCATGAGGGAAGCAAAAAGACTGTCACTCGCCAAAACTGGTCTGGGGGGGTCGACCTCCTGGCTGCGGCTCGCATAAAGCAGGAGAGGGGGTACCGGCGCTCATAAGAAAGAAGAAACACCTTCTTCTAATCCTAGGGGGAGGAAAAGGCCCCCTCTAAAGGTTCTTCTAACTCGGGAGGGGAACCACCTGAACGGCCACAGAAGGGGGGAGGGCATCGCGGTTTGGCCGGGAGAGGGGAGAACAATTCGCGAGCTCCTTGGCTTAACGTCAGAAGGAATTAGTCCGTTGGACAGAGGGAAGGGGAGTAAAAACGCTTGCCTGGACGCAACAGAAAAAAGGGGCCATCTCGCGAGGGTGGGGGAACTCGCAGCCGAGGCACCCTGGACTAGAGGAGAAAAAGGCGGCGAATGGGAGCGGCGGAGGAAAGGGATTGGCGACCTTCCACAGGGGAAGAACGCCTGTGTCTGGAATAGGGTCTAGATCTCGCCTAGCCAGAAGATATCCTGGGGGGGACTGCCACATGCCATGCCTCCTATACTCTCAAAGAACTCTATTCGGCGATTGGGAAGAAGGGGGGGCTAAGTTCGTCAGGGGAGCGGGGGAAAAGTCAAAAGATCTTCTCTCCACTTATCTTCAAGCATTCTACTGGGGGGAACTGAAGCCGCTGGGAGAGAAATGGGGAAAGAGCCTGCAACTGGGGAGACTGAACTGGTTGTGCCTTAAAAAGAGAAAACGCCTTCGTGGGTCGACCCTGGAGAAGCGTGATTACTTGTCATCGGGGGGGGAAAGCTGACTAACTATATCTTCCAAGAGGAATAAGGCTCTATCACGGAAAGAAGAGTTTCCAAAGAAAAAGTTCGAAAGACATTCTAGACAGAAAGAAAGACCAAGGAAGGAAGGGGAGTAGGAGAATGAGCCCTTGAGCTCTTAAAGCTTCGGGAAAAGGGGGGGCCGTACCACTGGGTCTTGGGAAAGAAGGAAGTTAAAGTTTAAATTGCTTGCTCGGGTTAGCTTGACGAGGCAGGAGAAATAAAAACGCCGTCTGGGCCAAAAGGGGGGGGCGGGTCTTGTCTCCGATGCAAACTTGTCCTCCAAGGACGAACGCGGGAGGCAAAATGTGAAAAAAGACCGGGGTTCTGGTGAGGAATGGGCTGAGAAAAAACGGGGAAAGAATCAACGAAAAGGAATACTAGGCATGAACGAAGGAATAAGGTGACGTAATGCTGCGTGGTAATGTGGAGAAGGAAAAGAAGGTGAAGAGGAGCGAACCCTGTCCACATCACCAGCGAAAAAAGAGGGACTCTATCATAGTGAGAAAGATAGCTCGTATGCACTTTCGGAGACTCCTTTAGACCGGCGAACGATAGGGACAGAGGTGAAAGGGGGGGCTTTGGATTGCGTCCTGCTGAATTGCGGTAACCAAAGAGAAGAAAGATCCACGCGCACTGTTTTCAATCTTCACATGATGGGGGCGGATATTCAGGTGAAGCGCTGTCCGGGAACATAGCGCGGGGGGGGGGAAGAAAAAAGATAGAAGAGGAAGCATATATCAATCGGAAGGGATGGGAAAAAGTGGGAAGCGCGATCACCCTCAGACATGAAGCGCGTCGCCACGAAATTCTCCCTAGCGCTTGCATCGAAAAAGAAGGAAAGCCAACCGTTCTTTTCCGTGCATGGGGAAGTTGGACTTATTGAAGAACGATTCTTCCCAAAAGGAAGTCCGGTGAAGGCTTCACAAAAGGGAACAGTCTTGCAGTTATGGCGTCGACGATGACTCTCGCCCTGGAAAAAAGTAAAAGAAGGATGAGACTACTCTCGGATCAAAAAAAGGTAGCCAGTCAACTCTACTGACGAAAAGGACAACAAGAAGCAAGCCGTCTTCAAAGCCATAAAGGAATGAAAAAAGGAACGCATGTCCGGAAGGAACTCAACGGTAAATAGGGGAAAAAAAGGGGGGGCCAGGTTGTTCTGTCATTAAAGGGAAGAAAGAAGAAAGCGCTCTCAGCAACCGTGCCGCATTCTTGGGAAACAATCCTCACAAAGAAAAGGAAAGTTCAAGAATGCCTGGGGTCAGAAAAGGGGCAATTTAATTTAGTCCTTGGGGCATAAGGAAAAAAATCGATGCAAAAAAGGGATACGGCGATTTGCTCTCAAGGGTCCGAGCTCTCTAAAATACGAACTTGCGAGCAAGATTCAAATAACGCAGTGAAAGGGGGAAAAAAAGGAGGAAATGAAGTCGCTTGCAGTAATTTATACGTGGCTAAGAGGGAAGGTTAATTTAAGCATTGGGAGGAATTGTTTGGAGATACGGGGAAGAGGGGGAGGTAAGGGGAACACTAGGAGTGTGTGGCAGGTAAGGAAAAGGGGGGCTAATCCTTGTAAAGGATGCAGACGGGCGAGGAGGAAGTGCTGTGCGAAGGCAGTCGTCTCCGGGAGCTCGACACATGGCTACCGATCTGATCATTTCCACGGTAGCTTGCAAGGGGGAGTTCGGAGGCCTCGCATTCTGCTGAGGAAAGGGGGGGGAAGCGGTGCTGAAGGAAAGGGTATAATGGAGGAGAAGAAAGAGACGGGAAAATGCACTATTGGCAAAATTGGGAGGGGGGAAAAAGAACTGATAGTGGACTTCGGGAAGAGAGGATTGAGTCGGAAACCAGGAGAACACTCCAGCCAAAGAAATAATCAGGGAAAGAGGGAGACTCCACCCAGGGCCTCCACCAAGAAGAAACTCGGAGAACACCAACCACGGAGGCGAAAGAGAGAGGGTGCTAAAGGGTGAGTGAGCTTTTTTCAAGTTGGGGGTTGGAGAGCAATTGTGACCGAGAATTCTGTACAGGGGGATGAGGGCTCCTCGGCAAAAAATGCAGGGGGGGGGGGGAAAAGACTCAAAAGAGAAGGCAAAGAAAGAAGAGCGAAGGGGTCACAAAGTCAAAATTTTACAGGTCTCGAGGAAGGAAAGAATTTGGAGAATCCCTTCTCATTCAAAGAGAAGAGAATCAGGAGGCAAAAACGATCGAATGAAGGAAAAGAAGAGCAAAATGAATCTAAAGGCAGAGGCCTTTGCCAGGTGGGGGCTGTAGAAAGAAACGACCCCGTCGCAGAATCTTACTCTTGCGAAAAAAGCGTTCGGGGGAAAAATCCAAGGATTAGCAAAAAAAAAGTAGAAGAAACAAAGGAGGGGGAGAACCTTAATAACCTAAGACGAAAAGCTACAGGAGAGAACCACAGAAGGACCGCAAAGCTCAATGAAAACAGGGGTATCCAAGGGATGAAGGTATCAGTACTCCAAGCGATGTACCAAAAAGGAGGGGTGGACATTGGACACTAGGGGACGGGAAAAAGTGAGGAAAGCACGCTTATTTTTAGAGATAAAAACGAAAACCAGCGTTTCAAAAGTGTGCCGCGCGCGGGGGAAAACCAAGAAGGTTAAAACCTTAATGTAAGCACGAGGGAACATGCTGCATAGGAGGGGAAAGGACGCGGGAGAGTGCGGCATGGGGGGGGGGGAAAAAAAAAAAAAAGGCTTCCAATGCAAAGATGCCGGCTCAGGTCCTCATTGTGGGGAAAAGTTCTGTACTGAGAGAACGGGAAAAATAGGGACGGGGATTGTCTTTCCTAATTGAGGGCTTAAGAAGAAAACGGGAGTTTGGGGGGAAAAGGGGTTGGGTAGGGAGAGCGGAGGGCTTGCGGTGTGGGAAATTGCCAGGTGTGTTGTAAGTTCTTCTTCTGTTGCATCAGGGGGAAGGTGGGGCGATCGCAAGGGGGAGAAAGGAACTCGGGCCACCTGTGCCTGCAGCGGAGAGAAAGGTAGAACATAAATAAGAGTGGAGAACTTTGGGAAAGGGCAAAATTAGCCCTCCCGGCATCCTACTTGGGGCGGAATGAAAATCAATCCGTCTTTTCAAAATGGAGGAATGGGAAGGGAAAGAAGAACGGTTTGGGGGGGGGGGGGAGGGACTTAGTGACCAAAGAGGGGTTCTGATCGCGCTAAGGGTCCTTGGGGGGACTACTCCGCAAAACAGAAAGACTTGCGACAGTGAAAACATCCATGGCAATCAACGAGAAGGGAGACTTCCGGAGGAGAAGTGCCGAGTGGTTTGATATTTGACAAGGGGGATTTTCCCTTACAGAGTCACGTTCTGAATTATCCCGACCGGACAGTGGGGAGAAGTGAGACCACGTTCTGCTTACTAGGAAAAAAGAAACGCTTGGTGAAAGGGAGAAGGTGGAACCTCGCACCAGGAAGGAGTCGAGTCAAAGGGAATGAAACCGCTGACGCTCAGGAGAAAAATGGCAGAACGCTACGAATGCAGCTAGTTTAAAAAAGCTTCCACTGCAGGGGGAATGGGATGTTGAGGAGGTGAGAGGGAAAGCAAGGAGAGACAGATTTAAACCGCAGAAAACACCACACGAACCGCACACACCACAGACTTGCTCGAAAAAAATGAATCGGTGGTAGATGGGCGGGCAAAGGGGGGTCGTATCAAAAAGGCCAGGTTACAACAAAAAAAATTCAAAACAGAACACAGTGCTGAAGGGGGGGAAAGAAGAAAAAGAAATCGAATTGGCGGCAGGGGGGGTGGGGAGGAGGGGGACAAGCCATAAGAGCTCTCATTCAGGCCAAGGGAGAAGGAGGCAAAGGCATCGTAAGGAAGGTCAAACGCGAAAAGATGTCATCGAGCGCTTCAATAACGGGGGGCCGGGGAAAAGCCATTCCGCTCTCAAGTGCGAAATGCGCCCGAAGGAAGAAAGTCGGTTGGGTGAAGGGAAACTCCCGGAAACGTGTGGTAGAACGGGGCACCTCGGATGGGTCTCGGAGGGCAACTGGAAGCCTTTTATGGTAGACGGAAAAAAGCATCCAATCGTCAAAGGTAAACGATGAGTGCTAGTGTCGAGGGGCCTATCAAGAACACGTCCGCAGAGGGAGACAAAAAGCGCCCCCCGGCGCCAGTCAACCTCGAAGGAGGACGGCGGTCATCCGACAAGGGCGGGAGACGGCCTCTCTCAAAAAAAAGGGGAAGACGCAGAACCGAGCTTAGGGTCAGAGAGAGGGGGGGATTGGTGTCATTATGCAACGGTGAAAGGAACAGCTCATCGACCCGAAAAAGTCTTCTAGCGAAAGAAGAGAGCACCGAAAAAGGTAGATCGACTCGTGGAAGGGAAAGGGGCTCTTTCTCGATATCAGAGAGGCCCGTAAATATAGAGCGCAATCCCTGCTGGGGGCACTCGATTCCCTTTAATGCCAAAAGGACAGGCAAAGCTTGCAGACAGTGGACGGCGCGCTGGGTCTAGGAGTGAAATGCGCAAGAGCCCGCGTGTTGAACCAGGAAGGCAATAACGCAGGCAAAAGGACTCGAAAGGGGCCCTCTTTCTGAGGAAAACGTCTCGCAGGGCGGAAGATCGAGGCACCAGAAACGAACCACACAGTATCACGTCCTAGGGCCGGAAAAGTACTTGTGACCGAGTTACGAGGGAAGCACAAGGGAGAAAAGAGAGATAGGGGAGGGGAGTAATTTTGTCTGCTTGAATTCGGGGAAGGGGAGAGAGACCCGTACACTGCGACGAAAAGTATCCCGCAGCAGCGGAAATTGGGGGGGAGAGCCAGAAAGGGAAGGGCTGGCTCTGCAAAGTGAAAGCTCTGTTCTGCAACTGGGTCCTCGTAGAGTCAGGAGAAAGGAGAGGACTTCGAGGAAAAGGGTCGAACATCGGGAAAGGGGAAACATATCTCGCATGGCGAAGAAGGGGACACCTGTAGGAAATATCATCTCGTATCAAAGGGGCTTAAGAAGCCCCGGATTCTAACTTAACTGGAAAACATTGTTCGACTAAAAAAAAACTCAAGGGGTCCCCGTCGGTGTCTGAGGTTAGAGGCCATGTCCAGGCATCGGGGAAGCCAGTCTCTTTCCAATGAGGGGGGAAGAAAAAAGCTCGGGGCCTTAACTGGGTAGGGAGAGCAGCCTTGATGGTTAGAGTGTCTCAGAGGAAAAAGAAGAAAGTGGGATCTATTGAGAAAAAATAGACTATCGTTTCTACCTAGGGGGCACATCATGTAAAAAGTAATCAAGCGTGAAAAGAAAGAGAAGCAGGGCGACAGCGATGATAGGACACGCATGAGGTCAAGAGACCTGCGTCGGCAAAGGAGGTGCCTGGGTCATAGAAAGGGGGGGGAAAGTGCCCTAAGCAGGGGGAAAAAAGGGGGTTCACGTTCAGAAAAAAGAATCAATTACCCCAACGAGGGGAGAAAAGTCAACACTGGCAACAGAGGAGAGGTAGACCAGCTACGGGAAGGCGTGTGAGAAGGGGGCTCAGGGGCCAGGGAGGGAAAAAACGCGGGGGGTGTCCGCGGATCGCGCGAAAACCATTTCCGGAGGAGAAGTCTGTGAGGGAATGAGCGTCCTCATGAGGGGCATATCATCTTTTGATACCTGGGAATAGCGGTTTCGGTGTCTCAACGAAGGGAAGGAGGGAACCAGCTGGTTTCTGGAGGAAAAAGGCGGGGAACTTGGCTTCCGATTAGAGTCATCGGTCGATGAGCCGACCCGGCCCCGCGCCTGAGGAGAAGAGGGGGAGAATAAAACAACAACAAAGGAGAAGTGAGATCCCGCGAAGAAGAAAGGAGGCATCATTTGTTAAGAGGAAAGGAACGGCTCAGGCCTCGAAGGGGCCCGATCAACGCCAGCACCAAAAGACATTACTTCTGGGGAAAAGAAAAGGAACCAGATACATTCCAATTGCGACAAAGGTAGGGGGGTCGGATCGGCCGAAGAACGCGGCTCCAATACTCTAAAATGCGACCTTTTTGTCGAAAGGAGGACTTAATCTTGGGGAATGGTTCCCCAGAGAAGGCTGGGAATGAACGCGTCCCATCTGGCCCTTTCCGTTGAAGAGAAGGAAGGCACTACTTTAAAAAGTCATTGGGGGGGAACTCGTACTGTGGGGTCTGAAAAAGGGACAACAGACACGACTCGGGGTATGTCAACCTGTCGGGGAAAAAGGAAAAAATGACTCAAGACAATCTCCGCCCGAAGGGAAAGGGAAGAACATGGGAGATCCCTCTATACGGAGGAAGCCAGTGGACGATGAGCGAGGCAGGATTACAAGGTGGGGAAGGGGCTGAAACCCCTGAGAAAAGAATGGACACATCGGACACAAAAAAAGGAGTGCGACCCCACAGGGAAACAGAGCCTACCCCATTCCCGATGCATCCGATCTCGAACTCAGAAACGAATCATCCTGTGAGCAGGGACTATCCTCATCTAAAAGAAAAGGAGTTGCCTTCGAGCTTTTCGGGGAAAAGAAACTGGAAGGGAAAGAGTCGCGTCGAGAGCGGATCCATAAAGGAGAGAGCCGATACAGGGGGGGGAAAAGGAGGGAGCCATCCGTCGTTGGCCTTCAGACTGGGGAAAGGCCATTCGCGAGCAGCAGAGTGTTGCACGCGGACCTGACACTCTCAAGAAAAATTGAAGAAGGTTCAGCCAGAGACAAGGACGGGGGTCCAGAAGAACCCCACTCCAGGAAAAAAAAAGAATAGTCTAGCGAATGTGAAGGCATCGACAAAATAACATTAAAAGGGGGAAGGATTTGCGCCCCTCGAAAGGAATCAGTCTTTCACTTGGACCAAGTCCCGACGAGAGGAATTGATCGGATTCATCGCAGGGGGGGAGGTTATCTACTAAGAAAAAATTGGCGTCTCAGGGGGCTTCGACTGGGAGCGCAATTACAGGGGTACATCTTTCGAAAGGGGAAAGTGAAAAGCTGAAAGAGCATTCAACTACATTGAAAGCGCGCCTCGAGCGTCCAGCTGTCAGCGCATCATCGGAGACTTGTGCATACCAGAAGAGGTGATCGCAAAACATACTTTATTAGGAGGATTAAAGCTTCCTGTCGCATATTCGCGAACCCTTACCACCGACGGACTTCATCCCTGGAGGGATGGATGGAGAGGGAGGATCCTCGATCGCTGAGGAAATGCTGTCGTCGTTGTCCTAGCACCTGGAATAATACCCCACGTCGAGAGAAATGAAAGAACCGAGACTCAAGAATCTAGGTATCGAGATGAGAGGGGGGGGGAAACTTAAATTGTCTTTCGGAGGGAGCTTGGGGTCTGAAATGATCCGAAGATCTGTCAAGTCGGGAAGGGAGGGTGCTCTGGGTAAGGGGCAAGTCCGCATGTGGAAGTGTGTGCTATCCTTCAAGCGGGGGGGAGATGAGAATTCTTCGAAAAAAATGGGCTAGTTCTGCGGACAGGTGCTTCCGATTCGGCAATTTCGCAATGGGAAGCAACTAAGGAATATCTTCCACCAGTGAGAAAGACATTGATAGTCGCGTTGCCATGATGAGGGGAGAAAAGGGGGTGAAAAGGGAAAGGAAGACCACCCAACTCGAGACGTAATGGAGGCGGCAGGGGAAAGGAAACCTGTGGGCGAAGCGGCGTTACAAACTTACACCGTTCTTTACGCTCAGGGGGAAGGGCAGGTTGGTCTTGCTGCGGGAGAAAAGGTCCAAGGGGAAAGGACCACCGGACGGAAGGCCCCAATGAGAAGAGGAAAAAGGGGATCAAGCGCCCACCAAAAGGTCCACTTTTTCCGTGGAGTCTGGTTCTGGTCGAGGGGTGGGACCGGGGGATGAAAGAAAAATTTGGAAGCCCATCGCAGGGGAATTACTCGAAGGAGGGAAGGGGGAGAACCGGGTCTACAGCTGGGAGGGGAATGGAGGGGATGCAGCGAACAAAGGGCTCCAAGAACAAGGAATAAAATTTTCAGCACGATGATTGGATCCACCCGTTCGAGACGCCGGCTAAAAAAAAGAAAAAAAAGGTGCCGGGGTTCAAACGGGGAGGGACTTGGGATTGGCGCGTCGTGGGGGAATTGCAGTATACGAACCAACAGACGCGAGAAAATCGCCGAGGAAAAAAAACTTAGCGACCACTCACGAAAACGGAGAGGGATGCAGGCCGGGACGAAGAAAGGAAAAAGCGGGGTGGAAGGTTCTCAACGCAAAGACAAAATGAGCGGTGACTGAGGGGTTCGGCGGGTAAAAGGGATGGACATGACTGGAAAAAAAAAATTGAGGAAAGGCAAAACCAAACGACGCTTGGGCCAGACGGGGAGGGCGGGAGAACGGTTACTCTCCATTCCAAAAGCCGGAACATTGCCATTTTGCAAAATTGCAGGGTGGGGGAGCTCATTCCGATTCTAACGCAGGGGAAGGGAGCACGGTTTGGAAATGTCACTCTGAGAAGTCTGTCTTTGGCGTAGGGAAGATCCGAAGCGGACCACTGGCCGACGGTGGGGGTAAAGGTCAAGGAAAAAGAACGACAATACAGGCCTTGGTGGATACTAACCCGGAACACACCGGAATAAAAAGGAAAAAAAGGCCTTCAAAACGTAAAAACAACCGAAGAAGAATAAGCGTCACGACAGATCCAGAGGGGGAAAGGTTGGCGCAGAATGAACGGGGAGCAAAAAAAAGAGGATAAAAACCTCAGTTTACTTCGGGCGCGACAATCAGATCACTCTCCCGCAGAAGGCCAGTCAAAAGGAGGGCATCGTGGAAACCTCTACCAAGGGACTTCCATTGGGGGAGAAAGGGACGGGCCGCGCGAGGATAACGGCATTGGCGCGCTTAACGATAGGGGAGACGAGAAAAAAGACCCCCATTGCGAGGTTCATCAAAAGGCAGGAAGGTAGACTTTTGACATGCGCTTGATTAATAGAAAAGCCGAGGGGATATCCGTGAAGAGAAAAGGGAGATTGGGGGAAGACTGTGGAAGAGAGGAAGGTTGAAAAGGTTTCTCCGCAATAGAGGGGGGTTGGCTAGGGAGGGGGAAAAGTGTGTGGCGAATCCTTGGGACAGAGCGGAGGAGGTCGAAAGAGTTAAAGTTTGGCGGGTGGAGGAACCTTTACCGCAAAGCCATGGCTACCGTATCTGAGTATGGGAACACTGGGGGGGGGGAGGTAGGGCAGGGGCTAAGCATTCGGAAGTTGAAAGACCTGGTTATCGTCGACTGCTAGGAAGAAAGGGGCTGTCAAGGGGGGAAGAGTGAGAAATTGCAAATGCACGGGTCGGGGAAGGGTGGTTAAAAAAAGCTCGCTATATCGACGAAAGAGGGGGATAGGGACACATTGCAGTTTACAGAGAAAATCCATCCAGTCAGAGAAACGCCAAGTGCGCAGCTCAAAAAAAAAGGGCAACACAGACCACC
>Ga0179593_1545284_pt1 | contig 22207 bp, 23 predicted proteins | sample CZODoug2_1_08_16_FD_185931 | JGI IMG/M metagenome (GOLD analysis project Ga0179593, IMG submission 185931) | Vadose zone soil fungal communities from Angelo Coast Range Reserve, California, USA - CZODoug2_1_08_16fungal (PacBio error correction) | ecosystem: Environmental > Terrestrial > Soil >...
TTATTTCTCCATAGGGACTTGAAAGGGGGAGGGGAGGCGACTTCCTATCTTCTGTGAGAATTAAACACGACACCTTGCCAGGGGTCAAAGTAAGAAAATAGGAAAAAACAGTGTCGAATGCAGACTCGGGGGGAGACTTGACAGATAACAAGAGAAAAAAGAGAGGCCGTCCGTGAAGGAGTGGGAAAAGATCAGCGCTGGGGGGCCCGAATCCCGTGTATTGGTGCGAGAAAAAAAAGCAGCAGCCCCACAGAGAGCAAAACCAGCCTCGAGGAGTGGGGGACCATCTTGGGGGGGGGACCCAGCGGAAAAGGCGATTGTGAAAGAAGCGAGCCACACAGAATATCTGGAACAGACAGACAGGGAAAGGGAGGAGGTTCCTGTGCAGAAGGGACCTATGAAAGGGCCCATTAATTCCCCATAAAACCGATCGTGTCAAAGAGACATGCGAAAAAAGAGTGCTGGCAGAAAAGGGGGGGAAAACCCCAGGAAAAAAGGCGAGAACGCTCATCATCACCGCGAAGGGAGGCGGCCGGAATGTCCTAATGGTCTGGGGAGATGACCTCAGGAAAGGAAGATGACTATTAATTTCTACAAAAAAAAGGGTCAGGGGGTCCTGAAAAGGGCCATATCTTCACCGGGAAGGGGGGGTTCCCCCCGAAGAGGAAAGAAATCGTAACATCAAGAGGAGACCAAAAGAAATAAAGGAGAAAAAAAAAAAAAAAAAACCAACAAAAAAAAAAAAAAAACACAAAAAACCAAACCCCGTAGGAAAAATCGGCAAGGGGAGGAAAAAAACTCCTCTTTCTGAAAACCATCTGAGTGAGTGTCTTTGTTGGAAAAAACAGAGGAAGAGGTTCTCACCCGAAGGAAGGTGACGATAAAAAGGGGGAATTTCTCCACAAAAAAAAAAAAAAGCCTTGAGAAATGCTCCCTAGCGCAAGTGAAGGCGGAATGGGAAAAAAAAAGGAAAATGCGGGCAGCCGCGGTCGAAAGAGGTGATGGGGGGTAAAATTAATGGGAACGAAACTCGGAAATTAGAGGAACTATAAAGGAAGGTGGAAAGAATCGTACCAGCGAGAGGGTTCGGAAAGACGTCCGATTTCGTTGAAAAGCACGAAGTTCGTTAGGTAATCGGGCCCCACGGGAGGGGGGAAAAGGGTTCTTTTCTCTCACGCAGGAAAATCATCAAGGGGAAAATTTCTGCTCTTCCGAAAAAGAAGGCAGCGTCAGAGTGGGGGAGAGACAATCGAGGTTTCAAAGTGCTGACTAAAAAGGGGGAGAATCTGCGCCAGCAAAGGAAAAAGGCTGTATCCGATCTAAAGCGTGCGGGTCGTTACGAGAGGGAGGCTGAGAGGGAGGTTGGAAGACCGGGCCGATTAAAGGGAGCCATACAACTCTCTCGGAAGAGGAGAGAGGCAGAGAGTATATCTTCGAGTGTTGTGATAAGAACACCCGCTCCTTTTTAGGGGGGAGAAACTCTCAAGGGAAGGCAACTTTCTCGACATCTGCGGGAGAGAAAGACGTGACTTGAAAGGGGGTCCAATCTGGGAAGTCGGGATCGAAACGCTGTCCAGAAGGGAGGTGCTCTGCTTTTGGAAGGGCGCAGACATTGGGGGGAAGGGGGGAGGCGGTTTTGAGGAAAGAAGACCACAGGAAGAAGAGTTCTTCCTCCGCCGGGAGAAGGGGCCTTTTGGTAGACACGTCGAAAGAACGATGCCGACCTAAGAAGCGACTGCAGGGGGGAGTCATCCCTATCCTTAAGGGCGACTCGTCCGTCACGGAAAGAGGGTCCGCTCTCCGATCAAATCAGAATACCCATTGTCATGTGGAGGCACGAGAGTCTCATCATCATCCACCCCTTGGTCAATCCGTCGGAGTGAAATTCGTAGCGCGAAGACAAGAAAAACCGCCTTGCTCGCATGCCTAGATGGGGGGGGGAAGAGAGAGACTCTCTCAACACAAACAAACGGATTGCGGAGGGGGGGGGAAGGGAGTCGTCGGGACAGGAGGGGGCTGGCGGCACGGCGTGTGCTGGGGAAGGCTTCTCGACTACAAGGGAAGAATGCATCACTACGGGCGACTGAAACGCAGGGAGTGACCACTACAGGGGGATTAGATCAAAAGGGAGGTGCCGCCTTTACCCAAACCCGCTAGAAGGGGATTTTACGCCGGGGAGGAATGAAGGCGCGAGGTGCTTCGCAAACCTGGGAAGAAGACGGATCGTTCTGATCGGAAGGAAATGCCGCTGCCAGCGTGCGGGCGGGAAGCCCGGGAGAGTACAAAAGGCGATCCAGGCCGGGGTTACGAGGAAAAGGAGGCGCCCTTTTGGATCGGAAAAAAAAAAGGGAACCAGACCAACATGATCATCAAAAAAAAAAGAGCCGCTAGCCTAGGAAGGGCGAGTGGGGGAGAAAGGAATTCCGCCCGAGAATGAAAGGGAACGGTCGGTGGGGAAAACGATATGGTCTTCGACCTGGAAGGGTGCGCGAAGTCATGCCTCAAAAGAGGAGGGGCCGCTTGAAGAAAGGAGGTTTGGGAGGAGCAGCTTAACATCGTCCCGGAGAATGTCCGCTGTCGCGCTCGCAGAGAGGGGGGACAAATAGTGGACGGATCTTGGGCATGGAATCTCTAGAGGCCACTCAATGCGAGAAACTACAATCGTAACCGAACGAGCGCCCGCAACGCGGCGGGGAATAAGTCTACGCTTGGCTTCGCAGAGGAAAGGAGGGATTAAGTAAATCGAAGGAAGAGCAGTCATTAAACGATCGGCACTTTCGTGAAAAAATGTACCAAGGAAAACCGAATGGTTGTGAGGAGGGAGGGGACTGTGAAGCCGCTAAGAAATTCAGCTGCGTCCTGGGAAAAAACTGGGGGAAGGGACCTTTCGAAAACGACGAAAAACGGAAAGGGTCCGGAAAACGGGGCAGCACAAGCTGGTACTATAGAAGAACACTGGAGTTTTTAACGGAGGGCGTGATAACAAAAGAGGGCCGACTTACATCATAGGAGGAAACCGGGGGAAGCGACAGGAGCAGATGGGAGGTGGGGAGGTCAACTTGCGCTCGGCGAGCTCATTATAAAAGCTTTTCCGGAATCTCGGGAGAGGGACATATTCAACCGAGGGTTGCCTCCTGAGGTTGCCAAAGAAACGGGAGTCAATGGTGCCAGCCAACGGCTTTTGGTGAAAAAAAAAGGACTTTTGCCTAGCGAGAATCCTTGATTACGCTGCATGGATAGACATACTTCCCGTGAAGCCCTGCTAAGAAGTCGGATCGCGACACTGGACGACCTCATCGTCAAACCGCGTGAGGGTTGCTCAGGTCGGAAGACATCTACGGGGGAAAAGACTGACCTTCGAGAAGGGGGGACGCAAAAACGGTGCTTGATGAGCGGTCTAACGAAGAGAAGGGGGGTTGTCAAGGGGAAAATCAAAAGGCAAGGACCCTGCATTGACACTGGGGAGGGGGGGTCGGGGTGGGAGGGGGAGGCCGGGGAAAAGGGACTATTAGCCCACTTCCCGGCCCGATGGATCTGGTACAGCTATGTGGGGAAGTGTTGCTTCGCAACGGGAGGGCCACCATCGGCAAAGCGTTAAGGGGAAAAAGAAAAAAAAAGAGGGTCAGCCGGGGAAAAGGCGTGGAAAAGAAGGGCTGGTGCTAACGAAAAAAACAATATCCTTACGTTTCGGACGAGGGCAGCTCGGAGAGCCGAAGGGAGAAGGAGGGTCCCTGATCTTTGCTGGGTCCGAGACGGACCGCCTAGGAAGAAAGAATTCGAAAAAGGGAGAAACTTGCTATGGATAGCCCTGAAGGGGCGTGATGGCCGATTACTTGTAGGAAGATCGACGTAGAGAAACGTTCCAAAACAAGCCCCCTATGGCGACAGAAGGGGGGGGGGGGGAAGGAGACTCTCAACAAAAAGAGAGAGATCCGCAAACCAGTTGATGGAGGGAGTGTTTCCGGGGAAAGGGGGGGAGGGACGAAGGGGATTCCTCTTGATAAATTAAAAAAATAACGCCACCTGGCCCAGGAATAGTCTGATCACCAGGTGGGCGAAAAAAGCCTTGGAAAGAATTAAGTAAGAGCGGGAAAGAAGAGTACCAAAGAGGCCAGTTCCGTCCGGGACAGGCGGATGCCCATTCGAGCGCCGTCCGAATCCACGTGATATGAGTTGGGGGGGAGGGGTGCAGCACCATCAGCAGAAAAAAGGACTCCGAAAGAGAACCATCTGGCGGTGAGAAAAGGGGACAGAGGAACGCTGGAGCCGAGTACGCGAGCCACCGACTGGAAAGAACATGAGGAGGGGACCAGAATACATGATCCGGGGCAAGAATCTAATATAAGAGGACCCTTTGATTACAGGGCACAACCCCTCTAAAGAAAAGAAAAATGGGTCAAATCCAAATGGGAAGGGCTGGGCGATGTGGGCAAAGGGAACACCCCCCGGCAGAAGGAAAAACGCTTCAGGGCGGGCGAAACTATACTTCGAAAAAAAGGACGGATAGATTGCCGATGACAATGCAGGGGGAATGACTATGAAAAAAAAGTAGGGGAGGGAGAACTGTCCTAGACAGAGGAGATATTCACCTGGAAGCAACCCGATCCAGGAAAAGCGTAAAAGAAAAGCGCTCTCAAAGAGGAAAAAAACCAAAGGGAGAATCACCATCTGAATGGAAACACGGGGGGTCCTTGTGGAAAAAGTCGGCGAAAGGGGCCAAAGAACAAGGCCGATTACTAGATCCAAGGAAAATGATAATTCTAAAACAGAGCCGAAAAAAGGACTCGATGTTCTAAAAGGGACCATCATCTGAAAAAAAAAAGTCCCTGTCTGCAGAGGGGGGCTGTGAGGGGAGGGAGCAGTCGTAATTCGAACGCCCTCCGTACAAAACTAAAAAAAAGACTGAGCAATATAGTAAAAACGGTTGACCGTAAACAGTCGTTACCAAGCGTTGGAGGGGGGGGAAAGGGGGTTCATCCTCCAATTTGAAGGCCCAATGAACGGAGGATCGCAACGAGTCAATCAGCAATTACAGTCAGGGGGGACGCTTCCGCGAAAGCAGCTGGAGCCTTCGAGTGGACGCAAATTAGGGGGGAAAAGGCTATGTCGCGGGGACCTCACGGGCGCCAGCATAAAGAAACTTGAGCCGTAGAGAGAGTGGTGCTGCGCCTTGGATAGGGGGGAGCCTTTCATGGAGGGGAGGGCTGAAGATAGAGGAAAATCCGGCCATACAAAATAGAGGGAAAAGCTCTGATGCGCAGAAAGAGGAAATTAGGAGGAGGGGAATGGTTTTACTCGTATCAGGGGAAAACCGCTCCGGGGTCGGCACGACGGCATAGGGGAAAAAAAAAAGAAGGCGGCGGCAAAGGAGAATCGCCGAAAGGGGAAATCGGGCCGATAACCTCCAGATCTTATCGGGCGTGCAGGCCAGGAATCGGGAAAAAACAGCTTTCCTCGCTCTCGGAGGAGGGGTCGGAGAGGGAGACATTTTGTTGGGGGAAAAAAAAAAAAGTTTGTGACCGTTGGCCCAGAAAAGGAAATGCGGCCGACGCCGGGCAAATCCCTCGAGGGGGAGGAAAGGGGTCGATCACTGCTCGTAAAAAAATGCCGACAATAAAAAGGGGGTTGGCCGCCTCATCAAGATGGAGAGTGAGCGAAGGCTAAGCACTAGGTTCGCAATCCCCGGAGGAATGCAGGGCATGCTCGAAGCGGCACTAAGCGAGACATCATAATCCAAACCAGCGATGAGAACTCGCAGTCGGAAGGGGCATTAGCGAGAAGGAGGAAGAGGGACAGCGTTTCATGCCCCTCACACTCCGGGAAGAAGGGATGGGGCCGGTCAAATAAACGGAGGGAGGGAAGAGAGTAACGATGGAAAGATAGTCTGCGAGCACGGCTTGTGAGGGAAAAACTCGAAGAGGGAAGAGCGCCTTCATCACTTAAAGGAGACGGAGCGGAGGGGTTTGATGTGATTATATACAAGGTACTTGTCCGGAGAGAAAGAGAAGGAGGGTTTACTCCGTTTATGAAAAAAGGCGCGCGACCTCGGATAGCCTTGCACGTTAAGGGAAAGGGATCTGAGCGTCAATAGAACCGGATATGGAAAAAAAGTGCGGGCGGTACAGGGAATCGACCAAGGCGCCAGCGGACGTCGATTCCGCCTTCTAGGACCATGGGGAACCGGCACAAAAAAACTCCTCTCAAATGTCGCAAAAAAAAAGCAAAAAAAGGAAGCGAGCAACGGGGGGCGATCCCTGTTCACAGAATATCTTTTATTACCGTAGGGGGGAGGGGTCCTCTCTGAGAGGGGGAGTCTACATGCTAAAAAAGTTGCCCTGGAAGTCCCGGGCGCTTAGAGAATCTTTCCGAAAAAGAGAGGAGGCAATGGATCCTCTTAAGAAAAAGTTCCGGGGCGGAGACGTGCCGAAATTGCGACCAGTCTTGCCTGAGAGGGGGGGGGGGGCGGCATCGAGGCGTCGGCAAAAAACGCATGCGAGATCGCTACCGCCAAAAAACCGAATAACAAGCGAACGAGAGGGGGGGCTCTTCGATCTGGAAGGAGTGATTGGCTGGCGCAGATCGCCCGGGAGTCCTCTACCGAGGGTCCAGGTAAAGAGGGAGAGCACCCTCTTAACTGAAAAAGTTCGTGCAGGGGGAGTTACCAGAAGGAACTAGGGAGAAAAATGGTTTTTTCCTGGGGAAGGCCTTTTCTAACAGAAGGGGGGAGCTCACAAGCGAGGGGACGGCCGTCCAAGAGGAACGACATTGTTAAAAAAAAAAGAAAAAGAACCTACTCGGAAAGGGTACCTTTGGAGAAAGGCAGCACCGCTGAATTCTTGCTCCGTAAGACGAGTCCTTTTGTAAAAAAGAAAACTATTAAGAGGGGAGGAACGACCTTAACACATAAACAATCCCCCGATGCCGACAGGGACTCGACCGGAAAGGCAGCATAGGGGAAGGGGGAGGGGCGAACATCTCGACGGGGGAGAGAGGGGGGGAGGAAGCATCATTCTCAAGCTTGGCCGGCGGGAGAGGCGGGGGGGGAAGTGCGTTGGGACGCCAGAGGAAGCCTTCACGGTGATAAAAGAAAAAGAAATGGTGCTCAAAGACAGGGGGGGGCGTGAAAAAAGAGCGCGCTGAGGGGAGGAAACGCTTGCCTGTTAAAGGGGGTGAACAGACTTCCGTGAAGATCTAACATGGCTTAGAGGGGACTCGCCGACACGTTACATCGTAAGCAAAATTTATTTTTCTGGCAGGAGGGACATCAGAGGGAGTCGAAAGAAGAAAAGTATAAAAAGGGAAGCCTACCTTCGCCAAAGGGGGGATGATGAGAAAAAAGCCTGTAGCCGGAGGGGGGGTAATGGAAGACGAACATCACGCTTCCTCCTGGAAAAACACTGTGGAAAAAGGGGGGGGTGGTTCTTTTTAATGGGGGGCAAAGGGAAGGAGACGATAAATGGCCCCTTACGTCTCATCAAAAGTCTGGGTATTATGGACAAAAGGTTGGAATTTTCATCGGTGGGAAAGGCGCCACCATCGGACAAGGTCAAGGGAAACGTCCGCCAATATTGTAGGGAGTAGGAGGGGAGGAGAAGTGCTTTCTGGGGGGGCGAGCACGGAAGGGAGATCCTGACTTTTATTCGGCGCGCTGGATTGCAAAGAGTACTTCACTTTCCGAGGTGTGGTATCAAGAAGGGGAGAGGGACTCTCTCTTCATCTTAAGAGGGGGGTTCGCACAAGAGAGAGATTTCTATTGATTGCCCCTTTTAGTGTATTATGATGACAATCGGAAAAAAGAAAAACCCCCCACAGATGAGGGGGGGGGAAGGGGGGAAGACCGTTTCCCTCGTAAAAGGGGAGGGAAATCACTGGAGGCGGGAAGAGAGAGGAAAAGAGATATAATCCGCTCCATTTGAAAAAAAAGTCGACCATAGGGAGGGGAAGGGACCGTAGAGTTCGGGGAGGGAGGGTCTTGAGAAGGAAGTCACTACCCTTCCATGGAAAGCAAAATAGGCTGATCAGAAAAAGGTGGCGACGAAGGCGAGAATTGTAGAGAAAGTACCCGGCAACTATAGTTTCCTTCCGGAACAGGCTTAGGAAAAAGGGTCTCATGAAAGCTTAAGAAAAAAAGGGGCCGAATTCCACTTCAGGGGAAGTCTTTCACGAACATACATCACACCTCATTCTCAGACGAACACGGCGCGGAGGGATCTTTTTCCAGAGTAAACGGACGGCGGGAAGAGAAACGGCGTAGCACCCTACGAGAAATATCTTTCAAGAAGAACTACTTTTATAGTTCGCTAAGCGGAGAATAGACCGGACGGGGGTTCCCATTAAATTCCAAAAAGGATACCTACATCAAATAGCCAATTGTCGAAATTAAGAAGTGTCTAGTTCCAATTGAAAAAATCCGGCGAAAGGGAGGAAAGTTCATCATCACGAAGGGAAGACTCGGCACACCGTAGAGTGGCCGAAAGTCTCGGGGAGATGCGTTATGACTACAGAAGTACGATGAAGGGGGAAAAAAAACCAACGTTTCTCGATGGGCCGAGAATGGCCATACCTGGAAGTAGGGTTCCACAGAGACAGCGGTCATCATTAACATCAAGAAAAAATAGGAGGGAAAGGAAAGCCGAGCGGCTGAGAAAGACGATTGAAAAAAAGGACGTCGTGGAAGTGAGGCTGCGAATGGGAGGCCCAAAAAAAAAAGGGTTGACCTATGACGAAGAGAAAAACATGCCAATCTGGAAAAAGAGGACCGATCTCTCCTATCTCAAGGAAGAGGACGATGTTCGCCGGCAAAACGGCTTCATCCGGTCTATAAAAGAGTTGGGAGGGGGGGATTCTTTGCCTTTCTCATGATCGGATAAAAGAAGAACGCCCTCCGTGAAACAGCGCGAACAGGGAAAGGGAAAAAAGCGGTGCAATTTTCGGACCGCAAGAGGTCAAGTCGTGTGGAGAGTATCAAAAAAGACAAAGGTATCGTCCCAGACGCAGATTGGGGCGCGCAAGGGGCGAACAGGCCAAGCATGCAACAGTTCAGGCTTCCGCAAGGAGGGAAATAGGGGGGGGAAAGGCCAAGGCCGGTCAGGGGGAAGTCCGCGGTTAGAAAGGGGGGAAAGAAGATCACTGGCTATCAGAAAGCAAGGAAAAGAAAGCGGGGGAAAAGAACGCGCTTTGGCGGAGACCTGGGGGTCAGAAAAGGCGTTAGCTTATACAGAAAGGAGGGGAAAAGCTGGCCTATTGCCCAATGAGGGACAGAAAAAAGCAAAAAGACTCTATGCGCTAGGCGCCACGGAAGTCGAGGGCCGAGTGTTACAGGAAGAGGCCACAAGAGAGGTCGGCACTCTTGTCCTCTGGAAGACAGGGAAGGAAAAGTTCGGCGACATCGCATAACGGTAGACTAGTTCTTCTAAAGGTTCCTAAGAAAAAAAAAAAGAGCTCTTTCTTTAATTCCGACAAAGAGGACGCCGCTGTCCGAAGATTTGCTTTAGGCTTGTTTCAGTGGGTAGATGGAAAGAAAGGGAACGATCCCACAGGGGGGAAGATTGCTGCTCCTCCGTAGAATGTACCTCGCTGGCGCCTTTGGAAGCGTACCTCCCTAAAGAATCCGAAAAAAGGTTCATCGAAAGGGGGGCTCATAAAAAAAGAGATCGTCCTTCACTTTCATTCTAAAAAGGGGAAGGGAGGGCCGATGATAACCCTCAGTTCAGGGAATGCTCAGAGGGAAGGGGAGGGTTATCTCATCATAGAAGAGGGTCACTCTCAGGAGAAGGGACGACGAGTTAATGAATTCATGATAAAAACACGCAGGCCAAAAAAGAGGGAGCACAGCGTTGGCATCCAAAAACCGTGCAAAAAAGGGGTGCCGGTCAAATCGGATCTCGAAAGGAGGATTATTAAAAGAAGGAGGGGAGGGGGGGGGACCTTCACCATCTCCTGGAGGAGGTAGGGGGCATGCAAGATGAAAACATTCCTGTCTCGCTCCTGCCTCTACCCGGCGAAACGGACGCTCGGGGGTTTATGGAGAAGGAAAAGAGCTTCGTGCCAAGAAAGCGAGCATGCCATGCAGGTACGCCCGGGGATGGGAGACCGGAAAGTCTCTTAAAGGAAGAGAGCTCCATATACTTGGGAAGGGCAATCTCGACACGGATATGTCGGCAGAAAGGCCGGGCGGTACGAAAAGTGAAGAGGGGAAAGTCGCCAGCGAGGGATAAAAGGTGCCCGGCGGAAAGCGGCTCATAAGCAAAAAAAAACCTCCCAAGCAAATGTCAGGACATCAAAAAGACCGAGCCGCACTAGTACAAAGGGACTAGACGAAAGGAAAGGAATTCCCCTCCCTCTCCTTTCTAATAGAAAAGTGCTTTATCCCCCGTATAGGGCGACTTGTTCGGGAGAGCGAAAGTTGCCGCCGGGGCAGGGAGCGTCCTGGACACGCGTTCCGACCCGTAAGGGGGAAGGCCTGGAAAAAAAAGAGTCCGATCGCCGCTAATGAAAGGCGCTCATAGAAGGGGGGGGAAAGAGGGTGTCTTTCCGGATCTTTTCAAAGGACAGCGATCGGCGAGAAAAAAGGGAAAGGCGATATCCGCTCAAGAAAAATAACAATGCTCCTCAAGGGGGGGAAGGGGGTCTACAGATGGAAAAGGGGGAAAGGGGGGGGCTCATATCTCCCTTTAGGGGGACCGACCTGAGACGCGGAAGCACCCTCGAACTGAGGGAGACATAAATCGGCCGGAAGCGGGAAAAGGGAATGAAAGGGACTTATTGTCAGGGTTCTTGAGGAAAAAGAAGGAGGCGCTCCCCCTTTGGGGGGGCGGATGGGAGAAACGACTGAGGCAGTACTGTGAAAAAAATCCTGTACTATGAGAAAGGCGACCTCGGAATAGTCCGGGGGGGGGGGGGAGGGGCGTTAAAAGGCGCCGACATTCACATCATCGAAAACCCATTCGACTACGACCGTCTGAGGGGGGTGAAGCGAACATCGCTCCGTTCAGGCGGACGAGCGCGCGGAATCTCAATCTTGGCCTGGGTGGGACCGGAGTCGTCATCGGCATTGAGATTCCAAAAAATGGTTACAAATGAAAGGGCGGCAATCATATGGACCTCTCGGATGGGGCGCTTGACAGCAGAAATTGAAAGAGCTTATGTGCCATGGGAAATCGGTCCTTATCGAAAACTACTGCACGAAAATCTCAAAAGGCTCGTGCCAGTGCGAAAACTGTGTGGAGAGAAAAGAACACGTCGTGATGGTTCTAGAAAAGGACGCGTCTAATGCCATCCTTAAACAGGAAAGACTGTGCCCCGAAAGAATCCATGGTGCTGATGGGAGGGAAAAGCTGGATCCGGAGTTGTCAATTGGAAGTCTCCAGAGCCATGGCTAAAAGGTATTGGGGTCGTCTTGGGGGGGACGGGGGAATTGGGGTCGACTATCCGCGCTTCGGGGTGGCACAGGAACTTCTAGATGCTTCTTGTACAGAGGGGGGGGGGTCCGTCTGTGTGGCCAGGCGCAACCAGAAAAAGAAGCTGGACACCTATCCCATTCCAAGTGGGTGACGAGGGAGGCTTTTCCGAGAGATGGGAGGGAAGGGAGTCGCCCCCCAATCTCCTAAAGGGGCGTCTCTGGGAGGGCAGCGGTCACGAGGATATCGTTGGTATCGAGAGACCTCCTGAAGAGAATCGTTCGCCAATGCATGAGACTGGATATCAGCAAAGGGGAAGGGTCAGGTGCGTGATGGCCGATTACGGGTGTCAAGGAGCGCGTCGCCGAAACTTAACCAAGGAAAAGGGAACATCACACTTAAGCTAGCTCAACAACAACAACGGAGGAAAGAGATCCTCTCCAGGTTATGTTCGAAAGTGAGGGTTTCCAGGGGGGTCGATCTTTCCTTCCGGTGTAAAGAGAAGAAACCTCCCAGGGGCTCAAAAACTTATCATAAAAGGGTCGCATGCCTTTTGTCGAAAAAAGGGGGGAGAGATAAAAAATAAAAGATAACCGGCGATCCAACGAGCAGGGGGAATGGGAAAGCGAGGCCCATAAGCCCTCCCGGAAAAAAGGAAAGATATTTTTTTCGGATTGAGCAAAAGCACCAGCATTGCAAAAAGACGCCTAACCCCGGGCAATCTTGGTGCTATAGGGGGAAAAAGAGGAAACGCTGGCTATCCCGATTACGGCCACACCTAAACATTCCAGAAATAATACAGACGTTTGTTGGTGAAAAAAACTTTAACACAATCTCTAGGCAGATGGAAGTGACCCATGACTAACTCCACCTCCTAGGAGCAAAGTTGGGTCAAACCAGTCCAATGTTCCATGACGTGCTGGCAGAAATTGACAACCCGCTTCCAGTCGGGAAAATAGAAAAAAGATTTCTACGTTCTGGGAGTACTTGAGAGGACCGGATGTCAATAGGGGTTTCCACCTGCGAAGAAAAATCAACGAAGGTGGGGGGGGGGGGGTCTCCACCAACGGAATGCGAAGTCCGAAAAGGGCCCTACTAAGTACTTGGAGAAAATCTTAGGGGCCCCCCTAGAAAGGGAAAGAATCATTACATCAAAAAAGGGGTCAATATTCGAAAAAAAAGAATAAAAAGGCTTATCACCATCTTATTGGGGAGGGGGGGCCCATAAGACGGAGAACCTAACATGGGGGAGAAAGGGGCGATTTTCTCAACGTGATAATATGCAAGGTACTAGAAAAAAACGTCACCATTTACAGGAGAGGAATGTTCTCCCCTTCCCAAATAAGGTGGGGAAGCCTGGAGGGTCGTCATCCGGGGGGGAAGAATTCTTTTGTAAATGTAATTAGGGTAACTCCCTCCGAAGGAGAAATTGGGAGCGTACTTACAAGAAGGCCATCGGACGGGGGCCCAGTCGTTACCGCGGGGGAGGTTGGGAAAAACAGGTCTTATCCAGCAAGGGGAGGAACAGTACTCTCTGAAGCACGCAGGGGAGAAAAAAAGGGAAAGAGCATTAACACCATTCAGGTTTGGCCGCCCTGGAAAAAGCTGGATTTCCGCGAAAGTGACGGTTAGTGGAAAGCTTTTAGAAGGGGTCCGCTGGCTTCCAGGGGCGACTGCTCCATCATTCAAGGGGGAGATCGAAAGGGAGACGCTTTTCTTTTAACCAGTCTGTCTTGGGGGGAAAGCGGATCTCGCAAAAGCCTGAGAAGATGGGATTCCCAAAAAGACAAAAGACGAGGTCACTTCTATGCGCGGGAGAGCGTAGAGCGGGAGTGGGGGTTTGGAAGAGGATCATTCCGAAAACTCGAAGGGGGGAGGGGGAAGGGGGTTCATCTACGCGCAGGGCAGGCCCTCTGCCGAACATGTCGAAGCCATAGTGGCGAAAAAAGGCCTCAAATATCTTCTACGGAAACGCGCCGCTGTCCTCGCTACGGGACGGGATTTTGAAGGAGGGGGGAGGACAGTTGTATTTGAGGAGGAAAACCCAGAAAGAAAAAAAGACTTCTTCCGGGGGGCAACCGGCATGAGAAAAAGTTTGCAACTTCAGAAAGGGGAACTATTCAAGAAGATATCCGGAAAATTGCCTCTCAGCCCTAATCCGGAGGGATAAGGTTAAGGGGAAGGCGAGAAGGAGATCCCCCTGCTTACAATCGAAAGCATTGCATGGCAAAAAGAAAAGGCGTCACGAAGCTCAAGGGTGAGAGATAATCCACCAAAAATCGTGGGAATCTCGGGACAAGTCGAGGCTTAAGGGAAGGGGGAAAGGGATCGCTCCGTTGCATTTCTCGGCAGCTTGATCGCCTTGAGAAGAGATTTGTAAATCTAGTAAATCTACCGAGAGTCATTAAAGAGAGAGAAGGTTTTACAGGGAAAACATCTCTTCTAAGAAAGTTCGGGCAATGCCCGGGAGGATCTCCTCCAAGACCGGAAACTCCTTACTCAAGTGTACAAGCTTCTACTTATCTGGGGGGACGTTACCTATCTCGGGTTGGTAGTTAGGACACTCGGGGATCTAGGGCTTTCACAGGAAGGGCCACTTTCAATTGGGGGCTCCGGGGATTGTGATGAGGGCGCGCGAAAAAAAACTGTGAGGAAAATTCCCTTTCCAGAAGTCCAGAAGAGGGGGGCGGCTTATTCGGCACTCTAGAAAGGGAACGTATATGTCGGAAGAGGGCTTTACTAAATAATCGAAAAAAGCTCCAGCTAGTTAGCCGGTGACAAAGAATCTTTAGGCACTGTTGGGGGAAGCACAACAGCTCAAATGGGAGGAAAAGAGTCATACATGCAAAAGCCTAAGGGGGCGGCCGAGGGAAAAGTCGAACAAGTTCACGTAAGAGGATCGTTAGGCTCATTTCAAAAAGGTTTAAGACTTCTACATTTGCTAAGATGAAAAGTTTCCTGCTGCCGGGGAGGAAACCGCTGACCCGTATGGACGACCCAGGATTCATGAGAAGAAACGTCCCTCAAGACGAATTTTCAAGAGGAAACATCGAGCGTGACCTAGGAGAGTTTGTGGAGGAAAGATCTTGGGCAGCGGACAAGAAGGGAGGACACGCCATGTCTATATAAGCCGCGTAAAAGGCGACCGCACTCGAGGAGGCGATCAGGAGACGCTTTAGGGGGGGCGGAAAAAAAGTGATTATTAGTCCGCGCAAAACCTAATCTTCTCCCCTTTATGGCATTCGGGAGAAACTCGACGGGCCAACTTGGGGGGCATCCAGCCAGGGGGAAAAACCCATTTCACATCTGAGGAAAAAATGAAATGGTGTGTCATGGCAGGGAAAGAGCTTAGAACCCTTAAAAGAGGAGAATACAACTTGGGACGGATAACAAGATCGGACCGTTAACGCGGAACCGCGGGTAAGAAAAGTCTTTCTCCTTCCAGGGAAATAAGGCTTTTGGAAAAGTTATTACTGAAATGCCCGAGGTCGGGCAGTTACAAGCATAGACCCCTAAAGAAAAATCGACAGGGGGGGCTCAGGAAGTTGGGTCCGGGGAAAGTCTCCTTTCAACGGGAGCCAGGGAAGGCTAGAAGCCTTGGGAAGGGACGAATCTCGTCAAGGGGAAATCGGACAGTTCGGGTTCGCCATCTGCTCAGAACGGGATTGGCCACAAGAAGAAAGGCAGAAGGGGGAAAAGAACGCTCGCGTTTGTGCTGGACAAAAAAGATGTGCAGGGAGAGCCCTGATAAGTGGCAAAAAAGGTGAACACCTAGAAAAAAGAGTGCCAGTATCGGCATTGGAGGATCTCCTGGGCAAAGTTGGGAAAAGTGAACCGGGGGGATGGTTCTTCAGGGAGAATTCTTGAGAGGTCCATCGGAAGGGGGGGGGAGAATTATACTTTTCCGCAAAAAGGAGAAATGGTTCTTATTAGAAGTAAAAAAGACTGGGGGGGGAAAAGGGGTTTTGTCCAATGGGGACTCTCAGGAAAGGGGTCTCCCAGGGGGTGTTTACACTTTTGATGTCGGGTGTTCTTGGTAATCGGGGTCAAAAAAATCGGAAGAAGCTCTTCGACGGAAAGTCCCCTTTCTTCTGTACACAGGAAATTTTGGGAAGTCGGTGTGGCGAAGACCATCGCCCACTCTTTCCGCGTTAAACAAAAAGGTCATAGGGGTTTACTTCAGAAAAATGCTGGTGCTACGGATGGTGCTGAAAAACGAAAAGCCAAAAGAATATTCAGGAGCTGCAAGGGAGGAGCATGGGGAACCTCCTTTCAGACGGAAAAAAGCTTTGTCTGGGGGGTCCGCTCTCTAAGAACTTCTCAGGGAGAAAAGGCATGTCCTCCTCTTGGCTATGTGAAAATGGGCAGAAAAAAAAAGTGATGGCCGGGGGAAGGGGAAGGGAATCGTCAAGTCAGATAGCGCAAAGAACCAAAAAAACAAGCACCTATGGCAAAGCTGATCGATCTCGAGACAGAAGGAGGAGGAAATATAGAAGAGGACCAAGTGAGGGGGGGGGGGTGCCTTGGGGTTTGGGCCGAGGTAAACTTAGAGAGGGGCAGCACCGCTTGATAATGTAAAGAACACGAAAAGAAACATGGGCGAAGAAGGCTCACCAGTTTGTGAGCCTGGCGCGAAGATGATTAAGTGACCAGAAGATACCACGATCATTTAAGAAAAGTGAAAGGAAAGAAGTTTTAGGCAAAAAGCCGAATACACTTTCAAGGGACGTATCGGGAAGGGAACCTCAGCAGCAAAAAGACTAAAAAACCAAAAACTTTCTATACCATCATTGAGAGGGGGTCCAGCGTAACGCAGGGGGAGGAAAGATGAAGGAATCCACCGGCACGAACTTCCAACAGAAAGACTTTTCGTTAGGTCCGGGGCACTAAAAAAAGGTATGCAAAGGGGGAAAAGGAAATTCCCTCAGCCCAACGACGCATCAAAAAAGGGGGGTCAACATCGCCAATGACGAGGCGTTCTGCGATGCAAAAAAAGGCCTTCTCCAGTCGACCTCCAAGAAAATGGCCTACGGTCGGCGGCAAATAAAATGGGAAAAGGGGCAGATTTCATTGCCGGGGGGCTGAGAACCATCACTAAGGGAGATGAAGGAACAACGTTCGTGCATGACCGAACTGGCCGAGTCTTCACCGGGGAAGGGTCACCCCGATAATGAAGGAAAGCGCGCTCTCTCACATAGGCGAAGAAAAAACCCGAGCGTCGGTGACGAAGGGAGGAACACACCTGTTAAGCAGGAAAAGGGAGCAGAAGAAAGGGTTGCCTATTACTATACCCATGTCCCACTCAAAAAGGAAGGGGGGAGAATGATCAAGGAGAGCGAAAGACCAGTTTACAGGGAAGGGCCCTTCCAAAAATCCACATCGCCTGGACAGCAGGAGGAACCGGTCCTGCATCGTTGGATGGGGGGAAAATCTAGGAAGAGGAAAAAAAAGCCCTCCTTACAAAAGAAGAAGAGAGTAAGAAAGGACATCTGTTACTTCCTTTTTGGCAGTAAAAAAGGGAGTCATATCCGCCCAAGGGGGGGAGAGGGAAAAACGGCGCTGAAGGCTTTGCGCGAAAAAGACGCAAGAACGAACACCATTCAGGTTTGCGGTAGCCAAAAAAGAAAGCTGGATGCCCGAAAGTTGCAAGGGGCAAAGCCTCGGTCCAAGGTCGCTGCCTAATCAAACCAAGGGAAAAATTCCCTCAAAAAAAGCTCGAAGAGTTTCTCGCCTTTTCTTGGGAGAAGGAGGTATCGGAGAGAGGGGGAATACCTCTTGAAAAACGCGAAAGATCGGCCATACAAAAAATCCGCTCAGGGGAGGAGCCTCGGAATTCTCGGAAAAGGGAGCGATTCCACCCTCCCAGGTCGAAGGGTCCAGCGACTCTCCGAAACGGGGAGGACATCGCCTAAGGAGAAAAGACAATCATCTAACCGACCTTGGGCTGGAGCAACGAAAGGGAAGTTCCGGGGATCGGGCCTCCTAGCGTCTAGGAGGGGCGGCTCTTTGAGGGAGGAAGTGGAGGCTTTTGTGGGCCTAGACAAAAAAAAGGGAAGTGTCTTTCCGTCCGAAGGGAACCTCAGGGGAAAAAAGGCGGTTCTTTCTCTTCTACGGACCCTCAAAAGGGGACAGCGGCAGAGATTGCCGAGGGTGGAGCTAGGAAAACTGGCAGGCTAATCACGAGGTCTAAGGGACCTCAGACCCTCATTGCATTGTAATTCACGGAGGAAAAAAAAATGTATCTCATCATCATCCAAACAAGCGCGAGAAGAGAGGCGACTTCTTAATTGAGAAGAAGGTCTTAGAGAAGGTCCCTCTCTCGTGGAGAGACAACGGTCAAATCGGATCTCTCTCAAGAGAGAGAGGACCGTTCACCCATAGAAAAGGTTGGAATCTCTTCTCGAACGACATCCGCGCTCCGAGAAAGGACGGAGCTCGCGTGAAAAAGAGAAGGGTTGCTTAGAATGGGCACCAGGAAAAAGGGTGCCTTTAACCCGCGAAGAAAAAAGTGCGGTATTGTACGCCGGGCGAGGGAAAAAGGGAATTCCCGTTTCCTTTCCGATCAAAGGGTAAACGGCTGAGCGCAAAAGAGAACGGATATTCGCATCGTGGGCGAGCGCAAAAACCACAAAGAGGACTGAGGAGGAGAAATTCGTCCCTGTGGAAAGGAAAACCCGGGAAAGGGGATCAAAATCGCTGAAGACCGAGCCGCGATCCGAGGAAAACGACTTCAACGCCAGGGAGAAGGTGTGAGGAACATTTTACTGGGAGAAAGAAGGGGCTTCGACATGGAAGGCTATGGCGCAAAAAAAAATTGCAAAAAGGGCCGGGCGAGTAGCTTCACCGCGTTGCAGGAAAGGGTAATTCATTCTAAAAGCGTACAAAGGAAAGGGAATTTCAAAGCGTCGCAAGAAAGTTACCTCGTGGTTCAAAACTTCTCTTGGGGGGGAGAGATCTTCTCATAGGGGATTCCAACCGCAATTCTGATAGAAATCCAAGCTCCGCACAAAGAGCGGAAACTTCGTCTCTAGGGGAAGAAAATGGCGGAGAAAGTATTAGTCCCTACCTCGAACCATCGCGGCGATAACCGCGGGACTCGAAAAAACCCCTCTAAAAGGAGGGGAACCCCTCCTTCTTGAAAGACGTCAGCGCTAAACCGGAAGGTATTTGCCTGTTGCACACAGAGGGGGACATTCTCTCTCCTTTGCCATAAAACTTGCGGCTACGAACGGGGAAGTGGCCGAAAAAAGGCACACCGCTGTTCCTATGAAAAGAACGGAAGGGAAGGACAGAGGCGTTCTGATCTGGCTGGGAAAAAAAAGGGGGGAACATCATATAAACCCATCCAGGAGAAAAAACCGAAAAGGGGACCTTCTTCAGCATATGGGTGGGGCAAGGGGCGAAAGAGCTGCCTTTCAACTTGCGCTGAGGAACGACTCAAGAGGAGGAAGATTGCCGTGGTAGAAGAGGGGAGGGACACCCTGTTCGGGGGAGAGTTTCTGGAACGGAAAGCACTTCCGGTGAGGGAAGGTGCTCATCCTCTCGTCGGGGGTCAAAAAAGAATGGGCCGAGCGCTCTGATGTTTCCTGATGGGATCGGGGGGGAAAAGAAGGAAAAGGTGGAAGATCATAAGGGGAGATCCAGTTCAGGGACGCGACACTTTGGTGATCCATCAAGGAGGGGGGGAGCATGTCGTAAAAAATACTGCTGAGAAAGGACGGACCTTCGTATAGTGCCGGGAAAAAAAGAATTTGGGCATGAGAAAAGTTCTCGGCCATGGATCCAGGGGGGGTTCACCAGGGGAAGACAGCACGCTCTCAAGGGACCTTTTTCGAAGGGAAACTGGGGTTGAAAGGTGGGTTCGTGGGGAAAAAGGAAAACCTGTGCCTCCGTACGAAAATTCCTTGCCACCAACGCACTCCAACGTAGGGACGCCTCTTATTTTGAAGGTTGGGGCCGTCGTGGAAGACTTCGAAAACATCGCCATCGGAAATGGAAAAAATGCCAAGATTTTCTATCCGTCAGGAAGGGTGTCGGGGGAAATGCTTCTTTATTGGGCTGCAAGCTCCCACAATATCCTTTGGGGGATTCGGTCGGCTCTGGGGAGGGTCATGGGCATCCTCCTAAACAAAAAAAAAAAAAAGAAAAACCTGGACGAAATCTCTTGGGGAGCTGGTTCTCTTTTCCCACGCTCAGAGAACATCTTCGCGGCGTATCGCCAAAAGGAGGAGAGAGGATCCTCCTCATGTGCAGGAGCCCACTGGGCAGGGGGGGGAAAGATTACTTTCTCAATCTTAAAGGCCAGATACTTCGAAAAAAGACCCGGAAACAGAACGGTAGCGGATCTCCTCGAAAGGAGAAATAGAAGGGATTTCCGCCATAGGTGGCTGGGAAAAAAGTAGATTGAGGTCCTCTGGAAGAAGGGGGGACAAGCACGACACCTGCCAGTGTGAGAAAAGGAGGAGAATCCAGGTGGGGGGGGCTACCTAAGGCGCGAGAAAAGAAGTTAAGAAAAAAAAAGTTCTATAAAAGATAGAACTTTCAGGAAGGCGGATGACAGGCTTTCCATCTGCTCGTCGGGGGGTGGCGATCGTTCCGTGAAGCACCATCAGGATAGAATCCTAACACTGGGGGAATATGGGGAGGGGGAGGTTTCCATTTAACGCTTGCTAGAGGGGGCCGAGGACGGCGAGCAAAGGCACTAACATTCCAAAGGCTGTACCATAAGGGGATAGAAAGCCTTTTCACTGCACTAAAAAAGGTGACACCAGGAACTGTGAAAAAGCTCGCAGAAAAGTCACATCTCCAAATTGGCAGAGGAAAAGAAGGGAGGAGGAGGGGTGCCATTCCAAACCGTAAAGGGAGATAACGCTCATAAAAAAAGGGAAGGTCGGAGGGGGGAAAATGCTCGTAATTTTGAAGATGGCATAAGGAGATTCCGATGACGAACATCAAGAAGAGGGGTGACGATTAAGGAAGTTGAGTAACTACTTTCGCTATAAGGAAGAAAAAAGTCCACCGTGAAAACCCTATCAGCAAAAATCAGCGCGCTCTGCAAATAGAAAAAACAAACTCCGAGAGGAGAGATCTGATTTACTCCTTTCAGGAAATCAACTTTAAAAGGAAAACCCGAACATGTTTTCCGATGACGAGCCGGAGAAAGGACAAGCTTGAGAAGGGGGACGCCGAGAGCCCGGTGGAAAAAGGGAGAGTTTTCGCCCCTGCCAAAAAGAGGGGGAAAGCAGGAGGGATGGTTTCTATTCTGTGGGTCGAAAACGAATCATAAAAGATATTAAAGAGAGGGAAAGGAAGAATCTTAACAGGAGTGGGGAGGCCTAAATTCGAAAAGAGTCGTTGGGTTATAAGCAAAAGGGGTGTCGTCCCATACGCTATTTGCGCGAAAAGAAAAGGCCAACAAGGACACACCATGGTTCGCTTCCACTGTAACTCCGGTTGAGTCCGAGTGTGTCTTCTCTTTTTCTGCGAGCAAGAGGACTTCGAGGGAGAGGAAGGATCCCTACGGAGGGAGGAGCGGGAAGGTATCCTCTCTCAATCTACGGACTTAAAGGGGTGTTCTTTCAAGTATCGGAAATAGAGAATGAATGTAATACCTGACGAATATCGCCGGGGGATTAAAAAATCCAGGAGAACTCTCTACGATGAGAGCTTTCCGGCGATACTAGAAGAGGGTTCCTACTCCATTCCCGGGAAAACCTGTAAAACTCTCCGGGGAAGACGCCTCTCCTCAGGAGGAAGGAGGGAGGTAGCACATCTGAAGGTAGAAAAAAGATCTGGGGTGAACCTTTTCCTCAAAGTCTCATGAGAGGGAGTCCTTGATCTCAAAAAAGAGTAGAGGGGGGGAGAAAGGGTGAGTTCGTTCTCTTTGGGGGGAATGAGGAGGGGGAAAAGATCCGCACAGTTCCTAAGGACGGTAAATCCTCCGGGGGAATAGATGGATTTGTCTATCCACTTCGGGAGACAGACGATGTCGACGAGAGCGGCAGATATTGCCTCTCAAACCGTAAGAAAATTGCTGCCGGGAAGAAAGCTAATGAAGGGGTGCCCTAGATTCATCAGAGATAAAAAGACCCGAAAAAAAAAGCGGTAAATTCTGCACTTAATATTTGAGCAAAAACACTCGATCCGGGGGAAAAAAGCGAGAAGGGGATTCGACTTCTGGAGGGAATCGAAAAAGGGAAAGCAGCTTCATTCCCAACGAAACGCCTTGAGGCAAGGGGAATGTTCAAATAGAGAATATAGAGAAACACAACAACGTTAATTATGAAAGGAGAATCTAGGAGGCACCCATCTCTTCGCGAGAAGGGGGCAATGCAAGCTGAGACTAACTGGAAGGGGAGAGACTTCATCACTTACTGGAAAATGAGAACGGAGAGGAGAACGATCGTATTGGGTTGGAAAGGGTAAAAAAAGGGGGGAAAAGAGTCGTGCCCGGAACGATCATGAATGGAGGGGGTGTATACGCCGGGGGGGAAGAGGAGGCTCGAAACCGAAAAAAAAGCTTTCGCCGAGGGAAGGACAGCGCCATATAAGTAGCTTCCAAGATAGGACAGTACTGATATTTCTTCATCGGGCGTACGGCAGAAGGGGACTCAAATCGAGGGAGCCATGCGCCGGGGAAAGAAGCACGTCTTTCTTTAATTTTTTCTTTTCACGTAAACAAACAGAAAGAAAATGTCGCAACAGGAAGAAAGAAAGCGAGCCGGAGGGAAAAAGCGATTGCTATCATACCACTTAGTAGAGAATAGGGAAGGACCATTGGACGCCCGAGAGGGTAGTGAGTTTTCGGT
>Ga0179593_1518567_pt1 | contig 22202 bp, 24 predicted proteins | sample CZODoug2_1_08_16_FD_185931 | JGI IMG/M metagenome (GOLD analysis project Ga0179593, IMG submission 185931) | Vadose zone soil fungal communities from Angelo Coast Range Reserve, California, USA - CZODoug2_1_08_16fungal (PacBio error correction) | ecosystem: Environmental > Terrestrial > Soil >...
AGGAACAGAACAAGGCGCGATGTCGGGGGACGACCAATCCACAGAGGACGAACAAAGGCGGGGAAAAGTACTCGCGCGCTATCTGTGTCGGCCAGAGTGAACTGGAGAAGTGGCCGCGGATTAAACAGAAAAAACAAAATGGCTGGGCAAAACCAGTCGGCATAGAGCGCAAACTTCGAGCATGGGGTCTCAGGTAGAAGACTAAAAAGATTAGCGAGCGAAACACATCAAATATGAGACTTCGCACGGTGAGATAAGAAAGTTTCGGGTCGCCGCATGGCGCTAGAATTGGACGTCGGTGTTTGACCGGCAATTCGAGCGCGAATGTGAGCTGAACTGGAGGACCCACCGCACTTTCACCCGACATGGGGAAGGGCAGGGGAGGAAGTTGGGCGAAAAGGGGAAATTTCAGAGGCCCGGCATCAATCAAGATTAACTGATAGATGTGGCAATGCTGGATGGTCGACCGAGTTACGGCGGGGGGGGGTGGCGATTCTCAAGGAAGGCGCCTGAGGACTTGTCACGTAGCTCAAAAGACGACCTCAGGAAAGGGGGGATAGGTCCGAGCAAAGAATTAGGAAGCAAAGTCTCACTCAGGTATGGTGAGGGATCTGCGCGTAGCCAATGGCAAGAAAAAATGGGGAGACAGGTAAAAAAAATTTGAAGCCTGACGCGGCGCGGCGACTCCAGGGGGTTTGGAGGAACATCTTACTATTCCAGCGCGAAGAAGCAAAAATATCAGTAGCGGTCGGCCAACGTCCCGAACGGATGGCGCGCAAGCTCAGAAAGGAAATAGCGATGGGTTTCATACGGGGAATTCCGCTGCCAGGACGCATAGGGAGAGGCCCCTGAGTAAAGATGAGGAAAAGAAAATACGTCATGCATCGGGCGGTGCAGATTCATCAGCGGCGACTCACTTCTAGTTCATAGACTCTATGGAACCACTGTTCTTAGAGATAGGACGCGGCAACAGTTCCGGGGCGTTGAGCTTTGAACAGCAACACCAGATGAAAAAAAGAATTGGGGGGGGAGAAAAAGTCAGCTTTAAGACCTTTCCAAGTGCGCACCGAGCTAGAAAGAGCGTACCGGGGGAGACCGCGGCAACAAGAACAATAGAAGCAGTTGGAGTTTACGTCGATCAAGGCGGCTCCTCGCGAGGTGACTGCCAAGATCGGAAGGCTTGCAAGGCGGCAGGGCGAAGAGGGCCGGCAGGATCACAAGTCTGCCGTATCGGAAGGCACTTCCTAAAGTTCGCGGGAATCATCCCTGTGGTCGGGCAAGAAAAGGCACCGCCCCGTCGAAAGGGAGACCTGGGTCGTAGGTGAGCGCGGATCAAGGGTCACCGAGTATCTGAAAAAGAAGGTAGATTCGGCGGGGAGGTCCACTTTTATTATCGGGGAAAGGGGTCGCGCACCGAGGAAAATCCGAGCGCGCGCTGATCAGTCTTCCGAGTCAACGGTACAACTACCAAATCAGATCGCGGGCGTGAAAGCAGGAGTCGCGGCCGAAAGAGAGGCGTCATGAAGCAGCTGAACTAGGAAGAAAGGATGGTTGGGGGCCGCTGAAAAAAAAAAGGGGATGAACGCACATGGCCTTCGAACGTGCTTAACGCAGGCGTCAGGGGAGCGTGGACGGGAAACGCTTGAGTGCAGCACGGGAAGAACAGGACAGACAACAAGTCTGCCGTTAGGGCCAGGCATGCGGAAACATGCGGCGGAGCAGGACTATCCAAGTCCCGGGGTCAAAGAAATAGAAGGAAGGAGACGTCGGAAGGATCGCGATCCTAGGAATGGAATGCGCGAGAGGGATCTGATGGGGATATCAGGGGTTCGGCATGGAGAGGAGCATTAAAGAAATGAAGGGTCCGGGGGCATTTAGCAGGAAAAAAAAGTTCGGGCAAATCGGAGGATCCAAGAAGACAGGGGCGAAGGCGGGTAAAACGACATGAGAGCGGGTAATAGCCATGTGAAGGTGTGGGGGGGACTGAAATAGAGACACCAAAGCCATTGACGGGGCTCAGAAAGAACAGATAGGCGCGGCCAGGAGATTCCCATAGAAAGAGGAGGAGTCGGACATCCGGGGATGGAGGGCAATCACGGTGGAGGGGGCCTTACGCAGTGAATAGCAAAAAAGAACTGAGGAGATCGACATCCTCGAACTGGAGACAGCAGCTCGGAAGCGCGGGCAGGCAGCAACGTGAAAGAGAGATGGGGGTTCGGCCGACGCCAGGGTCACTGAGTGTGAGGGGCGACACAAAGGTTCGCTGAGCGTGAGCATGTTTACAGACGCGGCAGCAAGAAGAGGAAGGGGGGCAGTAGAACAAAGGGGGGATCGAGGAGGGAATGGGGAGAGCTGGACGGCGGAAGTTGTTGCCGGGAGCAATACACAGGGGGAAAGAAAAAAAGTCCATTCCAAAGTCAGCGGGACACGAGGAGGGAAGAGGGGTATACATGAAGGGAACCCAAAAGAACGGCAGTCAGGGCAGGGAAGAACGTGCTGGACGAGGGGAGATGATATACTGAAAGGGGAGGAAGTAGGGATTTAACAAAAGAAGGACCGATAGGGCGCGGCAAAGGTCTGGAGGCGCAAGGAAACAGCGCCACATAGGTCGCTTCTGTACCAGCGGGGGAGGGGGGGCATTGCCGCGCAGGTTGAAGAAAAAACCAACAGGAAGAAGGAGAGAGAAAATAGCACTGAGTCAGCAGAAAAAAAGAAGGTGGGAGCGCTTGCAGAACAGTGGTGCATAGCCAGGAACAACTTGCCGCAAACAAGCCTGCAGGATCCAGGCTGTTTCCGAAAATCAGATCCGAAAGGGAAAAGGAAAGAGCCGGTACCGCAGGGCAAGGGAAAAAACCTTCTCGGAAAGGTCTTTTTGGATGGGTTGTAGCAAAAAATCTGTCGAAAGGTGGGGGGCCAGCAAGGGAAACGGGGTCGAACCGTGAAGAAACCACTGGGTATTGCTCTAAACCAATTCACCGCCGGAAGGCAAAACCGGAGCAAGAAAATCAAATGTTCGAAAAGGCTTGGGGGCGGCTCAAACATGGATCACTGCGTCATCGGATCGCTCAAAACCGAGGAACGGCAAAGAAAAATCAGAGCAATGACGGGCGCGCCGCACAGTAAAAAAAAAGGCCTCGCTAAGGGGAGGAAAGGACTAGAGAGTCAATATCTCCGGAGGCATCATTACACAGTTGGCACCAAAATGGGAAATCGAAATACAGAAAGGAAGAGTTCTAAGCGCTCGGAGATGGGTAACGCTCTATGTTCGTCGATAGGCTGATTAAAAGTCCGGCGTAGAAGGGAGTCTAGGAGGAGTGACTGCAAAAGTGACCACAGGGGACAAAGAGTCAAAATCAACCGCTATCGTGGAAGGCCGCGGCTAGGCATCATTTCGGACGAGAGAAAGAACTACTACCGTATAACAGGCTGATATCTGATTGAGGGGGAACCTGCTAGGGGGGAGCGCGAATCCAACATCAACGGCAGACAAATATCGCCCAAAAGATCTAGAGCGTTTATGACGTGCGGCTAGCCGTCCGAATATCCTGGAAGTCTCGAGCAGCCGTAAACGAAAGTGGACGGGAATGTCCGTTCCCGACGCGATCTAGGCGGGGTGTGCGCGCGGAAGGGCGGCTAAGTACTTCACAAATGAGGGGAAAAAGTCTAAAGGAATACCGTACACCGCCCCGGAGGGGAAAAGCTGCAGGAAGGCAGGACGGGGGAGCAACGGAAGACTACAAAGATTTTTCTCGGCGGAGAAATCAATGCCCTGGGGAGTATGAGAAGATCGAAAGGAAGGGGAAAAAAACGTTGCGAACAGAAACCGGGGAGGGAAAGCGAGGTCGGGTCACGTGACGCCGGGAGAGCAAGAAGCAGGCACAAGTCGGAAACTGGCGCGAAAAACGGCTAACCGTGGTCTACATTACACATCCGCCTCTGAGAAGGGGGGGTTCGAACCACTGCCAAGGTCCCAGACAGGGTACATGTCAAAAAAAGGGGCGTCGGGAAGGAGAAGGGAAGTACAGAGATCCAATACCGCACGAGACGAGTCCTGGGGGATCGCTGATTGAGTGGAAGAGTAAGATGAAAGGGCGGGAAAAGCCTGGACAAGGGAAAAAAAAATCGCTGCTCAAGAGGGGTTTTCAGAGCCGCGAAATAGCCAGACGAAACCATGATGGAGAGGGTTTTGGGGGAGAAGAGGCCGGATCGAACGGGATGAACGGTGTCGCCCAGAAGGGGAAAGGTCCATTCCCCGGCAGGAGTGGGGAAACGGTCAGCGGTAGTGCTATAGCCGATATAAATAAAGAGAAAGGCTGGTGCTAATTTGGCAGAAGCTGGACAGCCGGGTCATAAACATCAGTCGAGAAGGAAGAGAAGGGTCCTGTAGAGGATGATGGGGAAGGCCGCGGAATCAGACATCTCAGCTCCGGCGGAGGGAAAAAAGTAGTCCATCGTCCGTCTGTAAGTTCACTGGAGGAAGGGAGAGAACAAAGGCTCCATCGTGTCGCCGAAAAAAAAAAAGACTGGCGAGCCCAGAGGTCACCCATCTGTAAGAAAAAGAAGATACGTCGGGTTGGGCCCTCGCATGCTTTTGCATCTACGAGAATGAAGGGCGCGCCGCCAAAAAAAAGGAATGTGACTATCTCTAGCAAACTGGGAAGGGGGAAGTATGACACTGGCGGGTCGAGATCACTCGGCAGAAGGGAAGGGTCAACGACAATGAAAAAGACGGCATAAAAAAAAAGGAGGGAAGTGAAATGCCTGTCCGAACGGGCCTTTGTCCATGCTCAGCATTCGGTTGGTTGCTCGGGGGTAGGAGAGACTATGGATGAGAATTCATGGAGGGCTTATAATCGAGACCCGTAGGGAAGGGAACAGATGAAAATCGGGAGGGGGGCTTTCCAGGTCTGGGGGGTGACGGTCGAGATACAGCAAACCGTCAATAGAAAAAAGTTTCTGGGACTGTCCTAGGCCCAGCAGACAAAGAGCGCCTGGGACTGTAAACGTCGAAAAAAGTGGCGCAGGAAAGATGCGCCCAACACAATGGACGTCAGCCCCGCGGCATGATCAAAAAACTTGCTATTTTGCTCTCGGCAGAAAGACTCAACTAGGAGACGGGGGGAAGAAGATCGGCGAGCTGCTGCAGTGGCGCAACATGGGATCGGTGCATGGGAAAGCTCGAGAGGAGGGGTCACAAACCAAAAAAAAGAGACAGTCTAACGATACGGGGCCGAACTATAGCGGCTCTCACCGCATGCAGCAACGGTTGAGAATTGCCATGTGCATTTTCTGGTGCGCCATTGCCAACGGGGGCACTTCTTAACTGCGGCGTCATACATTTATTCTCTTAAATCCAACAACAACAGATGAAGTTGGCCTCGCTATAAAATTTTGGAGGAAGAAGTCATGAACGACCATCTTCGGGGGTCCCCTGGCGCCACACCCCTGCAACGCAAAACGAAACAACCTTTCTGAAAGTTTCGCGTTCTCTCGGAGGCTGTTTCTTCCTGCTCAGCTTGTTAAGAAACGTCGGCCGCGCAGATCGCTTAAAAAAAGGCGAAGCGTCGCCCAATGCGGGTGAACGAAACGGGATGCAGAAGAGACCCAAAAAAAAGAACAGTTCTTCATCGAAGGTCTTTCGCAGAGCAGACAACAGCTGAAAGCGGGAAAACTTAGAAAACTGGTTCGGAGAGAGTTCTCTGTAGCGCGCACGCTCGCCTCACTAGCTACTTTGAATCAAAACAGGCCGGACGAGTTCGTGGGACTATACTTCCAAGACAAAGGGTGTCATGGCGCCCGACTTCTTCGAGGAAGGGGTCGCTTTTTTGATGGGAAAGGTGCCTCAAAAGAAGCGGCAAAATTAGCTGGGCTACCGTTCAGGAGGAGGGGGGTGTCGAAGCAAGTAATCAAACCGGTCACCAAGCGAGATATGCCGCGATCTCACCCCGACTCCCCGACTTAGTGGGAAGGGCGCCATGAGTAGGCATGAGTAAAGTGTCTGTAAGGTTTGGAGGAGGGAAAGACCACTGGCTCCCCATGCAGCCGAGTATCGCGTCCCGCGGATGTGAGCGGAGACGTCTCATGAATTTGGGGGGGATTGGGGGAAGTGTCTTCCGATGCCACACGCATCTGCTACAAACAGAAGGCGAAAAGAAAGTCGCGATTAAGGTGGAGGGAAATCTCTCCCATGCGTCCGCCAAAGGCGAAATGAATGTGTCTCAAGGAAGGTCCCGGAAAAGACAGAACGTCAATTACGACTATTTGTAAGGAAAGGAAGAAGGGAAAAAAACCGAGATCTGAAACTATCTCTCGGCGGACGAGACATCCGCCAACGGGGACTATTCGGAAGGATCAGATTCCTAACATAGAGCCCACATTCGGACAAGCGAGGGGAACAGCAAACCTGAGGGCTCCAAGACTCTCTCTGCAACCTGTTGAGCAAGACAGATTAAACTCGTCGTCCTTTTATACCAAACGGGGGAGGAAGGAAGGAAAGGGCGACCCTTGACCATCTGGTCACTCACCGTTCGAGGGAGTAAAGATACGAACGAAAAGAGGAAGGAGAAGAGGAGAAGCCGCCTCTTCCTTATTCGAACAATGCGGGATGAGCCGCGCTGTCAGAATAATTTGGCAGAGGAAAAGTCAAGGTAAATAGAACAGATCAAGCTGCAGAGGGACTTCCTCAAATTGATCGTGCTGCCGGAGATTGAGGAATGGGGTCAACCCAAGGTCCAGAAAGAAAAAAAGACCTGGGTTGAGGTATTTAGAGTGGCAAGCTCTGAATCAGGGGACCGAGGATCGGAAACGGCTTCGATGGATGGGGAAGGGCGAACACTTTTCGACGTTCGCGGAAAACAGCAATAATGACGCAGAAAACGGACGCTTGATCGGCCTCCGGTCACAGTACCGCTCTAAAAGGAAGCTGTTCAAAAAAGAGGCTCTGCGTCGAGATAGGAAGCTAGGGGGGAAAAAAACGACAATAGTAACATCAAACATTAGCCGTCGCCGAAAAACGTCCTGTCAGGGACTGCGAAAAGGAGGAACAGAAAGGAACTGCGAAAGACTCAGGGAGTGTCATAACAGGGAGCTCGCGCGCGCATCAGCTCGATGTCGTGAACTGCAAAATGCGACCCAGAAAGGCGAGTTCTCAAAAGGGGACCAGTAGGAAACGTAGCGGTCGAAGGCCTGCGATCCGGGCGTGGAAAGCGCGAAGTCTGCGCGAAAAAGATGGATGGGGGGGGATCTTGTCGCGGTAGAACAGAGGAGACAGAAAAAACATATCAGGCCGTCAGGTAGCGGGTCGCATAGAGAAGAGTCGAGCACGAGAATCGTGCCTGCCAAAGAGGGGAATAGTGTAAGCGTTGAATTTCCATTGTTACTTCCTGCGGGGCCAAGCCAATAAATAAATTACAGGGTCAGTTGTCCTCAAACGTAAAGGGAAGAAAAAAGGTGAGACGCCATAGAAGCGGAGCATCTCCTCGGAGGGAAGTCAGAACATCTGATCAGTAACCGGCTAAGAACGGGGGGGTCGGCTATAAACGAAGAGTTAGGAGCGAGCCGGCTACGAACGCTTTGCTCGAATCATCTCGCGAGGGACAATTTTAAAAAGGGAAATGAACCGAAAGAGTCAAAGGAGGGGTTGACGCTTGAGTGGCGGTCATCTTGGACTGCCGCAAAGGGAGTGAAGTGTTTCAGTTGAGGCAACCCGTACGGCAAACGAATCGCCGGTGTTGTCGAAACATGGGGTCTGTGTTAATTCCTTAAGGGAGGGGGCGGAGAAAGGAGGGAGAGAGGGGTGGGATTCTGAAGTGGGTGAGATCATAAGCTGGAAGGAAAAAGCAACTTCGGCTTGGCGGGGGACAACACGAACTGCCCGGAAGACGTGATGCAGTGGACGCAAAAGGAAAAAAAAAGGAAGACACTGAGTCAACAGGGGAAAGTTGGGCTTCTACGGAAAGTCGGGGAAGGTGCTTTAAGGTTGCCTTTACAACGTCAGGAAAAGGGGGATAGATGGAAGGGGTGATATTCAATGAACCAGGGCTGGAGCATCTCGACATTCGGAGAGGAGGTGAACAGCTGCCTTGCTGTGCCGCGCAGGTTGGTATAATCCTCACAAACAACGGGGTAAAAGAGGATCCAACCAAGGGGGACTAAATCGACGCCGCTGGTACAAAAAGAAAAGGGCAAGGGAAAAAGCCAGTGGATCGCAGTCAGCATTGAAGGGGAAGGCGCTTACTTCCGTATCCGAGGGGTCAATTAGAGAAGAAATACCTTTCACTCGGGGGAGTAGACGCAAACACACGCGGGGGACATTACCGCAATCCAAAGACGGCACGGGTCTTGTTTTTCAACAAAGTTCCAAGATCGAGAGAGATGCGCAGCTATTTGGTGACCTCAAGGACGGAGGTTGCGGCCGTGCCGCGAAAATGGGGATCAGAATTCAAACCACCGACGTACAGGAAAAAAGCGTAACGTCCCGCGCCGAGATTTCGCCCAAGCCGAACCGCTTGTTCTGGGGTGCAGATAAACAGTCCATCACTTGGGAGATGTCATCGAAAGCGGGGGGCAGCAGACGACACAAGAGGGAAACGGCAGCCGCAACAAGCAGAGGGTAAGAAGAAGGGGATGCTTATATGAAAGGGACGAGAGGAAAAAACTTGCACGCCTCGAGCTGGGGAGAACGATAGGTCTCCTTCAAAAACGCTTAGGAATTCGTTCTCCACGGGATTGAGACCTTTCGTAACATTTGCTAAAAAAGAAGATAGCTACGAAGATATGATGGGAGACGAACATATCTGTTCTTGAGTCTGATGCAGGAACGTCCCAGGAGGGATCTAAATGAAGGAGGGGAACTGTGCAAAATGGGACAACTTCACACAACCTCCAGGCGCAACGGCCAGTTCTAGCTGAAAGAGGGAAATATGATCCACACTACAGATACTTCTCCAATCTCGGGGGAGGGACGCCGAGGATTGTCTATAACATCACGATCCATGATCGAAAAAAAGAAAGGACGATTTCCGGGGGAGGGTGGAGACTTAGGGTTATTCACCATTCTAACACGTCCTCGCACAAGAATCGGAAGATGCGCGCAAGTGCCAATTAATTTTAGTAACGGCAGGGGCGGTTTACATATGGCAACTGAAGTATCTGGGGCGGTGAAAAACTAGACAGTTGTGGTGCTTGCCTCTCAAAGTAGTCCGGTACTCCTTATGTACCTAGCCAGGACGAGACTTAGAGAAAATGGGGGAAGGAAACCTGGAACTCAAGCTACACACGGGAAACGACTAGAGACGCTCGCAGTGAGACCGCGCGCGGGGAGAAAAACCGAGTGAGCGAACTCATAGGGCCCTGCAGCCTGTTTAGCGCTTTAGGCGTCGGCACAGGGAGGAGTCCGTGCGGAAACGGGAGAGACCACTGGGAAACGTGTTCTGCGTCAGGAAGGGGCGGGCCCTCCTACACAACCAGGTTCCGTGAACTGCTGCTCAAGAAAAAAAAAAAAAGGGGAAAATAGGGGACTATCTCAATGCAATTCGAAGAGATAAAAGAAGAGTGTCCGGCGACCACGGCTAACGAAGGATAAGAGAGGGAAAGGGGGAACCTGACTGCTGCAATCGAGGAAAACGAAGCGGAGCTTGACTGGGCGCGAAGCCGAGCTCGTGGGTCTATGACATCCGAGAAGGCAATTTGGGTCCTCGGTAAGACAGGGGAAGAAATCTGAACGCCAACCGCATCACCAGGTCCATAGTCGACGGGGCGGCTGCTGTCTGAATGTCACGAAAAGGGTCGGTCGATAGCAGAATTGCAGCTAATCGATCGGAAGTAAGCGGCGCCTGCATATTTGAAAGCGGGGGATGAATGCGATATTGGGCACGACTCGCGCAGGAGGAGCAGCGCACGGGATACTGGGCAATCAGCTCTGGGAGAAGGGTGGGACGCGGCACGGTACGCGATCGAGGCGGAGTGGCATCGGTGGCCATAGGGGACATGAGAGAGGTCACCGCAAACCTGAGAAGTAGCCACACGGACCGTCAGCGGGAGTCTGCGGGCCGAGAGAAGCATTGGGACATGGAAAAAAGGTCTCCGAAGGGTGGGGGGGGGACTACCGGTCTTAGAATACACAGGGGGGGCGCAAAGATGCTGCGAGAGCGAGATAAATTCAGCACTTCTAGAATGGAGAAGGGCAGGAAGGTCAAACCCGCATCGGCCTCGAAGGTCTTCCGAGACAAAACGTCGGCAAACGGCCGTATGGGGCACGGAAAGCGGAGAAGGAGGAAGGGATACCACATCGAGAGCGAGGTATGGTGAAGGAGCCTGGTGAGTGAAAGGCCCTACATGGGACTACTAATGGGGTCCGCTCTATTCTCTTTGCTGCATCGGGGCAGAGAGAGAGTGGCAGAAAAAACAAGTCCTTCGCGAGACCAAGGGCCAAGGCATGATGAAACGTGCGTTGGGCGACAAGAGGGGGGGAATGACCGCCCGTGAGGTCCAAGATCCATAACCATACATCCTTCCGAAGGCGACACTGCTGCCGGAGGCGGGCAAGAAAACAGGTGGAAAAAGTGAGAAATCGGGTTGCAAAAAGAGTTATGCTGCATCGTAAGGGGACCCTACCGGGACGAAAGGGATCCTGAGAACGCAGGGGAGCCAAAGGCGGGAAATCGGGTGCGATCTTGAAAAGGCCTAAAAGCCAAAAAACGAAAAAATGACAGATGAATAAAGGCCCAGGTGGTGCAGGGGAACCTAGTCCCCAGCAGAACAGATCGCGGCCTGGACTTGGAAAACCCAGCCCTCAGGGAGGTGCAGCGGACTCACCGATGCGGGCAAGAAAGCACCCGCTTTCGAAGGTGCTAAAATCGTTCGAGGCGATCGAGAATAATCAGAGAGACCTGGAGAAGCCTCCGAACAATAGGGGACGCGCGGGAGGGGTGCAATCACGCAATTGGCGTTTCGCGGGGATGATCTAAAAAGCCGGGGGGAAAAAGGTTAAAGCTGATATCGGCCTGAAGGACTTCTATCGACTCCTCTCGCGCAGAACGGTGGTCTGCATGGATGTCAGGTCCATGACATATCCCCTGGTCGTCCAAGGGAGACTTTCCGGATATCTCAGCTAAAACACAAGGGTATTGAATAGAAAAGGGGGCGTCACCAAGAGGCGGGCCGTATGGAAAATTTGGAACAAAACACTACACCGGTAAGATGAACAAAAATGCCTTCCAGTTGTACCCGGCGGCTCACGATCTCTTCTTCACGGGAGATAAAAAGAACGTGCTGGAGATGCTCCTCTCACCAGCAGACACACATGGCGTCAAGGCAAGGAAGAAATTGAACCGGCTTAGACATTCTCATTCTCTAAAAAGAAGGTAGCGCCACTAGTATGGAAGAACCAACGGCGGGTTTGGGGAAATGTGAAAAGGGGCGACTCTTCAGATCCTAAAGGGGGGGAGGGTTAAAGTAAGCCTCTCATTGGGGGGGGTATCTGTAGGAAGTCAAAAGAAAATAAGTGGGTCAAACGCGGGGTGTTAGGAGGGGGGGGAGCTGGGACTAGAAAAGAAAACGGCAAGTATCGAAAAAACCGGGCATGCTGACTCCCGATTCTTATGGGGGGAGAACTAGGAAACCAGGGTCTACCTCGACAAGGACTCGAACACCAGAATAACCGAAATATCTTGCGCGGCAATGCCGTTCAGGCATTTGAATGAATGAGGGGATGGGGTCCGGTCAATGAACATGGCATCAAGAAACTTTGATAGAGAAAAGAAAAGGTCATCCTGACCGGCGGCGAGTGCGCAGGCAGTTGGTGGTGGAAGTACGAATGCACAAGAAAGAAAACACTTAGAGGATCAATCTGCGGCCCTCAGAGGATGCGGGATGGGAGGCAGACGTGGGGGCCCAGGTCGACTGGAAACAAGGCGGGGCTCGTGGGTCTAAAAGATGAAGAAGCGAAACGCCGACCGACGTCCGCGACGTTTCTGATAGAGGGGATTGGTGCATTCTCTTCGAAGCACGGGGGTTCAGGGCTGGCCTGAAGATACGCCATCAGGTCGCCGAGAAAAGTATCTCTTCCCGTCGCGCCGGCAGAGGGGGACATAAAACATTATGAGAAAGAATATCGGGCTCTAATAAAGAAGACTTCGTGTGGAAAGAACAACCTTCTCTCGGAAAGCATTCGGCAAGCCATTCACTTCTCTTAAAACAAGGGTGTGGGGATCCGAGACTAGGGGGAGCTACAATTTACCATAAGGGGGCTCGACCAAATCGCATCTATCGCCAGCAGAAAAAGAGTAAAAACAATAAGAAAGAGAGGGTTGGCTCGGTGCTCGAAGAACGAGGAGGCGGTGGCCAAGATCGTAAGGAGCCCGGTCAACTATTAAGGAGGCGCGCAACGTCAGATAAGGGGGAAGCCTTCGAAGGGGACTTACTCAGAAGGGGGGGATGCCTGTCACCTTCAGGTTGGGTGCCGTCATCAGGGGAATCAAGCAGCGCCCTTCGACGATCAAGTCGGATAAGGGGGGTCTCTGTGGGAGCGCGGGTCCAGGAACGCAAAAGGGGGAGAACAAATTCTGCCTCAATCAGTCGACCACGTTGAAAGGTCGGACGTCGAATCCCCTAGCGAAGAGAGCGGCGCGAGTGATAAAGGCAAGGGGTCAGCGTGACCGGGGGTTGAGCGCAAGCGCCAATTAGGCAGTGAGAAACATCTTCGGATAACGAAGAAGCATTGGGATCTCCGAATCCATGAAGAGTGCCGAAAGAGGTCATACTCCATTCAAGTAGAGGAAACGAAGTCGGTGGCGATGCGAACAGGCATTGGGCCGGGAATAAATGGGGAGCGCGCAAGAAGAAAAAAAGAAGAATGAAAGTGCAAAGGCGGAAGAAACAAGCAGGTTCAAGTCAGCTGAAAGCGGGTATCAAAAGAGTATCAAGGGAAAGACGACAAGGTTCCAACCGCGCGCGTACGTGTGCGAAATCGGACCAATAAATGAAGGGAGGGTGGGGAACTTTAGGTCGTGAGGGGAGCAGAAAAAGCGAGGCGACATCCCGCAAGAAAGTCGGGGCGCAGCGTGGACGACGTTGGTTAGTACGGGGCAGCCAAGGTCCGGGCGCCGCGCGCACACGAGAAGTGAGCAGGGAAAAGATGGTCAAGCGGCCAGGAAGCGTCTCGCCGGCTAGCTACAAGAACCGGACCGCTTGGATCCGAGAGAACGATAGGCGCGACATAGTCGCTTGGACACCAGGCAGGAAGGGAAGAAACTAACGAGGGTTGGGGGCGAAACGTCTCCATCGGGGGGGATACGCGCCTTCAGCAGGTGGGAAGGTAGGCAAGAACGCAGGACAAAAATCTCAAGAGGAGACAGCAGCTCGGAAGCCCGACCGTGGTCATCATCACCGTAAGACGATTCTCTGAGTTGCAGGAGGCCTGGAAGACTAACGGTGGCGCATCGAAATGGACTGAAGCTTGACTGGTCAGGGGATCAGAAACAGCACGAAGCGCCGGATGGGGCTACCTTGAAAAATTAAAGGAACGGAAAGGAAGGATCGAAGCGGGGCGGACGATCTTGGGTCCTAAGCAAATGCAGAGTGGTGAGCGTCCTGCACGTATGCTTGAAAAATGAGGGAGGCAAGATTCACGAGGGAGGGCACAAGAAAAAACCGCCGGAAGGAGGAGCAGGTAATGCACGTGCGGTACGAGTCGGCTGCTGAGACGGAAAAGGATCGGAAAAGTGTAGGCCACCTAAGAATGCAAAACGGGGATCAAACGGATGCTCGTTGCTCGGGGAAAGGGGCGAGTTGCGAACTGCTGCGCAGCGAGCCCATGTCTCGCTTATGGAGAACGGAGGGCCTGCTGAGGTGGAGGATAGAAAAAAAATATGGATATAAGAGAAAACCTGTGACTGCTATCGACGAACGCGCTGGACAGAAACGAAAAGGATTCGCGCTGGAGGCCAGTTCTCCACGCCAGACGGACAGCCAGTACCTATCGAAGACGAGAGAAAGATGGACCGGAAAGTCCCGCTTTCCGAGAGGCATAGAAGCAGTACGCGTACCGCACCATTACCTATCCAGAAGGCAGTTCGGGCAGGGGGCGTCAATCAAAAGGAAAGGAAGAGTATAAGCTATGTGGTTGCCACGCATTGAAGTGGCGCATAACGTTCTCACGACCACTAATGGGGGGGGGGAGCACGAAAAGAAGAGAAACTCCGTCACGCGACGAAACCGCCGTCCGCCAGAAGTGTTGTAGTACAATCCCGAGGAAGGGGCCTGGGAAAGTGCTAAACATACAAAAGAACTGAGGGGGCATGCCGCATATCTTTGTCTGAAACGCACCACCGAAAAAAAGTGGGGACCACTACCTCAAAGAGCGTCTGAAAGAACGGGAAAGGCTGCCTAGGGCCATGCTCGGCACAAACCGAAGTCGTCCCCTATCTGATTTGCGATAGCAGGCTCGGATCCTAAACAGGAGAAAGGTCAAGCCAAAAGGATGGTGGGATGCAAAAATCAAAATAAAAATACCTGAAATGTGTAGAAGCGCCGCCCTATAATGGGGGGTCCGCTTGATGGCCATCAAGGAGGGTTCTGGAAAAGGCCGGGAAGGGGGGAGGGGGATTGTTTAGAACCGGCGGAGTACTTGGCACGCGAAAATGGGACATCTTCACCTCATCCATTATCGCGTGGAATTACAGGCGGGAGAAAAAGGACGATAAGGAGGTCCGCCGCGACAAAAGAACATACCGGACTTGAACCGTCTGCTCGGGGAATGAGAGAGAGTGCCGATAGAAAGAGAAATCAATCCAAAAGAGCCGGCCTACTGCCCACGAGGCGCGCGGTAAAGGGCCGCTCGAACTAATAGCAAGAGAAAAGGACAGGAAGAAAAAAAGGCCCAGACTGACTTGTTGGGCCGATTGAAGATGTCAATGCGACAAATCTTACTGATCATGGCGAGCGCGGTGGTGAAAGGAAGAAACAAGTGTTTCGTGCACCGGCGTGAAAAAGCTGGAGTTCAATAAAGTAAAGGGGACATAGTCAGGCGGTGGTCGGAACGACGCGACAACGGTGAGGGGAGAGAAAGAAAATAAGCTGTCGATAACTAGAGCTCAAAGGTCCCTACTTTTGAAACATCGACCGAAGGGGGCTGGGATTGGAAGTTAAGGCGGAGGAAAAAAAAGAGAACGGAGAGGAAAGCAACCCCCATCTTTGCAGCTGACCTGGCGGGTGACGACAATACAAATCCTCAAGATACCGGTTGTTCGCCTCTTCGCGCCCATGCTGGGCTCGCAAAGCGAAGGTACAAGGGGGAATATTAAGGAGTGAATAGGAGGCCGGGGTGAAAAACTACAAGGGAGACGAGAAGGATACTGAGGGAATCAGGATGCGGAAGGCTCTTTCTCAAAAGTTGGCGACAGAAGGAAGAAAATATCACCCAAATAGGATAAGCTCTCTTGAACGAAACCGGGGGCTTCCATTCGGCCGATCGGGAAGGGCAAGAAAGGTGGGATAGGGTTGAGATTCCTTACGTGCGGAAGAGAAGTTTGTCCTGCCGATGGTCAAGGTAGCTTTTGCGGCCCGTGGTAAGCCACAAAAAGGACGGAAAGGGATTTCTTCCGGAAACTGCAAAAAAAAAGGAGTTGGCGAATTGAAAAACGGTACTGGAGCGTGGCGAAATCGGAGGATCCCGAGAAAGTCGCAAGAGGGGGGCTTAGGAGGATGGCATAGAAGAAGGAGGCCATATAGATAAACCCTGGAATAACGAGGCCACGGCACGTGCCTGGGGTTCATGGGGCCGAAGGGAGGCGGAAAAAAAAATCCTTAGTGTGCCTCGCTTGGCTCTCCGCCATCATTCACCCCCCTTCTGGAGGAAAGACTAGAGGGGGGAAGACTCGGGTTGGGTCAAAGTGAGGCGCGGCCTCGAGAAAAGACAGAACCTCACATAGACTTGCATGACGAGGTAGCAATCCTGTCAGAATGAACGGAAAAGGAATCGGGGAAGGAAAGTCAGGTCCAATGGGAGTGTCGAGTTCAGATCGTCACCGGCCGTCTCAGCGCTATTCAGAAGGTCCTTGGGCGGATGAAGAAAAAGGGTTAGAGTAGATCGGTTTTACAGTCTGCGGCGATTCCGTGAGGGCAAAGGAGGCCCCGGGAGCGAAGGGAGCCGAACCTAAAAATAGGGAAAGACCCTTCCAGAAGGAGGAAGAGGCTGCCAGGTACAGAAAACCTCGACACGAGGAGGAACGACTTCAAAAAAAAATGCAAGGCTGGCAGGGGGGGGAAAATAGGGACCAGCATATCACAGATGGGCCTCCTGGGACTTTCAACGCGCTTAAAAGAAGTGAGTTATATGGGAACGAAAGGGGGGATCAAGCACCAAGGGGGTATTTCTCCAATCGTCGATGTGCGAGGATCCACGAGCCGGAGAAGGCGAAAGGGTCTTCCGGGTTCTGCAAAGCCTCGCAGATGGTGGGGCCCTGCCATTGTAGGGTCTGAGTGCTTGCATCTAGAGGGGAAAGAACTCATGGACTACGAGACTCCGACACAATCTATCCCCTCGCGACCGGTGAGCAAGGGAGAAGTAAGATAAGTGTGAAAAGGGGGTCTTGGCGAAACCATTCATACCCGCCTGCTTCGAGGAGTCGTTAAATCAGAAAGGGATATCTAGTAAACAACACAAAGAGGAGGATGATAAAGCTATCATTAGGAAGCCGCAGGCGACTCATGATCAGAGAAAGGTTAGCCAGCCTCGGAAAAATATCCTCCAAGTGCCTGGACATTGCTCTCGGGCCGCAAGAAGTGTGTGGGGGGGCGAAGGAGCGAGTGGGATTAACGATTCGGAGCTAATCACCTCACGCCGGGGCAGAAAAATCGACAATAAGGTAACTGCAGCATGAGGAGACAAAAATACTGGATCTCTAGATCTGAGCCACAAACGATTGTAGCAAATCGACCGAGTGGGGGAAAGGTACTTGAAAGCAAAAAAGACTCGAAGAACTGGCTCTGAATTCAAGTAAGGGGCTCTCTGTGGTTACTTTTACTAAGAAGGTCCCACGCCACCTGAAGATCCCTCTACGTCTGAGGGGGTGGGGCGGTGGGGAAAAGGGGCCTTAAATCAGAGGCAAATAGAAACTGAGGTTCTTAAAATGATGCCTCACTATTCGCGGAGGTGGGGGAGGGAACTCTAGGAAAGCGGAAGACCGTCGACGATGCCGAATAAGAGCAACCGAGCTAGCAAAACGAATGTCTTTCCGCGAAAGACGCGGCAGAAATGTCAGAGGGAAGGAGGGTACTTCTTGGTTGAGAGACAGGGGGGGAAGGAATTCCTGTAGACTAGATCACCCGAAAGTTTCATGACCGGCAGGCGCTCTCCGCGCGGGAGGGGGGTTGACTTTTGGTGGAGGAAAGGCAAAATCTTCGCGACAAAAAAAGGCTAGGGGGTCAGTCGGCCCCTCTACCGCCCGAAGGGGGGAATGCTTCGGAGAAAAAGGGATCGGAAAAAACGACGCCTGAGGTTTTCAACAGGAAACGCATGCACGTCACTACTTAAACAGGGACGCTGGCGAATTCGACCGAAGGCAAAGAGAACGAGGCGATTAGAGAAGGATGAAAGAAAGAGGGATCCGGCTATAGAAGGCCAGCGCCGAAGAGGGCGCCCAAAGTGCAAACCTCTCAAAAATTCGGCTGCCTTCTCCGAGAGGGGCTCTCGAAGCGAAACGGCGTAAAGTGGTAAAAAAAGGCTCTTAAGAGGAAAGTCCAAGCTGAACCGAGGAACAAACAACGCGTCGAGAAGTACCGCCGGCCTCTTCTCAAAAAGAAAATCAGGAGGGAGAACGGAGGGTCTAAACCAAGAGGAGAGTCGAGTGGAAGAATCTAGGTAAAGGAGGCTGGACTGGAAGCCGGAGAAAAAATCCCATAATCCTCAAGTCGCTGAAGGAAAGAAGGACTTAGGGAGGAATCGGAAAAATGGCAGTTGAAGGCAATACACACCTCCCTCTAGACCTGGTCCGAGGGGGGGACGGGCTGTGGTCTATAAGCATAAGGGCGAGAAGGGGGGGAAAGTAACCAGGAAGATGCGGACAGTTGTCATGTCCGAAAAAGTGCGGCAGAGGGGAAAGAAATTACGAAGGAGAGGAGCGCTTGAGCATTGCCGGCAGCGTCACCTGACTAGATGCATTGAAAGGCGACGGGGAAAAGTCAGAAAATTAAACCGTAAAGGAAGCGAAGGGATAAGAAAGGGGGAAGATCGATCTCTGCCGAAAAATCAGGGGGTTACCTGGGGGGAAACGGGAGAGCAATTTATGAAACAGGACTGAAAGGGAGATTGACCAACCTCGTGCGAAACGCGTGGGCAGAAGCACTTTAACGGGGCAGAAAAAAAAAAGAAAACCTAAGAGCTCGGAAGAGGACCGAAAGGCACAAGCAACGGAGGGGAAGGAAGAAGTAGAACGCCGAGCGGCCATGTATCCGCGGAACTGTTGCGATCTCAGGGAGGGATCTGATGGAGCTGTTGGATGGGGGGGGATTCTCTGGGCGCTAGGCCGGCGTCGCCGGTCCCGAAAGCCCTGTTCCTTCCGGTAGCCGGGCTCGAATACAGAAAAAAAGTGAGGCCGTCGCGCGGGAAGTTCCGCGATCAATCTCGTGGGGATCATGTCGGCAAGGGGAAAAGCGCCGGCCTACAAAGCCAAAAAAACGCCGTCGAGGAAAATAGGGCGCGGAAGGTTTAGCCCTATCCTCGGCGATTAGAAATCTCAGGGGACTGGGGAGGGAAAAAAACTTCGAAAAACGTGGGGCGACGAAGGGACGTGCTACAGTGGACAGTAGCCTGACAAATCTCGATCTCAATGCTCGGAACGGCGACAGAAGAGAGAGAAGTCTTTAAAGAAACAAAGAATAGAAGAAAAGAGTATATTAAGTCCTAGGGGGGAGGCGCTCCCGCTTCGCTGAAGTGTTGGGCAAGGTGACAAACAGGAAAAAACTGATGGTAGAAAGGGTGGAGGAAAAAAACGGGGGGTCCGGTCACGCGGCGGAAGCGATCTGTGACTCTGCAATACCCAAGGGGGGGAGGTTAGGGGGAATGTACGAAAAGGGGGGGGAAAGGTCTGTTAAAAATAGCTGACGAAGATAGAGGGAATTCTCATATATTCCAAAAGACGTCCGGACTCCGAGGTGCGGGAATGAAAGGGAGTAGGCTTCGAATGAGCGAGGGAAAAGGGGGGGAGGTTGCCTAGGAAAAATGTGGTGATCCCGGCTATGAGCGGTTGCCGAAGGCTGCTGCTTCGAGAAGGCTGCGCAGCGCCCACCTCGGAGAGATTCTAAAATCGGTGGAATGGAAGAGCAGGGGGGGAGTCCGACACCCAACTAGGAGTAGGAAAGAGAGAGAATTCAAAGGTCTGTTCTACATCACAGCCGTAAGAAGGGGAGAAATGGTCAGAGGGAGAGGCATTTGGAGGATCAGAAAGAAGTGGGCCGGGAAAAAGAGATCATGCCGGATCATTAGGTTTTTGTCGAGGAAACTCTAAAAGGACGATCGTGTCAGATAGAAGACAGAGAAATGAAAGGCCCGTGCATGAAAGAACCTCGAAGACGGGTTCTTTGGTGTGCGTCAATCACAAAAAAAAAAAAAAAAAGAAAGGGGGGGCGGGCAGACAGGGGTGTGGGGGGGCCCGCGGGAGAGGCCGAGAAGGGAGGCGCAGACCAGTGTATGACTGCGGACAAAGGATCTCACCGCCGTCACGCTCAGAAAATTAAGGAACCGGAAAAGGGGAGAAAAGAAATTTGGGGAGTGCCTGATGCAACGGCACACTTCTTCATCTTTGCGCCGACAGAAAAACTAGGAAGGTAAACGAAACGGAAACCCAGCATCGGGTAGAAAGGACTGTGCTCTTGGCCGCTTACCAGGGGAGGGGGGGGCTAGGGGAGGACAGTAAGGACGTTTGGATAGATCGGGCCGGGATCAATGAAAAAAGCGGGCGGTCGAACCGGGAGGAAAGGGGGAGCAATGAGAAAGCTCACCAGGGATGGGGTTCCAAAGGCAAGAGAAAAGTTCTTATGGCGCGACTCTGTTCTCAATCTGAGGATGGCCGGGAAGAGGAGTGGGGAAGGGACCTGCAGAAACCGGCCGACATGAAAGATAAAAAGGCCATGAAGTGCTGTAACTCCGGGCGGACGGACGAGTAGGGGGGAGCTATGAAAGAAAGCGCAAGATACCGGGGGTACCGCAAGCTTCTCGTTCGCTGGCCTGCGCAATCGCAGGGGATATATGTAGGGCACCCATGAAAAAAGGGACATCAAAAAGCCAGGCCAGAGAAGACTAAACGACACGTGTTATGGAGGCCGCGCGCCAAGGAGATATCTGGGTACCTTGGGAAGTAACACAAAAGGGGAAGGCTGTCGCAACTGTCAGTTAAAGGGAAGATCTGTGAGGTATGAGGAGCTGGGCGCGAAAGGGGGGCTTAAAACAGCGTGTCGGACTCTCACGGTTCACCGGCTCGCACATGTGTGAGGCATCCATGGTCCTGCCTGGGGGCACAGACTCATGAAGGTGGCCTCAGAAAGAGAAAGCGTCTTCGATGCGTCGTGTCCGGCCAGGGCAGGGGTCTAGAAAGGGGAAAGATACGAGGCGGTCACCAACAGGCCGGATGGAAGGGCCGCCGTTCGGCGTCATCGCCGGGGCGCGAAGAAAGGGATCAACCGGGGTTGCCAGAACACAAGCATCTTCCTAGGGTTCAGAAGAGAACAAAAATTCATCGGGGAGCGCAACCGCGCCAATATAGGGGACCCGGGGGCTGCTTCTCAGGGAAGGCCAATACCTGCACAAGAATAGGGGGAACGAGAAAAAGGAGGGGAAAGTGCCCAATCTTCTTATGGGGATCTGACAGAGATTGCATTCCGGGAGGGGAAACGAGGGGAATACTTCGATATTATACAGTATGGAAGATTCGATGCTCCGATGGGGACTGAGAAAATCACGTTGGGGAAAGGAAACTTTTGAGAAGAGCGACTTAGCGTTGAACGATCGAAGGCTAGTTTGTGAGGCCAGATTCATTGAGAAGGGAACGCGTGCAAAAAAAAGCATAAAGACGACAGTCAGCGTGATCTTGTCTGGCCGGAAAAGCTTGCGAGATAATGTTGAGAAAAGGGGGGGAGAAAAAACTCTGGGATCAAGAGGGGGGAAAAAAGGGACCATATGAGAGAGGCCGGTAAATTCAGCCTTCGCGCATGATGGAGGGGGTAATCAATCAGGTGGGAGCAGGGAAAAGGGGGGCTGAGAAGAAGTCGTTCCTAAAGTCGGCCAGCAGGCCGTCTGGAGTGCAGTCTCTTCGTCGAGATTAGACCACATCATGAGAACTCGGGGGAAGGGGAGAGGGCGCGGTAAAATCCATCAAAAAAAACACCTCCTCTTAAAAGAGAGACCAAGCTGATCGCGAGTTGTTGTCGCAGCATTTGAAATCGTGCAGAGGGGAGAGGATAAGGAACTACAAACCTGGCCTGCGCGGTAGGCGAGGGAAATGTAGTCTTAAACTTCCCTGATCGCGAGTCCAGGGCTGTCAAGAAAAAAGGTGCCCTTGAATCCAGAAGGCACCATGTTCACGCATCATCGCTACAGCCGAAATAGTGGGGATCGGGAAGCAAGAGTGGAAGATAGGTCAGGGGACTCCTGTTAGAGGGGGGCTAGTATTTTAAACTAACTGCCGAAATGGGCCGCTCCCCCCAGCGAAATCGTCACCAGGCAGCAGCATGACAGCGGTTGAGAAGACTTGTAAAGACAAAAGGGGACTGGGGACCAAGAAACGCGGAACTTCCGCGAAGCATATCTTTCTACCTTCCAGGTGGCGTGGGAATAGGTCCAAATGAGAGAACGAGAGGGCATACTTGGGAAAAAAGGTGCCGGCTCAAGTCGACGTTCCGAGTCCCGCGAAGTGGCCTCATCACCGCGGCGAGAAGTCTAGAAAAAAAAAGTGAGAGAAGCGTATCACTAAAGACGCGTACCCTGTAAGCAAGAAGGGACGGCAAACGGGACTGGCGGGAAATGTAAAACAAGAAAGTGAAAAGTCTTTGCGGGACTCGCGAGGCCAAAGCCGATCTCAAGTTCGAGAAGAATCAAAAAAGAAGAATCCAAAAGCACTGAAGACCGTGGCGTTCCATGATGTCTGGTATAGGGCACCCAATGGGACCATAGAAAACACAGGGATCAAGGATCGTTCTCCGCCAAGTGA
>Ga0179593_1513786_pt1 | contig 22201 bp, 23 predicted proteins | sample CZODoug2_1_08_16_FD_185931 | JGI IMG/M metagenome (GOLD analysis project Ga0179593, IMG submission 185931) | Vadose zone soil fungal communities from Angelo Coast Range Reserve, California, USA - CZODoug2_1_08_16fungal (PacBio error correction) | ecosystem: Environmental > Terrestrial > Soil >...
GCTCTTGTACCGCTCTGCGCACCGAGAATGCGAGGAGAAGAAAGACAAGAGAAAGGGGGATGCGTAAGCGAGACTATTGGACAGGGCTGCGGGCAAGCAGCAGACCACATCGATTCTTAGACAAGCCGATGGGGTAGGTCAATAGACAGGGGTCAAAAGGGGAACTAATGAAAGAAGTAGCTCAGGGGGTTGTTTAACACGGAAATTGCGGATCTGAAAGCTCCTCTTCTTGAAGACTACTCCTCGTCAGGAGAAGCGCCGGCCGACGTCACCCTAAGCCAAGGACATACCGATGTCATTGGGACCTTGGTCAAGTCGTTATGAGAGTACTAGATGTGGGACCGAAGAAGGTCTTTCAGGGGCAGCCGCACTGCGCCAGGAGAGAAATGAAAGAGAGGGAGGGACGGAAATCCGATCTACTTAACTAAGGTCAAGGGCACGCAATGTGTCCAGCTCTGATGCGTTACGCTCGACCAAAAAAGGGGGCCAAAAGAGAGGGGTGCAGTGAGCTAAAAGAGGTCCGACTAATGGAAAGTGATTCGATTACCACTTCAAAAGAAAGTATGGTAAGGGGCGGGCCAATCGAGAGGACACCCGCCCATCCGTTTATACCTGTGGCAGTAAAAGACCCGTGGACAATCACCGGAGCAATAGGGGAACAAAACAGACATGATTAACTATTCGCCAGGTGGGGCTAAGGGAACGCAAGGCTAGAGTGAGGTCTGGAATCTATTTTTCCGATCCCGGTGGGGGTTTTATATACGATTGTGTCGGGCGGTCCGATAGGTGAGAGGGTATGAACGGGGGTGATAGGAGTCGAGGAGTGAAATAGGAGAGGTGTTTGGTTCAGGGCCACCGCCGTCCCCTGTGGGGGGGTGACGAGGGAAAAAACCAGAGAGGATTTTTGGGGCGGTTCCTTGGGTGACTTGGCCGTTTCCGGGAAGGTTCCGTTTCCGGTTCCGACGGGGTTCGGTTCCGGGAAAAGTGTAAGGGGAAGGGAGGGGTTTCCTGGTGAGGGGGAGAAGGTGCCAGTGTTAAGGGTTCCGGGGCAGCAGCTTCTGGACCTAGAGCAAAAGGAAAAGCAGGAAAAGGAAAAAAGGAGGGGGGGCGTGGGGGGGGGGGGGGCCAAGGAGATCCCGGAGTTAAGACGAGCGGGAGCTACACCACGAAGGGGAGATGAAAAAGGGGAAGTCAAAGAGGGTGCGAATTTACTGCCGAAATCCCCTCTTCTCGGACTCGGGTAAAGGCCGTGTCAAAATGGGACGGTGAAGAAATGGAAAAAAATGCGGCGCAAACCTCGGAGACCACGGCCTGGAACCGGGGGGGGGGAAAGATCGGGAAGAAATTCCCTAGAAGACAATAGGGCCACCCCTCCGCATCACCGCTAAAAGTCTTCCTAGAGAAAAAAGATGAAAGAGAGAGAGTAGAACGGAAAGTGAAAACCTTCTCAAGAGACTCTTGTGCAAACTATAAATTCGAAAAAAATGGACGGAGGAAAAACCAAGAAAAGAAGGAGGCCGAGCGATTTCTTCCAAAATCGATCTCAACTGATTTCCGGACAGCTCAAAAAAAAACCGTGAAAAGAATCGGGAAGAAGACGTCGCCCAGCGCCTTCGCCAAGCCGCATGATCCGGTGGCGGCGAGATAGGAAAAGTAAAGAAGCGTGAAGAAACCGATCGCCGCGAGGCCTGCAGAAAGGATTCCTCATGGACCGGAGGGCAAAAAAAAAACAAATCAAGATCCGCGTACTAGAGAAGACCTGGACTAAAGAAAAGCGAAGACCGAATCAAGACAAGATGGGAGGTGGCCTAAAGAAGGTCTATCGTTCCTGCTGAGGGGGAAGGGTCGGAGAGACTGCTAGAGATATCTTTCCCTACTGAGAAAGGTCTCGTATATCAGGGGGGGGGAAAATAAAATAAAGAAAATAAAAACAACGAGGAGGAGAGAGTATCTAGTTGACTTGCTGGGGGAGGGAGGGGGAAGTAAGCGAAGTAAAAGGCTTTTGGGAGCCTGGCTAATCTTTCAGATGCGTCGCAGTCGGACTAGGGACCATGAGGAAGACGAGGGACTCGTTCGCAAGGCTGGTTGCTGTCTCGCCAAAACCGGGGAACGAAAACGAGAGTGGTCACCGTCTCCGGGGGGCTCCCTAAGGGGCGCCGAAAGAAGTTGAAGCAAAGCGAAAGGGAGGGGTAAGTCGAGCAAGGACGGCGTTTCGATGGAGAGGGGGAAAAAAAAAATGAGAGAGACGACGGAGAGTTTCCTGCGCGCGACTTACCGGGAGGTGAGAGGATGTATCGAGGAAATCGGCTGAGGGGGGGGGTAAAAGGGGGAAAAGAGACGATTTAAGATTGGGGACTAAGAAAGCCAGCCTGAGAAGAGGCTAAGGAAACTCTTTAGGGGTGAATTAATAGAGAGAAAAAATGCTTTGGGGTGGCCGCTTAGGGGGGAGTTGTTAGGAGGAGAAGGGCGATCAAGTTCCTAACCGGTTGGGGACTGAGAACCAGTCCAGGGAAAGGCTGAAACTCAGGCACCTCCGGGGTTTCCGACAACGAAGGGGACGAAAAAGGGCACGCTACAAAGGAATCCTTGGAGAATGTCAGCAATAATTACGGCGTGAAAAAAACTCGGGGAGAATTGAAGATTAAAGGAAAAAGAGAAGCCACACTCGTATCGCAAGCAGTAACTCGGCAGCAGTACGAAAGGGTCAAGGAGGGGAAAAGGGGACCTGGAAAGGGGCACACCGTAACCTAAAGGGACACCGGAAAACCTTCACGGAACGGAACAGGCCCCTAACCTTCCCGCCTGAAAAAGAACCAATGAAAGTGGTACAAGACTGATACTTCTGGAACTGCCCCACCCCCTATACGAAGTAGGGGGAACTAAAATGCAGAATCAGAAAAATATAGCTAAGACCCCTCGCGCCCACGTTAACCGCCGACGAAAGAGAGGGGGAAGACACGGACTGCCGAAGAGGGCTTTTGAGATGCTAAATCCAAAATGGGATTTAAGTTGGACTAGGGTTGGAGAAAAATAGGATTATGCCGAGTGCGTCTGGGCGGGATGAGAGGTGTTCCGCTTGTAGGTGGTGGAGGGACATCCCAGCTCCCTTCGGGAAACTTGGGAAAGACAGAGAAGTCAAAGCGGAGAAATCAAAGGAGTCACTAATAGGGGCCAACCGCCTGGAAGGTTTAGGTTCAGAACTTCAGAGGGTTTGCAGGTTCAACTTGGGGGGGAAGTCGGATAGAATACGAGGAAAAAGGGTTAGGCTTTAGAGCCTTCGAGAAGAAGACATAAGGAAGTCGTAAGAGGACGGCGCGCAAGAAGGAACAGAGAGGGTTCGATCTCCCCTCCACGGTACCAAAGGACTAAAATTTGGGGAGGTCTGAAAAAAAAGGAAAAGTGGGAAAGAGGACTCAAAGGATTTAGGGGAAGCTAAAGGGGAAAATTGGAACCTCTTCGCGCGTTAAAAAAAAAGGAGACTTCTGTCCCCGCCGGGCCACAGGGTGGAGGGGGATCCTATCGGAATTGAAAAAGTTATGCCAAAAAAAGCGGGGACAAAGCCCCGGACTGCCCATCTTCTCGTTAGTCTAGACCCACCGGGGAAGGGGGTCTTGCGGCTAAGCGAACTGGGAAAAAAAGAAAAAGATCAGAACTACGGAGGGAGGATGAAGCGCGTGACCCAGCCCACAGGCCTCCTTAGGACAGTCTCTAAGAGGGTTTTAGAGGGGGAGAAAAAAAACGAAGGGGGGCTTCTGGGAAAACTTGCCTACATCAGGAAAGGGGAAGACAAGCCGATAAAAAATGAGTCAATCCATGAAGGGAAAAAACTGAGGGGGCCGAAGGGGAATGCTAAAAGGCGAGGAAATACTGGAAGTAGATGACCTTCACCATAAAAAGGAAGTCCAAAGAGAAAGGGGAGGTCACAAAACCCAAAGGCATACCGATTAGGGGGAAAAAACTGGAGGGGATCTCGCCGGGAAGTTCGCGAAGGTACCTCAACATAGGTGACTCGACGGGCGCGGGGGCCCGAAGGCAGGTAAGGAGTCAAGGTCCACCTGAGTGAAATCGCGATGAGGTCCCGTGTAACCGAAAAAGCCATGAGAACTTGAGAGAAAAAGATGGTCTCTTACTCTGAAAGAAAGGATGCGGGGGGGGACAAATTTGGGGGGGGGGGTTGGGGGGGGGGGGGGGGTGGGGCCAAATAGCAGCGGAAAAATCCACCATCGTGTCTGGTATAACATTACGATCCGTACTTAAGAAAGCGCGCAAAAGCCCCCAGCGTGGACTGGAGACAATGGGGGTCTTGCAGAACAGAATAGGGGGGGGGGGCATTCCCCAATGTGGCCAGGGGAAAGTTTTTAGAATTAGGGGTCGGTCTCGGGGCAATATGTTGGAGGTGTCACGTGAGGGCTGCAGGAAGGAGGGGCGGGTGGCTGGTTCTTTCCCCGAAGAGAAACTTTGTAACAACAGAGGTTGGAGGGTTTGAAGTCCGGGGGAGGGGTCCGTGTGGCACAGGGTTACCTTGTGAAGGTCCGGGTGTTAGGACCTTAAAAAAAGTCAAGTAAGTTCCAGGACAGAAGCCGGATGCCGGTCCGGCGCTCAGGGATTTCAGTCTCAGCTAAAAGGATGAAGAACGAAAAACACTGTGCTGTAAGAGCGGAAAAGTATTCGAAGGTGGGAGCTCAATTCGGGGGTTGTCCGCCGAAGGAAGGTCGCTCGGGGCGAAAAGAAGAAATCTGAGAATCAGAGGCGCGTACAAGTGTAAATGGGAGGCGTGCACGGTAAAAAACTGGGGTGAGTCCGAGGAAAAGCTCCGTGCACTTGAGGGGGGGGGAGAACCAAAAAAGGAAAGTCAATAATAGACGGCTCCCAAGCAAAAAAAGAGGAATCTGAGGGAGGGGAATCACCCGCTCAAATCATACGGCCAAGAGGGAGGCCAAAAAAACCGGACTAACTGCTCGACATAACCTTGAACTAGGGGAGAAAAAAAAGGAAGAGAAGAATTAACCAAATCTTAAAAATCCATCAGAAATCGAAAGACGAAAGGACGAAGAAAAAAACGCCTAAAAGCGCCATATAGAAAGTGTCTTCTCACGCGAACCAGCAGGGCGCCAGAGCACAAAAAAAAAGGGGGAAAGTACCACGAGGGCCTTCATCCAAGCTAGGCGGTCACACAATGGGTTCAAAAAAAGGAGAAAAAAAAACAGAACGATGAAAAAAAATCTCGTCAAAAAGTCATCCAAGCACTAAAAGAACTTTAAAACAAGTTCATCTTAGGGACTCTCGACTTTAGCAAAAGCAGCTAGCAACAATGAAGGGAACCTAATCATCTTCGAACTTAATCTACTCCAACAGGGGAACAGATATAGAACAAAAAACGTAGGGGGAAAGTCTCTTGCTTTGGCTGAGAGAAATGCGTTAAAAAAGATGCCTTCTAGGGGGGAGGGGGGAGCAGGCGTGACAAACTGAGCTCTCGCGATCGAGACTGAGGGGCGATTGGGGAAGTCTCAGGGAGGAGTTTGTAGAGGGATAGACAGTCGAGAGTGATCTTCGTCTCAGGACGCGACTAATTGCATTTGGGGAAAGGAAGAAAGCTAGAAAGGGGGAGGTCAGTGAAAGGGTGGGCGACGGTTAGGGTTGCTCCTTCTAGCGGGAAACTGGAGGGGGGGAGAGAGAAGCCGTCAGAGGTGAAAACGCGGAAGAAAGGAGGGTGGGCGTCGAGCAGGACGCCTGTCCGTTGGAAAGAGGGGCCATCAATTAGGAAAGCCATCGAAGCGAAAGACGAGGAAAACGAGGGGGATACTTTGAATTTAAAACTGGGGAAAGGGGGCTCAAGGGGAGTCAAATACTTTGGCAGAATGCCTGTTGGAAAGGGTGAGGACTATTGGGGGTGAAGCAGGTGGGGGAGACTAAGGGGGGAAGAAACAGGTAAAAGGATGTAAACGGTCTAAGCCGTGATGGAAAAGCACCTGGAAAAAGGGTCACGGGAATTTAAAAACGAAGAGGTTAACAAAAAGGAGAACTCGAACTATTATCCTTAAGGAGATTCAGGGGGGAAATGTAATCAGTTGAAAGAGGAATAATTGAAGGAGAGAAACCTTTCTTCTCCAGTTGACTGAGGGAGAAGATCGAAGCTCTAGAAAGTGGATCCGAGGAGAAACAAGAACCTCATAAAGAAAAACGAGCAACCTGACCTTCACGTTAAAGAGACCCTTAACAGTACCTACCCCGTAACCGGTTCATCAAAAAGGATGAGTGTCAGAAATAGTAAAACACTGCGTTTAAGTTTCTCGAGAAAAACGTATCGGAGAAGGGACCTATCGGGGGCCGACACCCTAAAGTAGACAAGAGAAGAAAAACACATCGGCCGCATCCAAGGACAGTTTGATAATCTCTCCCGGAACCTTAGGGAAAAAGGGTCGTTCTTTTGGGCGCGGAGAGGATGAAGGGGAGAGGGGGGTAAAAAGAAACGACGAGAAAAGATTGTGAGGAGGGGGGAGGAAAAGAACAAGTGGGTTGCATCAACGCTCACGTCTTAAGTCGCAAAAAAGATTAGCTGGGCAAACGGTGAAGGCAGGGGGCCGGAGACTGCGGCTCGTCGAGGGCCTTGAAAACCGTGGGGTTTCCCTCAAAAAATTTATATGCGGGGAAGGAGGGGAAGGGTGTATGAGGGGGGAAGGGGGTGCGAAGGAAACTCCTACAGGGGGCATAGAAGACGGGGGAACATCAAAAGAGTACAACGGCCCACTGAACAGGTGCCATCTTTAAAAAATTTCCCTTGAGGAAAGGCTGGGGGAGGGAAGGTTCTCCGTGACCACGGAGGAGAAGAAAGATGTGGAATAGCTGCCATGTGGGGCGCTACTGAGTCTCAGGCCTCCCTTGGAAATGGGGGGAAATAAGCTCAGAAGCAAGACGTTTATGCCCCGCTGCCCGCAGAACAAGGAAGGAAAGTCTTCGAGGAAGGTCAACGAGAGTGCGCGCAAAACCCGGGAAGGCACGAACTACAAAAAAAAACGGAGAGATAGCGAAGCGTGAATCTTCTCGCGTCCGACTAAAAGCAGCGTCAACGAGAGGGCTTTGCGAGACGAAGGTCCGGGGAAGAGGGCCTAAGGAGGGAGAAAAGAATGTCCAAGCACGTGGTCAAACTTAGTGGACAAGGCTATAAAGGGGGTCCCTGGAGTATCTTGGAAGAGACAGATGAGGTAAAAGGCCATACGTCCGGCTCCCTAAGCTCCTACGAAGAGAACAAAAAGACATACCTAGGGACCCTTGATCGCAGAAGGATGAAAAAGGGTCATCTATGGACGAAGAATGTCGGTAACTTCTCCTACTTAGAAGACCAAGGAGATCACCAATCTCTAGGTCCGAGTAGGGGGGGAGAACTAAAACGAAATCAGGGGGGGTTCCCTGACTAACCTCGTCCTTAACGGGTTCGCGGGGGCTATGGTCTACGGAAAAGGGAAAAGAGACGTAGAAGGAAAGCAAACTGGGGGGGAGGTTACGCCTCTACCAAGAAAAACCATCAGAGTTGGATCCCAATAAGAGGTGCCCGAACTGGAAGAGAGGATCTAGAAGAAAGGCGCACCACCTCATTAGTTAACTATTAAAATGTAACTGCAAAGGGAAGCTAAAGGAGGGGAGGGAAGGGGGATTGGAGGGAGGGAACGATTTGCCAGGCGCTTGGTATATAGGGGGGTCGGAAGGGAAAGCTTAATTGGGAAAAGGGAAGAGGGGACTCTGAGAAATGAGTAAGGGCTGGGGGTCCCGATTCAAGTCTTGCCGGCGAGGGAGAGGGGTCCGGGAGGTTCCGGGCCGGTTCGGGGCCGGTGAAAGGCGTTGCAGTGGGGGGGAAGTTTGTTGACCGGTCACCGGGGGTCCGGGGAAGTGGGGCGGCCGTGCGGGGGAAGGGAAGAACCGATGAAACTCTCTGAAAAGCCGCCTCCACTCCGTTTCGTGAAGAGGTGCAGGCAAGAGCCTAGTTAAGTGGCGAGAAAAAGTCTAACTCGGTTCGACTTGGGGAGCCTACGATAAGCGCGTGGAGGAGCGAAAGGAAAGTCGGAAGGGTACGAATGCGAGAGTCAAGGGAATTTGAAGGGGGGGGAGACGTCGGGGGAGGCTCACCGCGTCACCAGTCTTAAAAAAGGAAAACTTGAGGGGGGGGGAGACGAGAAATTTCCAATAGAACTCTCCCTCCAGAAAGGAAATAATCGGAAGAGTCTAAAGCGATCTTCGCACGTAAGCATCCTCTTTTTAATCTTACAAGGCGGCTCTCTAAGGTGAATGAATTCAAGGGAACCTGTTGAGAAGATTCAAGTCGACTCGGCAATTATAAAAGTCCACTGAGGGGCTCTGCGAGGGATCTTTCACTGTATGGCGACGAAAAAAAGGGCCGCCGTCGCGCGTAAGCTCTCCGCCTTCGACGAGCCGGCCCTCGGAGGGCGAAGGGGGTCCGAAACCGAAAATCCTGGAAAACAAAACTGCCCTTCCTTCGACCGTTCTCGGTCAAAGGGACTCGAAAACTCAGAGTCTTGAAAGAATTCGTCGATGATCGAACACATATTCTTCTCTACTAAAACCCTGAGATCAGGGAAAAGGACCTCTCCAGGTACGAAGAGAGCAGCGGTAACAGGACCGTGCTAGGTGAGATCCCCGCTGCAAGAGTGAGAAATCCTCAGTCCAAAAAGAAATAACGAGGGAGAGACTGACCCGCCTTCTCTCATGCTATCGTATCCATCTTTACCGAAGGAGCGTCTCTTATAGGGGGAAGATAAAGAAGGAGACAAGAAAAAGAAAAACGTAGGGAGGGGAGATTGACGGGCCTTGCTGAGGTCGATAATCGAGAGGGGAAAATTCGGCAAGGGGTAAAGGCGGAGGGAGGCGCAGGGTTCGAGCCGCGGGAAGGAGATCGCCTGAGCTTATAAAAACGCCATCTGGATATTGAAAAAAGAAGGGTCTAGGTCAGAAACTTTTGGGACTCGAAGGAGGGGCATATCAGGGTGTTTCCAGCTGGTTGCCTATGAAGAAAAATTGAATCCATAGTCGGGTTATGGGGGAAGCTAGAGAGGGGGGTATGGTTGCGATCAGGGAGGGCATGAGTTAATCTCGGATTCTAAGCCAAGGGGGTCTCAGTGTAGTTCGGTGATAAAATTCCGGAATGGAGGGCTGAGAGGGGCCTGAAGTGTTGCGACGCAAGCTTAGATCGTATAAGCCGCCAACTATCAGGAGCTGTTACTAGGTTGGGGGAATCGGGAGGAGGGGAGACTTTTATCCTTCGGTCGATGCCTAGATGGGGAGGGGCCTCCTGGAAGTCTGGATCTGGGGATGAATTAGGTGCGCGTTTAAGCGACTGGGGGGGGGATGGAGGAAGGCAAAGGGGGAAATTTGTGCAAGGGAGGGTAAAAAAAGGATTTGAGGCGGCTCCCGCACAGTACCTTCTCGGAAAAAACGAATGTTACCCAGGGGGGGGAAGAGGGAAGTACACAAGTAGGAATCGAGATATGAGGAGAAACAGGATCGTATTCGAAAATTGCCGCAACAGAAGTCTGACAGGATCTTCAACGTAAGGGAAGATCGGGGAAGGACTCGGTGTAGTATGCCATGTTTGGCGCGATCTCCAGATCTAAGAAGGGAACCCAGAATCAAGAAAAAAAAGGATCCTCGGGAAGGGGGAAGACGGACCTACTTCACAGAACTTAACTCAGAAACCGGGAAAGTGAAACAAAAGTGGAACCGGCAAAGGAAATCACCGCCCCACTCCGAAAGGGGGGAATCAAGAGAACGGGGAACAAAACCCTAACTCAGGGTCGACGCTAGGCCTCAACTGACGAATCTCGAAGCAAAAAGAAAAAAGCCAAAAACAATCGGATAGAGACACCCTCACTCGGAAATCCAAGGGCAGGGTGATAGACCTCACGGACAAGGTGGCACTAGGAGGGTGGGTGGCACCTTATTTTTGGCGGAGCTCTAGAAAGGGATGAAGTAGCCGAGAAGAAAGTGTCAAGGGAAAAAAGGTAAGAGCGGAGGAACCCTGGGGGCTCGGTCGATGGGTAACATCAAAAGAAGTCGGGGAGGTTTGAAGGGGGGAAAGCCCCAGGACCGATCTGAACAGCGGGCGACAGAAGTTCGAGAAAACTCAAACTCGAAAGGGGTTAAAAAAGAAAAAAAAGGCAGCGAAAGAATGGGACATGTTCGGTTGATACCTCCCTACGGGAAGAAAGTATGTAAGGGGAGGGAGAAAGCTTCTTCAGAGGGCTAAGAAAGAATAGAGAGGAAGGCCTGCTTCAAGAACCAAAAAGAGCAAGCCGCGTGCGAGCTGTTCCCCTTTTACCAAGGGGGAACATAGGAGGGAAAGTTTGGGGGTTCCGTAAAGGTCTCTTAAGGAAGGGCGGAAGAGGGGCGAAAGGAAGAGAAGAAGTTTCCCGCTTCCTCGCGTAAGTCCCCTGAGCTACTGCTGAGTGAGAGACTTCCCGATCCACGTGAAAAAAAGAATCCCTATCGGCTTGGAGAAAAGTGGAAAGCTGGGCTGAACAGCCCGGGCCCATCGTAGGAAAAAGAAAAATAGCTGGGAGGCTCAATAAAAAGACACTCGTGCTAAGGAAGATCCAAAAAAAAACCACGGAAGAGGAACATAGAGATAAATTCTTTACCAAGGAAACTCGTGCAAGCAGGAAAAAAGGAGCGGAGCGACTCTTGAATCGACTCGCGTGGGCGGAATGCGGGCGGGGAAAGGGAAAGGAACTATAGGTTTACAGCCTATTATAGTTCTGAGAAGAAACAATTTCGACAAAACGTTCCGTAGAATGTCCGTAGGGGAAGAAAGGAAAGTCTGTCAAGAACATACGCGCTGGCGTCCATTCCTTCGGCAAGAGTCGCCGAAGTCCAGGAAGACGGGGGAGAAAAGGGGCAACGGGGGGGGCTCAGGAGTAAGGTCGTGATTCGCGCCGGGAGCGTTTTACGACGGATGTCTGGGGGGAGGCTTCTACGAAGAAAAAAGAAGAGGGAGGGTCTAAAGCTCCGGAAGCGAAAGGGGGAAAAGCGCAACTAAATGTGGGTCCATCGGCTAGAAAAAAGGGCCTTTCTCTAAAGAAGGGAAGGGGTCAACCTGGGAGGGAAAATTGTGAGGGGAAGCGAGGCTGTAAGATCGGGAAATTTACCAAATTCACTAGGGAGCTGTGCTGTTACGAAACTACAAGAAGGAAAATCCATCCGAGAACGTGCACACCCAAAAGAAGGAGGGCCCGAAAAAAAAAAGGGAGAGAGAATCAAGTCGCCCCACATACATGAGGGAACTATTAAAGTAACTTAGGGCTCTAGATGGGTGAAGGGTCGCGAGATGTTAACTCTATGTGCCCGAGCAGCGGGGGGGGGGGTCGGGGGTTTCGGAGTGGGGGACGAGGGGATATTGGGGGGGATCCTGCATGCGCATTTAGGTACTATGGGCGGGGTCTCATAAAATGCCGGCTGGGGGTCGTCATCTTAAAAGCTTCGTGGGAGGAGGGGGGAAATTTCCGGAAGTGTGGCCGAAAGGGTCAGTTCCGAGGGGTCCGGTTCCGTTTCATGTGCCGGTGGGTCCTGGGGAAATCCGGGGGAGAGGAGAATGCACGAGTTTCCAAAGTGTGGAGGTCTAACTGGTCTCGGAAGGATCTCCGATTTCGTGAGTCAGGGGAAGGGGATGAAGACAAGAGAAATCGGGGACGCCTTTTCGGAAGTTCCTGAGGAGAGGGGCTCCTCTTGAGAGGCTCGTCAGGGGGGGCCTGCACGGAAAAAGGGGCGTGCGAAGGTGGAGTACTGAGGGCAAAATCTAAAAATTCTTCCCATACGACATTGAGAATTTTGCTCAAAAAAAAGGGAGGACAATTGCAGCAAAAAACCAACTACTCGCAAGAAAAATCCATAGGGGTAGAATAAATACCAACTTGAATCGGAGAAACATCTCATCGAAAGAAACAGCAAGGAAGGATAAGATAAATTCAACCTCCTTAGGGATCTTAATCGAAGGAAAGGCTCAGAAGGAGGGGGATAAGAGGGAGATATCCATCTTTCAACCTTCCCGCGGTCCCGTCTAAAAAAAAAAAAGGAACCATCGAAGAAGAAACTCGAAAACTCAGGTAAATGTTTAGGGGTCCTGAAGAGGAGCTAATCTAAAAAATAAAACACAAAAAAATCAGGAAGGGAAACTAGAAGAGAGAGCCAACGTGCCAGCACAATGCTCAGAGATGGTCTCCACCTGATTGAGCCTCTTCAACAAAAACCTTCCAGAATTCTGGGCGAAAGGGGTACGGGAGAGAAGAAGACAATATATAATACCACCTCTTGTGCGGCCAGAGGAAAGGGGCTAAGTTTAAAAATAAACCGAGTAGACTCTAGCGGGAACTTGAGACGACTGCAAAAAAAATCGGGAGAAAAGTCAAAGAAAAGAAAACAAAAAAGTAGAGGAAATATCGAATCGAGGCCTTGAGTATTGGGAACTTCCGGGGATAGGGGGAGAAGGAAGGGTAGGGGGGAAAAAATAACCCAAAGGATAGTCGTAATCGAATGAAGGATTTCCACGGGCCAGAGGGGAAAAAGGGAATCCGAGGGGGGGGAAAAAAAGCTCCAAGGGGAGGATCTTGAGAAAGGAACGGTCTCGGGAGAGGATGGAATCGAGGAAAAATAGGGATAAAAAGGGGGAAGGAACGGATGACAAGCCTCGATGGGAGGAGGGGGAGGTTGCACAGTCTATGCGTTAGTACTGCGTTAGGGTATCGGAGGAGAGTTCGGCAGGAGAGGAAAAAAAATGGGTGCGGAGAGGAGAAGTCGTAATATTTCGTGCAGAGGAACTTTCCAGGGGGGAAAGGAGAATTTCAGAAGGCGAGAAAAAAAGGGGGAGGAGGACTAAGGGGGAGGAGTTGGGGGGAATTAATGTACAGGTTCACGATACCAGGTGGAGGGACTGGAGAGAAGGCTAAAAGTGGGGGGGAGGTTTAAGAGGGGGTTACCCCATAAACGGAAGTGAGATTTGGGGAGGTTAGCGGGGTGGAGGAAGCGGCGAAGGGAAAAAGGTGCAAAAGGGGGGGGTCAAGCAAAGGAAAAAGTAAAGAGTGAGCCTCAGGCCCGCACATCTGAGAAAGGACAAGGACCACTTGAAATACGCGAAGAGACACGAGAAAGTCCGTAGAGGAAGCAAGAAAGAGAAGCGAGTTCAAACGTAAAAAAATCCTCCAAAAATCACCGGTGCGCGCACTGGTGGACCGCAGGGCGAAAATAGGAGCCCCACAGGAGTCACCGAAAAAGCACGAAAATGAACCTTACGTAACCGTAAAAGGCAAATCAGGGGGATAACCGGAAACCTGAAAAAGGAAGACGGGAAAAAAAAGTAAAGAAATTAAGACCTACAACTCAAGAAAACTACTCGAGCGGGGGTCATAAAATAAAGGGCGGGGGCGGGGGGAAACCCTAAACTCAATGTTGATGAGAGAGGCCGGTAAGTCTAAAAAGTAAATCAACAAAAACGAGAAAATCCGAACATAGAAAAATCTCATCGGAAAAACGGAGCACAAGCTAAAGATAGAAAAAAAGTGGGCGTTGTTTGGCTGAGACCGCACTTTCCCCCCTAGAATATTTAAGATGGGGCAGGGGGTTCGCAAAGCTCCGGTGGGGAATGGGAAAAGGGAAACTGGCAGGGTATGGGAGCGGGCACTTAAACGACTGAGAGGTGAAGGCGAGGGGGAGGCTTAAAAAAAGAAGGAAGAAAAAGTGGGGTGTGGCGGAAAAGAGGAGCACTCTCCTGGTCTAAATCCGTTTAGGAGAAACTTAGGGAAACACTCGTTTACGACGTATAAGGAAGTCGAGGGGGAAGGTAGAAAGAAGGAGGGACCAGATCTAGGGGGTCGGAGACTCGTCTGCGGGGGTCTTGGGAAAGCGAGGATACAAAGGGAAACTGAGAGAAAAGAACAAAAACCCGTGTAAAAGGTCTCGCATCACTACCTCGTCTAGCAGAAAAAAGCCACTGGACAAGCATCGGTCGAAAGCGTGAGTTGAGGCGGCGAGGGAAGACTCAGTTACGATTAAGATTGACGCAGCGCGGATGGTTAAGAGAAGGAAGGGTCTTAAAGAACCACAAGGGGGGAAAGCTAGCAAAGACCCGCCGTTTGATAATGCATTGGGCAAACTCTCTAGGAGCCTCGATGAGTGTAGAAAAGAAACTACGGAGGAGACCAACGAGAGGGAGGGGGGGAGGAATCAACGAAGTCGAAGGAAAGCTTGCGAAGGGAAGCTCTCGGAGAGATAGACAACAACAAAAATAAGGAAGAAAGCCCAGGAAGGAAAAAGAAAGAAATGGGGGAAATAAAAAAAAGACAAAGCAAAGAGGGGGGGGAGCTAAGCGACTATGGGCGCCTTGGAGGGAGGAATCCTCAGGGAAGAAGAGAGGAAACGTTGCGAAAATAGTTAGGAAAGAAATGGGGTCCAAAACGAGGATTCTAGAGGGAGTGCCTTTGGATACCAGAGAGGAACTGAAGGGAGGGGGGGGTTCACCGAAGAAAGGAAGCGTCAAGGAAAACGGAAAAGAAAAGTCCTACGCAAGAATACCGACAAAGGGGCCAATTCAAATTGGTTAACCCTTGAAGGGATCCCTAAGTTAGGTGGATCAGAAGGGGAGTATTGGGAAAAGGGAGAGTTCTGGAAAAATCGAAAAGGCTCCCAGGAAAAACCTGGACCCGCCTTCTCCTCAGAAGATAGTAAATAAGTAGGACAAGGGGAAAGAAAAAATCAAAGGGGGGAAGAGGGAGGAAAAAATCGCACGAAAAAGGTCTTTGGGCACAGGATTTATGGGGAAAGGGGATGTATCGGAAGGGGGAAGCTAGTGAGGGGTTAACTGACTTGTAGGGGGCAATCTAGTCAATAAAAAATAGGTTTGAATAACGGAAAGACGAAACTCATACCGACGTGCCAGAAGTCATCCGAGAAAGCAAAATAATTAAAATTCATGGGGGGAGAAAAAAAATGGGGGGCGGAAACTAGGAAGAGAGGATAAAAATTCAGTCTCGAGGTGCAGTGTCTCGAGGTGGCCGAGGTCTTGGGGGGGAGTGAGGAGGGTCGGAAAGCGGGCAAAGATTGAGTTGAAATGCGGCTCTACGAAAGTGAGTTCGCGTGGGGTCACGGGGAAACCAAGAAATTGGAGGTGGAGAACCACTCGAGAGTGGGGGGCGGGCTGGCCGTGCATTGGCCGTGTTCCTGGTTCCGGGGGAAAAAAAAAATGAAAAAAGGGGGGAAGTTAAAAGAGGGGGGGGGCCGGTGAGTTTTCCGTTTCAGTTGTAAGGGATGACTTAAAGAGTGGAAAGGGAGGAAAAGAAATAAAGGGCCGATCGGGACTGGTGAAACAATTGGAACCTCAAAGCGGTGCGGGAAACCGTAAGTCAAAGGAAGGTGAAGAACGCAGAGTCGGGCTGAGGAGGGTCTTAATGGGGCTCCTAAAGGAAGGATTTGACAAGTAAGAGAAGTTAGGAGAAGCTCTGTTAATGGAAGCGGCAACGTTCCCTTTGGAAAAAAAAATGTGAAAAAAAAAGTCTCCAAGAAAAGAAACACGAGGAAAAAGTGAGATGACCAGGGTTGCTCACAGCGCCCTGTAAAAAAGTCGCACAGAAAAAAACTACAAAAAAAAAATCAGGGGAAAGAAAAGCATAAGAAAGTAAAGGGGAAAAGATCACAGTAAGAGTGCCAAGTCGCTCTGAGAACGAAGGACCTCGGCAAGAGGCGTAAGGAGCATACTGAACGGAAGTTCGTCCCACTTACCACGTCTGTCAGCGACAAGGAGGGCGAAGAAAAACTTATTGGGAACGATCTTTCAAAAAAAAAAAGTCCCGAAAAGAAAAACATCAAAGCAGGGACCTGCAAAGACGTGATCCCTTTGGAGCCGCAGGCGTAATCAAGACAATAACTTTAGAAAGAAATAACTTAAAAGGAAAAAGTCGAAAAGAGGAAGCCAAGATGTCGGGCAGGTCCAACGGAGAGGGGATCCTCGCAAGAAAACCCCTGAGAGGAACGGAAGGCGCGGAAAAAAAGGGAAAGGTGGAGCACAACCTCAGAGGAAAATAAGATTGAGTGGAACCTCTCAGGAAAGAAAAAAAAGAGGGGGGTCAACCTTCTCTAAAGAAGGGGTCTCTGCGTATCCTTCAGAAAAGAAGGGCATGAAGGGGGAAACTACGGAAAGAGGTTTACGCTTATCAGCCTCACCTCAAGGAAAGAAAGATGGGCTGACTCAGGAAAAAAGAAATATGAGAGAGATGATTTTAAGGAGTACTCTCACTCTAAAAAAGCATGTGAATACAACCAGCGAAGAGAAAATGCTTGAAGAAGGGGGGACAAATTCTGGGGGAAAGAAAAAGAAGAAGGCCTTAGGGAAAGAGTACAGTAGTGATCCTATTTTAGAGGAGCTCCAATTGGGGGTGCTAAAAAGGGGGGGATCCTCTTCAGAGCTGATAGTCCTATAAGTATTCCGATTCGCATAGGGGGGGAGAGTCATAGAGAGAAGGGTGCAATTCGAAAAGGATCCGGGGGGGGGATTCTAGAAAAAAGCATTGGAAAAATTACTTCTTCTAATCACTAAGGGTGAGAAAAGTCGTCTGCAGTACTCCAGGCAACTTGAAAATGTGAGAAGAAGAAGTCATTTGAAAAAAACCATCGAGAGGGGAGGTTACAAAGGACTGAGAGGGTAATCTTTTACGAAAAAGGGGGAACGGAGCGTTCGAAGAGGAGATTGCGAAGGAAGAAGGTGAACTAGGGGGGGGACTAAAGAAAACCAGTGGGCAGCAGTTGTGGGTGGGCTAGGAGGCGAATTCTAAGGGGGAGGGGGAGCAAACCATTGGCCGATCTTTGAAGAGGGGCGACGGAAGAAGCACATTAGGGAAAAAAAAAAACTTGGAGAGAACAGCATTGGAACGCTGAACGAGGAAGGATTCGCTACGACCCGAGAAGGAAAAATTACTCCTTAGGCGAAAGGGAAACGCAAGCGAAAGAGCAAAAGGATCACTCCTGCGCTCTTCACACAGGTCGCAATGGGGGAAAAAGATCCGCAAAGGGAAAAAACGCAGAAGAGCAGACGGCAACCGAAACCTGCATCCGGCCAAGTGGAACCGAAAAGTAAAAGAAAAACAAGGATCCGGAAGAAAAAGTAACCGGGCCTGCAAAAAACCAACCACGGAAAGCCGAACCTCCCAAAATCAGGAGATTTGGGAAAAAAAAAAAAAAAACGGGGAATCGGTCAGGGGAAAACAAAACGCAACTAGAACTTACGCGAGAGAGGAAAAAGATTTTCACGGGAATCGAGAAAAAGGGAATCCCACCGACCAACTACGACCAAACTATAGGAACTCGAAAAGTCCCGAAAAGGGCGGAAAAAAGCTCTTGGGGGGGCCCTCAGTTAAGGGGAGAATTTCCAAGGAGCTGGGTGCGGAGCTCTAAACGGAGAAAGTAGGCTACTGAGGGGTTGGGGAAGAGGAAAGAAAAGGGGGGTGGAAATCTTGTCAGAGGGAGGAAAAAATGAAAAAGACGACCTTCGGGGTTGGAGGGCCTGGAGAAAGGGTCCAGAATCCACAAAAAAACAAAAGAGTTCCAAAAAACCCAAACCACATAAAAAAAAAAAAGAGCCGAGGAGGAAGGAGGTTAGGAGAAGTATGGAAATTTGCAAGAATTGAAAGAAAGTTTCTATGAGAACGACAAAGAGGGCGGGGGGGGACCGGGTAACATACCTTAGGTCTTACCAGAAAAAGTGCTCGAAAAGACGTCTAGGGAAAATTGACCAAGTTTAGGAGGCCAGGGGTTGGACCTTCTTCTGAGCTTCCTTAGCAAGGAAAGGAATATTTACTCAGAGGGCGATGTTTTAAGAAAAAGGCCGGAAGAAAAGGGGATAATGAGCGGAGAGGGGAAGGGAATACAAACAAGGGTGGTGGGATCCACTTGCATTTGGACTAGTGAATATGTATCTTCGGGAGGAGACTCTATGAGGAAGGGATCCTCTCGAAAAAAAAGGTTCTGGAAGACCCAAACAGAGGATGATGGGAGCATCTCATGTAGAGCGTCCCGCGTTCGGCCAGAGGGGGGAGCTCTCTATAGAAAGAGAAAAACACAAAAAAAATGAGGGGGAGATCTGACAAAGGAAAAAAAAAAAAGTTAAAGAAGAAAAGAGGGGGGTCTTGGTGGATCTGAAGAAGAGAGATGGCTGTCCGGCTGCGGTCATCATCAAAAAGAGACGTGCAGAAAAAAGAGGATGGAAAGAGAAAATTCACGGAAAAACGGAGGGGACGAGTAAGGGTAAAGTACGTGAAGCGCTATTCCCGGAAAAAAGGAGGATTCAGCTCTTCTAGAAGAAAGTCAGAGAAGTCCAGGGAACCTCATTTCCAGAAAAAAAGGAAAGGGAAAAGGTACGGGAAATAGACCATAATTTTAGTGGATTCGATCCTTCCCATCCCCGATTGTCCGAAAAGGGGTCGAAAAATCGGTCGATTCCTAGTGCTCGAGAATAAACAGAAAGAGCTCCGAGAGGGGAAGGGAGGGAGAACACCTGAATTTGACAAGCGGGGGCGTCCCGGTAGATAACCTCAAAGCGTAAAATAGGAGGGGAACTAAAGGGGGGAATTTCGCAGGATCCGGAAGTTAAAGAACTGCATAAGGGGAGAAGATTATTTTTAACTAGAAAAAACAAGAGAGAGAGAAAAAAAGAAGATCCACGGAGGGGACCATCAATCCTGGGGGGACCGACTTATAAGAGGGAGACTCGCAAAAGAAAAAAAAAAACTTCAGGTCGAATTTGAAGGGAGAGATAGGGAAAGCTCTTAAAGGCGGGGGGCAACGTTGAGCTTGGTCTCGAGTTTCCAGAGAAGCCTTTTGTATGCGGAAAGAGGCTCGTAAGAAAGATTGAAAAAAGGAAAGCTATGGCTCGAAAAATTATTGGAAAGAAGGGGACGTTTTGGGAGGCCAAAATGCTTTGGGGGGGAGTTTTAGAGGAAAAAGATGCGAGGGGGGGGGAAGGGTTAAGGGGAAAAAAAGAAGGGGGACCTGGCCAGGTGAGTTCCGGGTAAGGGGGCCGTTTCTAAGGGGAGTTCAAGGGAAAGGGGCCTGGGATGAAACCGGTAAAGGGGGGGAGGGTCCTCTAAGTGGGCGAGACTATCTGAGAAGGAAGCGTCCAAGCGCTGGAAAGAGGGCGTTGGGGGGGGAAGCTCCGGGAGGGTGAAGACAGAAAGAGGCGTGGGACGGGGGGCCTTTGAGGACGGATTCCTGGGAGGTTCGCGGGGGGAGCCTCGTGGGAAGTCGCTGAATTCCTCGAAATAAATTGGGGTCAAAAGGGGCTAGGGAAAACCAGTGACGAATGGCGAATGGAGGGGGAGAAAGACCAGAGGAACTTTCCAGGAAGGTGCAGAAAAAAGAAAAAATTAAAAGGGAAGAAAATCCAAAAAAAAAGAGCGAAAACGCAGGGGGGTCTAGGGAAATGCAAGAAATCAAAAGCAGGCCAAGAAATCAGAGGGGGAAAACTTGGGGGAAGAGTCCTTGCATTCGGAAAAGTTAAACTTCTGGTGAAAGGGGAAAATCTTAGGTAGCAAGATGGTCTTCTCTCTCAAAAGACACTCGGGGGAAGAGGGGATGCCCTTCGGGGGGAATCGGATGTCGAGCAAAGAAATACTTGGAGTCCAGGAAGGGAGTACAAGATAGAAAAGCGAACAGAGGAAAAAGCACCATCACCAAAGGCTGACTCTTGAGGAGAACTTCGTGGAGAAGAGGGGGCACAGAGGACCCCTAAAAAACGAAGATCAAAGGGGAAACCCTTGAACCTCGTCTTCACTACACTCGTTCTTGGACCTCAAGCAAAGGAAGAAAGGTAAAAAAAAGGGGGAAACTGGAAGAAGTCCATTGAGCGCTTCTTCTAGAAAAGTCTTTCAAAACTTCCCAGTAGGAGGGGAAAGGAAAAGGAAACAATAAGGACAACAACAGGAAAGAGAGATATTCATTTGCCGTTCGGAAGGGAGATAGCACGAACCTTCTCGTATGAAAATTTGAAATCGAAAGGGGTGCGGAAAGGGATAAGGAGAGGGATGCTCTGAGGGAAAAAGAGCTTGTAGTGGGGGAAGGAAGGGGAGTCAGAAAAAGGGATTGGATCTTCAAAAGGGGAGCATCCAGGGGATCGTCGGTCCGTGTAGGGGTTCTCAGGCGTGGAAGGAATTGGAGAGGCTAGGCATTCGAGGGGGGGGAAGGGGTGTGCGACCGGTAGAGTAGACGGCCTGCGGGTAGAGGGATCGCGGAGGGGAGAAAAAGGAGAGGTATCGGAGGCGAAATCGCGCAGGGGGGGGGGGGGAAGGGTCTCTCAGTAAGAGATGGAGGTCTCTAAACATTGAATCTGGGAATCCTCCATTAGAAGGAAAGAGAAAGAAGTTTAAAAGAGGGAAATTTGATCTTGGGGGAAAAAAGATCCGAAGAAGATGGGAGAATGGGTTTGAATCGGTTTAATGGGGAAGCTACGAAGACAGGAAGGTGTTTGCTAGGTGAAGACGAGGTCTGGAATTCGCTGAAGTTATCAAAGAAGAACAAAGGGGGGGAAAAAAACAGGTAGGGCGAGGTTAAGAGTCATTCCCGAAATTCTTAGAGAAAAGTCAAATGAAAGGACGGACAGGAAAGAGCTCTAAAGAAAAAAGGAAAAATAAAAACTACACGAATAAGAAGGTCGAAAATGAAGAACTAGGGAGAGGTCCAGAAAGTTCCATGGAAAAATTACCAAAGCAGTGTCTCTCTGAAAGGCGCAATGGGTTGGGGACTCAGTATCGTCAAGAATAGCGCGAACACAGCATGCATAGAAAAAAATGCAAGGGGGAGGGCCCCTTAAAGAAGGAAAGGAGCCTTCACAAGGAAAGGAACCGTCAGGGAAGGGGACCGGGGAACATGAAAAGGACTTCCCCTTAAACTAAAAAAAAGGAACCTCCCTCACAAAAAAAATCTCAATAGGGTAAGAAAATAAAAATTTAAGAAGAAATAGGCCAAAAAACTCACTATTAACAATAAAACTTTTGTCTAAAAATCCGATTAAAGTGCTACAGAAAAAAACCTAGAGGAAAAGCTCAACGGGACGTAAGGTAGGCACCACAGAGAGAAAGCCAGACACCCGTCCCAGACCCCGCAAGGGATTAGAGGAAAAACATCAAGGAATAGTTAAAGAAGGGCAAGACTTTTTAGAGAACTCGCGGGGAGGAGGGGGCACTGAAGGGTCTTGGGGGGGAAGAGGTTTTTTTTTGTGTGTGTTGTTTTTTTTGTTTGTGTTGTTTGTTTTTTGTGTGTGGGGGGGGGGTGTTGGGGGGGGTGGGGGGGGGGGGGGGGGGGGGGGGGGGTGGGGGGGGGGGGGGGGGGGGGGTGGGGTGGGTGGGGTGTTTGTGTGGGTTGGGGGGGGGGGGGGGGGGTTTTTGGGGGTTTGTTGTTGGGTTTGTTGGGATGTGTTTTGGTTTGTTTTTGTTTTTGTGTGGGGGTTTGTTTTTGTTGTTTTTTTTTGGTTTTTTGTGTGGGTTTTTTTGTGGGGGTTGGTGGTGTGGGGTTGGGGGTTGGATTTTCCCCCCCCACACCCCCCCCCCCCCCCAACCCCCCCCCCCAACCCAGCCCCCCACCCCCAAAGAAAGAACCCCCTAAACGTGGGCTGAGTCGAGGAAACATCAAAACTAAAGTCTTGAAGGTTGGTCAAAGACTGCTTAGAAAAGAGCGAGACGTCGGGGGAAAGATAAAACGAGCTCGGGGGAATAGAGGAATTTAAAAGAAATCGGTGTACACATTTCGGGCCTTAAGAAGTTAGAAGAGGCGAAAAGGGGAAGAGGGGATACGTGGCGAAAGACTTAGTAAAAAGCGACATCCTGATTAAGGGAGGCAACAATCGATAAGCATCAAGAATGAAGAACCGAAATTTGAAGCTGGACAAGCACCGGTAGGGAATTCTGGCTTCTTCAGGCCGAAAAATTACGAAGGAGCAGGTAAGGACTCCGCAAAGTAAAAGAAAGGTCCTCGGGGAGAATCTACTAGGAAGGAGGGAAAACGTTGTGTAGAAAGGGCAAGGGAGGAGGGGGAACTCTCCTATCGGAGGTGTAGACGACTAAAAATAAAAAAATTATGCCACGCAGAAGGAGGAAAATCGTCAAATCAAAAAAGAGCTCGGGTGTCGAAGGGGAAAAAAGCTGGTCCCAATTCAAAAAAAAAAAAA
>Ga0179593_1520427_pt1 | contig 22201 bp, 28 predicted proteins | sample CZODoug2_1_08_16_FD_185931 | JGI IMG/M metagenome (GOLD analysis project Ga0179593, IMG submission 185931) | Vadose zone soil fungal communities from Angelo Coast Range Reserve, California, USA - CZODoug2_1_08_16fungal (PacBio error correction) | ecosystem: Environmental > Terrestrial > Soil >...
CAGCCTTCGGCGTGCAGTCGCTTTGTTGAGGAAAGCATGCGCGTCGGGCTCGATCATCTATAGAGAACAGGATCAGGCAACATCAGTTTTATGATCACCTGATTGGCCACATGCAGACCAAAAAGAGAAGGGAAATCCGCTTGAAAAAAGGGGAGTGCCCTGCATGCACGATCTCTGAAGGTTGGTACGAAGCATGCCGCCTGCGGCAAAAAAGCTACGGGCGGCGGGAGGGTTGCCGACTGACTAGAGAACAGAAATGGCCACAGGGAAAAAAAGAAAAAATGTACTGGCGAATGGTTCGGGACGAAAATCTGCGAATTGGTAAGCTCGGCTTACAGGGGGGCCGCGCACAAAAATGAAGATGAAGGAAAAGAGATCGGATTGGCTTTCAGCAGGCGCGAAAGCAGCGATGGCTTAACCGCACAGATGCAAGGAAAACCCGAGCGCGCCTTTCAATCCGAGAAGAGGAAAACGCGTCAGTCCGGGGAAAGGCGATCAGGAGGTCATCGGTCTTCGGGGGGGATTAACGCTTAAAGATATTTAAGAAACGGCGCCGAGGCAGTGCAAAGGGTAAGATCAGCTCCGCGGCAAAGAAAAGGGGAGCCCATAGGCGATGGGAAGCAAGAGAGGCTCGGAATCAGAAGCAGTGGGAAGCCGCAGATCTGGTAGAACACAAGGTAGGCATATTGGATGCCGTAATCAATCTGGCAAAGAAAGAAAGGGAAGGCGGAATGCGCATTGTACACGATCAACGCGATGAGAGGGAAAAAGGGAGAAAAATTTACTATTTTGCAGGAAAGCGAAGACGGCCGACCAGAAATCGAGCTAATATCCTAACACTGACTGCGCGAAAAAAGAAAGCCATCTCTTTTTTGGGGGTGTGCAACCTGCGTGCTATCAGGAAAAAAACATGGAGTACGAATGAAATATACGATCGTTGCTTCACGTCAAATAGAAAAAAGGAAAAAGGGGGATGTCGGCTCTCATCGCTGGCATGGGGGTGCAAGGGGCATTTCTCACGGTTCTGGCATGCAGGAAAGCCTCCAATATCATATGGAACGATGGAAAAGTCGGGCGTCATCTGCCTGGAGAAATACCGGAAAAAAGGGGGGAGGGTTGCTCGACGAGCGAGTCGGGAAGCACCCATCGCAGAAGCTCAGGTTCAATAAGGGAAGGGCGTCTCGCATTTTCAATCGGATCGCCGGAAAAAAGAGAGGGCAAGTGTGCTGTTGCGAGGAAAGGGGGAGATTCGCGTGATGTTCTAAAGAGCTCGGGCGCTGGAGGCTCGTCTGTCGCAGCGCCGCGTTCATTACGAAAATCACGCATTACGCGAAAGGTAGGGGCCGATCTCCTTGCGCAAGGGAGCGCTGGAAAGGGAGCCAGTCCACGAAAAAATTCATGCAACGCGGCCGAATGGCATCGCACAAAGAAAAAAAAAATCGGAATTCACAAGTAGGTAACGGAACGAAACACTCGTCATCTTCGGGAAAAAGGAAGGAACGCTGTAGAGTTTTGAGAGAAGACCCATGGAGTCTGGGGGACAAAAAAACAGACTCGCACTCGCGTCCGTGTAGGGGGAAAAGGGGAAGAAGGGGACGGCGCGCTGGATGCGAAGAGTATTGTCGCGTAGACCGCTGCTAGGGCCTTCCAACGGGAGAAAGAAAAGAGAAAAACCACAAGGCAACTGAGGAGAAGGCCTTGCTCCCGTGGAAAGGAGGAATAGGCGGCAGAGCCCGAGACGCAGGGAAGAGGTTCGGTCCATAGGGCGGGAAAGGGGAAAAAAGATTGCAGGGGGTCTTGCGCAATAACGGCAGGGCTGGCTGCGCATAAACTAGAAGCAGAAAGGACTTGTATTCTCTAAATTCGAGAGGGGCGAACGTCTCTTGGAGAGGAAGAGTTCGGGTATCGTGGGGAGATTTGGCCTTCGTCAAGGAAAGGGAGGGGGCATTATCTGGGTTCCGGTATTTGCGGGAGAAGACTGATAATGCCTCGGTCAGAGTGGCGAGGATAAGGAGAAAGACCGCCGCAGCAAGGAGGTTAAATGCGTGATGAGGGAGGCGCTCAAGTCTGAGTTGGGCAGAGAGGGGGAAGCGTCTCTGAGCCCCTTACGAATAGAACGGATCTAGCGTGCTTAGATGGGCTCGTCCAGGCCAGGGAAGCGGGGGTTGAAATATGCGCCTGAGGCGATGAGAAAGGCTCATCCGGCGGCAAAGGGCAAATGTTCTTCTACTGCTTAAATCACCGTGAATATCCACATGTTGGGGGAAAGGGGGGGCAGATGAGCGCTTCTTTGTCGAATAGGGGGAGTCGGATCACGGCTTCGATCGGGAATTGGCCATTAGCTCAAAAGCGCATCTCCGCTGTTCACTTCAGCACAGCGAGGAAAAGGAAAAAAGCTCGTATAGATTGAGCAGCAGATAACTTGCTTCGAAATAAAGTGATAGGGTCCACGAGGTGAAAGGTAAGGCAGTCGAGAAAACAGCGAAAAGAGGGGGCGGTCATTTCTTGACGGGAGTCTTCGCCGTTAACGGAGGAAAAAGGAGGGCTACATGCTTCAGCATTGCGCTTAGGTACGCGTGAACGTGGGAAAAAGGAAAAGGTCATCTACGTCCTAGGGAGAAAAGGATTGTTCGATTCGCACATTGCGAGAAGAGCTGAGCGGCTTAGCCTAAGGTGAAGAACGCTTCGTTCTAAACGGCGGGATCTTTCCGGGAGGAATTGCGTTCCAGTAAAAAAAAAAGCGAGCTGATCGGGAGATCGGCGGGCCGTCGAATGGGAGGAAATGGCTTCTTTCAGTTGATGGTCAATAGAGGTGAAAGGATTCGTCGAGCGCTGGACGACTGACGGTTGAAGGGGAAAAGCGGCCGCTCGGGGGATGGATTGACGGAAAGAAAGGGGAGTTAGCCTGGCCAGAATTAATGGCTGCGCCAAAGTAGTGTTCGGCGGGGAGCTCAATACTTGTCATGTGGTGAAAAAAGAAAAGAAAGAGTGCCCAATTTCTATATTCGTGGGGGGGGGCGTTATGTTTTGGGGTGGTTATAGCCCATCATATAAACTTTCCTTCTATCTCATAAAATGTGGAAAAGGGAACCGGCGCCGTATGCGTATTGACAAGAAGGAGAAGTCACATCCCCTGTCCGAGGGGCGGCGGAATGAAAGAAAGAGACTTTCTGAGGCTCGCACGCAGTGGTTGGCGAGCGATTGCGCGCATGAGGGAGGAAAAACTCTGCAATGAGATGGCAAACGGATGTGACTGATCCTGCTTTCTGCAGGATGGCGAAAAGAGCGAGGGGAAAAAAAGGGCGTCCTGGCGGCAACAAGTTTCAGCATCAAAAAGAAACGGCGGATTTGATTCCGTAATAAGCAGGAAAAAAGGGAAGAGAGGATTTCCGGACAAAACGCGGAAGCGGGCCGTTGCTAGGCTCTTGTTGGAGGGCGGGAAAATGGGGGGAAAAGGAAAAACGACATCTATCGCGGCGGTGAAAGGGGCAGGCATAGCATCAGTTTGATCTCATTGGGGAACCCGCGAAGCTGGGCGGCAATAGTTAGTGACTCTCTCCAACTGTGGAGGGGTCCTCAGCAGTCTCGGAAAAGGAAAGGAAGGCCGCGCTGCGGCAGGGAAGTGCGTCGTCTACGGGGCGCCGGGGAAAAAAAGGGGAGCACATTTATCGAGGCTGCACAGGAGGATGGCGGGCTATCACTGCACGAAAAGCCCTCAGCGATATCCGGGAGGGCAAAAGGAATAGTATATTTGCGCGCGCGCGAAAAAAGGGAGAGGGGAAGGCGCTGCATTCGGGGGAAATGGGCTAACGCGGCACGGGGAGAAATCAACGCCGAGGGCGGCAGTCGGGTAGAGCTCTCGAACTCGTAAGGAAAGAAGAAAAAAAGAACTCTTTCATCGGCCTCGTCAAGAAGGGAGATTGAAGCATCGTACGCGAAATCGATGCTAAAAGCGCAAGGGTGGAATCGCCAAGTCGATGTCAGACAGCATGGGAAGAAAAAGTTTCGAATCGAATGGGGCAACTTTTAGGGGGGGGGGGGGAGGTAGCACATCAAATCTGAGGCATGGGGTCTCTAACACTCTGCAAACTCTAGGGGGGAAGTAAGGAAAGGGGAGGTTTACCTGACGCAGGGGGTTGGCTTCAATACGAAACCGGTCTTAGAAGGAAAAAAAGTGCGCGTCGAGCCTGGGAGTTAGTCGGGCGACGACGGAATCCCGGGCGACGTCGTAATAATGCGCAAGGACTGAGACTGACGCGTGCGTCCAGGCAAGGGAGGAAAGGAAGGAACGCGCTAGTTTTTTCCGGGGGGGGAAAATTTCCTGCGTGGCTATCAAGGTTTGGAAAAGGGACGACAGAGCGTGCCAGCGAAAAATCTCAACTCGAGGGTACTGCGAGAGGAGAAAAATGCGCGGGTGCACGAGGGGAAAAAATGGCAGCAGATGCGAAGCCGGGAGAATAGAAAGTAAGGATTCGCAAAGGCGGTCATCTGCCTGCCTGGAACATACAGGGGGTATCCGACGCTAGCGAGTGTGCCAGTCACGAAAGAGGGGATTGTAGAGTGCATATGGATGAGGCGACATTTCAGTCCAAATGAGTCGCGGAAGAAAAGGGGGGCGTCATGACTGAAATGGTCCGTGATGTCCTAAAAAGTCCAGGGATGCGGCTCAAAAGAAAAAATTCTAGGCCGGCTATTCGGCTCGCGTTCATCAAAAAAAAAAAAAAGGGAAAGCTTACGACAGATGTTTGGTGGGGGGTAATCGCGCCTTCTTGGATGAGAAGGAGCGCGTCCCCGTCTTCACGGAAATCATAAGAACGCCAAGCGGTTCTTGGCCGAAGGGCGAGAAAGGAAAGAACTGAATTATCGTATCCGGGGAAAAAGAAAACCTCGTCATCTTGCGATTGTGAGAAAGGAGAGGGAGGAAGCGCTCGGGGATTTGCGAAGACTGTGGCAGTGTGGGAAAGGGACATGGAGTCTGGTTCATTCAGCTTGAATCCTTGTGGCGTCGCTGTTTCGTGAGCGTGAGGGAAAAGCGCTGGATGCGAGCGGGAGGGCGCGAGCCGGCGCAAAAACAGAGGGTAGAAGCGTATTAAGCTCAAGCTTAACAACAACGGAGGAAGGAGGGATCTCCCATGAGGGTCTCGCGCCAGTCACGGAAAAAAGCATCGTCTATCACCACGAGGGGCTCATTGGGGGGGGGGGGGGGGGGGGGGCGTCTTAGTCAAGGGGAAAGGAGTGAAGTGTCGGTGGGGTCGTGGGGAAAAGAAAGAAGGTCATTCGCAAAAGCATCTAGAAAAAAAAAAAAAAAAAAGAAAAAAAAAAAAAAAAAAAAAAAAAAAAAAAAAAAAAAAAAAAAAAAAAACAGCAGGGGGGGGAGGCTCACAATCGAGTGAAGGATGTGGTGTGCGAACCTTCTGGATCGAGAGGGAAGGGGTGCGATTTCCTTCGGCTTCAGAGGGAATCTTTGGTGATCCGGGTACGGAGGAAATAAGATAATAATCAAACGCATGGCGGCTGTAGTATTCGCGGCCTGGAGGAAGAAAAGGGGAAGGAGTCCGGATTTTTCGATGAACGAGGAGAGGGCCCGACTGAGGTTGCGGGACAAGGAAAGCATCACGTAAATCGACGGGCTGAGGAAAAAAAAAAACTTGCTCGTCAGGGGGAAGGAAAATGCGCGGCGCCATCCATCTGCAGACAGCGGGCATGGGAGTGCTGGCAGTAATGTCGGTCGAAGGGGAAAGCAACTCGTCCTTCACTCCTAAAAAAAGGCCATGATGAGCGTCGCTTTGGGGGAGGAATGCACGGCTTCGATCTGGAAACTGAAAAGGTGAGAATGCCATGCTTCTGCTCTCGGGCGCAGCCCGAGGAATGGGAAAAAGCGAGCTCTAGAGATTGGAAAAAAAAAGAAAGATACTCATTCTTCTCATGATGGGGGAAAAAGAGAAAGGTCTGGCATTGTCAGGGCCAAGGAAAACAAGGCGCGTCTTCGGCTGGAAGGGGGAGGGTCTTCAGGCGAGTTACGGTCGGGGGGAAAGGCGTTCGCCGACTAAGCCTTCAGGAAGGGGGAAGGGAGACGTGAACGTGGCTGAGAGTCAATCTTACGTCAATTCTTGATATCTGACCAGCGGGGAAAATTGTGGGTCCTCCAAAGTCTGGCGGTGCTTAGCCTAGACGCTTCGTTCGGGTAAGTCGCTGATTTCTTTCCGGGAGGAAAGCGGGGAGGGGAGGGTCACATAGGGCGCTCGCCTGGGGGGGGGGGGATCTTACGGAAAGAAGAGGCTTCATATCTCTTTCAGGTTGGGTAGGCAAAGCGAGTTGACGAAGGCCTTAGAAAGAGTTCTTCGGGGAAAAGGAACGGTTTCGAGGCTCTCGAAGCTTTATGGTGAAAGGGGTCGTGCGCGTTAGCCCAAAAATAGCGGATAACTCCGTTATGCAGATGCGGAAAAAAGGGGGAGCGGCGCTCAATTATTTCAGGGGGGGAAGGGCTTTGTCCGTCGCTAATTCGAGGGGGGATAAGGGCGCCGCATCGTTCATAATTTTTCCGCGTCAGCCTGTAAAATGTGGAAAAAGGGAAAAGGCCGCCGCGCCGTAGCGTTTCAAGGATGCTTCGTCAACTGGGCTCAGTAGTAGAAAAGAAGAAAAAAGACCACCGTGGAGAGTTCAGCGAGCAAAATTGACGCCAGCAATTTCGCGGTCTAGAAAATCAATACTGTGTGCTGATTAGAAAGCAGCGATAGATGTCGTGTCCGGGGGAGGGAAAAAAAAGGGAAAAAAGTTCCAGCCTCAACAAAAAACTGAAGAGCGAGCTGAGGCACGTTGATTCCTGGAAAGGAGGTAGGAAAGAGATTAGATTTTCCGGAATCAAAGGAGAGGGGGGGTGATGCTGAACTTGTTGCCGGGGAGAGAGCGGGTTCGCATTACCAGCGGAGGTGTGCATGTAATGCAGCAACATCTATTCTTTTGTATCCTTGTCCAGAACGCCGCGAAGCTGGCGCAAGGAAAATCACGTTTGAGCTGCGAAAAGAGGGGGGTTGACAAGCAGGCAATCGCAGTCGTAAAGTAATTGCTCTGCCTTCGGAAAAAAACGAGAAAAAAGGAAAGACGGCCAGACGGAAAGAAAAACGGAAAGTACTGGGTTCTTGAGGGGAGGAAGAGCGATTGGCCAAGCGAAAAGCGAATCTCGCGTCACCCAACCTGAAATATTGGGGAAGAGGAAAAACTATCCGATTTCGCGGGAAGGTCTCGCTTTTTCCGCATCGGGGGGAAGGGGCGCGGCGGTACGGTCATTAATCTATTTCACTAAAAAAAAAAAAAAGGCTCCTTTCAATCGAGGAGGGGCCCAAGCGGTCTCTGACGAAGAACAGAGGGGGGAAGGGAAAAACCGATGGGCATGCAAAGAAGAGATTTAAGCAGCTTCGTGGCGCATAGCAGGGGGGGGAAAGGAAGCGCTCATAAGGCGGGAGAAAATGTCATCAATCTGAGGGAGGGCGTTCTATACTAAGCGTTGAAAGGGTAGATGTCTAAGTCCGCAGACGGGGAAAGGGGGATCGCGAACAATCGGCATCAAAAGGGGACGAAGGCGTCGTTGAAACTAACTGCGCATTGGACACTTGAAAAAAGCTGTCTCTACAGCGAATGCGGAGGATCACGACGTTTACGGCGAATAAAGTCGCCTGCGAAGAAAGAAGGCCAAGATCGTTCCGGAAAAAGGGAGGAAGACTGGCTGGCACTTGCCAACTAAAAGAAGACGTCATCTGTCGACGTAGCGGGAAGAGAGCTTCGAGGAAAGATGTCCTCTTCATCGCTGGCTGGCATCAGCGGTGGAAAAAAGACTACTGGGCAGGCAGAAGAAAGGACCGCAAGATCTATTACGATTCGCAAAGGGAATAGCCGTAACAAGGGTGGGACAGTGTATCCGACCGAGCGGAGGAAAGCACGCCTATGCCTCCGAGGTGAGAGTGCATTGGAGGAGAAAAGGGTCAAGTCGCGCTGGAAGAGCAATGGCTGAGGAAAGTTACCGTGTATGTTCTAGAATTGAAAGAATGGGCTCTTAGGCGCCCGGTGCGGCAGAAAAAAAAGGCGTTCACTCTTAAAACGATCAAAAAGGTTTGGTTGTGTGTATGCGCCAGGAGCGGAAAGGGGATTAGATCTCTGGTAAAATCTGCAGTCGCGCGGCTTCAAAAAGAAAAAAAAGCTGTCTTGGGCACGAAGGTAGAGAAAGAGGATCCCAAGAAGGTTCGCACCAAAGGGGGGAAAATGAACCGGAAGGAAGCTGAAAGAGTTTTGCAGAAGAACTGGGAAAAGGGTCTGGGCCGCAATGACACTCGAAAAGTCAGTTCGGGTGACGCCAGGGGGGAAAAAGGAGAGCGGGCTTCTGGCGCGTATTGCGCGAAAGTACAAAGTAGTCCCTACGGAGAATGCTATCTGCTCTCAACAACAACACGGGGTTCGCCTTGTGGCCTAGCTTAGCGGGGGGGGAAGGGGGAAAAAGAGCTTCGGCGCTCGCATCGGCTAGCGCGGTCAAAAAAGGAAGGAGTGCAGTGGGAGGTGTCTTTGCGCCGTTTCAAAAAAAAAAAGACTCTGCCATGGCGCTGCAAAAAAAACTAGCAGGCTTTCCTTCCGGGCTACATCGTAAGATGACTATGGGGGGGGGATCGATCTGTTCATTCGGAGGATTTGAGGGGGGAGAGAGGACGCTTGGTTCGTTGGCAGGGGGACGCGATTTCCAGTCGCGATAAAAAAAAAAAAGTTCCGGCCTGTCGGCCTACACCCAAAAAAAACAGAGGACGTAAATGCGTGATTTTTCGATGACGCGGCGCGAAAAGACCAGGAAGTCGCGGGGGGGAAAATAGGAGAAAGGAATCCGACTGGGAGATTCATCGCCGCCAAGGGTGCGGTCAGGGCCGAGAGTGAAAATTCAAAGACATATGGATTCAAGCGGCGGAAAAATGGCAAATGTCGGAGTCATGCTACACGGCGTCTGAAAAGGCATGGTTTACGGTATGGATAAGGGAAAGGTATAGAGCGCGTCTTCGATCGTAAAAAAGACGATCACGCTTCGGGGAGAAAGCACATGCTTCTCCTCGGGCAAAAGGAAAGAAAGAAAAAGGGCGACATGCGAGGAGGATTCGTAGAGATTTACGGGGGCCCAAGAGAGGGGGTCCCTCCATGATGGCTGCAAAAACACTAGGTGGGCGCATAAGGAACAGGCGCGGCTTCTCTTCCGAAAGGTCCTGTCAGTTCTTCGAGGCGAGTTACGGGGAAACGTAAACGTCGTCGCCGAGAAGGCGCATTTCGGGCTTGTAGGAGCGAGGAGCAGGTCACGACGAAAAATTTCGGAATGCTGCTCCAGGGAGAAAGTGCGGATCGCACTATGGGCAGAAGGGGTGCTTAGCCCGTCTGCGCTTAGAAGGGGGAACGCGGCGGTCGGAAACAGATATTCGGATCCAGCTTGATGTACAGGCGTCCTGGGAAAATTTGGTCAGCGAGCTGATCTTAAGGAAGTAGGGCTCTGCTTCAAAAAGAAAAATAACTCGAGTTTACGAGGCCGAAAAAAAAAAAAAAAAAAAAAAAAAAAAAAAAAAAAAAGAAAGAGTTCTTCGTAGAGCGGAATTTGCGCGGGCGGATCTTGACGGTTTCGAGGCTTCTCAAGACGGAGGACGTTGATGATGTGAGCGTAAGAAAGACGCGTTAGCCCATCGCTGCGAAAAATGGCGAATACGGATGGTGTTCTCTTGGTTCGCTCATATTTCATGGGGGATTCGCTGCGCGGCTTGGAAAATTCGAGTATTCGTAGTGGGGGGGCGCCCAGTATTAAACGGCAGCCTTCAGTAAAATTTGTTGCCTATTTCGTCGGAGAAAAAGAGAGAGCGTAGCGTTTTCCGGAAGGGACGAGGCAGTGCTGCCTTCGTCACGCTCGGAGGGGGGGGGGGGGGGGGGGGGGGTGAGGCGGAAAAAAAGGGAGGATTGCGCCCAGCAGGGAAAAAAAGGGGAAAAGCCGGCAATGAGATGAAAAAGGGTTTGTCTGATTCTGCTACGGCGCGAGGGGAAGGGGGAATAGTATGTCGGCCGGGCAAGGAAGAAGCAAAGAGCTGCACGCAGAAGCTGACGTCAGGGGGGGAAAACAACATACAACGAGAGGAGAAAGAGGGGCCGGAATCACCGGCGTCTTAGCTTCGGCGTGCAGTCTTGGGGGGAAAAGGCATCGCGCGGGCGGGGGCCCGACATCTATCGGGCGAGAAGAAATCAGCCACACATCAGTTGATCTCAGAAAAAAAACAAAAAAGCTGGCGCACTTCGCGAGGAAAAATCTCTCCATCTTTTTATTCCTGCAGCAGGAGTCTCAGGAAGGGGAAGTGACAAGAGCGCGCGCTCAGGGACCGTCGTACAACTCTAACGGGGCGGGGCCGGGCGGTGCGAAAGGGGACGTAGAAATGGCATCATTTTTACGAAGGCTGGGGAGGGGCGATTGTTCGGGCTATCAAAAAAGGTGGCCAAGGCGGCGCAAGTAGGGGGGAAGAAAAGAAAGTATTGGCGCGTCAGACACTAGGGAGTATTCGTTCGTTTCAGGCGCGCATTAGGGAGGAGGGGGAGTCGAATGGCTAACGCGCAAGAAACAATCCATCAACTTCCGATCAAAAAGGCCTTTCTATCGAGAGCCTGAAAAAAGGCATGTCGCGGGCCCTAGTCTTGGCTTCGACGAAGAAGAGGATGTCATCAACCTGAAGAAAAGCGATCTTCAGTTCAGGGGGGGGGGGACTCGGATGCAAAAAGGCGGGCTCGTGGGGTTTTAATGGAAACGCCAATGAGGAAGGGGGGGGGGGGGGGGATTTTCATCAATCTTCTTCAAGGGAGGAGGGGTTGCGTGTCATACTTTAGGGGCTAAAACGCAGTTACGTGGAATCAGTTCACTAAATCTCGGAAGTCTTATATGTGGAGAAGAAGGGCTGTTCTAGAATTCCAAAGGGCGCAGTGACACGTTACAAGAAGCTTCCTAGGGAGGAAAAAACGATGCCATTCCGAAAGAGGGGAAAAATTTACGGCGAAGACCTAGGAAGGGGGAGGGAATCGAAGACTGACAAAGAGCGTTCGGCAAGGAAGCCGCGGGGAAGGAATGGCTGCATGGCTCATAAAAAGTTGGACCCATCATGATTTACGAAAGGAAAAGGGGGACGCACGTCTAATCATACTGAGCTCTCTTCTTCGATGTCCGCCAAGAAGAAATGGTGGGGGGCTCGCGAGAGAAAAAAGAGGGAAGCGCGTGATCGCTCCTCAGACTGGAGATTGCGCAAATTCTCTCTCGATAGGAGAATACCGGGGGGACGGTGTAATCGCGACCGGAGAAAGGGAAGCACGCTCCAGGAAAGGATTGAGTAGGGAGGCGCTTCGGAACATTGGGAAAAGGACCGCTTTCGTTCCTGGAACGAGGCAGTGGGAAGGTTCCGTGATGTTCTCCTTGTGTCGAACGGAAGGATGGCGCGCTGCTCGCAGGGGGAAAGTCTATAAAAAGAAATCACGCATTTATCGAAGATGTGTGGGGGGGTTATGAAGGACGCGTATCGCCTGGCAGGAAGGATCGTGCGCGCTGGGTAAGAGGCCTTTCGCGGCTTCACCACGATCATTCCAAAAAGGAGAATGTCCGATAGGCATGCGCAGGGCAAAAGAAACAAGTAAGGTTCGCGACACATGCGGAAAAGGAAGAGAATAGTCGGAAGGAAACCTGTATAGTTTTTGGAACTTTGGTCATGGAGGGGAAAAAAAAAAGACAACCCGCATACGGGAAGGAGACGTTCGGTGATCCATGAAAGAAGGTTACTCTTGCGGCAGGGGAGGGCCGTATTTTTTTGCAAAGGCGCCACGGAGAAGCGGAGAAAAAAAAGGAGGAGGACAAGAGGGGTAGAGGGGGGGCTTCTTCCTCCAGTGGGGGCAAGAGAAGGAAAAAAAATACGTCTCTATTATCCCTTGAAAAAGAAGGGGTCCTTACTTCGTTCAATGGTTAAGGAATGGGCGGGTGGGGATGGGGACGCGCGCATATGCTTTCTATGGACGCTGAAGGAAAACTCTACAGCGGTTCGCGTGAAAGAGAAGTGACGATGTTGGTGCGAACCTTCTTGGGGGAAAGAGGGGGGAGTTGGTGGCGATGCGGGGAAGTCAGCTTGGCGTTGTCATGATCTTTGGTGAAGCCAGGGGGAAAAAAAAGTAATTCCTCCTGTCAGGCGGCAGAAAACACCAAACATCTTTCGGTAAATGCGGGGGGGGAAGGAACGAGATTCATCTAGCGCGGGAAGAGTAGGGACTAATGCAGATACATCACGGAAGAAGGCGCCAGCTTTCTCGTCCAGGGAAAATATGAAAATCGTGGCGCGCTCATCAAGGTCAATCCGGCGGCATTGGCGGAGTCGACTTCGAGGAAGGAGAATAACACCACGCACATGTGGAGGTATTTGTACGTGCAGCATATGAGCGCGCGGGGGACGGTATACACGGCTTCGATCTGAGAGGGACGTCTTCCTGCCTGCGGCTTACCGGCGCGGAGAAAAGGAGGAGGTAGGAGAAAGGAGAGGGGTAGGAGAGGGGATTTAAATGCAAGGGGAATGTTGGGAGGGGGGTGAAAGAATAAAGGGGGGGGGGAGGAAGGGTGGAGAGGAAAGAGAGACGCGGACGGGGGAGGGAGGGAGCTGGGGGAGGGGGGGGGGGGGGGAAGGTGAGGAGAAGGGGAGGCGGGGGGGGGGGTGGTAAGATGGGGGGGGAACAGGAGGAGGAGCAAGGGGGGGGAAAAAAGGTAAGCAGGGTGGGGTGGGGGGGGGAGGAGGGGGGGGTGGAGGAGGGAGCAGGGAGGAGGGATCTCTCCTGCCGAGTAGGGGGGGGTGAGGTAGCATAAGGAGACTAGCTGGCGGACTGGCGTCGACGATGAGGGGGGAGGGATTGTAATGGGGAGGGGAGGGGGAGGGGAAGGAAGAATAGGTGGGGGGGAAGAGTGGCGATGAGAGGAAGAGGAGGGCGTATTGGTGAGAGGGGAGGGGGGTGTGGATAGGTAAGTTGGCTCGAGCAGAGTGAGAGAAGGGGGGCGCGGGGTGGGGGGTGGGGCGAAGAGTGGATGAAGAAGGAAGTATAGGAGCGGAGGACTGGGTGAGTTGTTGTGAGGGGAACGGGAGCCCAAAGGGACGAAAGGGGGGGGACTGGGTGTGTAGGAGGGGAAGGGAGGAAGAGGGAGCAGGGGGTGCAAAAGCGGGACTAATGGGTCATAGGGGGGGGAGGGGAGGAGGGGAGGGAGCGGAAGGAGAATTGTGGCGGTATGGGGGGGGGGGGAGGGGGGGAGTGGAGGATGAGTGGGTAGATAAGAAAGGAGGGGGGAAGGTGGAATATGAGGGGAGAGGATGGGGGGGGTGGGGGGGTGGGGGAGGGGGGGCGCGAGGTAGGTGGAGAGTGGAATGTGGAGGTACTGTATAAGGGGGGGAGGGAGGACGAGGAGGGGATAGTGATAGGTGGAAGGGAAGAGGGAGGTGAGATAAAGGGGGGTGCCGTGGGGGGGAGGGAGGTAGAGGGGGAGATAGAGGGGGGGGGGATGGTAGAATATAAGGGAGGGTGGGGATGGGAATGGGTGGGTGAGGAGGGAGGGGGGGGGGAGGGGGTGGGAGATGGGGGGGGGGAAGGGGCTTAGGGCAGGGTTAAGGGGGCGGTGGGGGATGGGAGGTGCAAGAGTTTAGGAAACAAGGGGAAGTGCGGGGGGGGGGGGGGAGCTATGCGTTTATGGGAGATTGTGGGGGGGTAAGTAGTGGAGGGGGGGGGGGTAGTGGGGGGTAGGAGGGAAGAGTGGGTACATGCAGGGTGCGGGGGGTAGGGATCGAGGAAGAGGAGGGGGATTGGTAGAAGGGGGGGAGGGGGGGGAGGGAGGGATGGGTGGTAGATTAAGTGGGGAGAAGGAGCGGCGGAGGGGGGGGGGAGGTGAGTCGGCCGTAGAGATGGAGGGGGGAGGGGGGAGTAGGAAGGGGTAGGGAACGAATGATGCGTGGCGGGCCCGGTGGAGGGCAGGAGGAGGGAACAGGAATAAAGGGAGGAAGGGATGGGTGGGGGGGCGGTGGTGGGGAGAGGAAGGATATAGGATGAGAAAAGTTGATGGAGCGGGAATGGGAGGAAGGGGGGGGGGGAAAAGGGGGGTGTGGAGGAATAGGCTCGCGTAGGAGCGGAAATTCTGAGGGGGGAGGCGAGGAGGTGGCGGAGGTAGGAGAGCGGAGGGGGTTGACGGTTTAGTGGGGGGAGGGAGTGAGGGATGATGGCGGGATTAAGCTGGGGTGAGGGTAGAGCTCCCTCGTGGAAAGAGTATGGGGGGAGGAGGTGGGGGTGATTCGTGTTATGAGACTCGATGGGAAGGAAGAAGCGATGTCTTCGTAGTAGAGGGAAAAGCCGTCTCAGCATGACGTGATCTCATGATGGGGTCCAATACTGAATGCCACTCAGCAAGGAAAAAACTAGCTTCGGCTGAAAAGGAGAAAAGGGGCGTGGCGGTCAGGATCTTCTGAGCGATTTACCGGGGGAAACTTCGTCCGTCAACGGAAGCTTCGGAAAAGAAAATTTACGCGGGGGGAGGGGTACTTCGTGACTTGCCTGGGAGGAAGTCGGGATATTCTGTCTCAGAGTTCGGATTGCCTGACAGTCATAGGGGGAAAAGGGGCGACGCGCGTCTGCGGCTTAGACTAAATTGCACAGGGACGCTGCGTTTCGAAACGGCGGGGGGGAGGGAAAATTGATGAGTCTATCGCTTGGCGGGGAAAAAAAGGCAGGCAGCATGATCTACCATGAAGAAGCAAAGCGCTTTGCAGGTGGAGGACATCGAGTTGACGAAGGCCGTATAAAGAGTTGCTGAAAAAAGGACGGTTTCGAGCCTCTAGGGATGGATTGAGCGTAGCGCGCGGGCATCGTGCGGGCGGGGGGAAGAAAATGCCGCCTGCGCCGATGACGCATATGTCGCGGTCTGCCAATATTTCAGGTGGGAAGGAAGGGCTGCCGCATATTCGAGATGGAGAGAGACCAGTACTTTCGCTGCAGACTAGGGGGGAAGGAGGGAACCGTCGGAACGCCCGAGGTAGGAGTGGCGTTTCCGGGCGAGAGCACCTTCATGCCGAGCGGAGGGGGAAGGTAGACAGATACGTGCTGAGAAGGGAAGCGAGCGATTGCGGTCCAGAGGAAGGGAAGGAAATGAGATCAATACTGGATGTGCGGGTCCTGCTTAGGCGTCAGGTATGGCGAACCGCGCGAGAGAAGGAGAGGGCGTCCGTGCGGCAACAAGTTGTCAGCATAAAACGAGAGGGAGCGGTGAATTCCGGAAAATCTAGAGAAAAGGGGGAAAGAGAGAGAGGGGAGGATCAAAGCATGAGATTTCGTGCAGTCAGTTGTTATGCCTTGACTTGTTGACGCAGGAAGAGAATATCGCGCGTTTCGAAAAAAGGGAAGCATGGGCACATCAGTTTTTGAATCTGAAGGGGAAAAAAGAAAAAACGCGAAAGCGGTGACTCAGCATCTGCTGCAAGCATGACTCTTCAAAAAATCAGCAGGGTCGTCCTCTGTCGAGAGAGAGAAGACGAGCAGGTAGTTGCTCTGCCGGCGAAAAAAAAAGGGGGTCCGACGGACAAAAAATAGAAATGGCGCACATTTTACGATTGCTGGCCGAGGAAGATGCGGGCTATCACCACTAAGAGAAATCTCGACCGAATTGGGGACCTTCTTAAAAGAACACACCTAGGATTGGGCGCTCGGGCGAACACTAATCATCCGGAGGAAAAAGGAGTTCTCTCGTTGCGAGTCATCGATGGGGATGGACGCGGCGTACCGGCTAAGAAAAAGGGGCGGCCTTTCGTAATCGAGAAGAGGGAACCGTCAGTACCGCGGCCAGCGGCTCGACGAAGAAAGGAGGGGGAAAAAGACTCGATGGCTTAGAAAGAAGCGAGATGCGTACGGGAGAAAAGGGTAAGATAGCAAGAGGGCTGGGCAAAAGGTGCTGGCCTTGTGGAAACGCAAAAAATGGCTGCCGGAAGATCAAGAAGCGTTCGTGCAACGGGGAAAAAGGTTAGCACAAAAAATCTGAGAGGGGGATCCTAACCATATGCAAACGCATGGGGGCGTGTCGTTGACGACAACGTTCACGCGTAGCTACTAAGGGCCCGAAAAGCAGGGGTTGCCAGAAGCTTAGTAGGAAAGGAAAAGTAAAGGCGCGCTCGAAGAATCGGACGCAAAAGAAAAGAGCGCTGTTTTTTTGGTGTCGAAGGTCGCATGGCAGAAACCTTTCTTGTCTATCCGGTTGGGACCGCCAGAAAAAGCATGGGCTCACAGTCTAATAGAAATACAGCTGGCTTCATGCCGCGTTGGGCCTGAGGAGGGAAAAGGGGGTAAACAGCATATGGAAGAAAAAGGGGAGCCGTTCTGCTCAAGAATCTATTACTATCGCTAAAGGCGCGCTCAGAGGAGAAGGGGTTGGGACGGTGTAGGCGAGGAACAGTGCCAGCACGCAAAAGTCTCCTCACGGATTTAGACGTGCATATGGATGGCGGGGAAAGGCCCTGACAGCAAGTGGCGGGGGAGATTCGCGTCGATTTGCTCAAAGGGGGAGGGCTCTCGGGTGGCTCGATGCTAGCGTTGTCAGGAGAATAAATCTATCGTCATTTACCGAAGAGGAGGGACAGGCCGGAATCCGGGGGGATTATCGCGACTGAAAGAGAAAAGGGGGTCTCTCGGCTCAGTACAAAGATCTCCAACCAAAAGGCTAGCTGCTGTCAAGGCATTCGCACAAGAAAAAATGAGCAAGCCAATCATCGTGCATCCCCATGAAAAGGAGGAAGGCAGCTGTAGATTTTCAAGAAATGCATCGCCATGGAGTCATGGGCGGGGCAAGAAAAAAAAAAAAGGGGAGCGTTTCGTGACGCACATTGAGCGCGCTGGTATGCGAGCGGGGGAGAGAAGAGAGAAAACCGGCTGCAAGGGGGTAAAAGTCGTTAAGAGTATCTCTCTGGCAACAAAAAAAAGAGAGAGATCCATTCTACCCGCTGGGCGAAAGCAATACGGGCCCGAGTCCAGCTGAGAAGACACGTCGTCAATGGGGGGTTAGAACGACTGTAGTGCATGCGGTGGAGAAAAAAAAGGGCTCTGCCAGTTTCTTCGCAAAAAAAAAGGAAGGCTTCTGTATTCTCAAAGAAAAGTTTTGTGTGTGGCGAACCGATGGGGGAGCGATCTGCAGATTCGGGGATTGGGGAAGCGTTGGCATGATCTTGTGAAAGAGGGAGGAAATAATCCCCTAGTCGGGGGGAGGGAGGGAATGGCGCATACCTCCCACGAAACAAGAGGGACGGTAAATGGCAGTGGGGGGGATTTTCGATGTATACGCGGCGGCTGCAAGAAAAGGAGCGCGCTAGCGCGCCTTCTGACAGGAAAGAGACTTGGCTTCGTCGAGACTACTTGCTTCGTACCGCGCAGCGGCATTGAAGATGCGCGAGGGAAAAAGACGGGGCGGTCATGGGCGGGAGGAGACTCTCTCGGTCAAGATACAGCGCGGGGGAAAAGGTAGTGACAGGCAGAGAGGCGAATGGGGAGGCGTAATAGATCTTGGAGCGGATTCACGGCTTCGATCATGGTCTGAAAGAAAGAATGCAGCCAGCTATTGCGATCATCGAAGAGAGAAGGGAAAGTAGTCGGCAGATGACTTCGTCCCCTCGCAAGGAAGGGAATAGCAGGAAGCCACTAGGTTGCTAAGTTCAGCCTATGATGCGGAAAAAACAAGTACGCGGCAGGAAGAGGAGTCGTAGGCGATTTATTTCGGTCGGTGAGGAAAAAGCCCCCGAAACCCGGGGGAAAAAAGTTTGCAGGGGGGGGGGGCAAGGATAAAGACTTTCGGCTTGTGAGGACTCTTTACGTGTCAAGAAACGACGCCTTCGGATTATTCTGTCAAAAAAAGGGGGGCGATCCACCTTGCCTCTCATATTTGTGGGTGAAAGGAGAGGAGCCTAATTAAGTTGCACAAGAAAGGGGCAGTAACGCTGAGCTTTCTCGGGAGCCCGCTTGATGAAAAAAAATAAAAAAAGGGCCCGCGCATTTGCAGGCGAGCTGATCGGAAGTACGCTGCTTCTAATCTTCTGAGGAGGGGACTGAAGGCCGAGAAAGAGTCTTAGAAAAGCGCCTATGGCCCGTACTGACGGTTTCGAGCTGCTCGGGGGGGGGGGGGGGGGGGGGGGGGGAGGGGGGGGGGACAAAAAGGTGAAATGGCAAAACAAGGGGGGATTGAGCTTACTCCTCTGCATGCGTGCAGAAGGAAAGGATACATATTCTCAAGAGAAAGAGCGGCGCCGAATATTTCGGGTGTTCGGCGGATATTCGCTGTCAGAAAGAAAGTGGTGATTAGCCCGCATCGAAAGAACTCGTAAATGTGGCCGATTTCGTCGTAGGGAGAAAAGGGGGAGGCGGGGGACCTCGCGTAGTAGCACACCTGAAGAGCCGGCTGCCAGCGTCACCCTCGATTATATATAGACACAGAATGGAAAAAGGGAGTATTGTCGCCTAGCTCGGCGGGGAAGAAAGAAAAAACTGATGTGCTGATTCCGGCACGGAAAGGAGGGAAAGGCCGGAGAATGGCTGCTCTGTCGGCACAAGGGAAAATGCATACAAGCCTGCACGAGGAAGGGGCTGACTCGGTTGTATTCGCGGAAAATAGAGGAAAGGAACAGTAGAGAGATTTTTTCCGGAATCAAAGAGATAGTTGTTGATGCTTAACTTGTTGCAGAAAGAGGAAATCGCGCGGTTCGGCATAAGGGAGGGAAGGAAATGAATCATCACATCAGTTTTGATCTCAGGAAGGAATAACTGGGCGCAATGCGCTCGCTGAGAGGAAATAGCTGTCTGATATTCCTCAGAGGTTGACGCAAGCAAAGGGAGAAAGAGAGAAGGAGGAAAATACGAGACGAGCAGGGGCGGTTCCGAAGGGACGACGAAATGGCAAAGGAGGGAAAGTACTTACTGGAAGAAGAAAGCTCTGAATTGGGCTCTAACTCCGCGGCATGAAAAAGAAAAAATAAATATTGGCGATAAACGGAGAAAGATTCCTTCGAGATTCGGCTCAGGCCGGAAAAGGGGGGAAGGTCTGCAGGCGATGGGCTAGGAGGCGTATCGGCTTCATATCTCATCACGGTAAGAGGAGGGAAATAGCACGCTCTCCTTAAACTCGTCATTCCAGGAAGGGGGCTCGGCCTTCGTCACTCATGGAAGGGGGGAGAGAAGCGTACGCGTCGTCCTTATCTGTGCAAGGGGGGGGAAAAAAGGACAAAAAGGCGGGGGGGCAGGGTGGAACGCAAAGGATGCGATGTGCTTCCAGCTGGAGAAAAAAAAGGGTAAGAGAAGCGTTCTGTGCAACAAGGGTGAGTCACAGCAAATCTGGAGGCAATGGGGGGGGGGGGAACAAAGGCAGAATTACCGAAGGGCGATGACCTGTCGCGAGTGTACACGTTCTACGCGGAAAAAAAAGAGCTATGGGCCTCAATGCTTTAAGAACGGGTACGGGCGAAGACCCGAAAGGAAAAAAACTGACCGCCGAAAAGGGTGAGCAAGTAAGGCCGCCGGGCTGTTTTTCGACTGGCTGGGGCAGGAGGAAAGGTTGGACCATGCATGGAGACTGGAAACGAGGAAGAGCGTGGCGCAACGTCAATCTCTAATCTCTACGCGCTTCGAGGGAGAGGCTGGCTGCATGGCCGCAGGGGAGCAACTGGTCATGCAGATCGAATCAGGAAGGAAGGAACGAGTCGCAAATAGGCTTCGCTCATCTGTCTTAAACTACGCGTGGGGGGACGGTGTATCCTACCAAAGTCGACGACATTTGGAAAAAAAAAAAACGCTAGAGTGGGGCATATTTATGGGCCTCTCTCTTTTCAAGGGAAGAGGGGACGAGGCAAGTGTCTGTCGGAGGAGGTCTCCTTGAGGGGGAGAAAAGGGGGGGGGCATAGGCGGACTCGGTGCGCTCGAAGGGGAAAAATGAAGGGGAAGAGAGGAGTCATTACCTAAGAATTGGGGGGGGGGGATGAGTCCAGGGGTCAGGGGAAACGCTGCTCTCTGCAGGTTATTATCGCTGCGCTGGAAAAACGCTTCACAACGATCATGCAAGGAAAAGAATTGCCAATTCATCGGGCTACAAATAAAAAAAAAGGAAAAGAAGGTTCGGCACCATACTGTGAGTTGTGAGAATATCTCGGAAGGTAAGCGCTGTAAAAAAAAAAGAGGGGGCGAAGAACTGCATGTGGGAAAAAAACCGCACTGCACGTCCTTCCGATGAGGGGGGAAAAAATGGACCATACGCTGGATGCGAGCGGGGGGAGGAGAATCCTGCAGAAGAAGCGATCTCTGCTCAACAAAAAAAGGAAAGAGAGATAGGGAGGCTAGGAAGTTGCCTAGCAGAGGTCTTCTGCGCAATACTGCCAGAGAAAAAGAGCAGGCGTCGCATGGTCACTAAAAGGGGGGAAAGGGGGAGTGGCGTCCAGACTCGCTGATGCGCAGGGGGGAAGAAAAGAGTACCTTCCGGTAAAGTGACAAAATCGAAGATGACGTATGTTGGTGCGAACAGATCTTCATTCGGGGGGGGCGATGCCTTCGGGGCAAGAGGTGGCATGATGCTTGGGGAGAGGAGAAGTGGGGAGCCGGGGGGGGGGGGGGGGGGGTGTGGGGGGGAGGGGTGGTGGGGGGTGCCCTCGCAAAAAAAAAAAGGTTCAGGCCTGGCCATACCCTTCCACCAAACATCTTGGAAAAAAAGATGACCTCGGCGTTCTGAAAAACCCAAGACGAGCGCTACGTCTTTAGGAGGGGAAAAAAAAGAAAAAGAAAAGAACGGAGAGAAGTGGGTAGTCAAGAGACGTCCACTTGAGAGCATGCTGCATTGAAAGAAAGAAAGGATGTCACTCTGCGAATAAAGGGGAAGGGGAAAAGAGAAGTTCTGGGGCATATGTCGAGACTTCGGCGCTTCTTATAGCACCGTCAAAAGACCGTATTTTGCCTAGAGGGGCGAATGCGTAATATATCGGAAGAATGCGGCCGTAGGGGTTGGGCTTCAAGGTAGAATGCCATCTTCTCAAGAAAACCAGCGTATGGTCGGACATCGAAAAGGTGGCCGACGCTGCCTTCGGCAGATGACTTCGGGGAAAGGAAAGAGGGAATAGCCATACGAGTTGGGCAGGCAGCTCGAAAAAACTATATGCGCGGCTTCCTGGGTGAAAAAAGGTTCTTGCTATTCGATGAAAAAAAGAAAGCGTCGCCGACTAAGAGGAAAAGGGGGGAGAATTTCGCTTGGGGGGAGGACTCTGATCTTTTCACTGGGGAGGAGGTGGGGGGGGGGTGTTTGGCGGGGGGGGTGGGGAGGGGTGTTTTTTTGGGGGGCTTCTTTGTGGGGGGGTTGGGGGGGGGCATCTGGGTTGGGGGGGGTTTGTTCGGAAGGACCGTCGGAATTCTGCCCAGCGTTGGAAGGCCTCGCAGATTTGTGTGGCTAAAAGAAAGGAAAAAGAAAAGTTGGAAGGGAAAAACCTGAGTCGAACGAGGATTCTTTCCGGGAGAAAAAGAGGGGGGGGGGGGGGGGGAAGAAAAAAAAACTTTTGACAGCGGGGGAGCTGATCTTAGAAGCCTGCAGATAGGCGCCGTACGAGCAGTCTTTCAGTTGTATCCAGCGGGGGGGGGGGAAAGTAGAGCGCTGGCCGGACTACGGTTCGGAAAAAGGAAAAAAAAGAGCGAGGGGAGGGCGCGCGCAGCGGAGTGTTGATGGATTGAGGCGTACGCCGGCGGGAGAAAAGGCTGCGATCCGATAAAGAAGAAAGACGAGATAGTGTTCGCTGCGCAATAGGGGGGAGGAGGCGGGAATTCGCTGCCCGCGGAAATATTCGTAGATTTCGTAGTGGTGGATAGCTCTGCATCGAAAAAGACGTAAAAAGTTGCGTCAATTTCGGGGGGGGAAAAAAAGAGACAGTAGCGTTTTCCGTCTCGGAGAGCAAGGAGAAGGAAAAGCAAAGGAGAAGATAGACAGAGACGTGCGGGCGAAAAAGTGAGAGTTTCAGACGAGCTATTGCGCCGTCTAGCTTTCGCGGGGGGAGTCAAAACTGATTTTGCTGATTGCCTGATGGAGAAAGGAGGGTCGCCCGGCTATGGTCATGCGTCCTGCCAAAAGAAGGAAGATGACGCGGTGGATGAAAAA
>Ga0179593_1446441_pt1 | contig 22198 bp, 26 predicted proteins | sample CZODoug2_1_08_16_FD_185931 | JGI IMG/M metagenome (GOLD analysis project Ga0179593, IMG submission 185931) | Vadose zone soil fungal communities from Angelo Coast Range Reserve, California, USA - CZODoug2_1_08_16fungal (PacBio error correction) | ecosystem: Environmental > Terrestrial > Soil >...
CGTGAGGGGAAATAGATGGGAGAAGAAAACCCGTCTTCACACGACCTTTCGAGCAAATAACGAAAGCCTCTTGATTTAGGCCTGTGGTCGTCAAAAAAGGACATCCTACTAAAAAAAAGCGTAACGCAGATAAAAAAAATAGAGAAGTCCCTACACGGTAAAGGCATACGCCTCAGGGAAGGAGAAGAGGAAAAAAACGAATCCGCCCACGCTTGGAAAAGGGGAAAAGCCCCATGTTTGGAATTCTTAATCGCGAGCGGGACCAATAAACCAAAAGGAGATAAAGAAACCGCCGGACGCAGGGAAGAAAAAAATTCCCCACCTCCAGAACCTTCGTGAGGGGGGAGGGGAAGGGAGGGGGAGGACAGTACGTAGAACGCTGCAAAATAACGGGAAAGAAGACGCCGGCAGAACAGGGGCGGGAAACTTCATCCGAGTGGACAGAAAGGAAAATGAACAAACCGTTCCTGGTGCAAGTCCGTTCCAAGAGACGTACGTTCAACACACAAATCAGAAAGATAGAGAGCCAGTTCTGGTCGGGTACTGGTAACTGAAAGAATTCGCGGAACTTCAAATAGGAAAAGACCAAATCAACCATTGTCGATCAAAGGGAAAAACCTCGCTTCTAAAACAGGCGTCCAGAGCGTCCGCAATAAACAACCAAAAAGGAGCGTGTTCTATGGACTGTCAAGGGCCGAAGGGCATGGTGAGTCAGGGAGACACCAACACTGAACCACAAAAAAAACGAAGGGCCGATCTGGAGCAAAATTAGAAGGGAGCTGAAAATTAAAAACTACCAGAATAACCGAAGGTGAGAAAGAAACTGTAACTCAACAGAAAACTCAAACAAACCCAGGAAATAAAAACGGCTAGGAGGAAGTCTATTAAGAAAAAAAAGAGAAGATACGTTACGCGGGACACAGTACGCCGGAGGCGAACCAAATCATTGGAAAGTACACCTGGGGAGGGGGAAGAAAGGGAAAAAGATCCTTTTCGCGAAGAATGGGAAGTAATGATAAAAGGGGAAAGATCGTACTTGGGGGGGAGCCCACCCAAACTGTCTCCGCCACCTCAAAAGCATGCCAAGATAAGAGAATAAGGACCTAAACTACCATCGGGGCGGCGGAAAAAAAACCTGTCTTAGTCCAATGGGTGGCCGGGGATCCCCGGGGGGCCCCGGGTACCGAAAAGAAGAAAAAAAGTAAGGGTGGGAGGTTTTCTGGCCGAGAAATCTGAATCGGATGAGTCTGGGTGCAAATGGGGTTCCCGCCCACACAAATCTGAGAAACCAATGAAGAAGGAAGAGAGAAGGAGACCAAAGAAAAAAACATCTCTTGCCGAAAGCGTTAAAAAAAAAGGGATAGGAGGGATGGGAAGTCGAGCTCAAAGATCAAACGGATGAGAATCTGAAACCGAAAAAAAAACGTTCGGCCCTACCAGAGTGCGCGAAAACCGAAGGGGGGGGAGGGGAGTGGTCGGTTACGATCACAAAAAGAAATCAAACACAAAGACCGGAAACAGAAAAGTTGGGGTTTTAAACCACGACTTATGGGCAGGATGCGACGGGAAAAAGAAAGGGAAGACCCTAAGAGGGGGAACAACCAAACGGATGGGGCGCCGACGCAACCGGAATCCATAGCAATGATTCCCGTTCTAGACCGTACTGCCGGAAAAACAAGATTCCCGGGAATGTCTATGACTGCGGGGTGGAAAAAGGGGGCCGAATTCTTCCTGACTAAGCAAACACCGGCGACAGCCATCAGAGAAGGGGGAAAGGTTGGAAAATGGGAGGGGGCTTAAAACGTAAGAATTCTGAAAGGATCGCATACAATTACTTTCACGACAGGGTAGAACCTTATGGGGGCAAAAAGCATTCCTGGTAAGGCAGGCTGGCTAAAAAACCAAAAAGTTGCGATTTGGGATTTTGGGGTAAAATCTCCTGGGAAGGGAACCACAAGCAAATCCTGGCCGATGAGGAAAATGCAGGAGAGGCTCAGGAGTAAAAGGATGATATCTTAGGAAAAAAAAAAAAAAACTTCACCCGTTAAGAACACATCGTAGGGAAAAAACTCCTCATATGAGAAAAAAGGTCCTGCAGGCGGGATGGGATGGCCATCACAAACTCGATTTACCGGGGGATAAAAGAGGGGGAAAAGGTAACATAACAAAGGATCTAGGAACAAAAAACAAGGAGAGAAAAGGGAAGGAGATAGGGAATTGATCTTGAGCAGTTAATGATTTTTTATGAAACGGCAAGCGAGGGTGGGGAAGCAAAAAAACCCGCAGCAGTGAAAAAAGCTCGACTCTCAATAGAGATGTAAGAAAAGAGGAAAAAAAGTCAAAATTTCTCAAGGTTGAAGCCGGGGGCGGGCGCAGTCTCGGCGTGAAGAGAGAAACGGGGAGAAGGTCATCTCGTTCCAGGGTCTGAGGAGGAAACAGGATTGATCTTGGATCCCTGCTACACCATAAAATCAAGGAGAAACCTGACGCAGGGATTAAAGTAAAAAAAAAAGGATCGAGCTGCTGTGAAAGAAGGAAAGAAAGTCGTCACTTCGGGGGGGAGAGAGCCAAGGAAACTTTTCCAAAGGATCTGCTTGAAAAAAAAATTGGGTTGAGGGGAGGGCAGGGTTACTCCTTTGGTATGATTGCGCGAGTTCGGGCAGCATCGGGCCTGGACAGACGACTCGGAATCCAGGTCATAAGATATGCCGATGGGAAAGCAACGGAAGGATCAAAATCGGCACGGTCTGGCTGAAAAAGTCGGCAAAAAAAATCGGTGTTCCGAGGAGAGGGGATTTGCTTGCAATGAGAAGAGCGGACAACAGAAAGTCGAAGGCAACAAAAAATCGGATACAAGACGGAATGTTTTGTTTGTTGCGGGGTAAGGGATGTTCGTGGTGGAACAAGCCCCCCTGCATTTCAAGTTGTCCAGGAAGGGAGGGGGGAGGGAAGCACAACAAAAAAAAAAAAACACAAAAAAAAAAAAAAGGACGTGGGACTTGGGTTCCGAGGGGCCGGAAACGAGACGTCAGAGCGATAAGGAAACGCGCGAGGGTGTGTGAAATGTTGGGAGGGGGGGGGAGGGGAGCCCTAAAAGAGTGTAGCCAGAAGATGGGGGGCGCAAAAAAAGAAGGAATGCTCGAAGCTAACGCAGCCAACTACAAACGCCTTCGAGACCTATTTGACCGAGGAGGGGAGAAAGGGGAAACCGGTAACGGGTCCGGCTGGCAGAGAAAAAAATGATGCCGGGCGTTTTAGAGAAACCCGGAAGACGGGGGGCCGGGAGCGAAATCCCCGGGCCGGTTGTCCTCCTAAAACGTGAGAAGAGGCCATACATTGTAAAGGAACACTTTGCCTCTCGAGACCAAGGATGGCCTGTTAAAAAGGAAGGAGTCAAAAGGGAGTAGTGATCCTTCAGTTTCGCGATGTGAAGAGGAAGGGGGAAAGAGTACCCTACCTTCTTCGTCAAAAGGGGGATACTATAAGAGCGCCAAACCAACCAAGGAACCGTGCGGGTGGTCGACGAGAAAACCGTGCATTCCGTCATCGGCTATTGGAGCAAGGGGTAAAAAAAAACTGGTTGGAATTGGGGGAAAGAATCTGCCATCGTGGTCAGGGAAGTTTAGGCAGGGGAAGACTAAGCCAGTGTAAAACAGGTGGACTGTACTAGGGAAAAGTGTCGCCGTCATTAGGACAGAAGAACAGGGGAAACGTTTTCTTACAAAGGGGTCGAATAGTCAATCGACTGCGGCAGAAGGGAGTGAAGGGTGGAAGAGCGATCAACGGGGTGTACCAGGGTCGGCCAGCGAATTGCCGGTCAACGGAAAAAAAAACCCAGAAAGGGTCCTTTGTCCGCTGATCGAAATTGTACGGTTTGAAAGTAGGGCAAAGAATAGACGCCCCTCTCGTAAAAGAACGGCTTGGTGCTGTCGCCAGGGGGGAGGAAAAGGAGGGATACAGGGAACGCCCTTTCTTCGTAACAAGCGTGGAGAAAGGGAAGACCCGTATAGCAGGGGATTTGAGAAGAAAACTGCCGAAGGCTTAATGCGCGCCGGGTCATGGCAAGCGTGGGAGTAGCGGACGCTGATTGATGCCGAAAAACGGCGCAGAGCAAACCGACGGAGTGCTCAGGAAAGAGGGGCGAGGGAGAAAAGTGTGTCCGCGCGAGTCCTTTAGGAGGACTTGGGGTTGTCAAGATTTCCTTGCATGCGAGAGTTTTCATCTGCAGGTCGCGTAAAGCAAAACCGGAACATCACCTAGGCGGAGTCTGATCGAACGAGCTGTTTTTTAAACAGGGCGAACGCGACAACGCCAACGAATCCAAACAAAAAGGAAGGGGGAAGAGGTCAGTGGCGTGGGGAAGATTCGGCACCAGCTGCCAACGCTCCCTTTTCAATCAAGAAAAAAAAAGGATGCGGCCGTGGGTCAGGAAACGAAAACCAGACCAGAAATGAAAAAGAAGCCATTCCCGAAGTCGATCAGAACGTAAAAGCTCCAGACAAATCGCAGGGAAAAAAAAAATCGCACTCTTTCCGACACGGTCCCGGTGGATTCGGCTGAATCGCACCAAAAAAACAGCTACACGAGCAGTCCACATACCACCTCCTTCCCACAGGAGAAAAAAAAGGAACTTCCCTTCAGGACAAGGTCTTAAGGAAAAACTGCGAAAAAACGGGTCGAACTTTCCGCAACGAACTAATCGTCCAAGGACATAAAACTAGGAAAAGGAGGGGGAGAAAAAAAGGGGGTTCATACAAATGAAAACCGGGCGACCGCAATGCCATGGGAAAAGGGAAAAAATTCACTAAACTAGAGGGGGCGGTTCCACAAGACCACAGATAAATTGCAACTTTAAACAAAAGACAAGGGACAGGTCTGGTTCGTAGGTAACAAGGCACAGACAGACAAGGAATGGAAAATGATCGAGCGGAACAATGACAGACACTCGCAACGCAGCGATCGCCTAAACCAGGCGAAGACAAACAAGTGAACGGGTAGAGAAAAGCCGCATGTGCGAAGCACAGGTGGAAAAAGGGCTGCCGTGCCGAACTGAACCAAAGATCGTGGCCCGCCTCAACGTGAAGTGGGCGCGAGCCGCTAACACAGGCGAGGGAGGCGAGAGAAACGAAAAAGGGTCACACCAGGAGAAAGCGTCTTCACTGACGACAAATACGCGGGAACAGAGAAAAAAAGAATCTACCTAAAGAGAAACTTGAGGCCCGGATGGGGGGAAGGGTGTCGACATGAAGAAGTTATAGGGCGGGCCAAGTGGAATGTTAAAGGAATGGGAAGAGCGAAGGGTGACGCGGAACCATGGTGCAGGGGGGAAAAAAAAAGGGGCCCCTCATTCCCAAAGTACTCAAGTGCCGCAACGTCAAGGCCGCAAGAAACCGTTCACCACCCAAATTCCTTGGGGAGGAGGGGAGGGATGGGCTAATAACTCGAAGTCCACCGATGCAGAGAAGAAGGATCAGGTTTTCGTTTGGGTGGTGGGGGAGTCTACCGAGCCTCTCCGCCGGGGTGAAGTGCGGCAAACCGCCACCAAGAAACTACAAATCTTGCACTCAGGAGGCTCAGAACAGATCCCCAACAGAAAAAAAAGAAAGGCCGGTAATTAGAAACCGCAGTAGAGAGGAAAAGGAAAAGGGAGAATCGCGCCATCGGTGAATGAAATAGGGAAAAAGAGGTCAAGTTGTAAAGAACAACTACCGGCGGAAACGACGGAAGGCAGGGAATGGACCGAAAGAACCAAGAAAGAAGTTAACCGACCACCAGAAAATGACAGGAAGCCGGAGTGGTTGACGTCGAAGGGAAAAAAGGGGGAGCTCTAGAGCGAACGGAAGAAACCGTTCCGCCCCTCAGAGGAAAAATAACGGCTTGGAAAAACGTGCCGGAAAACTGGGGGGGGAATCCCAAGACAGTGGAAGGACGGACGTGGACAGTTTTAACCTACCGGCATCCGAAGAAAACTGGGATCGGTCGTCTGGGGGGCAAGGGCAGAAGACTGCCCCGAACAGGAGGATCGTCAACACAGACAAACTAAAAATAAAAAAGATGCCACTCATAAGGTGCTGGGAGGAAAATGGGGTGGGCAGGGGAAGTGAAGAAAAAAAAAAAAAAATTCTAAGCTCATAGGACAAAGAAGGTACACACTCATGACACGAAGAAAAAACGATCCGAAAAAGGGGGTCACGGAAGCCTGTTAGAGGGGTGGATGGAGCTACCCGGGGGGGTAAACTATTATTTTATGAACCTCCACAAAAAAAACAAATCCCCGTTAACCTGGAACGAGAAGGAAAAGAGGGGCGGGAGAATTAATACAGAAAATCAAAAAGACGGCCGACAAAGGCTAATAACCAAGAAAGGGAAAGAGAAAAGTCCCAGACTACCTCTGTAGAAATTCATTCGCGTGTTTGCACTGCGGAGGGTGGGGAAAAAAAGGGAAAAAAACAAACGAGGGTTTGGGAAGGGATAAAAAACTTGAAAAGATGAACAGTCAACCGGCTGTCTCTCCAAACCCCAACGAAAAAAGAAAAAAGGAGAGATAGGACGGTGAAGCTTGGTTCAATCGGTGTAACGATTTTTAGACAAACGAAAATCGTGCTCAAAGACCGCAGATGAACGAAACTCTAAATCTCCGAGCTGGGAACACGATGAACGGTAAGGGGAGAAAAGAGGGGGGGGAAAGACGTCTGGTTCGCGCAAGTCGAAAATAAACGAGGCACCGCCATGAAAGGTCCAAAAAGAGAGTGCAACAGGGAATAATAGAAAAAGGGGGGGGCTTTGGGGAAAAGCAGGAAAGAACTCAAGAGAAAAAGGCGGACAGGGTCGACCCTGACGCAACTTCCAGGGAAAAAACTTTCGACGGGATTCTTGAAGTAATGTTGTCATATCGATCGCATATCAGAGAAACGACACTTCTGTTAAAAAAAACCATAAGTTTACAAAAAAACTAACGAAGCGGAGGGGGCGATGTGGGGGTGGCTTGGTAAAATGTGTGACGGGAGGAAAAAGGGATTGCATCAGTACCGGGTACAAAGACAATCGAAAAGCCCAGTGGGAAACATCCGATGCCCGTAGTTCAACGAAGGAAGAAAAGAGAAACTGCGTGTCGGGCGAAGGGGGCAAAGGGCAAAAAGGAAGGAAGGGGTTCCGAGGAAAACTTTCGGACATTTTCTTGCCCGTAGCAGATCAGAGGAAAACAAAAACACCACACGCCAAACGCGAATCATGGGACGGGGGTTGGCGGTCAGGAAGTTGTCTTGGGAATCGCAACGGACCAGCCCTTATAGCAATGCGGTTCGGAGAAGGAACGTGGTAGGGTTGACCGTATGGTCCTTCACGACGAAAAAAGTGATACGACTTCCATGCCGGCGGAGGAAGGGTTTAAACAGGAAAAAAGAGTAAAAGGGGGTTGATGGGGTTTTGGTATAGGGGAGAGAGCAGCGGCGCCGAAGTGGTATCCGAAGATGGGGGGGAAGAAAGAAAAAGAAAGGCTTCGAGCTCGCGATAAAAAAAAAACAAAAGGGTCTTCAAAACAAAATACATAGGTTGGAAAGCGAGATCAGCCCACCGGGGACCAGTACAAAGGGGGGGAACAGAGGGACTAAGCCTACAAGTCAAATGGACGAAAATTCGCAACGGAGTTGGAAGAGGGGGAAAAATGGGCGCTTGGGCACTACCGTTCCTGGGTAGCCACAAAACGTCCAATCATCCGAACAGTCCTTCCACTTGCCAAAAAGCACCAGCGGAGATGGGGGACCTGGGGAAGAAAAAGGACGGATGAAGCAGGTCAAGTGATCCTTCCGTTCGTCTCATAGTCGGCGGGGTACGTGGTTCCCTCGTACCAAAGAAGCGAGTCAGTGTCGGAAGGAAGATGGGGACGAGACCAGGGGGGGAAAGGGTGAGGCTTATAGCGCCCGTGCAATCGAGCTGGAGGGAAGGAAGGGGTACGGGGAGCACTTGACTTGGGTGAGCCGCTCTGGCAATCGAAAGGGTCGTTTTGGCAATGAAAAAAGACTCTGAAACGGAAAAAAGGGAATGGGTAAGCACACGTGCGGCGTCGGAGCAAAAAAGTATGGGGAGGGCGCAAGGGATCGCATATCGATCAGCAGGCGGCGCGAAGGCTGGGAAAAAGAAGTGAAGCCGAGAACTGGGGAAAAAGGTGTATTAAGTCGAAGTTCCCCGAAGGAAGGTCGAAGAACATGGGAAGGGGAAAAGAGAAACTTATCTTCGGGGAGGAGGAAGAAGTAACGGAAAAACCGGCGACTCTTTTTTCACCAGCTGGGGAACTGTCGACGGGTGCCTTGGAGAATGTGGGGGGAGCCACACTTACTGAAAGGACGGACGCAGGGGTGAGTGCGAAAGCAGGAGGGGGAAGATTCTCAGGGGTTCTAATCAAAACGGGGCTTCCTGCGGGGGCCCGTAAGGGAAGGGGGTCCATTATAAGGGAGGGGGAGTACGGGGGACTCTGGGGAGTGGCCAGACGCGAAAAGTTTGAACAATAAATGGAGAAAAGGGGGGGATCTTCAATCTTTATCTGGAAAAAGTCCCGGCGAAACCGTATATCTTGTTAGAAAGGCGGGCGAATAGTTCCTGGGAAGGTGGTGGGGATCAAAGAGGGGAGGAGAGGGGAGAGAAGGAAGTCCGCAACTAATCAAATCGTGGGCGTGTGCGAACGCGAGCAACTAAAAAGAAGGAGAGAGAGGAAAAAAAAAACCAACAAGAGATTATATAGAGATCGGTGAAAAAAGGCGTTGCTCCAGCACCCCCTAAAAGAACTTATCAAGAGAAAGCAATCCAGGGGGGGGGCCTTAGCTCAAAAGACGACCCATCAAAAAACGCGCAGGGGGGACAGGAAAATCGTTTCGATCAAAAAAAGAAAAAAACTAAAAATAAAGGGCTTCGAGGTACAACACGGAAAGCAAAACGCTGCAAAAAGAGAATCCCGTGTTTAGGCAGGGGAGGGGGGAAGGGCCAGGGGGGGTCGTCCGCGGGCCACCAAACGAGAAAGAACAAAAAAGCCTTCGGAAGGACTTTCAAAAACCCTACCGCGCCAACGAAACCTTCGGAAAAAGGTATCAGGACTAACTGGAGAGGGGGAAAAGATTTCCGCCCCGACTGCTCTTAAACGGCAGAACGAGAAGATGCTCCAGGCCATTCCGAATGGCCGCCAAGGAGGGAAAAGGGCAACCAATAAGTAAGGGAATAAGAACGGCCGGAGAAGCCTCTCGATAAGTTGGGGTCAAAAAAGAAACGACTGAACGGAAAAAACGCTCGCGGACAAGCAAGGGAGAAAAATGAACTTAAGGAAGCAACTTCGAACGAGCCGCCACGTATGGGGAAAAACCTGGGAAATCACAAGGACAGCCGGAAAGCCCGCACGAGTCGCCGGGAGATAAAAGGGGGAGGAAGAAAACAAACGAACGCAGCGGTCTACGACGCCGCAAGTGTCAACCATGCACCGTGAAAAGGGGAAAGGACCTCCCTAAATTAAAAAACCTAAGATATTGCCTAGAGTCAACACCAAGTCCAAGTGGTCGCGATCCTCTAAGAGGCCGTAGAGGAGGGTAAAAACACGAACACCCACGAACCAAAGATCGGTCATTCGAGTAAGAAGGAAATTACCGTCATAAAACGGCGACCCCATGACGACGACAAGAAGAAAAAGTAAGAGGGAGGCCCGGCTCCGGTTGAAGAAGAAAGAAGATGGGTGTATAGCGCAGGCCAGGGAGGAACTTTTTCAACTGGGAAAGACAGGGTACGGGGGGGCGGAAAACAATAAGGGAGGGGGCCGAAAAGAAAATCCGGAAAAGAAGGGGCGTATCATGCCTGGGGCTCTCCAGCATGTCCCGGCAGGCCAACACAAAAAATTGCGGCTTAAAAGTGGCCCGTTGGGACCAGAAGAAAAGGGGTCACCCCCGTGGTCTCGAAGATCCGTGTCTTGTTTGCGCGTTGAGGAGAAAAAGAATCGCCGAAAAAGAAAGGGTGCCGGGCAAGGCCCACCATCTGGTCGGCTCAAAGGAACGAATCTCTACGGAAAAAGAAACAAGACTACTTGCGGAGGAAAAGAGCGTTTTCAACCCGAGAAGCGCGGCATGGGTCGATAATAGGAGAGGTCGTGAAGGTATGAACCAATAAAAAAAAGGTTCAAAAAGTGGTCCGACCCGCTGCAAGGACACAAAGAAGGGCATGAGGAGGCAAAAGAAAAAAAAGAAGGGAAAAGGAAAAAAAACATCACAAGAAACGAAGCCGAGTTGCCGTCGACTCGCGTGGAAAAGGAGGGAAACTGGCAAAACCCTGGAAAAAAGGCTCTAGGAAAAAAAGAACTGCGGGTTGAGCTGGCAGTAGAGGGGGAAACCGCGAAGCCGATCAAAAGACGAGAAAGGGAAGGAAACCAATCGAACTGATTAAAAAAAAAGATGCAGAGTTTCACCAAAACCTGCCTGTGAAAGCTAGGGGGAGAGACAGGGGTCACGACCCAGGAAAACAGAAGCCATCAAAACGAAGCCCAATCTTGTCAAAAGGGAAAAGGGGGTATGTGGGAGCGGTGAAACAACATTAGGAAATCTAAAAAATATCGGGAAAGTGGGTTAACAATCTCGATGCCTGCAATTTGCACGGAACAATGCGTGCAAGTGGCTGCTAAAAAGGAATTGCTATTGGAGGTGAAATGAGAAATGACCACAAAAAGGAAGGTCAGACGGAAACTCAAAGGCCTGATGCGGTCCGATAGGCTTGGAGGAGAGAAAAAAGAGGCACCGATTATAAAGGAGGGAGACGTTCGTGCCCTCAAGAAAAAAAACTGAGGGCGAAATGGGGGGTGAAATGAGGCTAGGGGAGGAAATTCCCACACGCGGGAAAAGGATAAATCTGGTAACAATGATTACAGATCACATAAGGGAAGAAATCGAAAACAACAAAACACGGAGGAGTTTGGATCGAAAGAAAAGAGTCAATGGGGTGGAGTTCACAACGGGGGGTTTAAGGAAAAGGGGGGGGGAGGTTGTGTTGGGCATCAAAAAAAAAAACAATAAAATTTACCCACCGAAGCTAGACAAACTCGGAGCAGGGGAAAAAAAGCCCTGAAGGGAGGAGGGTGGTTTACGCCGGCGGTCAGCGCAGTAAGAAAATAAAGAGCACAAACTCCCAGGTCATCGGAAAAACATTTCTTCATAGAAAAAAAGAATCGTGGGGGAGAAAGAGAGGAATCACCAACATAGCAATCCAAGTAACACAGGAAGAAGGAGAAAGGGGTGGCAAAAAAAATGAGAGGGATCTGAAAGTCTTTGGCATCGATATAAAGAATCTCACTTCTTTTTCATAACAACAAAGACTTCCAAAACTGTGAAAGAGAAAACGATACGTGGCGAGTGGTGATGCTTTCGGGGAGAAGGGGATCTATGGAGGGCAACTATTCAGTGCCGCGGCGCCCTTGAAAAGATCGAGCGGCAATCCAGGGTGAAATCCGGCAGAAGAAGGCGGAACGGGGACTCCTGGAAGAAAAGGAGGCTCGGCTTCGGAAAGGAGAAGCAACCGGCTTGACGGTTTGGGGAAAAATCGCAGCTGGCTTACAGGTTCTGCCCAGTCCAGATCGTCTGCACAGAGAGCAAAAAGGAAAAAACACAAAAAAGAGGAGTCAGCGCAGGTTCTGTTGGTTACGGTCAGGATGTCTGGGTGGAAGAAAGGAAAAAAAGATTCGGTTCACCGCAGGTCAAAACCCGTGTCGTCACATTGAACTGGTAGGTTCCGGATTTAAAAAAAAAAATGCGGCGCGGGATAGAAAAGATGGGAAGAACTCTAAAGTTGGGGAAAAGCAGGGGGGGTTGGGAAAGAAAGGTGGTTTGTGTGTCTGACGAAGGAGAAAGGGGGGGGAAAGAATGGGGGTAGCCCGCCTGGCACCAGCACAAACGCTTCGAGGCTAGAAGAGAAAAACAAAAACAACGGAATCTGAAGAACATCGGTTGGGGTACGAGAAGGGAAGAAGAAAAAGGAAGTCCGAAGAAAACCGGCCTGAGAAAAGAACGACGTTCTGCATAGAAAGGGAGACCGCTTGGTCCGGCAGGCGGCCCGAAGTGCCTGTTGTCCTGTCACCGGAGGGGAACTAGTCAGTAAAAAGTTACCTAAAAACACTTGGCCTGAGCGATACCAGCGGACCTTGTAGAACGGAAAGGGGGGGCACATACGGAAAGAGCCTTCCTTGTTCTGTCGCCGATGCGAGGGGTGAAACTTAAAACCGGCGCCGTCAGGTGAGGAAGAAGGAAACGAATAGCCGAAAACGTGCGGAAACGTAAGCGGCCGTGCGTCAAAGGAGAGGGAAGAGGAAGGAAGGTGTAGAACTTTTGACTTTGGTGAGAAACTCTCCTCAAGTGTCGTTGGTATTGCCAGGGAAGAAACCTCTCCAACGGGACACCAAGGAATGGCCCGATTCACCAGGCGCCGTCGGAAGAAAAACGAACCGTTGCAGGGGGGGGAGGAGAAAGGGAGAGGACTAGGCTATCGGCTTCAGGAGCATGCGCGATGTCTTGTGAAGGGAAAAGACTGGCTGAAGGTCTCCTCTTCAAAAGGGGGAACGAATGAGGTTCACTTAGAAAAACAAAAGCAAATTGCCAAAGGCAAGGGAGGAAGGGGAGGGGGGGAAAGGATTCCAGAGCTGGACGGCAAGAGAAGGGAGTGCACCAGGGCTTGGTTCGGAAAAAAGTCAAAGGGGTCGGGAAATGCGATGACAGTTACACAAAGCGAGGGACCTTACTCAGGAAGGGGGAACGTCGAACATAACAGATTTCGTAGCCGGGGGGGAAGAGGACTGGAGGGGGGGGGGGAAATTTATTTGAATTAAGCTATCGGTGGTAGGGAAACTTTCGGGATTGGGGACACAAAAAAAAGCTCTATGACCGCAACATAAAAAGGGGGATCGTAGATGAGGGGCCCGTGTTGTCAAAAAAAATAAGACTAATAGAGAGGGGAAAGAGGGGGGGCGGACTGTGCAACTTGGGAGGGGGAATGGCATGCGCAAGTTTTTCATCGGGCAATAAGGGTCCAAGGCGAAAACCGAACTCCCGGGCTTTAAAAGGGTCTTGATCGAAGGGGAGCGTTGTGCAGCACGGGTTCTAATGAAAAAGCAACGCCACGACCGATCTCTCTCAAAACCGGAGAAGATAGGGGGGGGGGAGGGGGGGGGGGAGCTCAGTTCGCACAAGTATTCAAAGAAGGGAATCAAGAGACCTCGGGATGTCCGGAGGAAAGGGAACGACGAACCACAAATTAAAAACTAACAAGGGAAAAAAATCTATCCATACAGAAGAGGCTCACACGATAAGGAGCGACAACCCGGGAAAAGACAGGAGGGGGGGAGGGGGAAAAAGAGTTCCTCTGAGGCGTCGCCTCGTCCGAACCGAAGCACGAAAACAATCCACCAGCCTGCTAATGTTGGAAACAAAATAAGCGCCCGGAAAGCAACAAGTCCTGCTAAATGAAAGAGAAGAAGGGGGAGACTACGAGTGAAAAGCAAAGGGGACTAGTCCGCAGAACGAGAATCGTGAAAAAAAGAAAAACGAATTGGCAGCACCAAAACTGCACCAAAAAAGTCGGGAAGGAGAGCCGCCTCGAATCGATACGTTCACAAATTTTCACGGAAAAGAGAGGGAGTGCCATGTTTCTGACTGGTACTGAGTCATTCGAGGCAACTTGGAAAGAGGCCGACCAAAACGTCTTCCCAGGGGCGAGTCACAAGTACATCAAAGAGGAAAGAGGGCTAAATCGACCGATGCAGGCGAACAACGCAAGGAGGAGAGAGAGAAAGGACCTCCAGTTTAAAAAAAAAACCTGTGGGAACGTGTGCCAGCTTAACGTCCCTAACTGACCAACGACCAAAAGAAAAGAGGGGGAAGACCTAGACAAACGCCAAGTTCGCGATCAGCGACCCATTAAGGGAGGGGGGGGGGTCAGAAACGTCCTATAAGACGAACCACATTCGATACTATAAGAAGGGGGACGAAATTAGGAAAGAGGGGAAACAAAAGTACAAAAAAAAAGCGACCAACAGGATCACTTGAAGAACCTGAATGTAAAACTGTAAGTGCCTCCAGGGAACACGGATCCGCGTTATAGCAGCCAGTTGGAAGAAGGGGGGGAAAAAAAGCAGAAAGAAGGGGATTACAATGAACTGGGCGGGCCAACTCAAGGACAAAGAGGGGAACCGGAATAAGGAATCAATGCTTCTGACAGACTTGAACAAGTGAGGGCCATACCTAAAGGGGGGCGGAGTCACCTGCAAAAAAAGGGAAAAAACTATATGAAAAAGGGAGGATAAAGGGACGTTGGCGGGGGAGGCTGGTGGCTCAAAAGCTATCCTCACGGAGCGAAAAGACAAGGGGGAGGTCCGCCCCCCAGAGATCTTAGTCAACTCGGGAAAATCCTAGAAAAAAAATAAAAAAAAAGAGGGAAAAAGAAGGGGGTCTTCAAACAATCGCTGAGGGCAAAAACTATCAATGGAATGTCGATATACGAAAGAACCGTAGTGGGGAATCGAAACCAAGAAAAAGGAGGATTTCCGACCCGAAAGCGCAGACACAGACTGAAGGCGTTCTAGGAAACTAAAAAAACCAGGGAACAAAAAAAAAAACTGCGACTGAAATAAGCCGGGAATGGGGACCGTCTACGTGCTGTGTCTCGTGATGCGAAAGAAAAGGATAACTTTCCGAAAAACGAGGGAAAACTACTTCTGGGTCCGCTGCCCGCTGAACGGGAAGGGGGAAAGGAAGGAGAACTTTCTATGCCGAAACCGGCGTCCGGCATCTAAATACGGAGGAAAAAGGGGGGGTAAGAGGAGAGGTGACAGCGGAAAAACCTTCCATAAAAGGAGGATAGGTAAAAAAATTCGAAAACAAAAATCCAATCAACAAAATCGCCAAGAGAAAGGGTCTATTAGGGATGGGCACTAATTAAAGTGACGATTTTCTGTGATATCGCATTGCAAAGGAGGGAAAAAAGCCACTCTCGGGATCAATGCGGTTGGGGGCAAAGGGGAACAGTGCGTCCATGGGAGGACAAACAGGGAGGTCGAAGGGATGGGAGAAAAGGACCACAAGGAATCCCGTGGCCGATTAGGATTGAAAGATTATGGGAGGGAAGAGTACGTGAGAGAGGGGAAGAGAAAAATACGCCGTCTTCAAATTATCCCAGAAAAAAAATCGATGAAAACAAAAAAGGGAGGATCGCAGGGGGGGGACGGCATATTGCAAATCAAAAAAAAAATTGTGAAGAGAAAAGCTGAAAAAAAAAAGGATGAACAGATCACCGGAATATCTGAAAACAAACGGGGGAGGACAATAGATATAGAGTTAGGGGGCTTTGGGCAAAAGTGACCGATTGGTATCCGGAAAATGATGTTTATGGGAGAAAAGAAAAAAGCATGAAAAAACCGAACCGACTCAACCAAGATAATGTTGGCATAGAATGAAGGGAATGGTGAATCGGGGGAATCCGCCTGTTCGCGCAAGTCTAGGGAGGGACTGCGAAAAGCCAGAAAAGAAATCGGGGAAGTCCTTCAAAAAACCATGAGTTGATCTTGACCCGAAGAAAAAGACTCCAAAGAAGAAAGGGTGAGGGAGAACCCAAAAGACGCAAAGGGCAAGAAACAAGAAAAAAGAGGGGGGAAAGAAGGCGTGAAAGTGAATCTTGTCCATCCGATAGCAAACCAAGGAACACCTTCTGGTTCAAAGAAAAAAAAGAAAATAAAGGGGCCAAGGCGAAAAACGATAGGGGTTTTGAGAAAATGTGGAGAAGGGGGGGGGGGAAAGAGATTCTCCGAGTTGGCGGGAAAGTCAGGGGCCAGGGACAAAAGACGAATCGGAAGCCGGTGGAACTGCTAAGGTGACCGGCGGCAAAACGGCACGTGGAACGAAACACGGGATCATCTGGAGGGGAATCATCGGCATCAAAGAACAGCCTTCTGGTTGTCCCGGAAAGGCACGGGGCACAGTGGATGGGGGCCGGCGGCATGAAGTAGGAACCACAGCACGTCGAAGGTGAAAACGCCCGCATTCGACGAGGACAGTAATGGGGGGGTTCATGGTAGGAGGGATTGTGTATCTGAAAAAAAAAAAGGAGCTTGGGCCCGCGCAGGGTTCAGGGAAGTGCTGGGGGAAGGGTCCTAGGTGCCGCGAAAGAAGAGGGTGATATAAGGAAAAAGGGCCGGATAGGCGTGGTTTGACGCGAGAGACCTAAGAAGGGGTGGGAAGGGGGGGGGGGGGGTGGATCTTTAATCAAAAAAAAAGATTGGAAGACGAGTGGGCGGCCCTCAAAAACCACGCTAAGCGCGAGGAATCGCCAAGCAAACAAAAAAAAATTATAGTCGAAAAAGAGGGGATCTTCGATAGGGGGGGGGGGTCTTCAGAAAGAAAAGCATTGTCCGGTACTTGGAAGCCGGACGAGGCCATGCTGGCCGACATTCTATGCTCCGCGTATCGGTGAACTCTTGACTTGAGCGTCCAGTAAAGTTCAGGGGGATCCTTCAACACTAAAAGAAAATGAAGGAAAGGAACTTCGCGAAGTCCCACGGTCGTTTGAATGTCACACATTCCCGGATTCCAAAGCCTTCAAGTGAAAGCCAGGAGGAGTCGCGATTTAATCGGAAAGCGAAGGACCTTCAAGGGCCTCGAATAGAAGAAAACGAAAAGAACTTGGAGTGAGGAGGACTACTTCCTGTCAAAAAACATTCTCTGAGAGTGGACGATCGCGCGACTGGGGATACGCGAGGAAGAGGGGGCGTTCTTTGTAATTAGGCACGAAGCAACGTTCAACAGGTAGAAACTCCAAAAGGAGGGGAAGGACTTAACCTCCAAGAAAAAGGGGACGGTGTTCTAGCAGGGATCGCATAGCAAAACGCCTTCAACGTTTAAAGTGACTCAGATCAACTGGGGGGTAGGAAAAAGGTGGGGTACGGCCCAAGTCGAAGTTTTCCGCTAAGGAGTAAACGTAAAAAAGAAAGGTGGGCCATGGAAAAACGAGGGAATTAGGTGCGTGAAAAAAGAAGAGCTGCGAAGGTCCCCTCCTTGCACCAGGACTGATGTGACTGAAAACGGGTGCAAAGGCCAGTACGGGAGGGAAGGGGATCAAAATTAATTGAAGGAAAAACGAGCAGTTCGGGGACGAGAAAAAAGAAAGGGGTAGAAAGAAAAAGGGAAGAACCCCAAAATGGAGGCACAGAAAGCTTACCGGTGGAGGAGGGGGGCAGAGAAGGGGAGGGGGGGAGTGAACACTGAGTCTTGGGGAAGAGGAAGCTAAGTAAGGACCTGAAAAAAGGGCTCCGGAATTGGGCGCTGTTTGAACGGTAAAGCAAAGAGGAATAACTTTGGTATAACTGGAGGAAGGGAATGAATGAAAAGTTTTCCTTTGCATCTCGGGGAAAGCGGGACTAAGGGTTGGATGAAGCGGAAAGCCATCCACGAAAAAAAGTGATATGAGAGTGTGGGAAAGGCTACATCCAGAAACAAAACGACCGATCCCCAGACCTCTCAACAAAAACAAGGGAGGATCTGGAGGGGGGAGTGAGAAGTGTGAGAACCCAGGATGCCACTATCCTTTCTATCAACGAAAATCATAAGGACGTTCGGCTTGACCTACACTACCCGCTCGCAAATGAAAAAATCGAGGAGAAATAAACGAGTGAAGAAGAAGGAAGACTCACCAATGAACAACAAAAGGGAAGAGACGCGACAACAAGAAAGAAAACGCGGGCAGATACAAAATCCCTTTTTTCAAAACGATCGAAAACGAGTAAAGGAAAACCCCGAAGCAGAAAAGGACCACAACGCCGCTCATGGAATGTAACAGGCGAAAAACACCAAAAAAGGAGAAGAGGAAAGTTCCTTCGGGGAAATCGAAAATGGGGACTAAGAGATTTCCAGCAAACGAACGTCTCGTCCACGTCAAACCGAGAAAGGCAAGTAAAAATTCATCAGGGGGAAGCAACGGGCGACCGAATCCAAACAAGCCGTCCTGGGGGAAAGAAGGGAAGGCGAATCTCTCGAATAAGGAAAGACGCACGACTTCAGCGCCCGCGAAACGGACAAGGCAAGGGTATGGGGGACTGTAAGGAAAAGGAATTAAGCAACGGAAAAAAGACAGCCCACGTTAAGACAGTGGATCTATCTTGACAAAAATTGGAAAAAGCTGCGAAAACGACATATAAGTCAGAAAGGAAGAACAAAGGAAAGGGCATAGAGATAAGAACGCAATTGGAAAACAACATGCACCTGGTTGAAGTCAAAAAAAACCGGGGACCGAAAAGGAAAAGGAACCCTCGCTGGGGAAAATCAAACAGTCCAAGGGTTATAAAAAAAAACAAAAGGACCTAGAAGGCTTTCCACCGCAAGGCGGATAACGACTACCGGCACCCGGGCTCGCGATCTGGAAGGAAAAACCTGGACGGGAGGACTGCCTTTACCGGGACGGCAACCCATTACTTAAACAATCCGACCTAACGAAGGATCCAATGGGGGGGGGCAAGGAAGGGAATCAGAAGGAAAAAACAGGCAACGATCCGCGGGGGTGTCAACGCAGGGAAAGGGAAGGAAAGTTCTTAAGCAAAATGGTGACGGCGGAAACAGCTGGTTCTGTCCTCCGGTCAAATGAAAATGAAAATCCTCAGAGAAAGAACGTCTAAAAAGGGCAGAAAACTCCAGGGAGATTGAAATGGAACGTGATCAAAGAGTCGCTAGGTCAAGAAATGTCTCGAAAAAGCCATTGGAGGGATGCGTTTCTAGCGAAACCTAACCAGCGCGAAAAAGGGGGGAAGAGGTTCATTGGACGGAAAAAATATAGGAGAAAATCTTCGCCTCCAACCCCAGCACACCCCCCACCAACCCTAAACACCGACCGAAACCCCCCCCGAACGGCCCACACCCCAAACCCCAAAACACCCACCCACCCCACCTTTGAGGAGAGGAAAAGCCCAACAGCAAAACCAGAGAGGACGGGAGGAACAATCTCACGTTTCAAACGACACCTTATGCGCATGGGGGAAGTAATAATCCAAAAGAGCAAGGTAGGGAAGGGAACTCTTAAAACAGAAAAAAGGTCAAGTTATGTCCGACCCGACAACAGAACAACCGAACTGAATGGGGTGGTCGTTGAAAAATCACCACTAAAAGACAGAAACGAAAAAAAACTGACGCGCGGCCTTACAGGTAGGTGCTGTGTAGCAGAAGAGAGAAAGGACCAGACCTTTCCTGGCCCAGCGGAGAGTGAAAACCGAACGGAGGGTTTTGCCCTCGCCTACGGATGGAAACAAAAGAGCAACGATCAACGAATAAGAGACGGGTTCAAGAGGCAGATAGACTCCGGATGAAAAACTGGGAAAATGTAGGGTCTTGTGTCCACTGGCCAATGCTTAAAAATAGGGAGAAAGAGGAAACAACCGGGTTCGAAAGACAAGAAAATCTCGAACAAAGGAACTGCGATAAGGGATGGTAAGGGAAAAAAAAGAAGTAGAAGAATTCTGGGATAAAAGTACGCTATGGGGGGACATGAAAAATTTCACGCTCCACAAACATCAAAATTGCCAAAAGGAAGCCTTTATTAGGGGGAGCGAAGGGGAACCGTGGAATTAAAAACTATTGAGTTGATGGCAAAGATTACAACAGCAAAAACGGACCTACTTATTAATAAAGTAGATACAGTAAGTCCCGCTTACCGGCGGGGCGAGCCTGAAACGAACCCGCATTAGACAAAAAGATGACAAAAGGAAAAAGATTCAAAGAGACAATATCGATCGGGGGACTTCTGAGGGTTGATAGAAGAAAGTCACACAAAGGAACATTTCCGGGGATAAAAAAATAGGTAAAAGAGAAACGCGCAAAAGAAATGGCGGAAAAAAAAACAACGGGCGGGGAAAAGGAGAGATGAAGTGGGAAAGAGAAAGGGGTACTATGTTTATCCGTCAAGCTAGTGGCAGAAACGTCCAGCCAACACCGGGCGAAAGCTCAAAGCTGGGCATCATACGAAATGAAGGAAGAGGACGTGGAAGCACAGGAGGAAAGTCAATCGAGCGGAAAACCGCCAATAGGGGCAGAGGAGGGACCAGGAGTGACGAGGAGAACAAGATTTTGATGGGGGTCATCCCTGGATCAAAAGCATCAACGCATAAAAGAAAGTGCGACAAACCCCTGACGCAATTCTGAAAGGCAAAAAAAAGATCGGGATCGGATGCGTGAAAGGAATTGGGGAGAGAAGGCATATAGGAATAGTACAAGGAGGGGTCACTCTCCAATCCCTTTTACCATCGTAAGGGATCTTAGGATAAGGGGGGGTTGAGGGAGGAGGGTTCACTCAAGTGTGCGATGCTCAGAGGTGAAAAGCTTCACTGGAAAAAAACTAAATCGGAAAGCAAATTGTCAAAGAATAGATTCCCGGACTGCACGAAATAAAACGGATCGAACGGGAAGAGAGAGGTGCAGAGTGAAGAGCAAACCGCCTTCGGGGTTCCCTCTCAGAAGGGAGAAAAAAGGCCTGGGGACAGAAGAGGAGAACAGCACGTAGTACGAAACACACCTCGGTATTTTCAAGCGTCAAAATTCGGTTGGGACGGTTCAGGATTGTTCGGGGTGATCGCAACTGACAGCCAGCGTGTCCGCGAGTCGTTAGGAAAGAAAAGGGAAGGGAGGTGGGGTGAAGAGTGAAAGGAAACGACTGCTCAGGTGGAAAGAGAAAAAAAACGATAGAAGGTGTAAGCGCGATTGTTGACCGCGCACGTGGTGGTTGGGGGGGATCGGAGAGACTCCAGACAAGGGGGGGGGGGGAAGGTAAACTAGGTGTGCTGGCCCGACCTAACAAGAAAAATAGATTAAAGAGAAAGGGAACCAAACCAAAAAAAGATCTTCGAGACAATAGGACTCTCGCGAGATCAGAAACACGGGGACTAAGGCAGGAAGGAGGCCGACGCCGACGGCAATGGCCGACTTGGCCCTCAAAGGAGAGCAGGGCCGGAGGTGTCCTGCTGAGGCCGCTCAGTAAAGGTGGGGTGGGGAAAAAAAGAAACAACAATCGACTTCTTCCCAACGAACAGTTTTCAGGAAAATAGGCCGAGCAGAGAAAAAAAAGTATCGTTGCCTTTCACACCTTCAGGTCCATCAGGGCCTTGAACGGGAGATAAGGAGTAGGGGTCTCGGGATGTGGGGGAGAAAAAAGGGGTCCAATAGCCGCGCGTCAGTTCTTAAGAGAGAAAGGGGAGAAATTCACTGGAGAGTAGGAAAGAACTGCGGAAAAGAATGCGAAAAAGGAAGTTAAATATAAAAATGGACTTGGTGAGCCGCTCGAAGAAGGGAGGCCATTCTGTAAGGAAGGGAAGCCTCAAAGTCACCAGGTGCCTTTCAAATAGAAAAAAGGTGGCCGACGGACCGCTCACTGGAACCTTTTGAGTTGTTAGGGTCGCCTGGATCGCATAGGGAAGTACGCATGAGGTGGCAGAGAAGGCCTGGTGAAGCCAACTGAGGAATGGGGAGGAAGAAGTTTAAGCGGAAGGGGAGAGGAAGGAAACTTCACCAGAATAAAAAAAGGCCGCTAGAGTGCAGGTCGTGGCGGAGTATGAAGAAAAACTTAACCGAGGGAAAGAAGCTATTGGACAAAAAAGGTGCGGGCGAGTAACTTCGGATGCAACAGGGGGGACAGAAAACGAAAAAAAGAAGAAAGGGGAGAAGAAATCTTCGAAAAAGAGATTTCGAAAAGCATTTCCTGGGGCAACGGTAGTGAATCCAGAAAAGCAGGGTGAGGGAAAGACGGCTCGGGTTATTGGCCGGGACGAAAGACGCGATGCCGTCAGAAAAAGAGGCTCGCAAGCTGTCGCTGGGAAAGGGGGGACAGAGACTTTCCTATCGTGGGAGCAGTAAAAAAGCGAGGAGTTAACTGGCATCAAAGAGTTTTTCAGCGAAAAAAAGAATCAGGAGTAGGGGGAAAAAGAAGAGGGGACCTCAGAAAAACGTCTTGATCGAAGAAAGATGGAACAGCAGGGTGAACGCGAGACAAAACAGCCACACAGATCGCAAAAAATCAAAAAAAACAAAGAGTATGGAAAGAGATATATCTGAAGGAAACCTACTTAGGGAACCAAGGCCAAAACATCCCGGTTAAGTCAGACGAGAAAAAGTCGGCCGGGGAGGAGAACGTAACGAAAGAGAAGAAATCGGCAGGGTCGCCCAGG